>Ga0315273_10009287_pt1 | contig 12457 bp, 11 predicted proteins | sample YL17G02_0_MG_FD_205753 | JGI IMG/M metagenome (GOLD analysis project Ga0315273, IMG submission 205753) | Sediment microbial communities from Yellowstone Lake, YNP, Wyoming, USA - YL17G02_0 | ecosystem: Environmental > Aquatic > Freshwater > Lake > Sediment | place: USA: Wyoming | collected... | reverse complement strand
GATGTTGAAGCCCGGAGCACCGTAGATGGCGCTCATCGAACCCGGAGAGGCCGAGCAGTTGAGCAAGGCGACGATTTGCGTCGACCCGTTCGGTAGAAGAAGGGCGCGAAAGTCCGCGATGCGGAGCTGCGAGATGGTCCCGATCGCCGCGTCGACGTAGACCTCGGCGATCTTGACGTAGCCCGCGGACGGAGCCGGCGCGGCGGGCACCGCATTGGGCGTTCCCGTCTTGTAGTTGATGCCCGACGCCCCATTGACCGAAGTGCTCATTCCATAGGAGAGCGTCTTGTTGACGCTGGTGGGTGCGAAGATGCCCGTGCCTGTGTTGAGGATGTCGCGGACGGTCAGGTCTCCTAAAGCGCGCGAAGCGATCACCTCTACGATGTCGATACGCGCAAGAGCCAGGTCGGCCGCCGGGACGCTGATCGTTGCCCGTGCGGGATTCCACAGCGGCTTGAAGTTGCTGGGGTCGTCCAAGCCAACGATGCTCCCGATTGAAGTGGCGGTCGAGGCGTCGTTGTACCAGCCGAGCCCCGCTTCCACAGTGACATTCATCGCGGCTGGCGACGAGGCGTTGACCCTGAAGCTGTTGCCGTGGAAGCCCGCATCGAGAGGATCAACCAACTGCTGTTGCTTGGTCTCGAAAGTTGGCGTACCAATCACCGCGCTGCGTCGATTGAACGCTTGCCAGATTGACGTGCGTGTGGCGAGGTCGAGCTGCGTCTGGAGGGTATTGAGGTCCGGCGACACCAGGCGCTCGCGCGGGTTGACGATCATGCGGTCGAACGGTTTGTTTGACATCACCAGATCCTATTCACGTCGAAGGAAACGTACACCGTTTGCCCGGCCATGCTCACCGTGCTGCCCGTCTGCTGGAACCAAATCTTCTGCCCCGGCCCCACCGACTGCGCCGGAGTGTAGTTCGGTGGCTGATAGGTGGGGATGTTCGCCGTCGTCAGCGTCACCAAGCTGCCCGGGGCGGTGAGCCACGTCATCGCCGCCGGCACGTTCTGCGCGTGATGCGGGACGAAGTACAGGCGCTCCACCGCTCCACCCGTGATCGCCCAGTTGAAGACGGTGGGCGAAGCTGAATCCCATCGCGCCGAGATGTTGAGCCCCGGGGGGCAGCCGATGACCTGCACCGTCCCCGGCGTGACGTCGCACAGGATCTTGAGCAGGATCTTCCCCGAGTTCCCGGGCAAGAGGAACGTGCGCAAGTCCGCGATGCGGAGGTTGGAGATGCTGGGCGCGCCCGAGTCGACGTATATCTCAGCGATCTTGACGTACCCCGCGTCAACCGTCGGCGCGACCGGGACCCCGGCCGGGGTCCCCGTCTTCAGGTTGACGCCGGCCACTCCGTTGACGGAGACGCCCTGCACCGCATAGGACAGCGTCTTGTACTGGTTCGGCGTCGGCGTGAAGACGAAGGACGACGGGTTCAAGATGTCGACCGTGGACAGGTCGCCGAAGGTGCGGTTCACTCGCACCTCCACGATGTCGATGCGTGGGAGTGCCGCAGCGGCCGGCACTGTAACCGAGGCTATTACCGGATTCCAAAGCGGCTTGAGATTGCTCGGATCGTCGAGCCCTCCGATACCGATGAGACCTGCCTCTGAAACATTGGTGTTGAACCAGCCGAGACCGGGCTCGATGGTGACAACCATCGAAGCCGGCGTCGAAGCATTGACTCTGAAACCGTTACCATGAAACGCCGCTTCGTAAGCAGGAAGCAAGTCCTGCTGCGTGCTCTCAAAAGTTGCGCCTGCTGCCGTTGCGCGACGGTTGAAGATTTGCCACATCGACGCGCGTGTAGAAAAATCGAGCCCCGTCTGCAAAGCGTTCACATCCGCCGAACGCGGAAAGTCGCGCGGGTTGAAAAGCGTTCTGTCGAACGGGTTGCTCACGCGCTACCAATTCCTCGTGATGTTGAACGACGCAAACATGGGTGTCCCAAGCCAAGATGCCGCCGTGCAAGTTTCTTGTATCGACCACACCACCTGATTCGGTCCTAGCGTCTGCTGCGGAAGTAAAAACTGTAAAACTGGAATGGTCGCCACTGTGAGCGTCACGGGTCCATTGCTACCGAGATTCCAGGTGTTCGGCCCGCCGACATTCTGTGTAAGGTGGGGCACCACAAGCATACGCTGCATGTCACCACCTGTGATGACGAAACCGACCGTGTTCACCGAACCGGCCGCGCTCACGTTGAAGCCCGGAGGCGCCTGGATGTTAACCAGCGGAAATCCTGCTCCGATACAGTAAACCGTGATCACCGCCGAGTTGCCCGGAAGGAGCAACGTGCGCATGTCGGCCACGCGAGCGTTCGTGATGGTCGTGACTCCGGCCCCGACGTAAATTTCTGCGATCTTCCAACATCCGGTGTCAGGGGACGGCGCAACAGGCACCGCGCTCGGAATTCCCGTCTTGTAGTTGACGCCCTCAGATCCGTTCACCGACAATTCCGAAGTGAAAGAGAGCGTCTTGTTGACGGTGCCGGGCGCGAAGATGCCCGTAGTTGGGTTGAGCACGTCGCGGCTCGTAGGATCTCCGCTGGTGTGTTCGGCACGTACTTCAACGATGTCGATGCGCGGAAGCAACGTATCAGCGGCCGGAACAGGGATTGTGATCCTCGAAGGATTCCAAAGTGGCTTGAACTTGATCAAGTCGTTGACCCCTTGCACACCACCGATGTCCGTCGCTGTGCTGGAATCGTTGAACCAACCGAGACCGGGCTCTACCGTTACTTGCATGGTAGCCGGTGAAAGTGGGTTCACGCGGTAGCTGTTGCCGTGGAACCCCGCCTCGTATGCCGCGACGAGATCCCGCTGCGTGCCCTCGAACGTCGCCCCCGAAGTGGTTGTTCGACGATTGAACATCTGCCAGATCGAAGTGCGCGTAGCGAGATCAAGTTGTGACTGAAGCGTGTTCAGATCCCCGGAGATCGGGCGCTCGCGTAGGTTGATAATCCGTCGGTCGAACGGGTTGTTTGCCACGCTACTCGCCTCTCAATTCCACGGCGAAGAATACGCCGCCCGCCTTGATGCGGTCCAGTAAATCGTAGAGCCCCTTGTAGACGCCGACCTTCACCAAGTCGAAGCCGTCGTACCCCCCTTGATGAATCGACAGCGTCGACGGAACATCGTAGGCTGAGATGGCTCGCACCCCGCCCGTGTCGGGACTGATCGCGGTAGGCCCGGTGGCCGTGTCATCGAATGCCATGCCGCAATCAGCGATTGCTCCGATGTTGGGAACCGCAACGATGAAAGCGCCGCGGAAGTCCTCCTCACCGTACCAGCGGTTGAAGAACAGAAGCGACGGATCGCGCGGATCGTCGTAGCAGAATAGGTTGGTGTTCACGAGCGGGATGGTCCCGGTCACATCGAATGCGGTCTGGTACGCCGGATTCCAGGTCTCGATGAGGTCGATTCCTGCACCAATGCTGTAGCCGTACAACGCAAACGCCGCGTTGATTGCCCGGCGAAGATTGAAAGGAGACACCGTATCAGGCAATTGCCGAATGCGGTTCTTGTAGAGGTCGTCCGTTTCTCCGTCGCTACGAATGATGCCGCGATCCAGTCCGAGACCGTCGAGCATCGGAGGGCGCCCGCCGCAAATCGGAAGCGCGTTGGTGACAGCGAAAGGCGGACTGTTCAGAAACCGCTCGCCGCTCGGCGACAGAAAAGCATCTATGTGCGCTACCGTGTCTACTTCCCCCGGAAGCGCCTCCCCGTCAGCCGCGGTCGCCAACCCGGGCACGTTGAATTCCCAGCCCGGCAACACAGCGGCTATTTGCACGGACAGCGGGCCGAGCGCCGCGCCCGTAAACGCAACATCTGTGAGCGTGATGTACTTCCGGTTGCCGTTGGAGGTCGAGACGATCGTACCCGCCCGAATCGTGGTGTCGCCCACGGAATTGTTGGCGCGAGTGAACTGCACGTACCCGTTAGACAGCGCAGCCGCGAACGAATCCAGAATGTGCGCGCCGCAATCGAGACGGGCGACCGCGAGACTGAGACGCCGGCCAACTTCCGCGTAGGCTTTCAGAACCTCATACCCTGGTCCCGGGCTCTTGAGCCCGTCCAGATACGACGGTGGAAAAAGAGACTCCCAAAGATCCAAGAAGTGCTGCGTGTCAAGGTACACCGCACGGTCGCACGACGGGCTCGAGCAGTCTTCGGTTCCAAGAGGGTGCTTCAGCGTCAACGCCATGTCAGCCCGTCACAATCGGAAGACCCGTGCGGATCACCTGCACCGAATTTGGCACCACCGCGCCGGAGGGGGAGAGCACCTCGTTGCCGGTGATGTACAACCCCGACACCGTTTTGAGCCGATCACTTAGTACAGCAGGATCCCAAGTAGCCCCGGGCACCAACTCGTTCGTGTAGTTGACCGCGGCAGCTCGAGCGCGGAGCGTGACTGTGGACACGTCCACGCCGGCCTGGAAGGTCAACCGCAACGCGACTGGCAGAAGCACAACCGACGCGACGATGACCTTGACCTCGATACCGAGAGCGCGCACATCGTCGAGCCCCGCTTCTGCGCTGATCGCGAGTGCCTGTGCCTGTGCCTGATAGGTCGGGCTTGGTGTCTCCGAAAACGAAGCTAGGGTCTCGGTGAACTGATCCGACACCACCAACTGAACCACACGAGCCGGTGCGCCTTCCGTATCAAGCACCTCGATCGCGCTCGCTGTCGTCACCCCAGGAACCGCGAGCGCCCCCTGTTCGAGTGCGCTCTTGGTTCCGCGGCGGGCGGTCGTGAAAAAGGCGCGGGCACGGGCGCGGAGGCTGGTGTCTGTTTCTTCATCATCCGCGCCCGCTGTCGCCGCGGCGTTTGTCACCACCAGATCGCTCGGTGAACCTGAGATGCTCGAAATGATGCTCGTGATCGTCCCGGCTTTGGCCTGCTGATCCACACCGGCCAAAAGAGATCGAACAATCGCCGTCACCGGCCCCACGGTAGAAGCCGGAAACGTGATCGACGTAGTGACGGAGTACTGAATTCCGTCCGTCGTCTGGAGGTTCGTACCTGCGGCGATGGTAAACGCCCCCGGATTGAGCGCTGTCGTCGAAAACTGAACCGTGCCGAAAGCCGCCGCGGCGGGCTTGCGCACCAGACCGTAGCGGTCGAAGACCAGGCGATCCAGATCCGTTCCCGTAGCCGAATCGAGGAAGAGACTGGCCTCCACGAGCTGAAGCTGCCCGACAACTTCTTCCCCCACCGCAGCCGCCGCGGCCATGAGGATGTTCGCATCGGTGCCCTGCCGCTGCACGATCTCACGCGACAACCTGGAGTTGTTCACGAGAGCGGTGTCTCGAGCGATTCTGAAAAGGTCGTTGAACCGAGGAAGGTCTGCCACGTCTATGCTCCGGTCGGCAAGTTGAACGATTGCTCGAACGTCTCGCCCGTTGTTTTCAATCTCGTCTGCGACTTGACCGTCAAAATCCCCGCCGATGCGTTCATCAGAAGTTGAACTCCAACCTCGGCAACATCCGGTTCGAGAAGTATCTGCCGCTCGATCTCGCGACGCAAAAGAATCAGGCTGCTCGTGATGACAGGCTCTTTCACAGCGAGTCCGATACCGTACTCCGGCAAGTGGAAGAAGCCGCCCTTCGGAGTAGTCAGCCGCCGAAGGATCAACTTCTTCACCATCTCCGCGCCGGAAACAAGCTGGTAGTCCCCCGCTGGCGACATAACGAGCGTGCCGTCAACGTATGGATTGGCAAGATCTTGCGACACGTACCGTCGCTTGGTGAGCTTCGCTTGCGGGCTGGCCTCATCCGAGGACACCACCCCGGCGAACGTAAGAGAGAGCGGCGCCTCGATAAACTCCCTGGTAGGTTTCTCGAGCGTAGTGCTCGAGACAGTGTGGACAACTGCGGCGGCACCAAATGCTTCAACGACGGTGATGTCGAAAGTGACTGAATCTACCGCCATGATGTGCGCCGTCGTGTACACGAAACCGGGACGGCTGATCACCCAGGTTGCCGGGTTCAGAGCGTCCCCGACATCCGGCAGATCATCGAGCGCGATCGGCGGCACGGACACAACTACCCGCACGGTGCGGGTGCTCAGTGCCGAAGCTGACACCAAGAACAACGGCCCCGGCAAGCTACCGAAGCTGCCGAGCCCCCACGGGTCAAGTCCCCAGCCGAGAGAAGCCATTAGACTATGTTCCCAACCGGCGTTACGAGAAGCACGAGCGGCCCAGCCGTGGCGGCCCCTGGCCCCGTTGTCGTCTGCCAGCCGCTATCCGTCATACGTATGCTCAACTGCGCGCTCGTGGTGATGTGCGTTACGATGGCCCGGCCCATCGCTCTGAACACGGCGGATCGGTCGCGCTTCTCCGCGTCCGACAGCCCGTTAACGTTTGCCAGCATCAACAGCCCAAGCTCATCTCCGCTCATCGGCATCGTTATTTTTTCCTCGCCATGACTATATCCGAGGCACTCTGAAGCGAGTAGTACGTAGACCCTGTAAGCGAATCTATGCCGCTGCCGAGCACGACACCGTTGTCTGCTGCGATTAGCCCATCCCCTCCCAGCATGATCTTGCCGCTACCAGACACCACAATGCGGAGCGTTGCTCCGTCTTTGATGTGGATGCTCACATCGGAATCGTTGCTCTTGGCCGTGTCGCTTGGCGGGTCGGACGCCGACCACAGTCGCGCCACAATCACACCGCCCTGATCCGGGTCGCCGTTCGGGAATGCCACGATGACGTGATCGTCCTTCTCGAGAGGGGCGTAGAACCCGAACCCCGGGCCAGCGTAGAACGCGCCCACCCGCACGGTCTCAGGCTCACCCGACGGCACCAGTGTCACGTCGGCGAACGCTCCTTCATCCGGGTCGAGCTTGAACGCCTCGACGATCGCCTCGCACACCCAGGAACGGGTATCCATGCCGGGGCGGGCGAGCGCCTGTCCCAGCTTTCCCATGTCCAAGGCCCGTCGAGCTACTCTGGTATTTGGAAGCATCACTCCCTCCCCAGGAAGCCGGAGCCCTGCACTTCATCGAGGGACTGCTGTGCTTTGTTTTCTTCTTCGCTCGTGACCATCACGCTCGGACCAAGCGTGGTTTTGACCGATGCTTTCTCCTTCTTGGTCGGTGCGACAGCATGCCGCGCTTCGACGTAGTTCTGGAAGTCGAACGAAATCGAGATTCCGCTGTCTTTCGCCCACTCAAAGCTCGCGTTGCCGACACGGAAAAAGGTCTGGAGCTGCAAGATTCCACCGCGAGACTGCGCAACGATGACTCTCGCCATGTCCGGCGCAAGACCACTCGACCCGAGTCTTTCCTGAAGCGCCGCGACTTCTTCCTCGAACGTCCGGCGGACAGAATCCGTGTAGCTCGAGACGTTCGGCGCCTGCGATTGGATGTTGCGAGTGTCCACAAGAATCTCTACCGCGTCGCCGGGACGCAGGCGAATCAGATCCGGGTCTCGGTTTCCGCTGGTCGGATCCGGTCCCGTACCGAACGAGGCGAGGCTCTTGGTTTTGATAGATCCGCCCATCTCCCCGCGAGCGATCTCTTCGTACACCGCCTTGGCGATGCCTAGGAGCTGCTCCTTGTCCGTGATCCCGCTTACCGGGATGCGGATGGTCTCGGTTTCTGATTCCGTACCCGAGACACTGATCGATGTTTTCTTGGCCGATCCTACTTTGGCAACAACCTTGTCCTTGCCCTTTTTGGTGCTGTCGGCGGATGATGAAGCGGCTGTGTCCTTCTCGGGCCAACGCACACGGAAGGTCTTGTCTCCCCGATCTTTGCTCGATAGGTTCTGCCCCACAACCTCAACGATGGGTGTCTTGATCCCGGTGAGCTTGCGCTCGAAACTGTGTTCGGCCACGTCGCGACCGTACACCACACGGCGGACGCCGAACTTCTCACCGTCTTCGGTTTCACGCTGCCTGCCACCGGCAAACGGTGTGCGCGCGGTGGTTCCTTCTCGGTCCTGATCCATCTGCTGATAAAGGTCAACCGACCGTCTGATAATGAGACGATCTGCACGAAAAAAGGGCACGCATCCAGTGAGGAAGCAGTACTTCGTGATCAAATCCCAAAAGTTGAGCTTCTCACCGCCGGCCGGTTTCGAGATGTTGTTGCCGCTCGCAACCTGCTGACGGACTTTGTTGAAAGGAGAAGCGACGACCTTCGGAAGAGTCACTTTTCCATCGCTGTCTGTGAAGTCTTCCTTGTCGTAGAACACCTGAATGCTCTGCCCGAACGGATGCAGGTTCTTGATGTCCTGCACTACATTGACGATGTCGCGATCCAGCTTGATGTCCTTGAACGCTCGCACATCGATCTCGGTGTCGATCAAAATGGAGCGCATGTCTCGCCCCTCCATCGCTACACGAGAACCGCTCGCGCTATGCGTGACGTGCCAGGTATCCACCTGTGCCACCATCATCAGGTACTTCTCGATCCGCTGATTCGCCGGCCCCACCGTCTGAAGGATAGACCGACGTGATCCATCGGGCTCTACCGAGACCATGCCCGTCGCGAAATCGAGCGGATCTACCACGCCCATGTAGATCTCTGCGGACGCGGAGCGCACAAGGCGCGGATCGATTGGAAGATCCGCGTACTCGATCTCGAGCTTGAACGTGCCGGCGGCACGGTAACTAGGCAACTCGACGGAGCACGACAACGGCACACGATTGAGAATGCTGTTCAGGCGCCCGCGCGTCTTGTTGACGCCGTTCTGCACCACCACTTCCGGGTTCGTCACCAGAGGTCGCTCGGTCTCAGGCGCGGTTACGAATTCGTTGCGGCTGCGCGAGGTGCTTGAAACAGATCCGATCATGCTCGACGGCGACCGAGGTTCTTTGGTCTCGTCGACGCGAAATGCCTCATCGAAGCGCACGCGAAGATGCACGGTGCAGCTTGGATAGTAGACGCTCACTGAAGCGCCTCAAACGTCTTCGGGATGAGGATGATCTGACCCGCAGACAGCTCGCTATTGGTAATCGAGTTGAACGCCATGAGGTCGCGCCAATGATCCGGCGTCTTGAAAAATGCAACCGAAATATCTCGCAGATTGTCTCCGGCCTTCGCGATGTACGTTCCGAGGAGGTTGGGGTTCAGGTTCTTGAGCATGTCGGCTTGCTGCTCGAGCGCTTGCCGCCGGATCTCCTCGGTCTGTCGGCGGATTCCTTCTCCGTATGCCTGCGTCTGAAGCTGCTCCCCGTAGTCCGGCTCATCGCTGCCAAAATCGAACATCTGGCTGTACGCCCCGACAGACTTCACCACGGACAAGAGCTGATCCGCGGTGTCCACAAGATTGCTGTAGATCGCCATGAGGCGCCCTACAACAGCGGCCGGCGTGTTGGCGACAGCGACGAGAAGCGCGATCGTGTCCGTGATCTGGTCCGCCAGATCACTGATCTTGTTTCCAAGCTCCGCGATCTTGTTTGCGATGTCCCCTCGAAGCTGCGCTACCTTCTCAAGACCGACCGCTTTCCGCAACCCACCGACCATGTTGTTCCACGAGGCTTGGATCTGACCGAGGTCCATCTGTCCGGTGAACGCTGCCGGCGACGGTTCGTCTCCCTGAGAAACCCACGAGAACACGATCTCCCACTCGAGATCCTGCCGCGACTTCCACGTCTGCACGAACTTCTGGAGGAACCCGCGGCGAATGATCTCGTCCCACGTCACCTCGACGATCTGCCCCTTACGACGAACATCATCTACGATCTTGGCAAGTTCGGACACATCAGCCACCTGGAAAGAATTGAAGTCGGTGCTGATCTTCGCGCCGGCTGTGTAGATCTGTGCGTCTCCGTTCTCAAACTCTTTGAGGAAGCGGTTTTTCCACATCCCCTTCATGCTGGTCTCGTCCTCGGCGGCGCCGAAGACCTGGGTCGTCGCGATCGGATTGCCGGGATACCACGTCGATTCCAGGCGCATCGTCCCCGAGAACACGAGCGGCTGATACGGAAGGGCACGTCCCGTGAGAGTGATCGAGCGCCGATCGCCTGTCAGCTCCGTGATGACGAGGGGGGTGCCCTGCCCGTAGGACTGCTCGGCCATGCTACCTCATGCCTCCGATAGCCGCGTAGTGGCTCGTGAGCTTGCGCTCCCCGAGCTGCACCAGATCTTTGGTGAAGGCAATGGCGATGCGATCGGGATCGAAGCCCTCGGCGAACGCCTGCTTGATGTTGAAGGTCGAGCCGCGGAAGTCGTTGACCGGAGGTTTCGTTTTCTCCTGTACTTCTTTCGCGGAGGGAAACAGCAGTTCCGCAAGCTGTTCCGGCCACTGTTGCGTCCACTTGCGAATTTCCTGATACTGCGCAGACTGAAAGAATCTTTTACCCTCTTCAGGAGAAAGACCCATACCGCCGAGCCGTGCTCCTACATCTCCGCTCAACTTCCCCTGCTTGGTGATCATGCCAAGACGCGCCATCTCTTTCAGCACGAAAGGATTGTCCGTGCCGACCTTTCCGCGTTCCATAGCAGCGAGCAATCCTTGGGCTCTCCCTTTTAGATTGCCTTCTCGCTCTATGCTCTCTTTACGCGCTTTATCTATCGCCTCTGAAGCCGCCCACACAGCCACAGCAAATCCCGCAAGAGCTAAGCCAACCACACCCGCCGGCCCGATAGCGGCAAGCAGCCCTTGACCAAAACCTGAAATCGCGGGCCAAAGGCTTTTGTCACCGGCTGTCTTCAGCGACTTAGCGAAACCGGAAACGGTCTCCCCGAGACGCCCAAACCAACGTCCTTCTTCTTTTGCGAACGCGATGTCTACCCGGTTAGCCATAGCGCTTTGAAATACAGAAGCCGCCACACCCCCCAGTCCTCCCCCCAGTCCGCCGCCTCCCCCACCCATCTTCGACAGCATCTCGAAACCAGAAAGAACTTGAGGACCGAATTTGATTCCGGCAGCGGCAACACTGATGGCGACGATGTGATCTTTGATGAAACCTGTCGCCTCTACCGCATGGTCGAGCCCTTTGGCAATCTTCTCGCCCCAGATTTTCGCTGTCTCGAAAACCTCTGTCTTGTGTTCGCGCACGTACTTGAGCAACTCTTGTGCGCGCTCGTTCAACTTCTGCATGACAGGAGATCCCAAGATCCTGAAAAGCTGGTCCGCCGTCGCACGCAAACGCATGAACTGTACCGACGGATCCTCGAACAGCGTCTTGAACTGCGGCGCGTTCTCAGCCACGCGCTTCTTGATCTCGGCGAACATCGGCTCGACGCCCTTCTTGCGGAGCTTGTCGAACTCCTTGCCCGTCATGCCGATGACCTTGAGCAACTCCTTTGGCGGTCGACCGGACCCGGTCGCGAGGATGTTGCCAAACATCTTGGCCTGAAACGCAGCCATTTGGACATTGCCAGAAACCGCGCCGAGCGCCGGCACAAGATCCTCGGTGAACTTGAGCAGATCTTTCTGTGAGAGCTTGGTCTTCTCGAGTGCCGGAAGCGCAATGTTCTTGTAGACCGCGGCATACGTCGACATCGGAGCGACGCCGCGGGTAGCCATGTCCTCGATCTCCTCAAACGCTTCCTTGCCGCGCTTCATCGAAGCTGCGAGCGCGAGACCCGGCCCCGCGTGGGCGAACCGATCCGATGCGATCCATGCCGCGGTGATGGTGCTTTCCGCCTCCCGTGCTGCCTCATCCACCCTGAACAGTTTTTCGGCGAACGATTTGATGCCGTAACCAACCCCGATAAACCCAAGAGCCGGAACGAGAAGACGCTCGAGCCCCATGCTCGCGCGCTCGGCCTGCATCTTCACACCGCTCATACTGGAGGCGATGTTTTTGAGCGGGCCGCTCGCGTTGTCGACGAGCGAAAATACTTCCGAGACCTCGCGATCAGCCATTGGTCGCAGCCTTCGGCGTATTTTCTTGATGCACAATATCGGACACGGCTTTATTGAACCTCCGCAAATCCGCGATCGTCATCTTCAATGTCACATTCATAGGCTGTTTCCCATACCTACCAGCGTAAGCCAGCGCGCCCCACAAGGATTGGTCTAGCTCCGCTCTGCCTTTGGCCTGCGCCAAAGCAACAACCAGCGCAGACAAACGTGGAGCTACGCCACCTTCATCTGCTCGCTGCCGAAAAAACTGGCTTCTTCCTCCTCGCTTGCGGTCGTCAGCTTCGAGTACGCCGCCACGAGAAGGGCACGCAGCCGGGGGCTCATCTTGTCCCACAAGATGTCGACCTCGCCGTCGGCGAACTTCGCCGGCTTGCCGTCCAGCTCCACAATCGCGCGCTTCACGGCCTCGTACTGCGCCTTCATCAGATTGAAGCCGCCCACCTTGGACGCCTGGATCTCTTGCTCTGCGGTGAGAGGGCGCAACCCGATCTTCTCGGGGATGCCTTCACCGCGAAGCGACGCCGGGATCGTGTACTCGTTGGTCTGTCGGATCATGCGATCACCTTGAAGTCAGACGCCGCGAATTCCAGAGTCACCGCCCCGTAGTCTTGGCGGCTTCCGAAGT
>Ga0315273_10009286_pt1 | contig 12457 bp, 6 predicted proteins | sample YL17G02_0_MG_FD_205753 | JGI IMG/M metagenome (GOLD analysis project Ga0315273, IMG submission 205753) | Sediment microbial communities from Yellowstone Lake, YNP, Wyoming, USA - YL17G02_0 | ecosystem: Environmental > Aquatic > Freshwater > Lake > Sediment | place: USA: Wyoming | collected... | reverse complement strand
TAACCCTGGATGTGAAATGTGCAGGAGCGCGTAGTGCGGGAAATCCGCCCGCTACGTGCGAGGTGGCGGGGGCTGGAATCCGGTTCACGGTTCGGCTAGTGAGGCACTCCCAGAGGAAACGGGGAGCAATGGATAGGCCGGACCTACGGAACCATGGCGCCAGTCCTCGACCCTACCCAGGCTGACCCCTTTTGGGTGAATTACCGATTCCGTGCGCCGGCCGCCACGACGGCCAGCGCCCGGAGGATGGATCGCACGGCCATCCCCCTATGATCCCACCCGCTAGAAAACGATTCGCGCGCTGCCGAGCATCTCGCGCGCCCCGCCGGCGGAACTGATGACGCCGAACGTGGCGGCGTTGGACATGTTGGTCCCCGGTGCGCCGAACACCGGGGTGTTCGTGGCGCCTACCGCGTCCAGCCGCACCTCCAGCCGCACTCTCTCACGCAGCGGGAAGGCTTTGAAGATGCTCAGGTTGAGCGACCGGTTGTCGGGCGAACGCAATTCGTCGAAGTAGGGCGGCTCCGGCGACACCGTGTACTGGTTGGGGAGCGGAGCGAAAGCGGTGATATCGAAATACGGGTTCACCACGCGCCCGCCCTCGCGCCGGTCGCCGAGCCGGTCCGAAACGGACCCGGTGATCCGCGGGTTCCGGATTCGCAACGGGCGCCCGTTGGCCTGCGAGATGGTCAGCGGGGTGCCGGTAGAGAGATTGCCGAACACTCCCAGCGACCAGCCGCCGGCCGCCTGCCGCGCCACCGCGTTCCAGCCGCCGCCCCGGAAGCGGAACGGGAACTGGTAGGTCAGCGCCAGCCTCACGTTGGTTCGCTCGTCGAACTGCGACACCGACCGGTACTTGCGCATGTTCACAATGCTGGTGGTATTGTTGTCGATAGTCTTCGCCCTGGTCAGCGACCACAACAGGTTCAGCCCGTGCGTCAACTGCTTGTCCACCTTCACCAGTAGCGCGTGGTAGATGGCGCGGCCGGTGTTGGCCCCCTGCATTGTCAGGGTGGTGAATTGCGGGTAGGCGGGCCACAGGCGCCGCTGGATGATCGTCGCGCCCTGCCCGAGCGTGGATGTGGCCGGGAATCCGCCCAGGAACGGGTTGTTGACCCGAGTGTTCTCGGCCGCGCCTTGCGCCAGGTACCGGTCCGGCTTTTCGTTCAGGTCGAAGCTCTCGAACTGCTTCAGGCTCAGCATGCCCATGTAGGCCACATCCAGCAGGGTGCGCGAGGGCAACTCGCGCTGGATGCTGAACTGCCACTGCTGGTTGTACGGGGACACTCGGTTCGGATCGAGAAATGCCAGGCTGTCGCCGGCTTGCGCCGCCAACCCGATCGAACTCCCCACCGGACGCCTCATCCCCGCGGGAAACGGGTTGGCCAGGGTGGTGGCGAGGGTGGCCCCGTTGTCCACGGTGCCGACGTAGGGCGTCACCGCGCTGAAGGCGCCCACCTCGCCCAGGAAGCTGGTGTTAAACGTCTGGCTGCTGTAGAACAGCCCGTAGCCCCCGCGCAGCACGGTGCGCGGCGTGGCGCTGATAGCGAACCCGAAGCGCGGGCCCAGGTTGTTGCCGTCCACCGGGCCGGGATGGCGGTTGCGCCCGTCCACGCCGGCGAAAAGCAGCCCGCCGCGCAGATCCAGCCCCGGCGCCGGCAGCGGAAACTTCGCCGCGTAGTCGAAACCGTAGCTGATGCGGTTGTACCGCTCGGTGAACGGCGTCTCCATCTCGTAACGCAAGCCGAAGTTCAGCGTCAGCCGCCGCGTGGCCTTCCAGTCCTGCTGGAAGAACACCGCCATATAGTGGTTCTGCAGCGAAATCGGGCTGTTGCCGCCGATCGAACCGCTGGCCGCCGCGCCCAGCAGCAGCGAGGCCATCGACGAGCCGCTGCGGTCCGCCGATGCGTTGGTGAACGGGTCTTCCTGCGTGAAAACCGCGTTGTAGGTGAAGTCGCCCGGACCCGGATCGCCCGGGGACCGGCGGTTCCAGCGCGCCAGGCGATAATCCACGCCCCATTTCATGCTGTGCCGGCCGGTGAGCTTGGTGAAGGTGCCCAGCAGGGCGTGGGTCTCCGTGGCTTCGATGTTGAGAAAGCTGCCGAACGTGGCCATGTTCTCGCCCAGCCGGAACACCGGGTAGGCGCGGTAGGCCTGGTTGCGCAGAATGCCGTCGGGGGCGCTCACTTCGCTGCCGTCCAGGCCCGCGCCGCCGCGCGAGCTGTTCTGCGTGCGGCGCGACAGGCCGTAGCGCAGCGAGCCGATAAAGCTGGGGGAAAACACCATCGTGTCGTCCAGCGCCACCGAGCGAAAGTGGCGCAAGATCTGCCCGATCGAGTCGGTGCCGTCGATGGGAAATTCGGTCACGCCTTTGATGATGGGGATGGCGTTCTGGTTGCGGAGCAGCTCGCTGTAGCGCCCGAAGATGCGGTGGTTCTGGCTGAAGGAGTGGTCGCCGCGCGAGCTCCAGGAGTGGTTGGTGGTGGACGAAACGTTCGTGCCGCCCCAGTTGAACCGGCCGACTTGGGGCGTTCCCGGCACGTTCGCCGCGGGGAAGGCCCTCATCACCGCCGCCCCGGTGGGGTTGAATCGCGCCGATGGGATGCGCGCGCCGGGGAACGGCTGCCGCGTGGCGCGGCTCCCGCTGACCACGGTGGTGGCCGGGTCGAACACCGCGAACGCCCCGCCCGTGCGGCTCAGCGTCTGCGAAAAGTCGCCGCCGCGCTCGGCCTCGGTGGGCACGCGGCTTTGCCGGCTGACGGCGTTGTGTATGTCGTCGCGCTCCAGCGCCAAAAAGAAAAACGTCCGGTTCTTGCCGTTGTAAAGCTTGGGCACGATCACCGGGCCGCCCGCCACCCAGCCCCACTGCCGATAGTTCACCGGCGGCTTCTCCAGAACCAGACGGTTGTTCACCCAACTGTTGGCGTCCAGCGCTTTCCACCGCTTGAACAGGTACAGCGCCCCGTGGATCTCGTTGGTGCCGCCCTTGGTGGAGATGCTGACCGCGCCGCCGTTGGAATGGCCGTAGGAGGCGTCGAACATGGTGGTGTGGACCTTCACCTCCTCGACGCTGTCAATGGTCGGCACGAACACGATGTTGCCGCTGCCCTGGGGTACGGTGTTCGGAATGCCGTCGAGCAAAAATTCGTTGCGGCCCTGCGACGAGCCGCCGCCGGAGACGGTGAACTCGGTCTGGTCGTTGCTGGAATACGTCCCGGTCTTCCCCGTCACGCCCGGCGCCAGCCGCGCGGTGGCGACGATGTTGCGCGTCAGCGTGACCGAGATCATGTTAACGTAGGCGTTGTTGACCACCTGCCCCAGGTCCGCGCCGGCGGTGTTCAGCAGCGGCGGCGCGGCCGTGACGGTCACCGTCTCGGTCTGCGCGCCCAGTTCCAGCGCGATGTCGAGCGTCACCTGCGCGTTGATGGACACGCGCACGCCCGTCCGCTCCAGCTTCTTGAACCCGGACATCTCCACCCGCACACGGTAGTTGCCGGGCAACAGAAACGGCGCCTGGTAGTTGCCGGCTTCGTTGGAAACCGCGGCGGCGGCGAGGTTGGTCTCCTCGTTCAGCACCTGGACGGACGCGCCGGCGACGGCGGCGCCGCTAGGGTCGGTCACCCGGCCCAGAATCGTGCCGCGGAATTCCTGCGCCGCGCACAGCGCGGCCACCGAAACCAGGACTGCAAGTCTGAGTAACATCATTTTCATCTCCCTGTGGCGGGATACGGCGTGCGGAATCCCTTCACCGAATGCCAGATGGCCCGGTTCAATGTCTCCTCCGGCGCCGCGTCCGGCTCCGACATGTCCATGCCCAGCGAAGCTTGCGCCATTGCGCGTTCGGCCCCTTTCAGGTTCTTGAGCGGCGGGTTCATCTCGTCCAGCGGTATCAAGCTGGGCAGCGCCGCGCAGGGCGACAAATCCGGCTCCGCGCCGAACACAGAAAACATCGGCTCCGCCGCCAGGTCGAACTGGTTGGCCGGCGGCAGCCCCAGGATCTGCCCGATGGTGCGGAACATGTGGATGGTGGTGTAGAAGGTGCTGTCCACGGCCTTGCGCCGCGCCCAGGGGCTGATCACCATACCCACCGTCCGGTGCCCGGCCACGTGGTCCAGGCCGTTCTGCGCATCGTCCTCGGTCACGAAGATGGCCGATTCCCTCCAGTAGCGGCTGCGCGAGATGGCCTCGACGATGCGCCCCAGCGCCAGGTCGTTGTCGGCCGCCATCGCGCGCGGCGTCGGGTATCCCGGCGCGGTGCCGTTGGTGTGGTTGGCCGGCAGCAGCAGAATCACCAGCCGCGGCAGGTTGCCGTTCTTCTCGAACTCGCGAAAATCCTCGAGGAAAATATCCGCGCGCAACTGGTCCGTTATGGTCGTCCCGAAGGCCGGGTAGCGCGGCGAGAAAACGTCCTTCAGCCCGAGAATCGACGTGCGCGGGCGAATGCTCACCCGCCGCGCGCCGCTCTTCCAGTCGCTGTAGATGTCCGTCCAGGTGGCATTGGCCGGCGTGATGTCATTGGACCCCCGCTCGCCGTAAGAGCGCACGCTCAGGCCGTGCGCCTTGGCGCTGTCCCACAGAAAATCGTTGGGCGCGAACAGCATCGGGTTCTGATCGTTGCGCCCGTTGCCGTACTTGTGCAGCCAGTCGCTGGCATAGCCCTGCGTGCACCAGCGGTGGCCCAGGGCGGATTGATCCCCGGGCGCGTAATAGTTGTCCAGTAAAACGTACTTCTCCGCCAGCGCGTGCTGGTTCGGCGTCACCTCGCGCCCAAACTGCGCCAGCGACGGATCGCCGTTGCCTTGCGGCAGGTCGCCGAACACCTGATCGTAAGTGCGGTTCTCCTTGATGATGTAGAACACGTGGCGGATGGGCGAGATGCCGCGCCGGCTCGATGGAACCGCCTGCGCGCGGTTGTTCGACTTCACCTGCCGCGTATAGGCGGCCAACTCCTTCGCGCCGGGCACATCGACAACCGAAACGACGCCCATGCGGTCCTTGTAACTCCGCCCTTTGCGATCCGCCGGCGTGGGCGTGATCGAGCCGAACCCGTAACCGCTGGCGATGTAAAGCTGCCGCTCCCCGGGCCCCAGCGCCACCGCCGTGGGATACCACCCGGCCGGAATGAAGCCGCGCACCGGCGACGCCGTCTTGTCCGGGTCCACCACTGCCACCGCATTGTTGGCCGCGTTGGCCACGTAAAGCGTTCCGTCGCTGGCGACCGCCAGCGCGTTGGGCGAGCTTCCGATGGGCGCCTTCTCCCACAGCCGCACGTTGAGCGTGGCCGCCACGCGGTCGGACGCCGTGTCGATCACCGACACCGTGTCGCTGTTGGCGTTGGCCACGTACAGCCGGTCGCCCTTCGGGCTGAGCGCCAGTGCGCTGGGGTGCAGGCCCACGTCGATGTGGCGCGTCACGGTCAGCGTCTTGGTGTCCACCACCGATACCGTTCCGCTCGACGGAATGCCCGTGCGCGGATCCAGCACCACCGGAAACACCCCGTCGGTGACGTCGCCGGGGCCCGGCTTCCGGCCGCCCCAGTTGCTCACGTAAACCTTCGAGCCGCCCGCCGCCACCACCACCGTGTACGGATAAGCGCCCACCGGGATCTCGCGCACCTGGCGCGTGGCGGTATCGACTACGCCCAGAGCGTGCTTGAGATTCAGCGCGACGTACAGCGTTGAGCCGTCCGGGCTGAGCGCCACCCCGCTCGGCGCCGCTCCGGGCAACTTCACGGCATCTTCCGCGCGGAACCCGGCGTCGCCCGTGCGGCGGAAGATCTTGACGTCGTTGTCGGCGCCGCCGCCGGCGTAGATCCTCTCGCCGGCGCCGTCGAAGGCGACGCCCACGAAGCTGTTTCCCAGCGCCAGCGTCGCGGTGACGGCCCGCGACTTGGTATCGATCAGATGCAGGCCGCGCGGCGCGAAGTGGCTTCCGGTCACCACCGCCATCAGCCGCCCGTCCGGGCTGCGGACCATGCCCAGCGGCCGGTCGTTCACCTCCAGGTGCGCTCCCGCCGGGGTCAGCGTCTGCCCGGTGGGGATCAGGTAGCTCCCGTCGCTCTGCCTTCCCGCCGTGCCGACGCGCATCAGCGCGGCCGCGCCCGCGCACACCGCGGCCGTCGCCGCCAATCCTAGAACCCATGTTCGAGCCATCGACATACCAGGACCATACTAGCCTGGATTCCCACGCGGAAGGATTCACCTCGGCGCGAGGCCGGTTTTCCGGCCCGCGCCGCGCGACGATTTCGCGTTTTGGTTGCGGCTATGCCGCGCTGCGCTTCAGAACGCCAGCTTCAAGCCGAGCTGCCAGTTCCGCGCGTCGCCGGCGGTGGCGGTGATTCTGCCGAAGGCGCTGTTGGTCGGGGCGGCGTTCGGGTTGGCGAAGTTGGTCTGGTTCCAGGCATTGTATGCGTCGGCCCGGAACTGCACGGTCGCGCGCTCTCCGGGCAGGCGGAACTTCTTTACGATCGAGAAATCCCAACTCCTTTGGTCGTCGCCGCGCACGCCGCTGAAGCGCAGCGGGAACCCCCGCAGGTTGCTGGCGAGTTGCGTGCTCGAGTTCCGATTGAAGCCCGCCTCGGTGTTGAACCAGCGGTCGACGTCCCTCCGGCTGGCGGGCAGCGGGATGGTCTTGATGTCTCCGGCGAACATCACATTGCCGAACCCCAGGGGCCCGCCGCTCTGGCGGGTGACGACGGCGCCAAGTTGCCAGCCGCCGAGAACCGAATCCACCGCGCGGGGCCAGGCAATACCGAAGCGGCGCCCCTTTCCCAACGGGACCTCCCAGACGCCGCTGGCCGCCAGACGGTGCGGCCGGTCCAGCGCGGAAAGGCTTTCGTAGGGCATCGGATCGGTGGCGTTGAGGAACTCCGTCGCCTCCATCGTCTTGGAGAAGGTATAAGCGAGCTGCAGCGTGAAACCGTGCGAGAAGCGTTTCTCGGTGCGCATCTGCAGCGAGTGGTACCAGGAGTAGCCGGCCGGATCGTCGCTGGAAATATCGCTGAACTGCGGATAGGGCCGCAGCAGGCCGCCGCGCGAGATGTTCCTTCCATAGATCGGATCGAGGCCGTAAAAGGGGCTGGCGAAGGTCGCGCTCAGAAAGTCGATGGTGGGCTGGTCGCGCACCGGACTCTTGCTGAGGTATTGCGCCGGCGTCGAATTGTAGTCGCGGGTCACACCTAGGCGGGTAGTGCGGCTGGCGACGTAGGAGGCATCCAGCACGAACTCAGCCGGCAGCATGCGCTGAACTCCCAGCGACCAGCGCTGCGAATAGGCGCGCGCCCGGTTGGGATTATGAAAGCTGATTGCCTGCCCCAGGTTGGTCTTCAGCCCGCCGCCCGGCCCCGCCGGCTGTAGCAGCCCGTTGGGGAACGGATTTGCGGTGCGGGCCACGAAGGTCAGGCCGCTATCCAGGGACGCCTGGATGGGCGTGGTTTGGGAAAACCCGGTCTGGATGGGCACCGTCGCGTAGATGCCGTTCACGGTGTAGAAGATGCCGTAGCCGCCGCGCAAGATGGTCTTGGGATCGATCTGATAGGCCAGCCCGAGGCGCGGCATCCAGGCGTTCTTTTCACTCAGGAACGGGCTGCGGCCGGTTCCGCCCTGGTTCACCCAGGTGAGGCCGCCCAGCACACGGAAGTTGGCTGCCGCCAGTTCCGGGATGGGACTCCTGGCGTAGTTGGCCTTCGCCGGCGCCTCGATGGGATTGGACGACGTGTGGTCGAAAGCCGCCGCAAACCGGTTGTAGCGCTCGGTCACCGGGCTCTCGTACTCCCACCGCAGACCGATGTTCAACGTCAGTTTGGAAGTGAGCTTGAGGTCGTCGTGGAAATACAGGCCGAAGAAGTTATCCTGGAGCGCGGAACTGGCGGAGCGGTCCATCGAGCCGGCCGGGATGCCCATGAGCATCGAGGCCAGGTCCTGGCCGATGGTCGAGGCCGGCGAGTTGTCCAGAGGTCCCCGCGTGTAAGTGGTGCCGAAGGAAAAATCCGGCGTGATGGCGGATTGGTGGCGGTCGTTGAAGCTGCGTTCCAGGCGGTATTCCGCGCCGAATCTCATGGCATGCCTGCCCTGCAGCCTGGTCAGGCTGCCGGAAAATGTGTGGGTGATGCTGGAGTTGACGCCGTCGCCGTTCTCCCAATTCGAAATCGCCGTGAAGGCGCCCACCGAGAGGCGGGGAATGGGCGCCGCCTCTTTGTCCGTCAGGTTGAGCAGCGCGGGAGAGAAGCCGAGGCTGGACAGGTCGTAGCCGCGCGAGCGGCGGTACTCCCACCACTTGGTGCTGGTCAGACCGTAACGCAGATTCAGCACCAGCATGGGGTTGATCACAATGACGTCGTCCAGCGCGATGCCGCGGTTCGGGCGGTTCGAGAACAGCCCCTGGATGTTGGTACCGAAAGATTCGTTCTTGTTCTCCTTCCAGAAGTCGTATTGCAGCCGCAGGAAAGCGCGGTGGCTCTCGCTGAACGCGTGGTCCAGACGCAGCATTTGCTGGGACGTCTTCTGGATCGCCTTGTTGGAGAGGAAGAAGTTGTTCCTTCCGTCCACGGTCCCGGGCTGATTGGGCAGCGGGTAGAGCGCGGCCAGATTGAGGCCGACCGTGTCCAGCCGGCTCCTGGGAATGACGTTGCCGGGAATGGGCTGCCGGCTGAAACGCCCGTTGGCGGCCGCGACGGTGGTGAAGGGGTCGTAGATCTGATAGGAGCTGCCGCCCGAAATGCGCAACAATGCGGAGAAGTCGCCCAGGCGCTCGGCCGCGCTGGGCACGGTGCTTGTCGTCTGTCTCGGCACGCCGAAGCGGTTGTCCTCGAACACGTAAAACCAGAAGGTCCGGTTCCTGCCGTTGTACAGGCCGGGCGCCACCAGCGGTCCGCCGACCGAGCCGCCGGAGCGGTTGTCCTGATAGACGCCCAGACTGGTGCCCGACTTGTTGTTGAAGAAGTTGGGCGCATCCAGCTTGCTGTGCCGCAGGACGTAGTGCACTTCCCCGTGCAGCTCGTTGGTGCCGCTGGCGGTGCTGACGTTCACCACCGCGCCCATGGTGTGGCCGACGCTGGCATCGTAGGCCGTGGTCTGCATCTTGAACTCGCGCACCGCCCCCGAGGGCGGGCTGAAAGCGATGCGGGCGTAGCCGCGGCCGCGGTCCGCCGCCATGTTGTTGATGCCGTCGATCTGGAACTCGTTGTTGTAAGTGCCGGCGCCATCGCTGGTAATCTGCGAGACCGCCTCGGGCGACATGGCCTTGCGCAGGCGCATGTCGGAGGAGTTCACCACGCCCGGCGTGAGCAGAGTGAGTTCCATGGGTGTGCCGCCGCGCTGCGGGAGTTCCAGAATCCGGCGCTGGTCGATCACCTGGCCCAGCGAGGAACTCGTGGTGTCCAGCAGAGGCGTGGTAGCCGTCACCTCGACGGTTTCAGTAACCGCGCCGACCTCCATCCGGATGGGCAGGTCCACCGTGTCGCCGACACGGACTTCGATCTTGTCCCGGACGAAGCGCTTGAACCCGGCCAATTCCGCCGAAACCCGATAGAAGCCGGGCGGAAGAAACGGAATCTGGTAGCTGCCGGAGGCATTGCTGACGGCCGAAGCGGCAACTCCAGTTTCCGAATTGACGGCGCGGACCGCGACCCCGGGGATGGCCGCTTCGGACGAATCCATCAGGGTGCCGTTGATGGCGCCCCGCGGATCCTGGGCCAAGGCGCCGCACACCACTAGAACCAATAGGACAAAAAGAGCTTTCCGCTGCATAACGGATCTCCTCACCTGACACTCGTGGACTTTGCGACCTTGAACCATCATACATCCGAGAAAATCACGCCGGTTCAGTAATCGCGGAAGGGTCCGCGCGGCTCGCACTCGTCCATCTCTTTCCGCCACGCGGCCCAACGCGCCCCCACCTGCCGGAGCACGTCGGGCTTGCCGGCGGACAGGTCGCGTTTCTCGCCCAGGTCGGCGGCGAGATCGAACAGACCGTTCCCTTTCTCGGATTCCACCCACTTCCACTGACCCACTCGCGCGGCCTCCGCGCTCACTCCGCCGCTTCCCCGCCAAACAGCCGGGTGAACTCCTCGGTCGCGTTCCTGACCTGCTCGGCGAGCATCGGAACCCGGGCCGGCACTACCCGCAAACTCGGTCCCGAAATGCCGATCGCATAAAACCGGCGCGAGCCCGGAATCACCGCCGGCGCGGCGATGCAGCGCACCTCCGGGGTCAGCTCCTCGTCGTCCACGGCGTAGCCCACCGAACGCGCCTTCCTGACATTTTCGGTAAGCGCCCACGGCGTGGTCAGCGTGCAGGCCGTGTAGGCCGTGTATTCGATTCCCGCGACCGCGCGTTCCAGCGCCTCTTCGGAAAGCTGCATCAGGATCGCCTTCCCCAACGCGGTCGAGTGTAACGGCTCGATCAAGCCGACATGCGCGTTCACCGCCATCCTCTCCGGGCTCTCCCTCTGGGCTATGATGATCACCCGGTCCTTGTGGAGCGTGGCCAGGTGCGCCGCCTCGCCCGTGGCATTCGCCAGCCGCGTCAACACGTCCCGCGACAGCTTCGGCAGATCCAGCGACTGAAAAAGCTGCCGCTCCAGGTGCAGAACCCTGAACCCCAGCCGGTAGCGCTTGGTCTCCGGGTCCTGGTCGATATACCCCCGGCGGATGAGCGTGGTCAGCAGGCGGAAGACCGTGCTCTTGTCCCATTTGAGCGTCCCGGTAATGCTCGTCAGGCCGACTTCCTCGCCATTGGCGGCCACCAGTTCGAGCACCTCCAGGCCTTTGTCGAGGGAGTGGATGATCTTGGTGTCCAGCTTTTTCCGGGGAACTCGCCTGCCGCCGCCTCCCGCGGACGGCCCCCCGGTTGGCAGCTTCCTAGGCGGTCGCGGCATAATCAGACTCCCATCTCCGGCGGTTTGTGCCAGGCGAACAACTGACCTTTCATTTCTTCGGCCTTTTCCCGATACTCGGCCAGCAGCGCCAGGTTCTTCATCTCCCCCGGATCTTCCCTCACATTGTATAGCTCCGCCGTGTCGTTCACATAGAAACTGTACTTAAAATCGCCGCGGCGGATCATGTATTTGGCGCCCTTGGTGCGCAGCCCGTACTCGGAGTACACGGCCACGTCGCGCGCCGTGCCGGGCTGGGCCAGCAGGGAAACCAGGCTTCCCCCGTCCAGGCCCGCCGGCGTCTCGACCCCGCACAACTCGAGCAGCGTGGCGGCAAGCTCGGTATGGCTTACCGGCGTCGCGCACCGTGCGTTCGCCTGCCGGCGGCCGGGCACGCGGAAGATCAGCGGAACTCCCGCCGACGGCTCGTAGAAGACGAACTTGTTCCATAAACCGTGTTCGCCCAGCATCTCGCCGTGGTCGGAAGTGTAGATCACCAGAGTGTCTTCTTCCAGCCCAAGTTCGGCCAGTCCCCGCAGCACCTGCCCCAGGCAGTCGTCCAGATGCGCCAGGTTGGCGTAGTACATTGCGATCCGCATCCGGGCCGCATCCGCGCCGGCTATCTCCGGCGTCGGAGCGTCGAGCTCGATGCGGCGGCGGATCTCGCGCGGGACCTTCTCCGGATCCACCTTGCCCCACGTCGCCGGCAACTGCACGCTCTGGCTGGGGAACATCCGCGCAAAGCGCTCGGGCGGCATGTACGGATCGTGCGGCTTCAGGAAAGAACTGACCAGAAAGAACGGCTGCTTCTTGCCGAAGTTCTTAAGATACCGAACCGTCTCGCGCGCGATGAAACTGTCGAAATGGTCCCGCTCGGCGATCTTCGACGCGCGGCCGATATGCACGGACCCCTTGCGGCCGTCCTTCTCTCTCGCCTCCAGCCAGGGATCGCCGAAGTCCCGCCACAGGTCGTCGATCTGCGGCAGCCCGGAACCGGAGTTGGCGCGGCCCAACTCGTCCGCGTACAGCTTGGTCTTCGGCCCCAGGTACTGATACCAGTCGTTGAAGTCCAGCCGGTAGTCGAACCCGTGCGTCTGCGCGTCCACGAAATGCATCTTGCCGACCAGCGCCGACATGTACCCGGCGCGGCCGAAATGGTGCGCCAGCGTCTTGATCTCGAACGGCCACGGAACGGCGTTGCTCCAGGTGCGGTGATTGTGCGTGTACAGGCCCGTCAGGATGGACGCGCGCGCCGGCGTGCATACCGGGTTGGTGCAATAGGTCTGGTCGAATCGCACCCCCTCCCGCGCCAGCCCGTCCAGGTTCGGCGTCTTCGCGTAGGGGTCGCCGTCGATGCCCAGCGCGTGAGGCCGGTGCTGGTCCGACATCAGCAGCAGCACGTTCTTCGGCCGGCCCGCAACCGCCGCGCCCGCCCGCGGCATGCCGGCCAGCAGGCCGCTGCCGCTCGAAAGAAGATCTCTGCGAGTCATGTGTCGCTCCTATCCATCACAGCCGCCCCGCGAGAAACAGCATCACACAGACCCCGCTACCTTTTTTCATGGCTACCCTCGTTTTGCTTTGACAT
>Ga0315273_10009284_pt1 | contig 12458 bp, 14 predicted proteins | sample YL17G02_0_MG_FD_205753 | JGI IMG/M metagenome (GOLD analysis project Ga0315273, IMG submission 205753) | Sediment microbial communities from Yellowstone Lake, YNP, Wyoming, USA - YL17G02_0 | ecosystem: Environmental > Aquatic > Freshwater > Lake > Sediment | place: USA: Wyoming | collected... | reverse complement strand
ACGATGGTGCGTCACAGCGCCGTGGTCTATTGGAGCGATGCACCTGATCACCACACTCTCTGCTTCGACGGGGATGCCTGGCCCGGCTTCGTGCCCATACGCCTGCCGGACACGATCCTGGTGCACGAGCGGCTGCCGCCGGGGGCCGCTGCCGTGGTGATCAACAAGAGCCACACCTACACCGACATCTACCTGCCCCTGGCCGCGCCGCAGAAGAAGCTGTTCGAGGCGATCGATGGCAGGCACACCATCGCAGAGATCGCCCCGCAGGTCGCACAACGCCAGCCCGCGCGGGTGCTGTTCGAGGGGCTCTGGCGGTATGACCAAGTCGTGTTCGACACCTCACCGCAACAGGGTCGCAGCCGATGAGTCTGCCCTACTAAGAGTCAGTCCGCCGCCTGAACGAGGGAGGCATAGTATGTCAATGAAAACAGCCGGCGCCCGTCATGGGAGTACCGCCACCAGTGGCCTCAGGCTCCTGATCGCCGCAGTGGCGCTCGTCTTCGCTCTTCCTCGTCCCCCGGCGTCGGCCCAGGAACTGGAGGAGATCAGCGAAGAGCAGGCTCTGCCGCAATTCAAGCTCATCGGCGAGGGCGGTTTCACCTATGAAGGCGACGCCGACATCGACGGCGGCGGCAGCCTGCAGATCAACCGCTACAACGCCACCGTAGGCGGCCAGGCCGACGTGGTGCAGGGGTTGCGTTGGAGCAACACACTTTTCTTCGGCGTCGGCGACTACGATTTCGACGGCGGCGGATTCAGCGCCGGGAACCCGTGGGAAACGGTTCTCTCGATGCGGTACGGCGCCAGATTGACCTACGCGCTCAATGAGCAATGGGGCATCTTTGGCGGCGGCATCCTCATGCTCTCGCCGGAGACCGACGCGGACTGGGGCAAGAGCTTCACCGGCGGCGGCACGCTGGGCGCGGACTACCGCTACAGCAAGACGCTCTTCGTCAGCTTGGGGCTGGGGGTGACCACTCAGATCGAAGGTGACGTGAAGGTGGAGCCGGCCGTCGCTTTGAACTGGCTGCCCGACGAGCAATGGGCCGTCCGGGTGGGGGCCGTTCCGGTCAGTGGCGGCGCCGCTGCTGCTGCCGAGGTCGCCTATCAGATCGCCGAACCGGTGGGGCGCGGCCTCGGTGTGCTCTACAATCAACGCCGTTTCCGCTTGGACAACTCGGGCGTGGCGCCGAACGGCGTCGGCGAAGACAACGCCCTGCCCCTGCGCCTGCGGCTGGGATGGGACATCACGCCGAATGTTTCCGTGCACCTCCTCGGCGGTGTCGTGTTGGGCGGCAAACTTCGACTCGAGGACGAGAACGGAAACCTCTTGAATCAGCCGAGCTACGACCCGGCACCCTACGGTGGCGTCCGTGTCCTGGGATGGTTCTGATCTTCGACGCTCTCTTCAGCGTGTCGGAGTTGCGCCGCCAGCGTCGTGCGCAGACGAGGTGGGATCGACGCGGCCCGACAGATGGTCCGCGGAGCTGACTCCCATCGACATGTAGATACTGACGAACTCGCGGACGCTGCAAGCGGCAGGCTTCACCCATTCGGCCGGCACGTAGAGCAGCGCGCCCCCGAAAGGCACGGGTGCGGTGGGAATGATGACGGTGTGGTAGTCGCGGCCGTCGATGCGAATTCGCTCGGGGCTCGGCATCAGGGCGAGTGCGATCGTTCCACCCTCGCCGCCGAACCTGCAGAGCACGGGCGTCATCGCCTGCAGATCTTCGTCCTTACGGTCGAACATGCTCCGCAGATGCTTCGACGTATCGTAGATCGTGCCGACCAGCGGAACGTGCCGTAACGTGCCTTCGAAGGCGTACTGCCAGCGGCCTGCGGCGCCGCTCTGGACGAGCACGCCGATCAGGTAGACCAGCGCCAGCGTGATCGCCAACCCGGCCATGTAGGCGATCACCTCGCAGGAGACGAAGCTCAAACCGATCGAACGAAGCAGTTTGCCGAAAACGCTCTCCGGGCCCACGAGGTCGTGGAGAAAGACCACGATCCAGGCGAGGACGGCCAGGGTCATCGCCAATGGCAGAAGACCCAGCACCCCCACCATGAAGGGTCGGCTGAAACGCTCGAACAAAGTCGGGCCGGCGGGCGTGGTCATGGCTCCCTCGAGATCTCCGGCTCCGCCTCGAGTAGGCTTGTGTCCTGGTCGTCACGATCGTAGGTGATGGCCCGCTGGATCATGCGGAAGAGGAGCCACAGAGTGAACGCCAGCACGGTGAGCTCGGCGGTGAGGGTCACCGACAACGTCATCAGGTCCATCATGTCCATCGCCGACACCCACCGGGTGCGGTCGTCGGCGGCGGTCTGGATGACCGGCATGCCCCCTTGCGGAGCGACCATGAGCACGAACAGCAATCGTCCCGCCGAGGCGAAGACCAACAGAGCCGAGATGAAGGCTCCCAGGCAACTGGCGACGACTCCGATCCACAGAGTCCGGATCACGGATGACGAGGGCGGGCGCCGTCCGGGAGTGCGCATCCGCGTGGCGATGCGCGTGTATCGATAGCACCACCACGTGGTGAAGAGCAGGACCAGCAGGCTGCCGAAGGCCACGTAGTCCCTCAGGTCGATCCCTCTGCCCAGCATGGAACCAGAGCCCTTGCTCAAGAGGACATAGAGCAGCAGCAGGATCGGAAGGGTGGCCAGCGCCACCTGGAGCCAGAAGCCGATCCACCCGAGCCTCGCGAACGACCTGGCAATGCCTCTGAGATGGGCGGCTACCTGCTCTGTTGGCTCTTCTGGCATGCTCGATCCGCTCCTCCGAGGGCCTGGCGAAGGCGTGCCTACTCGGGGCGCCGGCGCGCCATCAGCGCCCGTTCGCCGTCGGCGCGATGCATGTCGAGCAGATCGCCGTCGATCGCCCAGCTGGTCGCCGACTCCAACGCCGCCAGAACCTGTTGCTCCTGTTCCATGACACCTTCCCCGGCACACGCTTTCCGCGTCGTGACCAGGGACCCGATGGTGACACGATCACCGTCGCTCTTGTACACCGCCCGGTAGGTGTTGCACCCACTCCCGCCGACGACCGCTCCGTCGCCGAACGACAGGGTGAGAGTGGTGCCGCCGACGACGCCGACGACGCCGTGCCTTCCATTGTTGAACGCTGTGATCTCCCAGGTGCCGCCCTCGAGGGTCGCGGGCGGCACGGCCTGAAAGACCAGGGTGGCCGAGGCCGAGGTCAGGGTCAAGCGATCCTCCTCGATCGCGTAGCGAACCTCGCCGGCGAACGCGCCCCGGAACGCATTCTCGATCTTCATGGCCGGCTCTTCGCAGGCCATCATGGTTCCCGCCAACGGCCCGACGGTCAGGCGATCGCCTCTGACCGCGTAAGTGCCGGCGTACTGGTTGCAGCCGGAAAAGCCGGCGACGTGACCCGTCCCGAAGCGGGCGGTGACACCGCGCGAAATCGCCGCCAGGGCGTCGTGATCCTGTCCGGAAAGGCTCGTGAGCCGCCAGGCTGGGCCCTCGAGCGCGAGCCCGGCAGTCGCGACCGGACCAGCCGTCGCGCGCGGAGAGGGGCCCGCCGCCACCATCAGGACGGCGATGAGCACTACCGCTGCGTTCGACATGGGCAAGGTCTCCTTTCGCCAGCTACGTCAGGCGTAGACGGACTTCGTCGGAGCAGTCGTCATGGCTGGGCTCTGCAAGCGCACGACCCCGTAGCACACGCTCGCGCCGGTTGGGAGCGCGCGGCGCTCGACAACATCCCATCTCCTCAGCTTGCCCGTGAACCCGACCGAACAACTCGTTGACTGCATCGAAGACTTCGGTAAACTCCGCTGCGCCGAAGAGACGAGGCGCGCCTGCAGGCGGCGATGGACTCGGGGCTGAAAGTGGTTTACAGTAAGCGGCGTTGATACTTTCTAGCGGCTGTTTCGCCCTGGCGGGTTGACATAGCCCGTTGTCGGACGTTCGGCTTTGTACTGCCGTTCGCCACAGAACCAGAACTGGAACCGGTTGCGGACGCGCCCATCGTTCTCGAGGTCGTTCAGCATGTTTGCCCACCGGCCGGGGCTGGACACCGTGCCGTGCACGAACACCACCGGGATCAGACCGCGCCGGTACGGCTGCGTGAACGTGAGGCTGGTCGGCAGCTCCTGACGCAGCAGGTCGCTGTAGCGAACGGCAGTACAGGGGAGGAACCTCCGACATTGGGCACTATGTCAACCCGCCGGAGCAAACACCCAGGTCGGGTGGGGCGATGGCGCGGTTCGGGCGTCGATGATGCCGACGTTTCCATCGCCCTCCCTAAAATTCCGTACGGTGAGTTTTCCCCAGTACGGCTTCAAGGCCAGCCTGTCAGGTCGCGCCTTCCTGCACCACAGCGCGGTCAAGCCTGCTCCCGGCATACCCGCGTCGCGATCCAGTTTGCATCGACCCTTCGCACGCATCCGCCCGGCATCCGCCAGGCACTGCGTCCCGGCAGATCCGCGCCTCCGCATGCCGCTGTGCGCGAGGCACGCGCCTCGCTACCCCAGGGGTCCTTGGCTCCGGTCCGAGTTGTGTTGTCTCGATCCATCATCGCGTACTACGACCCCATCCGTCAGTCTCGCAGGCATGCGGTGATTTCACGGCTCTGCCGCTTATACGCCGCGCCTTCGCTGTGCGGGAGCGCCTCGGCGACCCGCGAGACCTTCCCTACTTTCGCTGCCATGCTTTCCACACGTGCCGTCGACCCTACGCCGGCGGGTCCGCCGCACCTTCCCGTTGTACGGGTGCCGCGATACCAGGCTTCCTCGACTTTAGACCGAGTCGCCACCCACGAGGCCCGTCTCTGCCAGCAATGCTCGACGGGAATAGGATTTCGGCGCTGCATCGTTCGCGTCATGCTGCGGCCCGCGTGTTTGCCAAGCCCTCCTGACTGGCTACGACGACGTGCAGCCATCTGCCCTGCGCCTCGCCATCTGAGGTACCCCGTCACCCCCGCTTCTGGCGCCGTCCGTCACCGGGCAGCGCTGGGGGTCAGGCTTAGCTTGGGTCGCAACGCCGCGGTATTGACGATGGAAAGCGTGCCCGAATCCCGCAGCACGCTCTCGCCGAAGCGGCTGTTGCCGGAGACCCGCAAGAAGCCGCCCGGCCACAGGCCCGCCTTCTCCGTATCGACGTTGAGGGTGTACTCGGCGTTGCCCCAAAACGCAGCCTCGGTGTCTCGGCCGCCGCTGACGACACCCTGGGGAGTCAGGAGAAGATCGGCATCAACGACGATGCCCTTTTGGGCCATCGCATCGCGGAGGCCGAACCAGTCGCCGGTGAGCCGCGGGCGAGACCAGAAGTCGCCGCCATAGGTGTCCGGAACGGCAATCGGTTGCGCGCTTACCGCAACCACCGTGATCAGAATGACTGCGATCAGCCTCAGCGCGAGCGTGGAAACCCAACGGGCGGGGGATTCCGTCATGGACTCGTCTCCTCGCTTCACCGGGCCCGTCTTTGCGTCATCGCGCTGGTAGCATCCGACATGCCGCAGATACGGGCATTCACCGGCTCATCCGGGAAACCGAAATAGCGCCCCGGTTCACGCTTCGCCCCTCATCGGCGCCGAGCCTGGTCAGACCTTCTTCAAGGGAAGTGCCGACTTCCATGTTTGCCCATCAGTCACCAAGGGCATACACTGCCGGCCGGTCGACCTCAAACGGGTTCGTCGCAGGTGGCGTGGCCGGCCTTTCCGATTTCGTTCCCGGCATGATTTCGACGTCGGGGGTGAACCGAACGAGGATGCCCTTCAGCTGATCATAAGGCTTGGCGACCACCGGGCGCTTCCCCACTTTTTCGTTGATGAAGTCGAACTCCGCCTTGGCGGTCTCCTTGGTGGTCAGCGAGTCGAACACGATCCAGCCGGTATCGCCCTTGATGAAGCTGATATTGGACAGGTCGAACCCACGCACCTGCCAGATCTTGCCGGGAACGACCTCGTAGAGACCGTAGGCCATGTTCAGCACGGCCTGGCGCTGCAGGGAGGGATTGATGCTGTCGAAGTCCTTGCTCTATAGCGGGAACTCGTAGGTTCCCATGTCCCAGGCCACGTTGCCGGCCTCGGCCATGATCTTTTCGTACGGCGGCGCGGCGACGAAGCCTTTTTTCGTCTCTTCAAAGTCGCGCTTGTCCTCGAAGGGCAGCGTGGCACGCAGGCCTTTTTGCAATTCGATGGTGTACTTCGACGGCATCTTGCCCTTGGGGTCGAAATGCCTGCCTTCCATGGCCCCCGGGTCCCTCGCCGCATCGCCACCGCCTGCAGCGACAGCGGCAGGACTGAAACCGACCGGGAATGCAAGAGCCAGGACGAGGGTGAGCGTTCTTTCGATCCACATTCGATCTCCTTCTGAATCTGAGGGTGCATGATCAGCCACCCGGAAGAGGGTTCGCCTAGTTCGACGGCGGTGCGCTGCCGGGCGCGGCCTTCCCTGTGGTCAAGGCGGACACGCGCGCCGCGTGGTCGGTCGCCCACGCATCCAACGCATTCTGAACGTCGCAGAGACGCAATCGAGGCGCACCACCGACCACTTGCATCGGTGCTCGTCGCTTCGCGGGTGAGTGTGCTTCCTGCTCGACGCCTCCGGCGGGATCATTTGTGCAGGGGGAAGAGGAAAACCGTGGCAAAGCGAATGCCCCAATCGGGTGCGCTCGTCGGCCCCTCGACGTACAGCTTCGGGCCGAGCTGCAGGCTGAGTAGCTGCCCGCGGATTTTCAGGATCTGGCTGACGGTGGCGATGAGAGGGATCGTCCACTTGCTGTTCTCCCAATCGTAGGTGGACTCGGTGTTGAGCACGAAGCTCGTGTGCGTCTTCGTCGTGTAGGACACGAACGGCTGCAGGAAGGTCGCATTGACGTCCGAAGTCCGACTCGTGCCGCCGATCGAGACGAGGTGATTCGCGAGAATGCCGTAGGTCCAGCCACCATCCTGACGCAGAAGGACCGCGGTCGGTCCGACGCCGAACTTCTCCGCGCCGAGAAACCTCGTCGTCGTCGTTGGTAATAGGAAGACCGGCCCGACCCCCCAGATCAGACCGGCGGGTCCAGGCGCCGCGGGGGAGAGAAACAAGCTTTGGACGATGTCCCCCATGCCGCCTTGCGCGCTGCGGGGCACGACGTCGTCCTGGTAGACGACCGGAGCAATGGTTCGCGAGATCAGGTTCCAATCGTCCGTTAGCGAGATCGGAATGACGGGCTGGAAATTGAGCGTGTACTTGAAGCCGCCGCTATGAGGACCGCCCCCCCACTCGAAGTTGCTCTGAAAGGGAGCGGTGATCAGGGCCGCCACCGGGTTCTGCAACTGCTTGGCAACCTTCGCCGTTTCGTCCTCCTCCTCTGCGGCCGCACAGACCGTCGGAGTCGCGCCCGCGAAGAAGAACGTCAGAAGAGCGATCAACGCGCCCGTAGCGACTCTCCTCTGGTTGCGGCGCGATCGATGCTCGCTGCGCCAAGAGTGGTGGATAAGGCCTCGATGCGTGCGCAGCGCCATCCGTCCCCCCTTCCGTTGCTGAGGCCGCCCAGCTCCGATGCGCGCGGATGGCCCAAAAGATTCAGTGCCGTGACCTGCCCAGCTGCTATCACCAGGGCGGAGCGGAAGTCCAGAAGTAGGGCTCTCCTGCACTTCGTGTGGGTCGAAAAAGCGAAGAGATGGCGTAGCCCGTTCCCGCAAACCCGCGCTGGGTGAGGTTGCCAGCATTCGGGACGGCTCCTAAGGGAAGGATCATGGCGTGTACGCGGTCGTGCAGGTTGCAAGCGACCCAGCCACGAGCTGCGACCCGCGAATCCAGCGGGTTTGCGTTGCTGTTGGGATGTCCCGTTACCCACACGAAGTGCAGGAGAGGGGAAAGCATTCCGCTCGTCCGGGCGAACCACACGCGGGCGCCAGCCCGCCTTGGTTGCGGCCGAAGGTCCGCGTTAGGTGCTATTAGCGCCCGAAGTTGACGTAAGCCTCGATCTCGGACACCGCGGACTCTCCCTTCCTCCTTCCCGCCACCCGTCTTACGACTCTCCCTTCCTCCTTCCCGCCACCCGTCTTACGGGAATGCTGCCCTGCTCTACCGCGGGTTCTTGCAGCGTCCGCAGCAGCAACATGCGACAGACCACGAAGCCCGCCACCGCGGCGGCGAGGTGCTTGAGCGTATGGCCGCTGGTGAGGTGTCCGAGTGACAGAATCTCCCGGTCGAACAACTCGAGGAGCTTGGCCAACAAATACGCCGCGAACACCCAGTAGATGTCGTTGCCGCGCGTGTAGCGGGACGGAAGGGTGCCGATCAGGAGCAGAATCACCACCGAGTACCCTTGCAGAACTCCATACGGTATGACGTTGCCGGCGCCCGCGCGCTCGGTCACCCGCCAATGAATGACAGAAGCCGCCCCCACCAGCAGCATGGGCGGGAGCAGGGTGAGTCCCGTTCTGACGCTTATCCGGTCGCCAACCTGAGCCGCGATCAGTCCCATGAACGCGATCGCCATTGGCAGCCGGTCCCAGAACAGTCGCTCGTTGTCCGGCGCAAGGTGATAATAGGCGGAACCCACTGCGGTCAGCAGCATGCCCGCGAAGAACACGGCGTAGGGCCAGCGTTCCCGGCCAAACTCGAATTGAGTGCATGGGCGAAGGAGGACGGCAAAACCGGCGAGGGCTGCGAGCAGGAAGCCAAGGTTGGAAGCGACATCGAGAAAATTCGCGGCTCCGAACATGGCCCGGTGATCGGCGAAATCGTGATACGCGACCGGTTGGGGCATGGCCGGCAACAGCACCGCCGCCAAGGCGCTCAGCACGGTGAACCCAATGAGGTAACTATTTCGATTTTTCATGGCCCTCGTCCGTCTCCGCTCCCGGCAGGGAGGCCCTGATGCGCTGGGAGAATTCCGGGGTGTTCCCGGCTGACCGCGCGGCGTCGTTTATCCAGGAGCGCCGGCGCAGTTCCTCAAAGGGCAGCGTCGAATCCATCAGCCCCGAGTGGTAGAGATACTGGTCGATGAAACCGTTGAGGATGTGGCGGAAATCCAGCCCGCCAACCCGGCCGGTGCGATCGGCATAGCGGACGATGTTGATCGTGCAACTGTTGCTCAGCAGATGGTAAAATTCCGGCTGGTCCGCAAGCTCATTGATCCGTTCCAGATAAATCAACAGAAGCTGGCGCGCCTTTTCGGGTGAAATCCGGATGCGATAAAGAAACACTTCCTCGTTCCGGTAATTGGTGCGCACACGCACCAGGTCGCGCTCATCTCCCACGACGTAGATCAACTCGAATTGCTTGAACATCGAGGCGATGGGGGCGAAGCCTTCGCCCACCTCCGGCCTGGTTTCGATCGAGATGCTAAGCGGGAGCGCGTTGTCGAAGTTGAAACTGACAAACGTGTGGCTGACCGGGCCGATCCAAAAGTAGGACACGAAGAAATCCACCGAAGTCAGATGCGAGAGCAGGAATTCGCGCTCCACGTAGCGCGCCGTGAAATCCAGCCTGCTGCGGTATTCAAAATTACGGAAACCGGTGATGCGCACGCGGTCACCGTCAATAACTGCCCGGGGCATCACCGCCACCTCGGGCCGCCACGGACGAGTATGCGAAGGGCGGATAGTGCTCCACCACCCGAGCACACCGAGATACACGCCCGCGAAGATCAGGAACGCGCGCTTGCCCCGCGCCAGCCACAGTGCCCAGATGCCGAAGCCGAGAAAGGCCACGGCGATCGCCAGTCGAGCACCGGGCCAAGGCAGATTGGAATAGTGAATTGCCAGCGTGGCCCACGCGAGGAGTATGATCCGGCAGAGGAAACCGAGCGCCGTGAGCATCCAGTGGAGAGGCTTGAAGAACCAGGGTGGCCGATCATTGAGTGAGTCTGCCGGGCTGGACTTCATGGGCGCGGGTTGGGCGTATCTTGATGAACCGGGCGTGTAAAGCTGTTTCCATCAGGGGCGTTTCGCCCTGTTCTGCACAACCTTCCGGGGGCGACGCTGCCGCACCAAGCGCTTCCAACATGAAGTCCCCGAATTTATCAAGAGATCAACGACCGCGATGATCGTGGGTCACATCAGGTTAGGGTTCTTGCGCCGCTCCAGTTCAGCGAGATCACGCTCGAGGAAGAAGTTGAGCAATGTTCGAATCACGGCGATTGCAGCAAGGTGCCCGATCTCATTTCAATTCTTGGCCGGCGCGACGGAAGTTGCGAGGATGTCCGCAGCAAGTTGGAAAGTCAGCCCGGCTACTAGCCAACGCGCATACTGTAAATTCCCATCGCTAAAATGTTCACCGGTCGGAGACGGATTGAAGAAAGCGTGAATGCTCCGGAGGAACGCTTGGACCGTCCCCACGGCGATGAGCAACAGCGCCATCGCATGGATGATCGTGATCACGCCATCGGCGATCATGTTGAGCCATTCTTTCATGAAATCCTCCTGTGGCGAAAGGCTTGCCCACCCCGGATTGGGACAATATCGATCAATGAGGCGGCTCGCAATTGATGCTTATCCAGACGGCACCGCGAGACCAGCTGAACAGATTGCAGCCTCTCAGCCCACCGGAGGCCCGTGCCCGACTCGCAGCCGGGCAGGGCACCTTCGATTTCATCGCTGAGAACCTTACTGGTCAGCTGTTTGCGCTGCCAGTTTCTTGAAGTGTCCTCATCACCGCGTCCAAGTTAAACGAGGCCGGCTTCTGGCGCGGCGGGAACTTCTTGAAGTTCTCGATCTGTTGGGCCACAAACCCCTGCATCATATACATGATGTAGGCGTGGGAGATCATCCAGTCGTAGTAGGTGTTCGAGTTCTCGTCGGCCCGCTCGAACGGGTCACGCCGCAGATGGAACATCTTCGGGATCCGCAACTTCACGAACGGCTCTATCCAGCACTGCAGCCCCTTCGCCCGTTGCTCCATGAGCACGACTTTCCAGTCTTCCATCCGAATCGCCATGATGTCGCCGTCGTCACTGATGTAGAAGAAGGATTTCCTGAGGCTTTCCTTCACCTCGCCGCAGAGGTAGGGCAGCATGTTGAAGCCGTCGATGTGGACCTTGAAAGTCCGGTCGCCGACCTTGTGTCCATTGAGGAGCTTCTCCTTGATGTCCGGCTCTCCAGCGGCGGCGAGGAATGTCGCCAGCCAGTCTTGGTGGGAGACGATGCCATTCAGCACCGTGCATGCCTTGAACTTGCCCGGCCAGCGCACGAAGGCCGGCACGCGCCAGCCGCCCTCCCAGTGGGTGTTTTTCTCGGACCGGAACGGCGTGATGCCGGCATCCGGCCAACTGTTGTAGTGGACGCCGTTGTCGGTCGAATACATGACGATGGTGTCTTCGGCGATGCCCAGCTCATCAAGCTTGTTCAGCATCGTGCCGATGTTCTCGTCGTGAGCGACCATTACGTCGTTGTAATCCCCCTGCCCGCTCTTGCCCTTGTGCTTCTCGGCAATGTGGGTGCGAAAGTGCATCGCTGTCGTGTTATACCAAAGGAAGAACGGCTTCTCCGCCGCGTGCGCCTCGTCAATGAAGCGCAGCGCGTGGGCCGTCACTTCGTCGTCGATGGTTTCCATCCGCTTGATCGTCACCGGCCCGGTGTCCTCTTTGCGTCCGTCCGCAAAACTGTCGATCACGCCGCGCGGGCCAAACTGCTTCTTGAACGCCGGATCCTTCGGGTAGTCGGGATCCTCCGGCTCTTCCTCGGCATTGAGGTGGTAGAGGTTGCCGAACAATTCGTCGAAGCCGTGGTTTGTGGGCAGGAATTCGTCCTTGTCACCGAAATGGTTCTTTCCGAACTGACCGGTGGCATAGCCAAGCGGCTTGAGCAACTCAGCGATGGTGGGGTCTTCCGGCTGCAGGCCGGTGCTGACTCCGGGCATCCCCACCTTGGTCAGACCGGTGCGGAGCGGGTTCTGGCCGGTCATGGAAGCGGCGCGGCCTGCCGTGCAACTCTGCTGAGCGTAGTAATCGGTGAAGGCAACCCCCTCGTTGGCCACACGGTCAATATTGGGCGTGCGATAGCCCATCTGACCGCGGCTGTTGTAGCTGATGTTCCACCAGCCGATGTCGTCGCCCCAGAGGATCAGGATGTTTGGTTTTTGTTTGGCTTTTTTCATCTCTTTGAATTGATCCCGTCATATTCACCGACTGAGGGCGCCTGAAACCATTCCGCGCCTCGCTCAGCCGTGCTACAAGCGGGTTTGCGACGACACGCTGTAGGCGGTGAGGAGGCGCGGTATGGGTGAAGCGAATCTGACTCTTTTCCGGGCGGAATTCAATTAGTCGCTGCGGGTGGAAAGCCGGCCCGAGCGATTGACCTCGGATGCGGGGACGGTGGTGCTGCGGGAAGTGATGGAGCGGCTCGGGATCGTGGACTGGATAACGAGTCGGCTGGCCGACGGATTCGCCAGTGTCGACTGGGTGCGCGTGCTCGGCCGCTACGCCCGAGAGGTCAATCCACTGCTGCGCGGCCTGCTCTCGCCCATGCAGTACTACTGGGTGACGTCGCAGGCCGA
>Ga0315273_10009283_pt1 | contig 12459 bp, 6 predicted proteins | sample YL17G02_0_MG_FD_205753 | JGI IMG/M metagenome (GOLD analysis project Ga0315273, IMG submission 205753) | Sediment microbial communities from Yellowstone Lake, YNP, Wyoming, USA - YL17G02_0 | ecosystem: Environmental > Aquatic > Freshwater > Lake > Sediment | place: USA: Wyoming | collected... | reverse complement strand
TGCTCTTCGTCATATGTCCTCCTTGTTTTCGATAGGGGGAGGGGGTATCCCCTCCCCCTATCGCCTATGGCTTAGTTGCCGCCTTGAACGTCAATCGAGGACGTGTGCTCGATTCGCAGGCCGTTGGCCTCCTGCAACCGGCGTACCGCCAGCGCAGCCTTCCAGCCGACCGTGCCGTACTGGTTCAACGGGTCTTGCGCGCCCGCCGAGCCGATGGGGTGAGTGATGATCTCCCCCGTTGACTCTGACAGCCGGCTTTCGCCGTAGAAGCCCTCACCAATCAGGAGGGCGGTGAACACACCGATGTAGCTCAGGCCCGCAGAGCCGTACACCTTCGCATTCGCGGTGTACATGATGCGGACACCGAGGTAGTCGTAGGAGTCGCCCGTGAAGATCGGGTTGTCGCCCCCACGCGCACCTGCCTGCGTGAGGATGTACGACATGTTGCCCGTCGGCGAGCCGAGGAAGTCGTTCTCCGTGTTCGGGTGGGCGATGAGTACGTAGCGGCCGACAGAGGCCACCTTGCGGACGTTGTTCCGCTTCATCGTCGCCAACGCCTTGCGGACCTCGGCCTCGATCAATGGCCCAGAGACGTTGCCGCGCGAGCCACCGGAACCGGCGTACTGCACGTTGGTGCCGGCAATAAGCTCGTTGCGGGCGATGATGTCGAGCGTCTCGCCCATGTGCTCGCCCCACATGCCGACAAGCTCGGATACCTGCTCGTCGAAGGACTGTGAGTAGGCCAGGTCAGACAGCCGCGCGAAAGCGCCGTACTGAAGGATGGTGGCCGTCACGTTCGTCCAGGTGATTGCCTGCGCCGAAGGCGGGGTGCCCTGCGACAGGGCGGTCGTCGCGACGGCGGGCCGCTGAAGCTGCCGCCACTCAAGGTTCAGGCCACCTCTGGCCGGGATGTTCTTCTTGATGCCGTAGCCCAAGAAGCAGAATGTCGGAACCGCCCTTGCCAGCAGTTCCTTGACGTAAAACGTTTTTGCCTCAACGGTGAGTCCATAGACGCCAAGTTGTTCTGCCACTGAATCACTCCTCTATGTCGGAGAGGGGAGGCCTGCTTTTCGGGCAAACTTCGCCTTCTCGCTTGCCCATTTTGCCCGTCCTTCAGGAGTGGTCACGTCGATCTCTGCCATTTCGTCGAGAACGTTGGGGGAGGAGCGCCCGGACTGTACGTTTTCGTCGTACTTCCGCTTTGGCGGTGCCTTCTTTTCCAGTGCTCCCGACTTCAGCTCGATCTCCGCTTCTTTCACGTCCAGCAACAGAGCTTGCTCACCCTGTTTGGCTACTTCGTGGAACCGGCGCTTCAGCTTTTCAACTTCGTCCGGCGCCTCGTATTCCATCGCCAGGCGGAGCGCATGTCGTTCGGATTCTGCGTCCGTCCATTTATCGAAAGTGAGCTTGCCCATCTGACGAAGGGTACTGACCTGCTCCTGCAAGGCCTTGACCGCCGCCTTCGCTTCGGGCGACGCGTCCTCATCCAGCGGAACGGCTTCCTTCACCTGGGTGATCTTCTCTTGCAGTTCGTTCAGCCGAAGTTCCGCGTCCGCTCGCTGCGAACTAAGTTCCTTGATGGTCTTGTTCGCCTGCGCGAGGTCTGACTGGAACTTCGATGTCAGCGCCGCAACGTCGTCTTTGCCTTCGGATTCTCCTTCAGACTCGGCATCCTGGGTTTCTTTTTCGTCTTCTGCCACTGTTTACCTCCGGCTATCCGGCCCGATATCGCAAGCTCCTTGCGGCTACCTGGACACGGGTCGCGAACTCCCTTGAAAAACAAATAGAGGTGCCGCAGCACCTCATTAACGCTATTATAACCCCCAGGCCATTGACAACGGCATTATAATATCCGTACTATCCAAGCGGGAAGGCTGCTGTGGGTTCTAGTAGGGCTGGCCCGTTAGTTCAGCCGCCAGCCGCGCCCAGCGTTCTTTTTCGGCTGCCGCATCAGCTTCCTTCGTAGCCGCCGACTCGGCTTTCTTGGCCGCGCTCTTGCCGGCCGACTCTTCTTTCTTCCGCAGCTTCTCAGTCTCGCTTGCCAGCCGCTTCGCTTCGTCTTCCTGTGCGCCGGTCACGGCCCCGTTAAAGTATCCGACCATCTTGTTCATGGCGCGCAAGAACATCTCCGGCGTCGCGCTGGAGTACATCTGAAGGTTCGTGAGGACGCGCTTCACATCCTCGTCCTTCATTATCTGCTTCTGAAGGATGCTGTTGCCGCCCGCGTTGAAGATGCTCCAGAAGGTTTGCAGCATGTTGCCCTTGCCCTGCAATCCCAAAGCCGAAAGCGCCTGCCAGGTGGTGTCATCAACCCATGTCGCCCATGCGGGATTGCCTGCCGCCAGTTTCGCCTTCAGTTGATCCGGCGGTAGTCCGGCAGGCGTCTGCGACAGGTCGAGGCCGCCCAAGGACGCGATGGCAACTACGGTGTCGAGTAGTCCGGCTTGCGGGTAAGGCGTCTCGCCCTTGAGCCGCTGTAGCACCGCCTCGCGTGAGCCCGCGGGGAGGGCGGCTTCCTTGGTGGTCGGCGATACCACGGGGTTCGCTGAGATCGCGCTGGCGGCGGCTGTCGCCGCTTCGCTAGTACCACCACCCGTCGCGTCTATTGCGGGCGGCTCTGCGCCCGTGGGGGTGACTGGTGGCACAGTAGGCGCAGAGCCGGCTCCGGGCTGCTGAAATGCCATTCGCTGTAGTGTCATAACGTCCGGCTCCGGCGCGCCTGTGACCGGCGCGGGCATCTGCGAGACCGGCGCGGGTGCGGCGCCGATGCCAGTCGGTGTTATCGGCGGCGGCACGGGCGCTCCCGCCGTGTAGGCGGCGCCCGCCTTGTCTTTGTCATCGGCGGAGCCTATCGGCGTGAGACCGGCGGCGACAAGTTGCTGGTTTACGTCACTGAGGGTCGTACCCTGAGCGGCAAGGCATTTCGCCAGTAGAGCGTTTATCACGTCCGTCTTCCAGCCCCAGCCGACGACCAACGCCGCCAACTCCGGCTGCTTGTCGAGAATACCGTTGCGCGCGTCCGACGTGAGGCCGCCGATAACCTTGCTGAGGATCGGGTCGCTGGTCAACGCTTCCGCCGCCGCGATGCGCGATCCCGTCTTCTGGAGAGCGGCGCGGTAGATTGCGTCCGCGTACTCGTCAACGCTCGCAAAGCCGCTCGCCGTCTTCGAGAGATAGGCGGCGGCCTCTGCCGTGACCGGCGCCGTCTTCGTGGAAAGCTTTTCGGCGACGGCCTGCGGGTTGTTCTGAATCATCTTCCAGGCGTTGTCGGGTATCTCCCACCAGCCCGTTGCTTCGACGGTCTTGCGGTTGGCATCATAAAGCCGCTCAACATCCGTCTTGCTCGTTCCCATGTTCGCTTCCATCTTCGCCAACTGCTCAGGGGTGAACTGGCTACGGAATCGGGCCAAGTCCTCGTCGAGAGCGTCCCACGAACTGCCGTCGATTAGGCCGCTGTTCGCGTTCTCATACTTGTCGAACAGGGTGAAGTAGGCCGCTGTCATGTCATCGACACTGGGATTCTGCATATTGAACACGTCGCCCAGTTTCGCCGTTGACTTCTCGATTTTCTTCTTCAGGTCGGGGTTGGCGTCGATGAAGGTCTTGTAGGCGGTCGTCGCCGCGGCGTCACGCGCCCGTCGGTTGTCGCGCCATTCCGTCGGCGTCAGTTCGCTCGCTGTCAGTTTGGCGTCGTCAGCCAGTTGCTCGGCGAGGAAACCGGTCTTTATCTCCGCCATTGGCCGGAAGCCACCATGGGCCTTGCGGTAGGCGTCGGCGCGTTCCTGCGCCGCCGTCACTTCGGGGTCTTTGGCGACCATCGCCAGCGCCAGGTTCGTCCCCTTCTGTGTCGCCATGTCCGCAAAGTTCTTGAACCCGGCCTTCTGTGCCGCCGCGTCCTTCGTCTCAACAAGTGTTGTCCACGGCGTCGAGTACGTCTGCACGCCGAAGCCCAAGGCCGACAGTCCACCGAACAGGATGCCCTTTGGCCCCCACTCTTGCACGGCGTCCACGGTGTCCTGAATAACCAGCGGCACGAGGCGGTTGAACGCCTGTGCCTTCAGCGATGAGCCGGTCATGGTGAGCTCGTCGCCGATGAAGGTGTGGCCCTGAGAAATATCGTAGAGTAAGCCGACTCCAGGCTGGAGTTTACCCTGGAAGAATCGGCCACCTATCGTCCAGCGGTTTGCATCGTATGATCCGCCCTGCAAGTCCACTCGTTGTCCCGTGACAAGTTGCCCGAATGTCCGTAGAATCACAGCCTGGCCGCCCGTGATGTCTACGCGGGTGTTGCCAATCCTCATCTTGCCGAACTCCGTTGAACGGGGGTCGAGTTCCACGTCTGCAACGCCCGTCATCTTCGCCGTAGCAAGGAAGCTTGTGACCATACCGGCAAACGTCAGTTGGTCTCTTAGTATCGCCCGCCGCGCTACCCCGTTCGTCAAGAGAGCGGCAAACGGCATCTGGAAGCGGCTCACCGCGAGCTTCGGCGCCCACATGAGGCCGGTAAGAGCTGCGGCGCCGCCTTCGGGGATACTGCCCTCGCCGGAAGCCCAGTTGACCCATCGTGCCCACCCGCGTGCCTGCTCTATCGGAACGTCGCCGCCCCGTGAGTACGCCTGATACCAGTCGTCCATGACGTTGAATCGCTGCTCGTTGAGGAAGGTTACGAACGCCCGCTGAGATTGCTTCACGCCCGGGACGTATTTCTCCATGAACTTTGAGATGAAGCCCTTGTACTGCTCGGCCTGATTCTCCGACAGAGAGCTCGCCATATCGCGAATCCCCAGCTTGAGGTCCTCTGTGTAGAACTGGTAGTTCGGGTGCAGTTTCCTTGCCTGATCCAAAGCTTTAAAGTTGGCCTCCGAGAAGACTACCTTCAGTTGCCTCCAGAACGGCTTTGCGAATCCGCTAATAGGATGGGTGAAGGCCAGCACGACGCCCTGACGGAACGATGCCGAGAGGTCAACCGCCGTCAGGCCGGTCATCATGCCGCGCCCGATTTCTGCCGGAAGCATGGCGCCGAACTTCGCTATGTCGCCAGCGGTGAGGCCGGTCTTCTGTATATCGAGCATCGCCTGCGCCACCTCTGGCCCGAACGCACGTTGCAGCTTCTCCAGTTGAGCGGGCTGGAGGAACTTTACACCGTCCCACTGGGCAATCAGCCCTTCTTGGAGATTGAACTTCTCCCAGTCCAGCAGTGTTTCGCTACGGTCGATAGCATTGATTATCGCGTCCCTGTGGACCTGATCCATGCCGGTGAAGGGTTTTATTCCCGGCGCGAGTTCGCCGGCCGCAGCCTGTCGCTTTGCCGCCAAGCCCGCCTCGCCGAGTTGCTGTGCGCCCACCTCACGCAACCGCCCCGCGCGTGTGACGCGGCCCAGGTGATACTCCTGCGCCAGTTTCGGGCGCACAGCCTTCGCTATCTTGGCCTGCTCGCGCATGATGTCGAGGGCTTGTTTCAGGAGTGCGTCTTCTCCCGCCGCCTGCGCAGGCGTCACAAGTTGGGCGGCGGCTTTCGCCGCCGGTGCTGCGGCCTGGGCAGGGGTCACGATCTGCGACGCTTCCCGGCCACCGCCCATCGCGAGATTCCGCATCTGCCTGACGATCTCGGCTCGGTCGGCGGCAACGGTGAGAGTCTTCCAGCGGTGCGTTGCCATCGCCGTGTCAAGTCCCGCGCCTCGCAGAATGACAACACGCTCTGCCCGCGTAAGCGTATTCCAAGACTTCTCGCTGGAGCCGAGCGACAGGAGGCGGCTGAGTTTCAAACCAAGGGGTTGGCTCTTGACCGACGCTATGATTTCCGTCTCTGCCGCCTCGCTCGCCGCCTTGCCAACTTGCGCCACCGCCTCAGCCGTTCGCGCACGCGGGCGAATCGGTTCATACCCGCCGAGCCGGTTCACAACATCGTCTATCTCGTCGAAATAGTGGAACTTTGCGGGGATGCCGTCATAGCCGCCGACAATGTAGCCTTCGTGGTTGCGGAAGGCTCTTGTGGCCTCTGCCATCGAAATGCCGTCGGCGCCGATAGGGACGCGGTTAGGCGCCGTCTGCGTCTGTTCCCTGAGCGCCCATGTGAGCTCTTTCTGAACGCTCTCCAGTTCCCGCTCTGCGGCGGTGCCGCCGGTACGAAGCGTCGCCTCGCGTGCCGCCTGGTACTCGTACGTGAGCGATTGCGCTCGCGGCAGTTGCAGAGCGTCGCCGAGGGTCAGGGCGACCGTCGGTTCGGCGTCCGCCATCTCCCCGATCTTCACGATCCGCGCCGCCGTGCCTTCCGGCGTGTACGGTTTCCACACCTGGGAGGCCTTGGGCAAGCCCTCTTTCGCCAGCGCTTCGGGCGTCAGGAACTTCGCGCCGTTCTCAACCTTCCCCGACTGGCCGGGCATCCACAAGCTGTCTCGTATCCCTGTCTTTGCGGCCGCCTCCGCCTCTATCGCGATCCGTCCAACGTCTGCCGTGAGTTGCCGAGCGGCAAGTCTCTCTACAAACGCCTTGCCGCCGGGGGTCAGGCTGCGAAGTTGGGCGACGCCCTTGCCGCCGAGGTAGGTCGTCGGGTCGGTGACGGCGCTAGACAGAAATCGAGTCAGGCCGGACATGTAAGGCGCCTCGTGGAACTGCGTGTGGGCTTCTTCCGTCGGCGTAGTCCATGCTTCCTTCAGCTTCGCAAGGCTGGGGCGCTGAAAGCCGCCGCCCTCTTTCCCCGTCTCCAGGCCAGCGGCCCGCATGGTCTGTGCGACTCGCCAGCCAAGCGGCTCGGTGCCCTGATTCTGAAACGTCTCATAGGCGGGCAGTAGCGCTTCCTGCGCAACCGTTCCTGCGACCTGCTGGGGAACGCCTGCCTGGAAGAGATCCACGACGGAGCGCGTCAGGGGATTGGTGTCGGCCAGCGCTCCGGCGGCTTTGACGATGGGGCCGACAACACCGCCAATCTTGTCCATCATCGACGGTTCGCTGGGCTTCCCCTTTTCCCAGTAGGTGCCGAGGTCGGTGTCCATCTTCTTATAGCCCTCAGCGAGGGCCTGCTGGTCCGACCATTCCTTCAACCGTTCTCGCGTCGGGACGTTCTCGACGGGAAGGACGCTCCGCATGATCTCCTCGATGGCAGCGTTGCCTTCCGGTGTGCCGTAGCCGATGTCGGGTATGCCAAATGGCGTGACCACCTGGCCCTGCGTGGCAAGCTGCGCCTGCGCGGGCGAGTAGTTGAATGCCTCGCGCTGCATGGTGACAACTTCCGGCTCCGGTTCGGGCGGGGTGACGAACGCCGCTCGCTGGAGGGAAACAACATCCGGTTCCGGCGCGGGCGTGTAGGGTTGCTGGACCGCCGACTGAAGTCTGGCGCCGTATTCCTCCAGGCTCAGGCCGGAGCGCTTCCAGTCGTCGTAGAGCTGCTGAATGCCACTTGGCGGTGGGGGCGCGGGCGTGTACGGCGCGGGCATGGTCGCCGTCGCCGGAGTGTAAGGCCGTGGCTTGTCCTCGACGATGATGTCAAACTGGCCCATCTTACCCCCAGACGTTAGAGACGGCGCCGCGCATCATGCCGGAGTTGCTACCGCTCTTCGCCACGCGCCTGAACTCACGTTCGGCTATTCGGGTAGCGCGATCGAGCGGCATCATTCGCCGTGCTGCAATGTCTTGCGCCCGCGTGTCGAGCGTCTGTTTGTAGGCGGCGCTGGTAGTGTCGGCCAGGTCGCCGTACTGCTTGGTAAAGTCCCCCCATGCAGTCTGATCCGCCTGGTACTGTTGCCACTCCGGCGGCACGACAGGTATCCCGTTCGGCCCTATCGTTGTTGAGGGGGTAGTCGGGTGCGTCGGCGCACTCATCGGGCCGGAATAGCGTTGTGCAGGAAGCGCCCAGGGATCGGCGGGATTGGTGAACATTCCCGATAGCGCCCCTTTCGACGCCAACCGCGCTAGTGCCTCCATCGGGTCGGTGATGCCCTGTGCGAGCATTGCTGTTACGGTCTGCTTTTCTTGTTCTCCCGTGACTCCCTTCAGCGCGTCCTGGAACTTTTGGGTCATCGCTAGTGTCTTCTGGAACCGGGCGGCATACTGCGCCAGTTCATTGCTCAACGGCCCTGCGTCGCTCTGTCCGTTCGGACCGGCCAGGGGGTCCCGCACGCCCGCGCCAGAGTCGCCACTGAGTCCGGAGAAGTATTGCTGAAAGGCCGCTCGCTGTTCCGGTGTAAAGTTCTTCAGTGCTTCCCGTTGTTCCGGCGGAAGGTTGTAGTACCCCTCGACCTGCTGCCTGGTCACTGGCGCCGGCGAGCCGGATCCATCAGGATTACGCACGGTCATCGCCGAGGCCGACCCCTGCGGAACGCCGAAGGTATCCGACCAGGTATCAGTCGGCCCGAAGGTGATCTGGTCGTTGTACGGGTCCCAAGAGAACTGCGAACTGCCGCGCCGGTTGAAAGAGGCGGCTACGTCAAGCGGGTTGCGAACGTACTGCCCGCGCCCGGGCTCGCGCTGGTCACTCAGATTTTGCAGCGAGTTCAGGATGTCTTCGATTGTCCATTCGCGTCCGTCCAGTGTCGGCATCTCTAGCCTCCTAACACCGTGCCCATCGCCTGGGACTTGGCCTCCGCCGACACGTTCTGCGGCGGCGTCTGGAACTCTTCGTGCTGCTGCGTCTCACCCCTGCTCTCCGGCGGCTGCATTTCCGGCGACGGCTGAGACGGTCCCGCTACCTGTTGCATCGCCGGCTGGACGTAGGCGGTCAGAAGCCATTGGGCGACCGTCGGTTGGCCCTGTGCGTAAGCTGCCTGTGCCATCTTCATCGCCTTGATGACGGGATCGCGGTCGGCGTCTTCGGACATCCGGCGCTTGTACTCGCCCATTGGGTCTTGCAGCTCAAGATACTGGTCGAACAGGGTCAGTTTCGAGACGCCCATCGTGTCGAGGGTCTGCGCTACCTGAGCGCGCATGAGGTCGTCCTGTGGCAGCGCGATCTTGCCGCTGGTCCGGACGATGTAGTTCTTATCCAGTTTGGCGCTCCGAATGTCCTCCATGAACGCCTTGCCCGCGTTGTCGAGCCCCTGAACGTGGAACTTGCCCTTCAGCCGGCGCGCCTGGCGTAATATTTCGTCGTCGGAGAGCCAGTAGGCGTCTTCGAGGGTCTGGGAAACGCTCAAGGCGGACACTTCGATGCCTCCCTGGAGCTGATTGATGCCAAACCCCGACATCTCGAACGCCACCTGTCCGAAGGTGGAGTAGGGAACGCCGCCCCTCTGCGCCGCGCCCTGCAAGAAGCTAAAGAACTCCTTCGCTTCCGTCGCCATCGCGGGCGGTGTAATGCCCTGAACCTGCGCGGGAACGATCCCGAACGGTTTGAGTTGCTGGGCGATCTTGTCGCCGTAGGTTTTGTACGCTTTTTCGTCCACCGAGTAGGGACCGATAGCTCCTTGACGGATTATGAGCCCGAAAAGGCTGGCGATGCGGTTCAGCCAGGCATAAATCATCTCGTTGGCGTCGAAAATCGTCTCCCAGGCGTCGGCCTGGCGTTCTTGGCCGATTCCGTCGCCGTTTTTCGCCGATTCCGCCGGCGATCCGGTCTTCACGCAGAAGACGGGGACATCTTCAAACGGTTCCGGCCCCCAATCGCTGTCTTCCGGCCCCTTGAAAACGGTTTTTGGCCCCAGAATGACGTTGTAGACCCCCTCTTTGCCCTTATAGGAGCCTTTCCACCACACGTCAACGAGCGCGATGTTGCCGTTGGCGTCTATAGACTCGTCCTCTTTGCCAAAATCCTCCTCGACGGCGCCCTTCGGCGACAGTCGTGCGTGAGCGACGAAGGCCAGTCCGGTCGATCCGGGCTCGTAAACGGTCGCAGCGGGGTCCCAAAGCTCGTTTCGAAAGGGGGTAAACGGTGCTCCGTTCTCAATCAGCGGTCTCACGAACACGCCACCACGGACGCAGGTGAACCAGATAGCGTCTCCCTGGAATCGCCCTTGACTTCGGCGACGGCGCAACAGGTCCGTATCGTTCCACGCGCCGATCAGCAGGCGTTCGTGGAGGTTAATTTCCTTGTGCTCTTCGTCCGTCGGCAGTTGTGGCAACTCGATTTGGTGGCGGATGGGGTACTTCCCGCAAGCCCGCCGGATAGCGTTATAGAATGTTCTGGGCTCGTTCAGGGTGACAGTCGGCCAATCGTCCTGCTTCTCCGGGTGGTGATTGGCGATCTCCTGCAAGACCCACTTCTCCAGCCGGTACAGCCGCTCGATACGAATGTGCTTCGAGATACGCGGCTGCTGGCGCGAGAGCAGGTCGGCGGCATAGGCCCGTACTTCATCGACGGTGTTGAAATCAGGCATATTTTACTTCAGCCTCTCAAGCTACTTACGCCTTCGTTGCGGCTGTTACCGGCGCTATGCTCCACAGTACGCGCAGCCGTGACCGGCCCGCGCTGCCTGTTGCGCCGACGGTCACAACCGTCGCGGTTATGGTCTGGGCGGAAGCTGAGTATTTGGTCAACCCCGAATAGAGACCCGCGCCCGTGTCCTTCAGGAAGGACGAGATACCGCCCGCGCCGTTCACGTCGGCTATGGGAGCCGCCTGCAAGTCAACTGCGTCGAAGTATCCATCGGGATCGTCTCCGTCACCGACGTCAAGAGTCGCCGACGTTGCTGCCGTCCAAAGCGCCTGATTCGACCAGCGAACATCGAGTACGGTCGCGCCTGCCGGCAGGACTACGGTTGCGGTGTACGTTCCCGCCTCTGCCGTCTCCGTGAAACTGCGAACCTCGGTGAAGACTGCGCCGCCCAGGTCGATTTCCGTTCCGCCCTCATCGATCCAGTGGGGAAGCGTTCGTCCGCCAACGGTCTTTCCGAAGAATCTACCAAGCCCGCTGCTAGGGGTGGTGGGTGTCGTTCTGGCGCGGAGCTCCTGGCACACGGTCAAGCCGAAAAAGATTCTGTCGGCGTAGATGAGCATGGTATCGATGCCGCCAATCTGCCAGCCCCACCGGTTGCCCGTGCGGTCATAGTAGTTGCGGTCGTTGGCGTCCCAGGTCATTCGCGGCGTGGCCGAATCCGCAAAGTCGAACTTGTAACTGCCGTCGGTCGTCGGGTTGAGGCTTGTTCCAGCGGTGTACGTTTGCTGAAGAACTCCGTCCAGCCAGTAGGCGATGAGGAGACTTGTGGCACTTGTGGTCGTGATTCCGCCTGCATCCGTGTCAAAGTCTTCGAAGCGCCAGCCGTCGAGTCCCGTACAGTCGAATACGGGGGTTGCGCCGTCGAGGTTGATGCGTGTACACAGGCCGCCCCCCCGTATGGTTACGTCGTTAATGGCCCGCGACACCGTTTTCGAGAACGTGAGCGTTCCTTCGAGGTACAGTGTTCCACCTTCGGCGGGCAAATTGTCGAGGGCGGCCTGAACCTCCACGTCATCATAGTGACGCGGATTCGCTCCCGCGCCATTACATGAAATCCCATTTACTCTGCCCATTTTATTCCTCCTTCTGGAAGTCAGGCATAGCTCAGTAACCTCAAGTTTCCGTAGACCCTACTGTGGGGAACCAGGTCTGCCGCCTGGTTAGCGATAATCGCCGCCATGAGCAGGTCGTCATGCCCGTCAGCGGCGGCAAACTTGGGATGGCCGTCAGTGGTGGCGGTGCGCTGGTAGTTCTGCGCCTGCCCCAGTAGTTCGGTGTCCCACGTCTTGAACGTTTCGTCCTTGAAGGCCCGCGCCAGGCCCTCGACCATCATCGGCTTGTTGGCCCGCGTGGTCTGGATGCCCGGACCCGCCGTGCAAGGGAACCATGAATCGCTTCCCTCGTGCTCGTAGATCGCGGGATAACTCAGCCGCCCCAGGTCGGCGATGACGGCGTTGCCATATCCCTGCCGCTCGACGACGATCCACGCCTCGTTGTACTCGCGCCCCAGAGCGTCGAGAAGGCGCGCGAACTCCTCAGTAGACGACTTGACGACGACGGATGCGACGTGCTCGCCACTCACGGTGTCAACGAGCGCGCCCGCCGACCAGTCGCCGGTGGGAAGACCTTGCGAGGTGTCAACACCCATCGCGTACGTCCGGCCCACAATCGGCATTCGCCACGCCCTGATCGTGCCATAGCCCAGCCGCTCTTCCCTGAGTGGCGGTCTCGTCATCGCTTTGACGGCGAGACGCTGGATGAGCTGGACATCAAACGCTCTGGACCCGGAAACGAGGAAGCACGTCTCGTCGTCTTCGGGGAACTGCTCTTTGAACTTCGCGGCATCGTCGCCCAACTTGCGCCGGCGCCAGGCGATGTGTTCGTAGGTCAACTGGAACCCCTGCGCTGCCGAACCCTCGATGAGGTCGGATTCCTCTTCGGTCAGGTGGAACGCCTTGAACTGCGCCTCGGTCAGGTCGTCCCTGTACTCCGGTTTCCACCACCACGGATAGAAGAACGATCGGTAGGAGTTCTCACCCCGCTTCCCACCCTGGTAGAGGTCGTAGAAGGTGCCGCCGGCGCCGTTCGGCGTG
>Ga0315273_10009281_pt1 | contig 12461 bp, 10 predicted proteins | sample YL17G02_0_MG_FD_205753 | JGI IMG/M metagenome (GOLD analysis project Ga0315273, IMG submission 205753) | Sediment microbial communities from Yellowstone Lake, YNP, Wyoming, USA - YL17G02_0 | ecosystem: Environmental > Aquatic > Freshwater > Lake > Sediment | place: USA: Wyoming | collected... | reverse complement strand
GCGACTTTGCCGGGGCCATCCAGGCGCTCGACAAGGCGCTGTCGCTCTCCCCGGAGGACACGCAGGCGCTGTCCCTTTTGGGGTGGGCCCAAATGCTGTCCGAGGAGTACGATGAGGCGCTCGGAACATTTTCCAAGGTCCTGATTCGTGAACCCGCGAACGCGCTGGCCCGGATCAACGTCGGGTACATCTGCCTCAAGAAGCGCATCTTCGGAGAAGCCATCGAGCACCTCTCGCGCGCCATCCGTCTGGACAACGACCGCAAAGCAACGCTCTACGCGCACTTTTATCTCGGCCTGGTGTATCAGGAGCGCGAAATGTACGAGGACGCCGAGGCCTTCTTCCGCAAGGCGCTGTCGTTGGGACCCAACCTCATCGAGGCCTACTACGAGTTGGGCCGGGCGCTGTGGTTTGCTGGGCGGAAGGACGATGCCCGGCAGATGTGGACCGATGGGCACAAGGCCAACAAGTTCAACCCGTGGGGCAAGCGCTGCCGCGAATTGCTCGACCTCGCGGCCGCGGGAGGCGAAATCCCTCGACGCTCGCCAGCCTGAGTCTCGCGTTCCTCCTCCTGCAGGGCCCGCCGACCGCCACCACCGTGGGGCGCGTCACGGCCGTGGCTTGGCCCGCCGAGGCGTTGCTGGCCGCTGGGCTGGCCGAGATCGCGGATCAACCGGGCACCTGGCCAGGTCTGGGCCGTCGCGATCTTGGGGACCTCCGTTTGGTCGTGGTCTCCGATTCACAGCGCTTCAGCGAGTTCACCAGGGGCCGGCTGCCAGGGTGGGGAGCAGGCGCGGCGTTTCCTGGCGGGCGGACCATCGTCTTGCGCGCCGATGCGGGCGACCTGGTCGGGACTCTGCGCCACGAACTGGCCCACTTGGCGCTCCATCAGGCGGTGCACGCCCGGGTACCCCTCTGGTTCGACGAGGGATACGCCACGGTGGCGAGCGGTCAATGGGATTTCTTCGACCGGCTCGGGGTGAATCTCGCCGTGGCGCGGGGGGCGATCCCCGGGCTGCGCGGGCTCGACGCGGAATTGCGTACCTCGCAGTTGTCGGCGGACGCCGCCTACGCGCTGGCGGCCACCGCGGTTCTGGAGCTGGCGCGGCGAAACCCCGCCGGCACCCTCGAGCCGCTCTTCGAACGTCTGGAGGCGGGCGTCGGATTCGACGACGCTGTGCTCGCGACGACCGGCCTGTCCCTGGACCGATTCGACGAGGCATGGCGCCGGGGCGTGCGGGCGCGATTCGGGCTCGTCACCTGGACGCTGGGGACCGGGCTCTGGCTGGGGATGGCCGTCCTGCTTGCTCTGGCCTATGAAGCCCGCCGCCGCCGGGACCGCCCGCGGCGGGCGGCGCTTGATGAGGGGTGGATCATCCGGGACGACGACCAGCCGCCCGACGCTGCCCCCCCGCCCCAAACGCAGGACACACTGGGCGTCGAGGTGCCTTCGAACGAGGTCGGGCCGCTTGACCACCAGCGCCCCTCCGGCTAGCCTTCCCGGTTCATGTCCGAAACTCCCAAGGCAGCAACGACACGTCCTATCCCGCTGGGGCCTCGCAACTTGGCCCTCCTGGCGGGCGGGGTCATCTCGCTCGTGGCGGGATACTTGCTCCTGTCGTCGGGCAGCACGAGCCTCGCGGCGCTGTTGCTGGTGCTCGGCTATTGCGTCCTTCTCCCGTTGGGAATCGCACTCTAGCTCTCGCGCACGCGGTGGCAGCGGCCGGGCGAATAGCTCAGCTGGTTAGAGCGCCTGCTTTACACGCAGGATGTCGGGGGTTCGAGTCCCTCTTCGCCCATGGAGCCGCAGATCCCGCGGCCCGATGTTGTCCGAATCTTGTCATGCTCTCTGGAGGCCGCAGGAATGTGCATGATCCGACTCATCCCGATCGCTGCCATTGGCCTGCTCATCGCGTTGCCGGCCAGTGCGCAGATCCCGTCCGGTGCGCGGCGCCTCGGCGCTCCGGCGGTGGCGGCGCCCAAGCTGCTGGTGGCTACCCCGTACGCGTTCCTCGGAGCTGACTCCGCCCTCGCGGTCGAGGTCGGCATTGCGATGCGCCTGCGGATGGAGCGAGTGGCGGGGACAACCTACCGAGTGATTCCGCAACAGCAGATGCAGACGGCGCTCGCGCAATATGGGTACCCGATCGATGCCCTCTTGCCGCCGGTGGTGGCCCGCGTCCTGGCCCTGCAGTTGCAGGCGCGGGTTCTGATGACGTCCACGATCGGCAAGAACGAGGCAGGCGCCTATGTAGTGAGCGCCCGATTGGCCGGGGTGAACGATGATGCCGGCAATGTCGTGGTGCTGCGTCAGACCCCCGGGCAGACGGCCAAGCAATTCGGCGAGACCCTTGCCGACCAGTTTGCCCCGGCGGTCAAATCCGCCGACGAGGCCAAGGCCTGCGTTGATGAGCGCGCGACCAGGCCGGACAAGGCAGCGGAGGCCGCCCGCAAGGCGATCGCGATTCTGCCGACCAATGGTCTTGCGCAGTACTGCCTGGCGCAGCTGGCCATGGACCGGAAGGCGCCGTCCTCCGAGGTCATTGCCAACCTGCAGACGTCGGTCAAGGGCGACCCGCAGAGCCTCCCCGCCTTGACCGCGCTCGCCAAGGAATACGAGGCCAAGGGTGACAGCGCGCAAGTCATCGATGTATTCCAGCACATGCTCCTGGCGGCGCCGACCAACCAGCCCCTCCGTGAGGCGGCCTTCAAGCTCTTCCTGCAGTATGGCCGGCCGGACGCCGCCGTCCAGGTCGCCCGGGAGGGACTTGCGCTCGATCCCTCCAATGCCGACCTCTGGGACCTCTTGGGCAACGCCTACGCCATGCTGGGCGACTATCCCCAGGCCATTCAGGCGTTGGAGCACGTCTACCTGGAAGCTCCGGAGCGCGCCGATTCGACCTACTTTCTGAAGGTGACGGTCTTCGCCGCCGCTCAACCGGACACCGCCGCGCTCCTCAAGTGGGCACGCCTGGGTGTGGACAAGTATCCCGACAACTCGGCCCTGCTCGGGCAGCTGGTGACCGCCTACAGCCTCGCCAATGCCCCCGACAGCCTCATCGCCGTCACCAGTCGGCTGATGGCGCTCGATACGACGGCCATTGGCCCCGCGCTTGCGGCTGCCAAGACCCTCGGCGAGCAGAAGCGGATTGCGGAGGCGATGATGTTCACGGATTTTGCCATTCGCCACGGCGATGCACAGGAGAAAGAGAGCGCGGCCGCCATTCTGACCAATGGGGCGCTGCCGCTCCTCCAACCAGCCGAACAAAACCTCCCGCTCGCCGCCGACGTGCTGCGCCGGGCCGTGGCTGCTGCCGCTCCAGATGGCCGGGTGGCCCCTACGGCCAATTATCTCCTCGGGCTCGCCACGTTCTATCAGGTGCCGCCGATCGACAAGCAGGCGGAACTCACCAAGTCCTGCGAGCTCGCGCGCAAGGAGGAGGGGCTGCTGGCCGAGGCGGCGAAGGGGTTCACGCTTGGGCAAGCGACCAAACCGGTGGACGCGGCCAAGAACCTCAGCTTTATCGCGCAGTTCAAACCGCGTGTCGCCTCGATGATCAAGGCCTACTGCAAGTAGGGCTTCCACACGGGGCCGCCTCCGGTTATACTCGTGCGCTGCATCGGGGGCTGTAGCTCAGCTTGGTTAGAGTGCCGCACTGTCACTGCGGAGGTCGCGGGTTCGAGCCCCGTCAGCCCCGCTCCCGGAACAACCGGCACCCCGTTCGCCCTGGCGGACGGGGTGTTCTCTTTGGACGCTGCCTCCCAGGACATCCGGTGACCGATTTCCATCTGCCCGTGCTCCTCGATGCCGTGTTGGCGCTGGCGTCCAGCGCGCGGCGTGCCGTCGACGGCACGCTCGGGGACGGCGGACACGCGGCGGCGCTGCGGGCGGCCGGCGCGGAGGTCCTCGGCATTGACCGGGATCCCGATGCCATCGTGCGTGCCCGCGAGCGACTCGGGACGGTGGGCATCCGCTACCTCAACGCCCTATTCGCGTCGCCGGAAGCCTTGGCCACGGTGGCCGACTTCCACCCCGATTTCATCCTTCTGGACCTTGGCGTCTCCTCCCGCCAACTCGACGACGAAGGTCTCGGCTTCACGTTTCGCCGCGGCGCCGCGCTCGATATGCGCATGTCCCGCACTGGGCCCACGGCCGCTGATTTCCTCAATACCGCGCCCGCCCTTGAGCTCGCCACGATCTTTCGAGAGTACGGCGATGAGCCACGCGCCAGACGCCTTGCCGAGGAGGTGGTCCGGCGCCGCGCCCAGGCACCGTTCGCAGTCAGCGACGACCTGGTCAACGCCATCCGGGGCGTGCTCGGCCCCCGATCGGGGCCGGGAGATTTCGCCCGCCTCTTCCAGTCGCTGCGCATCGCGGTCAATGACGAACTGGACGGGCTCGCGCGTGCGCTCCCTGCATTGCGCGACAGCCTCGTGCCCGGCGGGTATCTCGCCGTGATCAGTTATCATTCAGGAGAAGATCGAGTGGTCAAGCATGCCTTCCGCGAGTGGGCGGCGGCCTGCATTTGCCCGGCTATCCAGCCGGTTTGTACCTGCCGGGGCCGGCCGCTCGGCCGGTTGGCGCCGCGCAAGTCGATCCTCCCGTCTCCAGAAGAACTGGCCGCCAACCCTCGGGCGCGGAGCGCCAGGCTCCGCGCGTTTCAGGTCGCTGATGACGCTTAAGGGCCGCCATTGGGTCATGCTCTGGCTCGCGCTCTTTCTGGTCGTGGCCATCACCGTCCAGTGGCGCCAGACGGCCAGCATCCGGAGCGCGCGGCGGCTCGCCGCGCTGCGCCAGGAGCGGGCGACACTCGAAGCCCGGCAGGCGGACCTCGGGCGGCGCATCCGTGACGCGTCCAGCCGCCCGGTCCTCGGACGTACGGCGCAAGAGGATCTGCATCTGCATTTCCCCCGCGATTCCGAGCAGGCGCCACTGCCGCTCCCGGCCCCCGGGGGAGCGCGCTGATGGCACGGGTGCAGGCCCGTCTGGGCCTCCTGCAGGCAGTGCTGGGCTGTTGCCTCGTGTTGGTCGTGGGTCGGGCCGCCCAGGTGCAATTGGTCAGAGGCGACGGCTACGCCGACGAGGCCGTGGAGAGCCGGACGGAGCTCAGGGCGCTTGAGGCCCGGCGCGGAACGCTCTATGACCGGAGCGGATTGCCGATGGCGGTGACGCAGGAGTTCTATCGGGTCGGCATCGCACCCAATGAGGCCACGGAGCGCACCTCCCTGATCCGCACCGCCTCCCGGCAACTCGATGTGGCTGCCGCCACACTCCAGCGGGGCTTCGCCTCCGGGAAGCCGTACCTCTATTTCTACGGGCCGTACACCGCGTCCGATGTGGATCCGTTGCGCGCCTTCACGGGGGTCCACCTCGAAGGGGTGTACCTTCGGTTTTATCCGTCGCAGCGCCTGGCGGGTCGGGTCATCGGCCGGATGGGCCCCGACGGGGTGGCCTCGTCGGGCCTCGAGCGCGCGCTCGAGCCGCTGATCATCGGTACCCCCGGCGAGGAAGTGGTGCTGAAGGATCGTCGTGGCCGCCGCTATGAATCCCCCGGGCGACTCCGCAAGGAGCCGATTCCCGGCAACGACGTGATCCTCACGATCGACGCCGAGCTGCAGGACATCGCCGAGCAGAGCCTGGCGGAAACGGTGCGCGAGTTCAAGGCTCAGGGGGGCGACGTCGTCTTCCTCGACCCGCGCACCGGGGAGATCCTGGCCGTGGCCTCGCAGAAGGACGGCCTGCCGGACCTGATGGCCTTTACCGAGCCGTTCGAGCCGGGATCCACCGCCAAGCTGTTCACCGCGGCGGCGCTGCTCGGGCACGAGCGAGTGGACTCCAGTGACCGGGTGAGCGGGGAAGGCGGTAGGTGGGAAATGCCGCTGTCGAACGGGAGGACGCGCACCATTCCCGATGTGCATGCCCAGGCCGGGATGCTCACGCTCGCCCAGGCGATCGAGGTGTCGAGCAACATTGCCATGGCGAAATTCTCACAGCTCCTCAGTCCCGAAGAGCAGTTCGAGCAGCTGCGGGCATTCGGCTTTGGGGCACCCTCGGGCATTGAATTGCCCTCGGAGTCGCGTGGCCTGCTTCGGCGTCCCGATCGCTGGCAACCGGAACTGAGCCGGGTGAGTGTCGCGATGGGGTATGAGTTCGAGGTCACGGCGCTGCAGCTGGCCAGCGCGTACGCCGCGATCGCCAACGACGGCATCCTCCTGACGCCGACCCTGGTGCGGGAAGTGCGGGCGCCCGACGGAACGGTGATCTACCGACACCAGCCCGAACCGGTCCGCCGGGCGGTTTCCCCGGTGGTGTCGGCGCAACTCCGGGAATTTCTCCGCGGGGCGAGCGGGCGGGGCGGCACGGGCGCACGCGCGCAGGTCGGGACCTATGGCGTTCTGGGCAAGACCGGCACCGCCCGGCGAGTGCGGAGCGGCGTTTATGTGAACGAATACGTCGCCTCAATGGCCGCAATTTTTCCGGCGGACGATCCCCAGCTGGTCGTGGTCGTCAAGATCGACGCTCCGAGCGATGGCGGCATTTACGGCGGCGATGTCGCCGCCCCCATGGTGCGGACCATGCTTGAGCAGGCCCTGGCGTCGAAGCGAGTGTCCTTCGACCGGGCGCGGCTTCTGGATGGGCAGAAGGCAAACCGGGTGGCGCCGACGCCGCGGCGTGCCCTCGCGGCGCGCGCCGCGCCGCCGCGCATCGTGGTGTCGTGGCCAGTGCCGCGCGACACGACGACTTCCGAGCCGGTCGCGGTGCCCCAAGTGGTCGGACTCAGCGTGCGCGCCGCCGCGCTGGCCCTCCATCGCCGTGGCTTTGAGGTCGCGGTGATGGGCGCCGGCACTGTTGCCCGGTCCAGCCCGTCGGCCGGGACGATGGCGCCGCCCGGCGCCACCATTCATCTCCAGGTGGAGTGAGCAACGTGGAATGGTCTGACCTCCTGGCCGCCTTGCGGCGCGAGGGCCTGCTGGTCGACGCTCCGTCGAAGGGCGTCCCCCTGACCGGACTCGGCGTCGACACCCGAACCATCAGTCCGGGCCAGCTCTACTGTGCGGTTCGTGGCTCCACGACCGACGGGCACGCGTTCGTCGCAGAGGCGGTGCACCGCGGGGCGGTGGCGCTCATGGTGGAGCAGCCGGCGGCGGCAGGCGTGCCGGAAATTGTGGTGAGCGACGGCCGCCGGGCCGCGGGCGTGGCCGCGCGAGCCTGGTACCATGACCCGGCCGCCTCCCTGACCCTCATCGGGATCACAGGCACCAACGGGAAGACAACCACGACGGGCCTGGTTCGGCACTTGTTCAACGCCGCGGGCACCGCCGGCAGCATCGGCACGCTCGGCGCGTTCGACGGGGCAGGCAGGCCGGTGCCCTCGACGGCGGGCAGCCTGACGACCCCGGGTCCGGTGGACCTCCACGCGACCTTCGCCGCGCTCCGGGATCGTGGGGTGACGCACGTGGCGATGGAGACTTCGTCGCACAGCCTCGATCAAGGGCGGTTGGACGGCCTCGTCTTTGCCGCGGGAATCTTTACCAACCTCACCCACGAGCATCTCGACTACCATCGCACGATGGAGCACTACCTCGCCGCCAAGCTCAGGCTGAGCGTGCTGCTCGGGCCCTCCGGCGTGGAAATCGTCAACGCCGACGATCCGGCCTGGGCCGCCTTGCCGCCCTACCCGCGCCGCGTGACGTTCGGGGAGTCGCGCGACGCCGACGTCCGCGCCGAGGAGGTCTTGCTCGAGGCCGGCGGAAGCCGGTTCCGGCTGGCGGGCCGGTTCGGGAGCGCCGACGTCCGGGTCCCGTTGATGGGGTCGTTCAACGTGTCCAATGCACTGGCGGCGGCGGCCTGCGCCGTGGCGCTCGACATGCCGCTCGCAGACATCGCCGGACGGCTGGAATCCGCTCCGCAGGTGCCGGGCCGCATGGAACGACTGGCCGATGCGCCGATGGTGGTATTGCGGGACTACGCCCACACGCCCGATGCGATGACGCGCGTCCTCGCGACCCTCCGTCCGCTCACGCCCGGTCGGCTCATCCTGGTGTTCGGCTGCGGCGGTGATCGTGACCGCGCCAAGCGACCCGAAATGGCCCGGATCGCCGTGGAAGGGGCAGACCTCGTGGTCATCACCTCCGACAATCCGCGAACGGAAGACCCGGAGCGGATCATGGACGACATGGAGGCGGGCATGGGAGGCGCGCACCATCTCCGCGTGACCGACCGGGAGGAGGCCATCCATCGGACGCTGGCTGGGGCGGGCCCAGGCGATACCGTGCTTCTGGCAGGAAAGGGACACGAGACCTACCAGATCGTGGGCACCACAAAACATCATTTCGACGAGCGAACCATCGTGCAGGCGGCGCTGGGAGGGCGGGCGTGACCTGGACCAGCGCCAGCGTGCGGGCCGCGCTCGACCTGCCAGCTCGTTCGGGTCCGGACCTATCGTACTCGGGTGTGTCCACGGATACCCGCTCCCTCCTGGACGGGGCGCTCTTCGTGGCCATTGCGGGCGAACGCTTCGACGGGCACGCGCACCTGGCCGAGGCGGCGGCGGGAGGGGCCCTCGGCGCCGTGGTGCGGGTGGGCACGCCGCCCTGTCCTGGCCTCGAGTTATTCGAGGTGCCTGACACCGTGGTCGCACTTGGGTGGCTGGCCCGTGCGCGTCGCCGGCAAATGTCTGGCCCGGTCGTGGCCGTCACCGGCACCAACGGAAAAACCAGTACCAAGGAGATGCTGGCCGCCGCGCTCCGGACCAGATTCCGGGTGCACGCCACGCGAGCCAACCTCAACAACCTCATCGGCGTGCCGCTCACCATCCTGGAGGCGCCAGCGGACGCCGAGGCGCTGGTGGTGGAGGCCGGGGCGAGCGAGCCCGGCGAAATCAGGCGATGCCGGCAGATCATCGAGCCGACAGTGGCCGTGGTGACCAATGTGGCGGCCGGCCACCTGGAGGGCTTCGGGACGCTCGACGGGGTGCTGGCGGAAAAGCTGTCCCTCGTCGAGGGGGTTGCCCTCGCCGTGGTGGGGACGGAGCCGCCGGCGCTGACCGCAGGGGCCCGGCGCCTGGCCCGGCGGGTGGTGACCGCGGGTCTGGAAAACGCCGAGCTCCGCCCTCAGTCGGTGACCCTCGATCCTGGCGGTCGGGCGACGGTGGAGACCGACCAGGCGCGCTTTACGCTGCCGCTCCCGGGGCGGCACTTGGCGGCCAACGCCATGCTCGCCTGGGCGGTCGCCGTTCACCTTGGGCTCGATCCCCGAGCGGTCGCCCGAGCCCTTGAGCGGCTCGAGATTCCGGGTGGGCGGGGGCAGGTGGTGGAGGCGGGCGGGCTCACCATCCTGAACGACTGCTATAACGCGAACCCGCTCTCCTTTCGCGCCGCCATGGCCACGGCGCAGGCGATGCGGGGCGGGCGCCGTCTCGTGTTCGTCGCCGGGACGATGCGTGAACTCGGGGGAGAATCAGCGGCGCTGCACGAGGCGGTCGCGCGGGACCTCGTGGCCCTGCGCCCCGACCTGCTGGCCGCCGTGGGCGAGTTCGTGCCGGCGCTCGAGGCCTACCGTCAGGAACTCGGCGACCGGCTCGTCGTGGCCGGCGACGTGCCGGCGCTGGGCGAGGCGCTGTCCCGCCGGCTGGAGGGCGGAGAGCTCGTGGTGCTGAAGGCGTCCCGCGGCGTCGCACTCGAGCGTATTATTCCCTTTCTGACTCCGCGCGCTGCCCACGGCTCCTGAGGCCCGATGTTCTACTTCTGGCTGGCCCCGCTCGGCAAGCATTTCATCCTGTTCAACCTCTTCAACTACATCGCCTTTCGCGCGGCCGGCGCGGGGGTGACGGCGCTCGTGCTGTCATTCCTGGTGGGGCCCGCGGTGATCCGGCGACTGCGGTCGCACAAGATCGGCCAAGTGATCCGCGCGGAGGGGCCGGCCAGCCACCAGGGGAAGCGCGGCACGCCGACCATGGGCGGCCTGATCATCATCCTCGCCACCCTCCTGCCCACGCTGCTCTGGGCCCGGATCGATAACCGGATGGTGGCCGTCGCCATGCTCGCCACGCTCTGGATGGGGGCCATCGGATTCCTGGATGACTACCTGAAAATCGTGCAGGGGAAGTCGCGCGGCCTGGTGGCCAAATGGAAGCTGGCGGGGCAGTGCACCTTCGGGCTCGTGCTCGGACTCTATCTCCTCTTTTTCCCGGTGGTTCCGGTCACGATCATCCCCGCCACGGCGACGACCGTCCCGTTCTTCAAGTATCTGGTCGTCAACTTCGCCCCGCTGCTGTTCGTGAGCTTCGTCGTGTTCGTGATCACGGCCTGGAGCAACGCGGTCAACCTGACGGACGGGCTCGACGGGCTGGCCACCGGACTGACGGCCATCGCGGCCGGCGCGTTCGCCACGTTCGCCTATCTCTTCGGCCGAGTGGACTTCACCTCCTACCTGAACCTCATCTATCTGCCCGGCGCGGGGGAACTGGCCGTGTTCTGCGCGGCGCTGATGGGGGCGGCCCTGGGCTTCCTCTGGTTCAACGCCCATCCGGCGGAGGTCTTCATGGGAGACACCGGGAGTCTGGCGATCGGCGGGGCGTTCGGAACCGTGGCGATCCTGCTCAAGGCGGAGTTCCTGCTGGTGCTTATCGGTGGGGTGTTCGTTGCGGAGGCGGTCTCGGTGATGCTGCAGACATCGGTGTACAAGTGGTTCAAGAGCACCCGGGGCCGCGAGTACGCTGACGCGCACAAGGTCTTCCGGATGGCGCCGTTGCACCATCACTTCGAGAAGCACGGCTGGGCGGAAACCACCGTCGTCACCCGATTCTGGATTCTCGGGATCCTCTGTGCCCTGGTGGCGCTGGCCACGCTGAAGGTGCGCTGATGCTCGACCAGTGGCGCGGCCCCGGCCGCGAGGTGGCCGTGATTGGCCTCGGCAAGAGCGGAGTGGCCGCGGCACGGCTCCTCAGGCGCCACGACGTGGCGGTGTACGCCTCCGACGCGGGCACCGGTCCGGCCCTCGCCGACCAGGTAGCGCTCCTCCGCGCGACCGGGGCGGTCGCGGAGGGGGGGCGCCACGACCTCGCACGGATTGGCCGGGCGGTGGCGGCGATCGTCTCGCCCGGCATTGCCCCAGAGGCTCCGGCGCTCGCGGCGGCCCGCGCGGCCGGTGTGGAGCTGCTGGCCGAGGCGGAACTGGGGCTCCGGTGCCTGCCCGGCACTCGCATCCTGGCCATCACCGGAACCAACGGCAAGACGACCACCACCGCGCTGACCGCCCACCTGCTCACCGCCGGCGGGCTCAATGCGGCATCGGCCGGCAACATCGGACGGCCCCTCTCGGAGGTGGCCCTCGAGGCGCGGCCACCGGACTGGCTCGCCGTGGAACTCTCCTCGTTTCAGCTCCACGACATGCCCTGCCTTGCGCCGACCGCCGGTGTGCTCACCAACCTGTCCCCCGATCATCTTGACCGGTATGCGGTGCTGGCGGACTACTATGCCGACAAGGCGCAGCTGTTCCGCAACGCCACACCCGACTCGATCTGGATCACGAACGGAGACGACCCGGAGGTGCGCCGGATGGTGGCCGCGGTGCCCGGCATCCACCGGCGCTTCTCGACCGAGCAGGTGGCCGAGGGCTGGTACGACCGCGCCGAAGCCCTCCTCCTGGTTGGGCGGGAAGCGCTGCTCCCACGCCGGGAGCTGCTCCTGCTCGGGGACCACAACGTCGCGAATGCGCTCGCGGCCTCGCTCGCCGCCTCGGTGGCGGGCGTCGGGCTCAGGGCGCTCGCCAATGGGCTGCGGACCTTCCGCGCGCTGCCGCACCGCTTGGAGCCCATCCGGGAGGTGAACGGGGTGCTCTGGATCAACGACAGCAAGGCCACCAACATCGCGTCTACGGAAGTGGCCCTCAACGCGCTCGACCGTCCTTACGTGCTCCTCCTCGGCGGGCGGCACAAGGGAGAGCCGTACACCCGGCTCGCGCCGCGGCTCGCCACCGGCTGCCGGGCGGTGGTGGCCTATGGCGAGGCCGGCCCGCAGGTGACAGCCGACCTCGGCGGGGCGGTGCGCGTGGTGAACGGTGGAACGTTCGAAGAGGTGCTTGCCACGGCACGGCGGCTGGCCGAGCCAGGCGACGCGGTGCTGCTTTCGCCCGCCTGCTCGAGCTACGACATGTTCCGGAACTACGAGGAACGCGGCGCGCAATTCCGTTCAGCGGTGGAGTCGTTCTGAGCGCGCCGGCCGCGCGTCATCCCGGGGAGCTGCGGTGGGAGACGCGCCTCCTGACGGTGGTGACCGCGACCATGGTGGTGTTCGGGATCGCCAACGCGTATGGCGCGCTGAGCCTGCAGACAGCCGGCGGAGCAGGGGCTGCGTTTGCGCTCCGCCAACTGGTCGGCGCGCTGTTCGGGCTCCTGGCGCTCAGCGTCGTGTCCCGCGTCGACTATCACCTCTGGCGGCGGTTGGCCTGGCCGTTCCTC
>Ga0315273_10009280_pt1 | contig 12461 bp, 13 predicted proteins | sample YL17G02_0_MG_FD_205753 | JGI IMG/M metagenome (GOLD analysis project Ga0315273, IMG submission 205753) | Sediment microbial communities from Yellowstone Lake, YNP, Wyoming, USA - YL17G02_0 | ecosystem: Environmental > Aquatic > Freshwater > Lake > Sediment | place: USA: Wyoming | collected... | reverse complement strand
GCATCTCGGCGCGTTCCCGCACGGCCCTGACGACCGATTCGGGGGAGTGGCCACTCATGGAGCCCGTATCGCCGAGACAGAAGTCCGCGTAGGTGTGACCGTCGACGTCGGTGACGTGACTCCCGCGCGCCTCGGCGAAGAAGACGGGGTGATCTCCCGGCCAGGCCGTCATCCAGATCAGGGGCACGCCGGCGAGCAGCGAACCGCGCGCCCGTTCGTGGAGCTCCCGCGAACGCTGATGCTCGCGCACGAAAGCCCGACGCTCGCGCTCGATCAGCCGCTCGAGTCGGTCCCGGTCGATGGACTGATCAGCATCGGCGTCGTGCATGCGAACCTCCCTGTGGTCCTTCACGTCGGTGCGCCTTCCTTCAGGCGACGCCGACGAGCTCGTCGGACGCAACGCCGTCACGCGCGCTCCCGCGACGGCGTCGCATAGTGTTCGTCGAGCTCCGCCACGATGCCGCGCATCTCGGCGAGCACCCCTTCAGGCAGAGGGGCGGGCGTGTGGCTTGCGAGGATGCGGCGCGCCTCCTCGCAGGCGCGCTCGTAGATGTCCGTGCCCCCGTCGGCGGTCCAGTCCTCGCGGACGCGCCTGTCGATGAGTCGAGACATCGATTGGCCGCGCATGTGGCGGTAGGTGTCGTCGTGCGAGAGGAAGTCGCCGAAGGGGCCGATCTCGTGGATCACGTCGACGGCCAGTGTGAGGTCGTTGACGGGGATGCCGCCCACCACGCGCTTGATCATGCCTGCGAACTCGTTGTCCATGACCAGCTGGCCGTAGTCGAGCGTCTGGCCCGACTCGATCATCCCCAGACCGTAGATCAGGTTGGCCCCTGCCAACGCTGCCATAAGTCCGGTCAGGGTCTTCTCGTGGCCGGCCTGCGCGTCACCCAGCTTCGAATCTGCCTACGCACCGGCCACCCAGCTCGGCACCGAGTAGTAGCGCGCCATCTGCGCCACGGCGGCGTTGATCAGCGTCGCCTCGGGGGTGCCCACCGAGGCCGTCGCATAGCGCAGGTCCATGGCCGTGGTCGAGCTCCCGTAGACCACGGGGGCGCCCTTGCTGGCGAGCTGGACGAGCGTCATCGACGAGAGCACCTCGGCGTTGTGGACGACGAGCGCGCCGGCGAGGTGGATGGGCGTCGTGGCGCCCGCCATGGCGCAGGTGATGACCACGTTCGGCACGCCCGCCCTGGCGGCGCTGATCACGGGGTCGGTGAACTCGCGGTGCAGTTTCAAGGGACTCACCGGACAGGCCCCCTCGAAGACGATCGGCCGGCGCCTGAGCTCGTCCCGGCCGCCGACGATCGCGGCCGCGAGGTCCCAGGCCGCCTCGCTCTCCTCCCAGCTCATGGTGGCGGCGCAGACGCACTTCGTCGTGTTGGCGAGCGCCGCCTCCACATGGTGCACGTCGGCGGTCTCGGGGGGCACATCGTGGGCGTTCAGGGCCATCTCGAAGACGTCGACCTCCGACATCGCGTCACAGACGCGCGCCGCCTCGCCGACGTCGGCCTTCGTGGCCGGCCGTTGCTCCCCGCTCTGCGGGTCGATGAGCAGGGGAGCCTCGCCGAAGTTCGTGAAACCCACGCGGTCGCCGCCGACCATCACGTCGTTCGCTGGGTCGCGGCCCGCGAAGAGCACGATCGGCGGCGCGGAGCGCACGGCCTCGTCAACCACGTCAGGAGGGATCTTGACCACCCCCCGCTCGTCCTTCACGTCGCAGCCCGCGCTCGCGAAAAGGGCGCGCGCCTTGGCGTCCTCGACGTACACGCCGGTTTGCTGCAGCACCTCGAGGGTCGCGAGGTGGACGTCCTCGCAGTCGTCCGCAGTGAAGACGGACACCCCGACGCCCTCGCGGCGGCGGCGGCCGGCATGAAGATTGCGTCGCATGGCACCTCCTTCCGCATGACCACGTGTACTTGCTGGACACTTGTCCAGCAAGCGGACCTACTCTACACCTGCCCACCGGGGCGTCAAGAATGCTTGGCCGCAGGTCTGCTGCGAAGTCGCGCGAGGCTGGTCCACCTATTCCTTCGGCACGAACTTCGGGTCCGGCCACATGCCGATCATCCAGCCGCCATCGACCCTCATGGTCTCACCGGTGATGTTGGAGGCGTCCTCCGATGCGAGGAACAGGACCGCCTTCGCCTGCTCCTCCGGAGACGAGAACCGACGCTGCGCCATGCTCTGAACGTAGTAGTCGTAGACACTCTCGTCGCCCGCGAAGTCCATCATCGGTGTGGCGACGGGGCCGGGCGCGACGGCGTTGCAACGGATGCCGAGATGCGCGAGCTCGAACGCCATCGCCGTCGTCAGGTGCGACAGACCGGCTTTCGAGGCGCAGTAGTCGGCATAGAGGGCCTCGCTTCCGCGAAACCCGTCGGCGGAGGAGATGTTGACGATCACGCCGCCACCGGCACTCGACATCTGTCGGGCGAATTCCTGACTGAGGAAGAAGGCGCCTTTGAGGTTGACAGCGAACGTCTGGTCCCACTGCTCCTCGGTGATGTCCAGGACCGGCGTCTGGACCGCCACGCCGGCGCAGTTCACCACCACGTGCACCTGGCCAAGCCGGCCGCCCACGTCCTTGGCGGCCCGTCGGATTGCCTCAGCTCCGTCCCGCAGATCCAGCCGTGCGGTGGCCAGATGAGGCGAATCCATCTCCCTGCGAAGCGCCTCGAGGCGTGACTCCGCAGAGCCCAGGACGACGACCTCCGCGCCCTCGTCGAGGAAGGCGGCGACGATGCCCTTGCCGACCCCTCCGGTCCCCCCGGTGACGACGACATTCTTGCCGCTGAATCTGTTCATGGGCTGATCCTTCCTGCGATCCCGTGTCTCACTCTGTGACTCGCAGACTGCGGCAGCTAGCCCGAGAAGACGTTGGCGTACACGTCCTTCGTGATCTTCCACGACCCGTCGGGCTGTCGCCTGAGGATGTGGAGGCCATGCGCTCGCTCCGAGACCGGGTCCCCGCCGTGCTTGGGGGTGAGCACCCATTCATAGGTGTAGCGATGGTAGGCGAGGTCGCCCGACACAACGATCTCCACCCCACTCAAGGGCGGCATCTCGACGTCGTAGCCGGCGAAGAACTCGTGCACCGACGCCGGGACGGCCGCGCCGACCAGTGGCTCCGCGCCGGGCTGGATCTCCTCGACGTCGTCGGCCAGGAGCGCGAGGTAGGCCTCGCTGTCGCCGTGGACCACCGAGTCCCGCCAAGCAGCTAAGATGCCCCGTATCGCGACGACGTCAGCCGTTTCTTCCTGGGCCATCGAAGCCTCCCGTCATCATCGCATTTGACCTTCCATACGCCGTCGTGCCCGTCGGCGGTCCTCCGTCACGCCCGCAGGCGATCGCTGCCGCTCAGGCGACACCGGCCGCCCGATCGGCGTCATCCACGATCGAGCGCAAGTCCGCGATCACGCCCGGCGGCAGCGGCTCGGGCCGATGCGTCTCGAGAAGACGGTGAGCCTCGTCCCACGCACGCTCGTACAGGTCCCGGGAGCCGTCTTCCTCCCACTGCTCCCGTAGGCGCCTGTCCAACAGCCGGGGGCTCGACTGCGAGCGCATGTGCCGGTACGTGTGCTCGTGGCTGAGGAAGTCCTTCAGAGGGGCCAGCTCGGCGATGACATCGAGCGCCAGCGTCTCCCTGGAGACGTGGACACCTTCCACGGTCTTGCGGATCATGCTGGCGAACTCGTTGTCCATGACGAGCCCCGCATAGTCGAGTACGAGTCCCGCTTCGATCATCCCCATCCCATAGATGACGTTGGCCCCTGCCATCGCCACCAGCAGTCCAGTGAGGGTCTTCTCGTGACCGAGCTGGGCGTCGCACAGTTTTGAATCGCCCTACAACCCCGCCAGCATCGAGGGGAGGGCCCAGAAGCGGGCGAGCTGCGCGAGGCCGGCGTTGCAGAGGGCGAACTCCGGCGCCCCGCCACTCGCCGTGCCCCAGCGCATGTCCATCGGACCCGACGTGCCTCCGACGACGACCGGGGTACCCCTGCGGACCAGTTGGGCGAGTGACACCGAGGCGAGCATCTCGGCGGCATGCACCACGATGGAGCCGGCGACCGTGATCGGAGCGGTGGCCCCGGACATGACCTCCGAGAGGAACGTGCTGATAAGGCCGGCCTCCGCCATCGCGATGGTCGGTTCGGTGAGATCGGGGGTCAAGCGCAGCGGACTCAACGGGCAGACGCCGGCGTAGATCAGGGAGCGCGTGCTGAGCTTCTGCCGTCCTCCCACGACCGCCGCGGCCAAGTCGATGCATGCCTCCGTCTCGGCCGTGGTGAGTGTGGCGGCGCAGACCGGCTTCCTGCCTCCCAGGAGCGCGGCCTCGACACTGTGCACGTTGGCGGTCGCCGGCGGCTTGTCCTCCGCCGTCAGCGCCATCTCGAAGATGCCGATCTCGGGGAGCGCGTCGCACACCCGAGCACACGTCTCGATGTCGTCCTTTGTGGATGGACGGATCACGCGTGTCTCAGGGTCGACGATCTTGGGCGCGATGCCGAAGTTCTGGAAGACCATGCTTCCGTCGCCCACGACGACGTCATGGTCGACATCGCGCCCCGCGAACGTTACCTGGCGGGGAGCGCTCGCGATGGCCTCCTGCACCACGTACGGGGGGAACTTCACCATCCGGCTCTCATCATCCACATCGCAGCCGCCGGCTGCGAAGATCCGGCGGGCTTCCGTTGAATCCACGAGCACGCCGACGTGTTCGAGCACCCACAGGGCGCCGGCGTGCAGCTCCTGGATCTCGTCGTCGCCGAACACCCGGACGCTGAGTCTGTCCCGCCGGTCGCCGCCAGTGAGGCCACTGTTCGCGAGCGTTGTCTCGTCCTTTGCAGAGTCGATCGACACGCTGCCTCCCGCCTAGCCGAACTGCCGGGGCACGACCGACGACCAGGATCGCTCGAAGACCAGGGTCTCGTCGTGGAAAGCCTTCAGGGTCGCTTCGAGATGGAAGCTGGTCGCGTCACAGGACAGCGTGCTTTCCACACTCGTCGTCGTTGACCACCCCTCACGACTGATGGCGTTGCGGCGCCAACAGCTGGTCGAGGCCGACAACGGATCGCCTTCGACGATCGAGTACTCGTTCTCGCCCCAGTGTTCGACCGCCAGCCCGAGATCCTCGATGCGGAACGCGCCGGTCAGGTAGTCAGGCTCGACGCGCACCCGCACCAGACCGCTCGCCACGTCTCGCGACATAGTGAGCTTGCCCTCCGCCTGCTCCACGACCTCGACAGCCATGGGTGGCGCGACCTCGACAGGCGGCAGCGAGGGAACGAGCGCTGAGGCCGAAAGCAGTGGGAGCCGGAGCGTCGACGTCCCCGGATGCAGCGTCAGCGTGACCGTTTCTGGTGACGGCCAGATCCACGGCCAATAGGCCGGCGCCAGGGCGAGGCGCAGCCGGTGCCCCTTCGCGAAGCGATAGCCGGCTGTGTCCATCCGCAGGTCGACCTGATACCTTCGCCCGGGCTCGAGAGGACTCGGCGAACTGTGGCTCTCGCGGTGGGTCAGGTTGAGCAGCCCTCTCGTCACCAGGGCTGAGGAGCCATCTGGACTGAGGTCGCAGAGGCGGGCTGCCACGAAGGCCAGGGGTTGGTCGACCTCGAGCTGCAGACTGAGGCGAGGGAACCCCAGCACGTCCACATCCTCCGTGAGGGGCTGCGAGTCGAAGACGAAGGATTGTCCGTCGTCCGCGCGCTGGTCCGTGGGCAGGGCCGTCTTGCCGCCGTACGGGCACCACGAGCCGGCTCCCAGCCCGGCGGTCTCCACGCCTCGTAACGCCACGGGCGGACCGACTCGGGCGGCGGAGGCAAGCCCTTCCTCGTTGATGGCCAGGTCTAGCTCCGCCGCCGGAGGAGGCCACTGGTCCACGCCGACCCAACGTCCCGACCGCTTCTCGAAGAAGGACGCCGGCTTGTCGTAGTCCATGATCCAGGCGCGCAGCATCGGCTCGTCCATGACGCCGTTGTCGATGCCCTTGAGCCAGCGGTCCCACCATCGCAGACACTCCTGGTTGAAGCCGATCTGCGGTCCCGGGACGGCCTCGTCGGGATACCCGTGCGCCCAGGGACCGATGAGCCCGAGGCGCGGCACCGTGAGCCCCTCGAGCAAGTTCAGGACCGTGTTGTGGTAGGGGTCCGACCATCCGCCGACGGCGAGCACGGGGCACGCGATCGCGGCATAGTCTTCGCAGACCGACCCGTGCCGCCAGTAGTCGTCGTAAAGCTGGTGCGACAACCAGGTCTCGGCGACTGGCTTGCAGGCCTCGAGCCGATCGAGCCAGCGGCGCCTCCAGTCGTCCCCTACCACCTGAGGGTCGGGAGGGCGAGTAGTGAAGGCCATGAACGTCGTCGCCCACGAGAGCATGTCGTACGCGAGGACTGATCCGCCGGCGTGATGACAGTCTCCCGTGTACCGGTCGTCCGCCGAGTCGCACGTGATGATGGCGGCGAGCTGGAGCGGCCGTCGGACGCCGACCTGCAGTGCATTGAAGCCGCCCCACGAATACCCCATCATGCCGACCTTGCCGCTGCACCAGGGCTGGGCGGCGAGCCACGCGATCACGTCAAGGGCGTCTTCCTGCTCTTGCAGCAGGTACTCGTCGGGAAGCACGCCGTCAGAGTCGCCGGAACCGCGAAGGTCGACCCGCACGGAGGCGTAGCCAAATCCGGCGAAGTAGGGATGGCGCAGGACATCGGAGGGAAGCGTGGCGTCGCTCTTCCTGTAGGGGGTGTACTCGAGGATCGTCGGCACGGGGTCTTGCTCAGCGTCGTCGGGCAGCCAGATCCGAGCAGCCAGACGGCAGCCGTCTCGCATGGGGATCCACGTGTGCGTGATGACGCGAACGTGTCGGGGGAACTCACGGCGTTCGCTCACGTAGTGCTCCTAACATTGTCACGAAGATATCTCCTCAGAAGCCGAGGCGAGCGGCGATCGATCCGGGCCCGCGGAACAGGCGCATGAGGAGCCACACGGCGATCAAGGTCAGGGTAATCATGGACAGTGTCACTAGCGCGCCGATGGCGTTGACCTCGGGCGTGACGTGGAAGCGGATGAGGCCGAACACGAAGAGCGGCAGCGGGTTGACCGACGATCCGGCCAGGAAGAACGACGTCACCACGTCGTCGAACGAGAGGGCGAAGACCAGCACGCTGGCGGCGAGCAAGCCAGGTCCGAGCTGAGGCATGGTCACCTTGACGAAGACGGCGCGAGGGGTCGCGTAAAGGTCTGCCGCAGCCTGTTCCACTGCTTCATCCAGAAGCCTGATACGTGCCTGAAGGATGACCGTCGCGAAGGCCGAGCCCCAAACAGAGTGCCCAACGACCATGGTGAGCACGCCGAGTTGGACGTGGAGACGCGTGAAGATCAGGAAGAGCGCCATGCCGAACACGACCTCTGGCAGGATGATGCGGGCGTAGACCAGTCCGTCGTACACCCGTCGACCGCGCTTCGAGGCTCGCCGCCACCAGAGCACGCCGGTCAGGGCCAGCCCCACAGAGACGAGAGTCGTGAGAGCGGCGACCTCAAGTGACGAGACAAGACCAGATCGCACCGCCTCGTCCGCTGCGGCCTGTTTGAACCACTTGAGCGTGAAGCCTCCCCAGTGAGCGAGCAACTTGTCGGAGTTAAGGCTGTTGGCGATGACGACGAACAGCGGCAGCCACATGAAGGCGAGCGTGAGCACCGCCATCAGCGAGACGATTGGATGCTCCCGGAAGGTCTTCATCCTGTCGCTCCTCGATCAGCGTCCTGAGTCTTCGTCCTCGTGCGCTGCGCGAGCGCGACCAGGACAAGGACGACCGCGAGGAAGGTCATCAGGGTCATCGCCATAGCAGCCCCGAGCGCCAGATTGCCGACGTTGAGGAACTGGTCCGCGATGACGTTCCCCAGCATCAGGGTCTTCCCGCCACCGAGGATCGCCGGGATGACGAACTCGCCCGTCGCGGGGATCCCGACGAGGATGGCTCCTGCGATCAGGCCGGGCGTGGCCAGCGGGATCACGATGCGGCTCATCAGGCTGAACCCGTGAGCGCCCAAGTCTGACGCGGCCTCGATGATCGCAGGGTCGAGGCGCTCGAGCGCCACGTAGACCGGCAACACCATCAATGGAAGGTACGAGTAGACGATGCCGATGCCAATCGCGGTAGGGCTGTACATGATGTTCAGCGAGCCGTGAACCAGCCCAAGGCGGTGCAGGAGTCCCTGGAGCATGCCTTCGTTCTGCAGGATGTTCACCCATGCGTAGTTCCGGATGAGGAAGCTCGTCCAGAACGGGACGATGGTCGCGAGCAGAAGGAGACGCTGCACCGAGGGCCGCTGCCGGACCGTGAAGAACGCGAGCGGCAAAGCGATCGCCATGCATGCCGCTGTCGCAACGGCCGACAGCTCAAGAGACCGGAGAATGGCGCCCAGGTACAAGGCGTCGCCCATCTCCCCGTAGTTGCGCAGCGTGAAGCCGAGCCGCGTCGTGTATATGACCAGGTCGGACGTCCCGAACGAGTAGGCCGCCATGAGCACGAGGGGCGCGACGAAGAACAGGGCCAGCCACACGACCGTGGGCAGGACTAGCAGAACGCGCGGGGAATGGCGACGGCCTTCCCTGCCAGCAGTATGTCCGTCCTCCGCGTGTATCGCGCCGGCAGCGTTCAGGCTGCCAGGAACCGTTCCCAAGTCTTCGTCCAAAGCGCAGTCGCTGCTCCCAGGTACTTCTCGAACTCCACCTTCGCAACGATCGCGGGATCGGGCTGCAACGACGGGGCGTCCAGGATGGCCTTGTCGATGTAGGGCTCGGCCGCCGGCATGACCCACGCGCTGCCCGTCGCGTTGATGAAACTGGCGTAGTTCTTCGGGTCGAGATGGAAGTCGAGGAAGGAGTAGACGACGTCGAGATGCTTCGACCCCTTGATCGGGTAGAAGCCCTCGAGGTAGGCCACCGCGCCTTCTTCGGGCATCGCCCAGGTGACGTTCTTGTTCGACGCGGCGCCGAGGGCCACATCGAAGTCAAACGTCGCGGCCATCACGATGGACCCCTTCGCCAGGCCCTTCGCAACGTCGATGCTCGAGATGGCCTGGAGGCTCGGCTTCAGCTGGATGAGGGCCTCCAGCGCCTTGTTCAGCTCGGCCTCGTCAGTGCTGTTGCCCGAGTAGCCCAGGTACTTCAGAGCCGATCCGAGCGTGTCTCGGTCGATGTCGAGGACGGTGACCTTCCCGCTGTACTTGGGAGCAAGCTTCCAGAAGTCCGCCCAGCTCGTCGGCGCCGGCGAGACGAGGTCCTTGCGGTACGCGATGATGATCTTGCCGTAGTCGTTGGGCGGGGCATCAGGGTACGCCTTCCGGAAGCTCTCGGAGACGTTCTTGATGTTCGGGATGGCCGCCCAGTCGGGCGCCTGGTAGATCCCCGCGGCTTTGGCTTGGTCGACCTGCGAATTGTCTCCCAGTGAGAAATCGTAAGCCCCAGGGTTGTTCTTGACCATTTGGACGTAGCCGGAGAGCGTGGTCGGGACGTTGGTGTTCATCTTGACCGTCGCCTCTGGGAACTTGGCGTGATAGTCCTTCAACTCGTCAGGGCCGATCCAGCCGGGATAGTTCAGCAAGATCGCCTGGCCGACGGGGTTGGTGATGGCCGACGGTGAGGCCGTGGAGGAAGGGCTCGAGGAGCCGCAAGCTTCCGCCAGCGCGAGAGCTGAGGGAAGCGCGGCGACGAACGCTGCTCGCTTCAGGAACTGTCGGCGGCTGAGGGTCACGCCCGTCAGGCGTTCGCAATCGAGATTGTCAGAGTCTCCCATGATGTGCCTCCCCCTGTGACCTGGATTGCGGATCAAGTGCCTGACGTTGGCCGATTCTCAGAGTCGAGGCCGTCGAACCGGCAGGATTCGGACGAAGCTCCGTCAGCTGCGCTCGCTCGACCCGGAATCCGCCTTCCGTCCCCACTGAGCGGCTGGATACGTCACCGCATGTGAAGCGCAGGACTGCTCTAGTGTCAGCCGCGATCCCAGAAACACAACTCGTTGAACAATTGTCCAGCTGGCTTCGGCTACTTTATGTCAACCCATCAAGCTGTCAAGTGGCCTCGGCTTGGGGACGACAAGCTCAGGCTGGGCGCCTCGAAACGGCGACTGGTATGGTAACGGCGTGACCAGGACCGCCCAACACGGAAGACCTAGCCAGCGCGCGAAGCGCAGAGACGAAACGCGTTCGAGGATAGTCGACGCTACCATCATGTCGGTCGCGGCAGACGGCGCGGCGGGTGCTTCGCTGAGAGCCATCGTGACGCGTGCGCGAATCTCGAGAGGACTCGTCGGCTACCACTTCGGGACTCAAGCCAGTCTATTGGCGGCGGCATTCGAACGGTTGTGTGACGGCTACCGGTCGATGCTCGGCATGGTGCCGGGCGAGCGACCTGAGGCGAAGACCGACGCTGAGACCCAGCTGCAGACAGCGATCCGGCGAAGCTTCGAGTGGCCGGCGCACTTCCGGGAGAGGCAGTACGCGTGGTTTGGATTCTGGGCTCTTGCACGCACCGACCCAGCCCTTACGCACACGAACCGGAATATGTACGACGAGGTGGTGCAGCATCTCGGCAAGCTGGTTGCTGCCGCAGGGGCGCAGCGTGGGCGCATCATTGATGAGCAGGCGGCCGGACACGAGCTTTTCGCCACGATCGATGGTGCTTGGCTTCACCTCACGATCGGTGTGGAGGGCTTCACGGCAGATGACGCGATCGCCACGTGCCGGCGATGTGCCGACAGGCTTCTCGAACGCGACTAGGCCGAACGGACCGAGACTCGGAGCGTACACTCCCTGGAGCGCGTGCCGGTCTCGCGCGACGATCAGGGCACCGTGAGCCAGAGGGCCCAGACATCGCCGACTTCGCCGCGCCCCCACGGGGTGGACCGGCTCCGGCTCGACCAGCTGGCCGCGCCCAACCCGCTCCCAGGGCCGACCACACGAGGTCACGCGGGATGCGGCACGTTCGCTCCTTCCGCAAGGGCTCTTCGCCGTGGTCGTAGACGTTCTCCGTTCGGTCTCCCGTGCAGCAAGGCCCGGGCCTTGCTTTCGACGACCGCGATACGTCAAGGTTGGCCGGCCACATCCGTGAACACCGCCGGAGGACCACACAGTGCCCGACCGTTCCGCGCATGGGCCGCTTCATCCGGGCCGCCTGGTCTTCCTCACCGACGACGACAAGGTCCGCATCTACGACGCGGCCCTACAGATTCTGGCCGATATCGGCATGCGCGTGCGCCACGACGAGGGCCGCGAGCTGCTGCTCGCCTCCGGTTGCAGTCTGGACGGGGACGGACGGGTGCACTTGCTGCCTGGCCTGGTCGCGCGCGCCCGCGAAACGGCGCCGGCGACCTTCATCCTCTACGACCGCGGCGGAGAGCCGGCCTTCACCCTGGGCGGCTACGAGGCGGTCTTCGGCACCGGCTCGGACCTGATGTACCTCTACGACCTCGAGAGCGGCCAGCGGCGCCAGACATCGCTGGCCGACGTCGCCGCTTGCGCGCGGTTGTGCGACGCGCTCGACCACATCGACTTCGTCATGTCGAGCGCGTACCCGCACGAGGTCGAGGCGCACCGCGCCTACCTGGAGGAGTTCCGGGCGATGGTGACGAGCACGACCAAGCCGCTCGTGATGACCGCCGAGGGTCGCGCTGACCTCGAGCGTATGTGGACCGCGGCCTGCATGCTTCGCGGAGGCCCTGACGGACTCCGTGCCAAGCCCTTTTCGTCGTCTACGACCAGCCGAGCAGCCCCCTCGACCACCCCGCCGACAGCGTTGACAAGCTGCTCTTCTGCGCCGATACCATGCTCCCCGTCATCTACTCACCGGCACCGCTCGCCGGCGGCACGGCGCCGATCACGGTCGCCGGTCACGTCGCCCAGGGCCTCGCGGAGTCACTTTTCGGGCTCGTACTGCACCAGGCGCGCCGGGCGGGATCCCCGTTCGTCATCGGGATGGGCCCGGCCGTCCTCGACATGGCCACAGCTCAGTCCTCCTACAACGCCCCCGAGTACCTGCAGGCCTACGCCTGCTTCGTTGAGATGGCCAGGTGGCTCGACCTGCCGAACTGGGGCTATGGCGGGACCACCGACTCACAGCTCGTCGACGCCCAAGCCGGCATGGAGGTCGCCGAGCTGACCCTGCTCAGCATGCTTCTCGGCTCCAACCTCAACCACGACGTCGGGTACCTGCTAGGCGGCGGTCTGCCGCGACGCGCACGCGCCGGGCGAAGGAAGGCGAGCGGGGGGCCGCCGGCAGAGCCGGCGGCCCCCCCTCTTCCGGATTCCCCGGCGTGCCGGGCCGGGGCAGGCGCCGCCCCTACGGCCGCAGCGTCCGGACGCGCGCGAAGCCGGCCTGGTCGCGTACCGTGATGCGCACGCTGGCGGCGTGGTCCGCCGCCGCACCCGCGAAGCGCAGCGTGCGGAGCCTGTCGACGCGGGCG
>Ga0315273_10009279_pt1 | contig 12462 bp, 8 predicted proteins | sample YL17G02_0_MG_FD_205753 | JGI IMG/M metagenome (GOLD analysis project Ga0315273, IMG submission 205753) | Sediment microbial communities from Yellowstone Lake, YNP, Wyoming, USA - YL17G02_0 | ecosystem: Environmental > Aquatic > Freshwater > Lake > Sediment | place: USA: Wyoming | collected... | reverse complement strand
CGCGTGCCACCCTTCCTAAAATCGACCGGCAGCGGCTGGATAACCGCCGAGTACGCCATGCTTCCTCGCTCGACCACCACCCGAACACCCCGCGAAGCCGTCCTCGGCCGCATCGGTGGGCGCACCCACGAGATCCAGCGCCTTATCGGCCGCTCCCTACGCGCCGTCACGAACCTCGACATACTCGGCGAGCGCGCCTTCATCGTCGACTGCGACGTCATCAAGGCCGACGGCGGCACCCGCTGCGCTGCCATCACCGGCGCGTACGTAGCCCTCCGTCAAGCGTTCGAGAAGCTTCTCGCCGCCAGCGAACTGGCGAGCATGCCCCTCACCGATGCCGTCGCCGCCATCAGTGCCGGCATTGTCGACGGCGTCCCTTTGCTCGACCTCAACTACGAGGAGGACTCCCGCGCCGAAGTCGATTTCAACGTCGTCATGACTGCGAAAGGGGAATTCGTAGAGTCGCAGGGCTCAGCCGAAAGCTCGCCCTTCACGCGAGCCACAATGGAGCAACTGCTCGGCTTGGCTCAACAAGGGATCAGCGAACTGCTTGAGGCCCAGAGACTGGCCCTCGGCGAGACTAACTGACAACCGTCCTCACGCATACTCTCCCAGCCAAGTCCCGCCGATGACATGGACATGCCCGTGATGCTGGCTCTGCATCGCGTCACGACCAAAGTTCGATAGAATGCGAAAGCCGTTCGGACAGTGGGTCTGGCCCATCTTCACCGCCACCTCGCCCACGCGGCCCATGTCTTGCCAGAGCTCCTCCTGACTCATGTGCTTCCTCGGCACGACCAGCAGCATCACCGGCGCCCAGCGCAGCCGGTTCCGGAACACCACGACCTCATCGTCCTCATAGAGGAACTCCGCCGGCTCTCTTTTCGCCACAATCTCGCAGAAAGTACAGTAGACCATCGATCGCTCCAAACGGTATGCTAAGAGGGAGGCTTGGCCTATTCTATGTATGGGCCCGCCGGCGGTCAACGTGACTGCGCCCCCAACCGACAAAACCGCCGTTTCCAGCCAAAGGAGACTGAGCTAAAGTGGCCGACGTTCGCCCCTTCACCGGCCTTCGCTTCTCGAAAAGCGTCAACATCGCCGACGTCTTGGCTCCTCCTTACGACATCGTATCGCCCGCTGAGCAGCGGGAACTCTACCAGCGCAGCCCCTACAACGCCATCCGCGTGGAGTACGGCGAGACAAGCGATGCCGACACCCCCGCCGACAACCGCTACACTCGCGCCGCCGCCGACCTCCACCACTGGCTTGCCGACGGCGCCCTGCTGCGCGACACATCCCCCACCCTCTACGTCTACGAGCAGGGATTCACACACCAGGGACAATACCTGACCCGACGAGCGTTCTTCGCTCGCGCCCGTCTCCACAACTGGGACGAGGGAATAATCCGCCCCCACGAGCGTACCCTGAGCCACCCCAAGGAAGACCGACTCAGCCTGCTCCGCGCCTGTCGCGTCAACATCAGCCCCGTTCTCGGCCTATACCGCGATCCCACCGGCGAAGTTGACCGTACGCTCGAAAAGGCCTCTGACCGCTCTCTCCTCTTCGAGGCGGCAGATGAGGCTGGGCAGAGCCATCGCCTGCACGCGATAACCGACAAGACGGCCCTTAGCTGCATCAGCGACCTCTTCCGCGACAAGAGCATCTACATCATCGACGGCCACCATCGCTACGAGACCGCCCTCACCTATCGCGACGAGAGGCGCGCCCAATCGCCGCATTGGAGCGGCGAAGAGGCGGAGAACTTCGTCCTCATCGCCCTCGTCTCCCAGGCGGATCCCGGCCTCGTCGTCCTTCCCACCCACCGCCTGCTCCGGACAGCGAATGTGCCTGCAGACTTCGCGATCAGGCTGAGCGAGGTGTTCCATCTCCAAGACGTCAGCGACAGGCTGAACGGCGACTGGACAGCGATGGAAGCTCTCCTCGCCGAAGCGGGTCGCCACACCCCCGCCATCGGCATCGCTACCCGCGCGGGTAACCAACGCCTCATCGCCACCGTCAAAGACCCCGAGAAAGCCGCCGCTCTGATGCCTCCCGACCGGCCGGCCACCTGGCGTCACCTCGATGCCGCCCTCCTCCAGGACCTCATACTGCAGCGCATCCTCGGCATCAGCGAGCAGGCCATCACCGCAGCGGCGGAACCACCGGTCGAGTTCACTCACGACGGTGAAGAGGCCCTGCGGCAGGTGGAATCGGGTCAGTACGCCCTCGCCTTCTTTCTCAACCCAACACCGACGGAGCGCGTACTCGAAGTGGCTGACGCCGGCGAGCGGATGCCCCAGAAATCGACCTACTTCTACCCCAAGCTGCCCACCGGCCTCGTCATGTACCCTCTCGACTAGCGCCGCATACCCCACGTAGGTCGGGCGTCCCGCCCGACTGCAAGAATACCCTCCAACAAAAAGAGGCGTTCCTTTGGGAACGCCTCCTGCCATTGCAGAAACTGCGCGCTATATCTTGGCCTGCCGAACGGAGAAGATGTCGGGCACCTTCGCCATCTCCTTGAGCACCTCGTCGGTTGCCGGGCTGTCCAGCCCCACCACCATCATCGCCCGGCCCTTCTCATTCGCAGAGACGCGCATCGAGTGGATGTTGATCTTGTGCTTCCCCATTATCGTGCCGACGCTTCCGATCATCCCCGGCCGGTCCACATTCTCGCATATCAGGAGATAACCATCGCCGGGGGAGACGTCAACCCAGTACTCCTTGATCTGGACGATGTGAGCGCCATCATGCCCCGCCGTCCCCGCGACAATCATCTTTCCTGCGCTCGTGGCTGCCTGCACTCGGACCAGATTGGTGTAGATCCCCTCATAGGAGCCCTTGCTCTCATTGATGCGCAGGCCTCGGTGCTCAGCAACCAGGTTTGCGTTGACAATCGTCACATTCTCTTCGCTCACAGGCTCCAACAGCCCTTTGATGACCGCTGCCTTGAGCGGCGTCACATCGTAGTCCGCGATCTCTCCGAGGTATTCCACGTCCACGCTGCTCAACTGACCCTCACTAAGCTGAGTTACCAAGGAAGCCACCTTGATAGCGACCTCAAGATAGGGGCCGATCACCGCCATCGTCTCTGCCGGCACGAGAGGAGCATTGACCGAGTACAACGGCGCCTCCCCTCGGAAAATCGCGATGATCTGTTCCGCCACGTCCAGAGCCACCCGTTCCTGTGCCTCAGACGTAGAAGCTCCCAGATGCGGGGTGACAATAATGCGATCGCTCTTCAAGAGGATATTGTCGCCTGGCGGCTCCTTGCTGAACACATCCACCGCCGCGCCTGCTATTCTCCCTTCCTCCACAGCCTTGTACAGCGCCTCCTCATCGACGATGCCGCCACGGGCCACGTTAATGATCCGGGCGCTCGGCTTCACCATCCGCAGCTCTTTCTCACCGATGAGGCCCTTCGTCTGAGGCGTCAGGATCGTGTGTATCGCAATGTAGTCGGAGCCCTTCAGCAGATCCCCCAACTCGACGATCTCCACCCCCAGGACCTGCGCTCGCTCCTGAGAGACAAAGGGATCGCAGGCAATGACATGCATCTCCAGGCCGCGAGCCCGTCGCGCCACCTCCGACCCGATCTGGCCCAGGCCGATGATCCCCAGCGTCTTCCCTCGCACCTCCACACCCATGAAGCCCTTGCGGTCCCACTTGCCGCTCCTGAGGCTGGCATTGGCCTGCGGAATGTGCCGTGACAGTGCCAGCATCAGCGCTATCGAGTGCTCAGCGGCCGATGTGCTGTTCCCCAGCGGCGCATTGACGACGATGATTCCCCGCTGCGTCGCCGCTTCCAGGTCGATATTGTCGACACCGGCGCCCGCGCGTCCGATCACGACCAGATTCCTAGCCGCTTCGATGACGGCCGCCGTGACCTTCGTCTCGCTGCGCACGACCAGTGCGTCGTATTCGCCGATAATGCTCACCAGCTCCTCAGCGGGGATGCCCAGCTTGACATCCACCTCCGCGTGGGCGGCCAAAGCACTGATGCCGTCCTGTGCTATAGGGTCCGTGACCAGTACCTTACGGCTCATTCCCATCCTTCCCTGTTCTCAAACCCAGCCGGCAGGCAGCCGGGCGCTCACGCCTTGGCAGGTGTGAACCCCACCCGCGGCAACGCCTGCTTCAAAGCATCTACGCAGTTCAGTATGTCCGTCTCCGACACCAACCCTAGGTGCCCGATGCGGAAAATCTTGCCCATCAGCGCGGCCTGGCCACCCGCCAGCACCGTATTGTACTCCTCCCGCATCATCTTGTTCAGCGCCTTGCCGTCGACACCCTCCGGCACCTTCACCGCCGTCACAGTATTCGACGCGAAACGCTCATCGGCAAGAATCTCCAGCCCTAACGCTTTCACCTGCTGCCGGGTAAGCTCTCCGATGCGGGCGTGCCGGGCAAAGATGCTCTCCAGCCCCTCTTTGAGCATCATCTCCAGTGCCACGTCCAGGGCGTAGTAAATGGACACAGCCGGCGTCCAGGGGGTCTGCCCCTTCTCTGCGCTGCTCTTCGCCTTCCCCAGGTCAAAGTAGAAGCGTGGCATCTTCGCCCCCTCATAGGCCTTCCAGCCCCGCTCGTTAATCGAGACCATTGCCAGCCCTGGCGGCACCATCCAGCCCTTCTGCGAGCCGGTGACCACCACGTCGAGATCCCACTTGTCCACCGGGCAGGGGATAGCGCTCATGCTGCTCACCGCGTCCACTATCGTGAGAACGCCGCGCTTGCGGGCCACCCGCGCCAGCTCCTCCAGCGGGTTGGTGACGCCGGTCGATGTCTCATTGTGAGTCACCAGCATTGCCTTGTAGTTGGGGTTAGCGGCCAGCGCCTTATCTACTTCGTCCGGGTCGGCTGCCTTGCCCCACTCGAAGGACAAGATAGTGGCCTTGGCGCCGTACGCCTTGGCGATCTGGCTGAACCGGTCACCAAAAGCGCCGATGATCACGCAGAGCACCTCATCTCCCGCCGAGAGGAAGTTGACGACCGCCGCCTCCATCCCGCCGGTGCCGGAAGTCGTGAGTATGAGAACGTCGTTCTTCGTCTGAAAGACCTCCTGCACGCGAGACGTCACCCGTGTCGAGATCTCGCCGAACTCCGGTCCGCGGTGGTTGATCATCTGACGAGACATCGCCGTCAGGGCTTCTTGCGCGCATGGTGTCGGCCCGGGGATACGTAGGTTCATGGGTGCCTCCTGGAGCTTGGTGAGTTCATATTATCTAATTAGTGAAATATGGATCAAGCGGCCCAACGGCTCCACCTGTGCTAAAATGGCTCACACACTAGGCAGAGGATCGAGTCTATGGCCAGCCCTTACCGCAGCTTGCCCAGCATCGACCGCCTTCTCGGTGACGAGCGCGTTCGCGGCCTGAGCAACGAGTACGACGCCCACATCATCACCGACGTGGCCCGCGAGCGCCTCGCCGAGGCCCGGCGCGCCATCGCCGCTGGCCGGCCCTGCCCTCCCTACGACGCGATTGTCTTGTCCCTCGTCGAGAGCATCGCCTCTATGGTAGCACCCACCCTGCGGCCTGTCATCAACGCCACCGGCGTCATCCTCCACACCAACCTGGGCCGCGCCCCCCTATCCAGCGAGGCGATCGCCGCCATGGAAGCAGTCGCCCACGGCTACAGCAACATCGAGTTCGAGCTGGAGACCGGCGACCGGGGATCGCGCCATTCCCATCTCGAGAGTCTCCTCTGCCGCCTTACCCGAGCTGAGGCGGCGATAGCGGTCAACAACAATGCCGGCGCCGTCTTGCTTGGTCTCGCGGCCCTGGCGTCGAACCGCGAGGTCATCATCTCCCGAGGCCAACTGGTAGAGATCGGCGGCGGCTTCCGCGTCCCCGACGTCATGGCCGAGAGCAGCGCCCGCCTAGTCGAGGTGGGAACGACCAACCGCACCTACCTCACCGACTACGCAACCGCGATCACCGCCGACACCGCCGCCCTCCTGCGCGTCCACACCAGCAACTTCCGCATCATCGGCTTCGCTGAGTCGCCGTCCCTCAGCGATCTGGCGTCCCTCGCCCACGAGCGCGGCCTCCTGCTGCTCGACGACCTGGGCAGCGGCTCCCTCCTCGACACAACCCAATTCGGCCTCGGCAAAGAACCTACCATCCAGGAGAGCTTGGCCGCCGGCGCCGACCTCGTCTTCTTCTCCGGCGACAAGCTCCTCGGCGGGCCGCAAGCCGGAATCATAGCGGGACGCCGCGACCTCGTAGACAAACTGAAGCGTCACCCTCTCGCCCGTGCCCTCCGCCTCGACAAAATGACCATCGCCGCCTTGACTGCGACGCTCACGCATTATGTAAAGGATGAGGCTCTCCAAAAGATACCCGTCTGGCGTATGATCTCCCTGCCCGTCGCTGCAATAGAGCGCCGCGCTGCCCGCTGGGCAAAGGCGCTTGGCCCCACGGCGCGCATCGTCGACGGCCGCTCGATGATCGGCGGCGGCAGCCTGCCCGAAGAGAGCCTGCCCACCAAGCTGTTGGCCCTCGGCGCTGACACCCCCCTCGACGTGGTAGCCGCCGCCCACCGCCTCCGCCTTAGCGACCCGCCGGTCATCGCCCGCATCGAGCGCGACCTCCTCCTCCTCGACCCCCGCACCGCCGACCCTCGCCAAGACCGCCTGCTGATCGCCGCCCTCCAGGCCGCCCTCTCCGCCTAGCGTTTCTCCGCACGCCCTCGACGCCGGTGCTATAATTGAGTCAATCATGCCCGCCAGCACTAGCCCAAAGCGCGAAGCCGTCCTCTACGAGGCCCAACCCAGCGGCAAGATACGCTGCAACGTCTGCCACTGGCGCTGTCTCATCCCCGACGGCCGCTTCGGCGTCTGCCGGATGCGCCGCGCCCGCGACGGTCGCATCATCCTCTACAACTACCCGGGTGTCGCCTCCGTTAACAACGACCCCGTCGAGAAGAAGCCGCTCTTCCACTTCTTCCCCGGATCGTCCTGTCTCTCCCTCGGCTCCTGGGGCTGCAACTTCCACTGCCGGCACTGCCAGAACTGGGAGATATCCTTCGCCACCCCTGAGCAGGCGGAACTCCTCTCCCACGACCTCGCGCCGGAAGACGCCGTAGCCCTCGCCCTCCGCCTTGGCAGCAAGGGCATGGCCTTCACCTACAACGAACCCGCCATCTGGCTTGAGTACGCCCTCGACTGCGCCCGCCTCGCCAAAGACGCCGGGCTTTACACCGTCTTCGTCACCAACGGCTTCAGCACGCCGGAAGCGCTCGACTTAATCGGCCCCTACCTCGATGCCTTCCGCGTCGACATCAAAGGCTTCACCGATGATCTCTACCGCGACCTCGCCAAGGTCTTCCAGTGGCGGACCGTCCTCGAATCGACCAAGTATGCCCGCTCCCGCTGGGACATGCACGTCGAGGTTGTCACAAACATCATCCCTACCATGAACGACGACGATGACCAGTTGACCGCCATCGCCCGCTGGATAAGGGACGAGTTGGGCCCTCAGACACCCTGGCACGTCACCGCCTTTCACCCCCATCACGACCTCCGCCATCTCCCGCCGACGCCGGTAGAGACGCTGGAGAAGGCCGTCGCTCTCGGTCACAGAGAGGGTCTGCATTATGTCTACCTGGGCAACGTCTTCGGCCACCCCGGCGAGAACACTCACTGTCCCAACTGTGGCACGCTGGTCATAACCCGCATCGGCTACCAGGCGAACCTGAACGCGCTCAAGAAAGACGGCCGTTGCGCCCACTGCGGCGCCGACCTGAACGTCCGCACGGCGACCTACAAACGACGGTTGCCCGTGCCCGCTGGCCACTGAAGGATTGGTGCTGCTATGAGTGGAATCGTCTACGCCTGCATCGCTCCCCATCCGCCGATACTCGTGCACGAGATCGGCCAGGGGCGCGAGCAGGAGACCCACCGCACCATCGAAGCCCTGCTCCAGGTGGCCCAGGATATGGCCGCTCACCAGCCGGAGACGGTGCTGCTCTTTAGCCCCCACGGCCCGGTCGACCCTCGCGCCGTAGGCATACTAACGTCGCCCACCGCCGACGGCACCATGGCCCGCTGGGACGCCCCCGACGTCAGCTTCCGCCATGACAACGATCTCGACGCCGTCGCCCTCATCCAGGAGGAAGCCGCCCGCGCCGGCCTCCCCATCATCCCCATCGAAGACTGGGACGACGGGATGATCCCCGGCATGGACTGGGGCTGCACCGTCCCGCTCTACTACCTGCGCTCAGGCGTCGACAACGCCAAGATCGTCCCCCTGACACCCTCCTTCCTACCGCCCGACAAGCACTACGCCATCGGCCAGGCGATCGGCCGCGCCCTCCAGCGCCTCGGCAAGCGCACCGCCATCATCTGCAGCGCCGACCTATCGCACTGTCTGTCACCCAGCGCTCCCGCGGGCTACGACCCCGCCGGCCTCGAGTTCGACCAGAAGTATCAGCAGGTCGTCGCCGACTGGGACGTAAACTGGGTATTGGAAACTACTATCGACTTCCGCCGCCGCGCCGCTGAGGACGCCGTGCCCCAGACAGCGATGCTCATGGGCGCCCTCAGTCACCTCCGCGTGCGTCCCCGCGTCCTCTCCTACGAGGGGCCGTTCGGCGTGGGCTACCTCGTGGCCGCCGTCGATGTCCTGGGCCCGCGCCCTCAGGCCGAGCAGGAGGAAAAAGCCGCTACCGCGGCGACCCCAAGCGTCGGGCCGGAACCCACCCATCCCCTTGTCCAGCTCGCCAAGGCCGCCGTCGAGCACTACGTCCGCACGGCAAGACTGCTCCCCCTCACCAACCTTGCTCCGGAGATGGAAGAGTGTGCCGGCGTCTTCGTCTCCATCAAGAAGCGCGGCGAGCTACGCGGCTGCATCGGCACTATCGAACCGGTCCGCGACAACGTCGGCCTGGAGATAATCCACAATGCCATCTCCGCCGCGGCCCGCGACCCTCGCTTCCCGCCCATCGACGAGAAAGAGCTGTCCGACCTTACCTACAGCGTCGACATGCTCACCCCACCTGAGCCGGTCGACGACCCCGACTGCCTCGACTGCAAGCGCTACGGCGTCATCGTTCAGTGCGGCAATCGACGCGGCCTGCTCCTCCCCGACCTCGAAGGCGTTGACACCGTCGACCACCAGATACTCATCGCCAAGGTGAAGGCGGGCATCCTCCCCGAAGAGCCCGTCGACCTCTACCGCTTCGAAGTTCAGCGCTTCACCTAACCGCGACTCACCATCTCCAGCTATCATTTGATGAGATTCCTTTGTCCCTAACCAGCAAACCCACCCCACCTGCTTAATCCATGCCCCGGCCTTCAGGCCGGGGTGCTGTTTCCAATACGCTACAGGGTTCATCGCGCAGATCGCATGCTATTCCTGCCCTCCAATCCCGCCCACCGGCTGCCCTCCCCGCCTCGCGTCTGTTACAATTGGAGCGCCATGGACGAAAAAACTCTCACCACCCTTGAATTCGATAAGATACTGGCGCGCCTGGCCAAGCACACCTCGTTCTCCGCCGGCCGCGACCTCGCCCTCGCCCTGCGCCCGTCCGCCGACTACGACGAGGTCCTGCGCCGCCAGCGCCTAACCGCCGAGGCCCGCCACCTGCGCGAGATGAAGCCCCGTGCCGGCCTGGGCGGCATCCACGACGTCCGTACCCTCGCCGACAAGGCCAACCTCGGCGGCATCCTCGACCCGTCGGAGCTTCTCGACGTCGCCACTACCCTCGAGGCCGGCCGCGACCTGAAGGCCGTGCTCACCCGCCTCTCCGGCCCGCTGCCGCTCCTTGCCGAGCTCGCCGAGCGGATCAGCGATTTTGACGACGTGGCCACCGACGTCCACCGCTGCATCAGCCCCCACGCCGAAGTCGTTGACGCCGCCAGCCCCGCTCTCGCCGTTATCCGCCGCGACCTCCGCACCGTCCACGACCGCCTCCAGGCCAAGCTCCAGGAGCTGATCAACTCGGCGGACGGACGCGGCGTCATCCAGGAGCCGATAGTCACCCTTCGCGACGGCCGCTACGTCATCCCCGTCAAAGCCGAGATGCGCAGCCAAATGCAGGGCATCGTCCATGATGTCTCCGCCAGCGGCGCCACCGTCTTCATGGAGCCCCTGGCCGTCGTCGAGCTGGGCAACACCTGGCGCGAGACCCAGATAGAAGAGCAGCGCGAGGTCGAGCGCATCCTCCGCCGCCTCAGCTCCCTTGTCGGACGCCACGCCCACGCCATCGCCGTCAACATCGACACCCTCGCCGAGATCGACCTCGCCCTCGCCAAGGCCCGCTTCGCCGCCGAGATGGACGCCGTCGAGCTACCCTACGACGACGAGGCACAGCCCTGGCTAACCCAGCCACCGGCGCCCCTCATCCTCGTCAATGCCCGTCATCCCCTGCTCACCAGCGAAATCGTGCCCGTATCCCTGGCCGTCGGTGGTGACTACTCCGTCTTGCTCATCACCGGCCCCAACACCGGCGGCAAGACCGTCGCCCTGAAGACGGTCGGCCTCCTCTGCGCCATGGCCCAGGCCGGCCTCCCTGTGCCCGCCGATGCCGGCAGCCGAATCCCCGTCTTCGACTCCCTGCGCGTCGACATCGGCGACGAGCAGAGCATCGAGCAGTCGCTCTCCACCTTCAGCAGCCACATGACCAACATCATCTCCCTGCTCGCCGAGGCCGGCCCCCACAGCCTTGTCCTCCTCGACGAGCTGGGCGCCGGCACCGACCCCGACGAAGGCTCCGCCCTGGCTCGTGCCCTCCTCGACCACCTGCTGGGCGTCGGCTGCCTGACCATCGCCACCACCCACCACGGCGAGCTGAAGGTCTTCGCCCACAGCACCGTGGGCATCATGAACGCCCACGTCGAGTTCGACATGGAGACCCTCGCGCCCACCTACCGCATCTCCATCGGCCTCCCCGGCGCCAGCAACGCCCTCGCCATCGCCGAGCGCCTGGGCCTGCCGCCCGACATCATCGCCGTTGCCCGTGGCTCCATCGCCCCCGATCAGGCGAAGGCCGAGAGCCTCCTCTCCGCCATCCAGCGCGAGAAGACCGACGCCGCCGATGCCCGCCGCGCCGAGATGCTCGCCCGTAAAGAAGCCGAAGAGATACGCACCGGCCTCGAAGAGAAGCTGGATGCCATAGACCGCGAGCGCGAGGAGATACTGGCCCAGGTCCGTGCCCAGGCTGAAGAGGAGATCGTTCGCGTCCGCCAGCTCCTCGCCCACGCCAGCCGTCGCATCGAGCGTCAGAAGCCGGAGGCCGCCGCCGAGAAGATCGTTGCCGCCGAGGCCATCCTGGAGACCCTGAAGCCGCCGCCGCCATCGCCGCGACGCCGACGCATGACAGGCGACAACATCCCGCCCGAGGAGATTCAGCCCGGCGACCTCGTCTGGGTGCGCGGTCTCGGCCGCTTTGGTGAGGCCCTTTCGCCGCCCGACGCCAAAGGCGAAGTGGAGCTTCGCCTCGGCTCCCTGCGTAGCACCGTGCCTTTGAAGAAAGTGGAGAAGGTGCAGCGGGTCAAAGGCGTCCATCCCAAGGTCGGCGGGACCGCTGTGCCGCCGCCGCCCTCAACCGTGCCCTCTGAGGTCGAAGTGCGCGGCCGCCTCGTCGACGAAGTCCTGCCCGACCTCGACAAGTACCTCGACGATGCCTTCCGCGCCGGTCTCCCCTGGGTGCGCATCATCCACGGACGCGGCACCGGCACCCTGGCGCGGGCCGTCCGGAATATGCTATCGCTGCACCCGCTCGTAAAATCGCATGAGATCGCCCCTCGCGAAGAAGGCGGCGAAGGCGTCACCATCGTCCACCTGGCGAGCTAAGACCCCTGTAGATCGTAGGGCGGGCATCCTGCCCGCCATCCCCCAACACGCCGTAGGGTCGGGCGTCTCTGCCCAACTCGCGTCCTGCTTACCGAGTAACTTGCTATTGCCACCGATATTGAGCTATAAAGGCTAAGCTATGACTGTCGACGAACGAACTTTCTGCGCGGACGTGGCGGCCTGGATCAAGGACATCTTGAAACGCCGCACCGATCTCCCCTATGGCGATACCAGGGTCGAGGAAGCACAAGGCCGCAAACGCTTCGACCTCGTAGTTTACCGGCGCGGCTCAGAAAGCGTGGCCCTCACCGGCGAGGTGAAGATGCCGGACAAGCCCTACGGCAGAAGCCATCTCGATAGTGAACTCGTGGAGGACGCTTTTGAGAAGGCATCCCGCCACGGCTCAGACTACTATTTCACCTGGAATGTCAACCGGTTCGCCCTCTTCAAGACACACCAAGCGGGGATCCCTTTCACGGAGCGCGTGATCGAGGATTCAGAGGTAGTCCAAATCCGCTCCAGCGACGAAGTCAAGACTGAAGCGGTTCGCGGCAAGATAAGCGACTTCTGGGAAGCGCTGCTGGAAAGGCTGGCCCAGGTTGAGAGCGGCGAGCGCCCCCTTCTCAACCTCCCCCTCGACCGGCGCTTCATACTGCGCGTTGAA
>Ga0315273_10009277_pt1 | contig 12463 bp, 10 predicted proteins | sample YL17G02_0_MG_FD_205753 | JGI IMG/M metagenome (GOLD analysis project Ga0315273, IMG submission 205753) | Sediment microbial communities from Yellowstone Lake, YNP, Wyoming, USA - YL17G02_0 | ecosystem: Environmental > Aquatic > Freshwater > Lake > Sediment | place: USA: Wyoming | collected... | reverse complement strand
AGCAATTTTGGGTTAACCCGGCTTTTTGCAAACATAATTGCCCCATAAAGGTTTCTAAATCCCAGCCGGTTTCTGTCGCGACTTGCGGCAGGAAAACGCCTGAACGGCCGTCCTTTTTAATTTGCATGCCGTGCTTACCCAATTCAATCTTACGCCAATCGTCTATCTTTTCCATCGGGCCCAACACCGAGACCTCGTAAGCCAAATCCGACAGTTCTCCGGCTCCGACCGGCGAAAATCTCGGGTCCTGCGTTGCCGCGGCCACTGCCATCTGCGCCACCCCCTGCCATAGCGGCGGAGCTTGGACATCGCTGAAACGACCAATGCACCCGCGCAGCTCGCCGTCTTTTTTTAAAGTCACGAAAGTTCCGTATTTTTGATTGAGATCCGGATCCGTTTCGGCAATTGATGACAATTGGCCTGTTTTAACCACCGACTCAACGGCCTGCCGCGCGATATCAAGCAGACGCCGTTGCTCCTGTTCATCCAGCGCCAAACCTCGTTGCGACCCATAAAAACCAATGGCGGAGTAGCCGACAACTTGAAATTTATCTCCGGTCGCGTCGCCGGAATTAGCATATCTTAAAAGCTTAATATCAGCCGCGTCCAAATCCTGCATGAGCAGCATCAACGTTTCGGCCGCGTCTTTGCCGCACAAAAATGTCTGGGCATTAGAAATATTCTCGCTTGTCAGCTGTAAAATTGTTTTTTCCAGCTGACCAACGCTGCCGCTCAATATCGCTTCGTAAGTTTTTTTATCGGCGTAGTTGGCGTCTTTATACGATGGATAATGCGACATATCGGTAGAGGCAACCACTAAAACATTTTTGCCCGCGATATTTTTACCAATGGCTTTTGCCAAAATTTTAACGTCTGCCATCGTGCCGTTGCCCAGCAAAATCGGCACGAGCTTAAAATTTTTCAAAGTTAGCTGCAAAAACGGAATCTCCACTTCCAATGAATGCTCCGCAGCGTGAACTGTCATATCGGCCTTTATTTTTTTGTCTTCGCCGATAATTTTTTGGGCTAATTCTTCGTCAATCGCCACCTCGCCCAGCGGCATTTTGAAATAACCCTTGTCATAAACCGCCGCACCTTCAAACAAAGCACTATGCGAATTGCCAATTAAAATCACGGTTTCAATTGCCGCCCCTTCCAGCTGCTTAAAACCGGCGGCGGCAACGAAACCGGAATAGTCATAGCCGGCGTGAGGCACAAGCAGGCCTAAAATTTTGCCGGCTGGTTTTTGCCAATTGGCTTTCGCCAAAAAATCGTCCACCGTTTTAGCCAATTGTCCGGCGTCGGAAGGATAGAAGCTGCCCGCCACGGCGGGTTCGCGCACGTTTTGCTGCCCGGCGTTTTCGGTTTTCATAACCGGTTTCTCCTTATCTTCATTATGCAACAAAAACCAAAAAACGCCAACGAACAACGCGGCAACTGAAACAAAGACAATGATTATGACCAACGCCTCTTCTCTCATTGTTTACGTCTCGCTTGAGAAAGAAAGGTTGGGAAGGATCTTATTTTTTATGACTCTGATAAATCTAAAATCTGCTTCCTGACTTTATAGCCCTCGCAATGCTTCAAAGTTCCAAGATACGATTGCAAAGCTTGATTAAAAGATTCTTGCGCAATTAAGCCGCTCCGCAAATCCCGATGTCTTTTTTTGATTTTTTTAAAAATCCTTCTTTTTGTTTTCGTTCGCAAAACTCGGTAATGCGGCAACAAAACATACCCTAAAAAATCAATGCCCCGAATATATTTCCTGATTACTATTTTATCAGGATGGAGTTTCAATTTCAACCTTTCTTTCAAAAAATTATCAATCAAAGGGATTAAGTTAATTAAATAACTTTTAGTATCGTCCAGAATTACAAAATCATCGCAATAACGTAAATAACATCTGACTTTTAACTGATGCTTGATAAACTGGTCGAGTTCGTTTAAGTAAATATTGGCGAATAGTTGACTGGTCACATTACCAAGCGGTAAACCATTCCCCGTTTCTTTTTCAAAACTTCTGATGGTTTCCGCGATTAGCCGACTGGCCTCATCGTCTTTAGCTTTTCGCTTTATTAATCTCAACAAAATGCCTTGGTCAACCGAATCAAAGAATCTTCTGATATCGCACTTCAAAGCAAAAATATTTCTGCGGCAATTTTTGCTTAGTTTACGGCAAAAATTTTCCAACCGCCTGACGGCTCGGTGCGTTCCCTTGCCCAAGCGGCAGGAATAGGAATCAAAGATAAAACTCTTGTCAAAAATCGGATACAAAATTCTGAAAACCGCATGGTGCAAAACCCTGTCTCGAACGCTGGCTTTATGAATTCGCCTTAATTTTGGGTCGCAAACATTAAATGCGGTATAATTAGAGTGACGGAATATTTTATCTTTTAGCTCTTGATGAAGTTGCAATAAATTATCCTCCAGATTAAATTCAAAACACTGAACATCTAGTTTGTTTCTTTTGCCTCGCCGGAATTCCCGCCAAGCCAAAAATAGGTTTTCCAGTGAAATTATCTCTTCGTAAATTTTACGCTTTGGTTTCTCAGTTTTTAGTTTATGGCAATTAATACCCCCCCCCCGACAAGTTTGATGTGCCTTTGGTGCATAAAATTTTTGAGTTCTATAAATTATTTCACGAATTTATTAAATTATTTCCGAAAACTGAAAAATATTCTTTGGGGCAAAAAATTGAAAATCTGATTTTAGAAATACTGGAACTTACATTAAAAACTATTTATTCAACCAAACAAGAAAAATCGCTTTCTCTCAAAAAAATAGACGTTAAATTAAATCTTTTGAAAATGCTGATCAGACTGGCCAATGAAATTAGGATTTTAGACAACAAAAAATATCTTTTTTTGCAGGAAAAATTGCAGGAAATCGGAAGAATGGTCGGCGGGTGGATAAGATATTTAAATTAAAGAAACTCATTCATTGGGATGAGTTTCTTTAATTTATTTAGAGACTTCCAGAGGACGAAACGACCTGTTGTCCCAGTGATTATCAGCCCAGTTGTAGTTGACATTCGCCAAACCGCCATTGTCAGAGTTGCCACCGTTGAGCCGGTTACCACGGTCCTCAAAATTTGCCTGCTTCCGCCCGCGTTCACTGAAGATTGACTCGCCTTTAGCGAAACTCTCTTCTGTATTTTATTCTGCGGCAGTCCGCCGTTGACGAATACCCGCATTAGAAACAGACAAGCAGTGCTCTATGTAATTTTCGATTTCGGCGATAACAATCCGTAGATTGTTATACATTAGCCTAATCTTATTAATATTTTACCAGATCTGGGATTTTTACAAAAGAAAAGAGGCCCGGAATTTTCCAGGCCTCCAAGGTTCCAAGGTTCAAAATCCAAGTGACCAGCTAGAGCACCGCCAGAGGACGAAACGACCCGTAGTCCCAGTGATTATCAGCCCAGTCGTCGTTGACATCCGCCAAACCGCCATTGTCAGAGTCGCCACCGTGGAGCCGGTTACCACGGTCCTCAAAACGTTCCTCATACCATACCCAAGTATTGGTTTTGCCGTCGTCTTTTCGCGGCATATATGGGTACAGCTGGGGAACAACATTGGCTTCAATGACACGCTCGAGCCGGAGCTGATTTGGCTCCAAATTAAGCTTATCTGCCAAAGCGGGTTTGATATCCTCTTCCCACTCGTTGACAGAAACACTGAAGCGTGAGGAATGCGGTTTGCAGTCGGCGATTTTTCCGGCTCGCCGCAACTCTTCTATGATCGGGCCAAGCAGATTGTCGTTTTCGTACATCTGCCGGCCATCCTCGTATTTGGGTTTGAGGCGGGTGTCAATAAGCGCCGTTATGCCCAACAGCTTGTGGGCGCCTTTGTCCACTGCGAGCTGGCCGCTGATTTCGCGAAGGATTCTACCTTCCGCGATTTTCTGGTAAAACCATTGTTCCGGTTTTACCTTCCAGCCTTGGAAACTGGTACTTTCGGCCATCTCTAACCTCGGCAAAAAATGCGGCTCAAGACCGATCTTCTGCCAGAACCTGATGCGGGACTCGCCGTACTTTTTTAGGGTAGCGGCGAAATCAGACAAATCAAATTCATGGCCAAAGAATGCTAGGTGGCAGGCCCGCTCTCTGGCAAGGATTTGTTCAAGCCAGAAATCTTTCTTGCCCTCAATCAGCTCAACCACTTTTTTAGCCAACTCCTTGTTTTGGGTCATCTGCTGCCAACCCTCAGCAGTCAGACCAAAATTACGAAGGGTCATTAACCCCTCATGAACCATCCCCACTTCCTTGCCAAAATCTCTGGCACACGATCTTTCCATCGCACACCCTCCTGTAAATAAAATTTTCAAAGAGCCAACGGCTCTTTTTTGCCCGAAACTGGGCCTCACATAAATCTGTCTTTATTATACACGCATTTGAGATTTTGTCAAACTGGAAATGGTAAGACGATACTTACAATGGCCCCTTCTTTCAAGCTAAAAACCAAACCGCTTAAGATTTATGCTCGGCAATAAATTTTTCAATTGAGCGGTCGTAGGTTTTCTCTGCCTCAATTGAAAAGTAGCAAGCCGGCAGCTCGTCTCGCTTTTGATGATAGCGCAAACATTCGCAGCAAAAACCCTGGCGCTTGCAACCCTCATAAGTGCACGGGCAGGATTTTAAGTTGCTAATTTTCTGGCATTCCATATTACTATCTTATTTCTATCTTAAACTTCAAATCGTCTGACGGCAGTTTTTTCGCCTTGGGCGCAAAGTCCAAAATCAGCTTTTTGGCTTGCGCCACATTTTTTTCCGGCCCAACCGCCTTGCGTTTTATTAAAACCGTCGGCCCGACCTCATTTTCTAATTCTATTATAACATCGCCTGCCTTTTGACGTTCCCTTAAAATTTTATTTTCCTCGTCGTTTCGCCCTAAAATTATCCAGCCGTCATTGTTAAAAAAATGTCGGCCGATTTTTATCAGCTCGACATCATCAACTGAAAAATCCGGCCTTTGCACCGATAATTCTTTTAAGCGCTGCACAAATCCCGATTGCGTCAGGGCACAACCGCCAGCCGGACTTGGATAATTTTTTATGCCAAATTTTTTCGCTAACTCCATCTGCCTTTTGCGGTTTCTGCCCGAAATATCCATTAATTTTTCGCGCTCCACCAAACCGGTCTTTTCCGCAATTGTCTGGTCCAGCAGCTTGGCCGACAACGGCCGCAATAAATATCCTTCTAGATCTGACTCCTTTTCCAATAATTTTAGTGCCTGCTTGTGTTGCGACATCGGCCGCTCAGCCAAAACCTCGCCCGTTGCCACCAAATCAAACCCTTCTTGGCGCATAATTTCGCCGGCTTTTTTCAGCATCAGCGCGTGGCAGTCCAAACAGGGATTCAAACCAGCACCGTAGCCGAATTTTGGTTTTTTTAAAACCGCCAAAAAATCTTCGCTGATATCAACTTCCCGCAACGGGATTTTAAGCTGTTCGGCCGCTTTACGGGCCAAATCCGGCTGGCAGAAATTCGTGATAAAAGTGATCCCCTCAACTTCGATCCCCTGCGCCAATAATAATTTGACTGCCAGAATTGAATCCAGGCCGCCGGATAATAAAACCAATGCTTTAGCTGATTGCCTTTTCATCGCTTTAATTATTGTAAGTTTTCCTTATTTAAGCAAGAAAAAAGGACAGTTTCTATTTTCACAAAACTGTCCTTCGCACTCTTTCTGTACTCATGGGTACATCGCCTTTAGGATAACCGCCCGTTTTTGTAAGTAGCCGAAGCCGTCATCCGCGACAAAAAATTCCTTGTCGCAGGTCTTGCATTTGAATCCTATGCGGCGCGCCTCAATACGCAAAAAAGACAACTCCTTTTTACCACATCCCAGACAGCAATGAACTTTCTCCCGATTATCAGCTTGCTTATCTTGAACGGCAACACCTTTCAAGGACATTTTTCGCCTCCTTCCAAAATTGACAAAGAATAAAGAGCCACCTTAAACACAAGTTAGCACACCGAAAAGCCATCGTCAAATCATTAAAAGATCAAAATAAACTCGACTGTTTGGAAAAGTTTTTCTGCTCGCCTTCATCAAAAATTTTTATCTTGCCGTACTCGCCGTCATAACCCGGCTCAATTTTCACTTTGCCTTCGCGCACACGGACTATACCGCTGGCCACTTCCGGCTTAGCCGCGCGCTCAAGCTCTTCTTTCGTCGCTTCAATTAGAATTTTGAATTCGTTGCCAAATTTATTGATTAAGTCCTTGTATTCCTGCTCCACCGTCTTTGTCCCCACGCCCACGCCAAAGGCATCGGCAATAATCTCTTCCAGCGGAATTAATCGCAAAAAAGGCACGGCGTTTTTGGGTTTAGCGCCGGCTGGCCGGTCGGCCAGCTTATCAACACGGCTTAGTACGCCGACCGTCACGGGCCGGCCGCATTCCGGGCAGATGCCGTTACGCTTTTTTGTCTCTCCGGGCGACCAGACAATATGCGCGTGGCGGTGGCCGTCAAAATGGTATCTGCCTTCTTCCGGGAAAAATTCAATGGTTTGCACGAGCCGGTTTTTGATTGAAGTCGGCGCGCCGCCGCCCAGACGCAACGCTTCAGCAATTTGTTTATACCCTTCAATTTTGCCTTCAAAAACATTGGCTTCGCGGCCGATGCGGTGGGGACTATGGGAATCGGAATTAGAAATCAAAGTGATGTTATCTAAAGCCGAAACGCGCCAGTTCATTTCCGGATCCGATGACAAGCCGGTTTCTATGGCGTAGATGTAACGGCTGTATTCTTCAAAACATTCCTGAATTGAATCAAAACCGGATTCTGAACCAAAAATAGAAAAATGCGGCGTCCAGGCGTGCGCCGGCACAATCAGAGCTTCTCCCGAAATACCCAAAACAATCTTGGCCAGTTCTTTGGCGTCAAGGCCGAGAATCGGCCGGCCGTCGGCTTTCAAATTGCCAATCCAGCCCAAATGCGCATTGATTTTTTCCACGACCTCAAAAGAGGGCGCAAAAATCATAACGTGAATTTTTCTGGTACGGTTATTTTTGCCGTAAATACAGCTGAGTTCAGTCGTCAAAATATACCTTAGCCCATCATCATCCTTTTTTCCGTTTGGCAGGTTCCAGCCGTTATTTATCTTGATTTTATTCACTCCGCGCAGTTTGAAAAGCCCCGGTTCCGCCGGCTCCAATTTTCCTTTAAGTTCTTTGAGCCACTGAGGATGAGTAAAATCACCCGCGCCCAAAAGATTGATGCCTTTAATTTTGGCCCATTTGTCTAAATTTTCCAAATCCATATCGCGCGAAGTGGCGCGGGAAAATTTGGAATGAATATGAAAATCGGCGACAAACCGCATAATTTTGCAATTGCTCACTTGACCAATTCTATTTGCTGGCCACGACCAACCAATTTTTGTTTTTTGGCCCCTTTCTCACTATACGCACGTCCTTAATATCAAAACCGGCCGACTCAATTGTGCGGCGTAGCTCGTTTTTGCGAAAAGTATGGAAATAACGTTGACCGGTCTTCCCCCAAGGCACCAGCTGATCAAAAAAATCAAGTTCTGATAATTTCAAAAGTTTTTTAACGACCGCCTTAAAAAGAGTGCCCCAGCTGCCGGTCCGATGCCAAAGATACCAGACGGTTAAAATCAATTTTCCGCCAGGTTTCAAGACACGCCTCGCCTCGGCCAAAAGATCGCGGCGCAATTCAGCACCCGGAACATGATGCAAGACCGCTATACAATATATTTTATCAAAATAGTTGGCGGCAAACGGAATGTTAATCCCATTGAAAACCAGAAACTGAAAATCCGGATAACGTTTTTTCGCCAGCTCCACCAGGCCACGCGAAATATCTATTCCGATGTAATTTACCTGTCGGTCACCCAGAAGCTCTATCAGCCGACCGTTACCGCAACCTAAATCCAAAATCTTGTCGCCATCTTGTGTATAATCGGCCAATGGTTTAAACTCTTGCCAGATACCCAAACGCGTTCGCGAAAAATCATCTGCCTGATTATCGTAAAAACGCCGAACTCCTTCCGTTATTTTTATGGCCGATTCCCGATTCATAGCATCACAAAATATAATTTTTGCGCTATTAAAAAAAGGCGGCAACCCAAGCCCCTCCCTTTTAGTTGCGCTCAAACGCCAAGCGGCGGCTAAATCTAAAGCCGGTTTGTTAACCAACCGCGAATTGCTTTCAGTTTATCACAAAATGCTGAAATTAAAAAACGTCAAACCAAGCAAAGCGCTGGAAAATCTTCTGCGCGTTCGCGCCGTGCGCTCGCTCTCGGGCGTGGCCATTGTGACAGTTTTGACCAAGCCCTATCCCTGCCCGGGCAAATGCCTCTATTGTCCCAGCGAAAAAGATATGCCCAAAAGCTATCTGAAAAACGAGCCGGCAGCCGCGCGCGCTTATCTCATGAAATTTAACCCGTATAAACAAGTTAGGCTGCGCCTGCACGCGCTTCAGGAAAACGGCCACCCCACCGACAAAATTGAACTCATTGTTTTGGGCGGCACATGGAGTGCGTATCCAAATAATTATCAATACTGGTTTATTAAAGAGTGCTTTAGGGCGTGTAATCAGAAAGATTTAAAGTTAAAAGTGAGAAGTGAAAAGCTTGCCCTGAGTAAAATCGAAGGGTTAAAAATTGAAAGTTTACGAAAATTATTAAAAAAAGAGCAAAGAATAAACGAAACAGCCGGAAATCGAATTATCGGGCTGACGCTGGAAACGCGACCGGATTACGTGAATCTGGAAGAAATAATAAGGATGCGCGATCTAGGCTGCACGCGCATTGAGCTTGGCGCGCAAACCATTTATGACGATGTGCTCAAAAAAAATCGCCGCGGCCATACAGTCAACCAAACCATTTATGCCACGCGACTGCTCAAAGACGCGGGCTTCAAGATCAATTATCACATTATGCTGAATCTGCCCGGCTCCAATTTGAAACACGACGCTAAAATACTTACCACGCTATTTTCTAATCCCGATTTTCAGCCGGATTTATTGAAAATTTATCCTTGTTCAGTTCTAAAAACTGCGCCACTCTATCGTCTCTGGCAAAAAGGCGGCTATAAACCCTACACGCAAAAACAGCTTTTTAATTTACTGCTTAAAATTAAACGGGAAATACCGCCCTATGTGCGGGTTCAAAGAATTATCCGCGACATTCCTTCGGACGGCATTGTGGCCGGCAGCCAGATTACAAATTTACGCCAGCTGATTGATAATTCAGGCAGAAAAATCTGTTGCTGCATCCGCTGCCGCGAAGTCAAGGCCGGCACGCCGGCAAAAAATCCTAAATTATTCCGGCAAGATTATCCGGCTTCCGGCGGCAAAGAAATATTTTTGAGCTTTGAGGATACAAAAAGAAAAAAATTGTACGCCCTCTTGCGTCTGCGTATCCCCTCGTCCGCAAGTGAAACCCTACCGGTATTAAAAAACGCCGCCCTTATCCGCGAGCTGCATACTTACGGCCGCCTCGCTCCGCTTAACGCAAACACCATACTTGACTCGAATTCCGATAAAAAATTTACGCAACACAAAGGGTTTGGCAAACGGCTAATGGGAAAAGCGGAAAAAATTGTTAAAAAAGAAACCCCGTTGCGCCGCATCGCGGTAATTTCTGGCATCGGCGTACGGGAATATTACAAAAATCTCGGCTATGGACTTAAAGACGAGTATATGATAAAAAACCTATAAGGAGGTAAACAATGGATAAAAAATTTATCGTGGCTTCAGGGCCGGTAATCATTGAAAACGGCAAAGTGTTGCTAAACAGACACGGCGATGATGCTTTTTGGAAGTTTCTTGGCGGCCGCGTGGAAGACTTTGATTTTGCCGACCCGGCGAACTCTCTTGAGGAGGCCTGCCGCCGCGAGGTCAAAGAAGAAATGGGTTTTGATGTTGAGATTATCCGGCCGCTCAAGCCAATGATGGTACCAAAACCCGGCGACCCAGAAACTTGGGTGATTTTAATTCACTACCTTGCCAAGCGCCTTGGCGAAATAAATCCGGGCGCCGATATCAAAAAATACCAGTGGTTTGACATCAACGATTTGCCGGCTGACTGTGCGCCAAACATCAAACCTGTGATTGGAGAATACAAAAAAAGCCTCGGCTGATTGCTCGTTTTTAACCCGACAAAAAAGACCGCTGCAAAGGCGGTCTTTTATATTTACCTGCGTCCCTGAGAGGATTTGAACCTCTGACCTCTTCCTTCGGAGGGAAACGCTCTATCCACTGAGCTACAGGGACTAATGACAAAGTGTCCATTCTACATTTTATCCAACGGGCTAACCGGATGCAAGGCTTCGCTTGCAAGCAATCCCAAAAACAGCCAAAACATTATCTGCCCTTGCTGCAAATCCCACCAGAAATGGTCGGACAAGCCGAATAACAATAAGCTGTAAATTATAAACAAGCAACCAGCAACCGCTAAATTATCCTTGGCGCGCTTTAGAGTACTTTTTATAATGAAAAACAGAAATGCCAAAAAAGCCAGCAAAGCGAGGATGCCGTTTTCAGCGGCGATTAGCAGGTAAACGTTGTGGACTGGCTGAAAAAGCCAAGTCCGTAAAAGATTATAATACTGGCCAAAGACGAAAACAAAATTCCCCTGTCCCACGCCAAGTAACGGCCGCTCTTTTATCAAGTCCAGCGCAATTTTGTTATATTCCGCCCGCAAATCAGCTGCCTGGCCTGAACCGAGGTCTTTGATATCAAAACGCGTGGAAAAATGCGGCCAATAAACGATTAACAATAAACTATAAGCAATAAACAAAGACGTTAAAACAAAAAGAGCCGATTTTTTATATTGAGCGTTCCGACAGAATAAAATCAGACGAATAATTAAAAGAGCGAGACCTATAACAATAACGGCACGGGAGAAAGTTAGAAATAATGCCCAAGACAAAACGGCAAAAACAACCGCGTAAATTATTTTTTTGATGACGGCTAATTGCCGGTAATTTATAAGCCATAAATACGCCATCCCGAAAATCGCCGCCACCAAAATCGCTGCCAAAATATTAGGGTGCGGCACCAAGCCATAAGCGCGGACCAGCCGTCCGCCGCCGACAATAATTTTTGCCACGCCGGCAGCTGTCGCATCAAGCTGACTTTCGGCAAAAATTTTTAAACCCAAACTTCCTTGCTTAAAAAATTGAATGATCGCCACCATGCTTTGTAAAAATGCGCTGCAAATAAAAATCTGCCAAAATTTTTGCCAGCTGAATAACACCAAAAAATTATTTTTGGCATAAAAAAACAAAGCGGAAAATTCAAGTAATTTGACGAAGCCGTAAATCCCAAGCCACCGATTTTCTGCGGTGATTACTGAAAGTCCGGCAAACAGCAAAAATATCGCGAGCAACAAATCCGTCCAGCCAAAATTTACCTTTCCCTCTTTTCGCCAGACCCGTACCAGCCACAAAAATAAAATCGCCACGATTAAAATATCAGTGGCGTAAAGATAAAATGACGTCCATTCATTAAATTCACCGCCAAAAGGCGTCCAGATAAGCCGTTTTTGCAAAAACAGGAAAAATACCAAGAAATAAAAAAGTGCTTTTTCGATTTTAAACAGGGATTTCATTTGCGAAGTGAGCGGGCGAAAAACAAAAACTTGTTTTTGTTTTTCCGAGCAAACGAACAATTACAGGGTTTAATACTCCGCGCCTCCGGACGCGCCTAAAATAAATCTTCTTTACCCCGGGCGTGAAAGCTCGGCGTAAAAAAGATTTATTTTTCGCCCGCTATTTTACGACCAAATAGACTAACTGGTAGATAAGCCCTAAAGCAAAAATAGCGATCAGAAAGCTCCCTAAAATCTTAAAGTATTTTAAACTATATTCTGGCTGGCGCCCGCCAAGTTTTTTAGCGCGCCGATAAATGAGAACCGTCAAAATGCCGTCCAGACCCGAAGCCACTGCGCCGACAAGACCAATGATTAAAATAAAATTATTGAGGCCTAAAAAATAGGCAATAAGCGGTACAAGACACACTAAAAGATAAGAGACGGAGCCGGCGATTTTATAGTCCTGATTAAAAATATTTTTTAAGCTCAAGCCCAAAACAATGTAAGAGGTGACGACGGCCAGAATCCCGAAAACAGCGCCCAAGCCCACTACCCATTCGCCAAGACGCGGCACAAGTCCGCTGATGGCGTCGGTTGTGGTTTGCGAACCAGTTACGCCCACCACCACGAACGCAAAAAGCAAATAGACAACAGCAGGAATCAGCGTGCCCCAGAAAATCGCCGTTTTTAATTTTCGCTCCTGCCCCTTTAGGATTTGCCGCATCTCGGGAATGGCCGCCGCGCCGGCCATCGCAAATAAAATCACGCCGTAGGGCAGGAAAAAATTTTTTAGATCAATCCCCCGAAAATAATGAAAGTTAATCAGCGGTGCGCCTTTTATCAGTAACACCGCTACTGTCGCCAAAAGCAGCAAAGTCATAAAAAATTCGCTTCGGGC
>Ga0315273_10009276_pt1 | contig 12463 bp, 7 predicted proteins | sample YL17G02_0_MG_FD_205753 | JGI IMG/M metagenome (GOLD analysis project Ga0315273, IMG submission 205753) | Sediment microbial communities from Yellowstone Lake, YNP, Wyoming, USA - YL17G02_0 | ecosystem: Environmental > Aquatic > Freshwater > Lake > Sediment | place: USA: Wyoming | collected... | reverse complement strand
CCTCGGCGAGACCGCGCAGGGCCTTGAGGGCTTCCTCATGTTGCCCCAAGCACTCGCTCTCCAAGTACGCCGCCAGTAATTTGGCCTCGGGCGACTTTGGCCGTTCAGTGCGCAGGCGGCTGGGGAGGTCCGGAGGGCACTCGGTATAGCCCAGAAGGACCGCTTCGCCCATAGCGAGTGGAACGGGCTGAGATGTGGCAAGCGTCTTAGCGACAGCAACACCCAGACCCTTGTCCCACAGGAGGAACCCGATCCTCAGGAGAAGTGAAAGGGCGTCCACCTCCAGGCCACTGGTGGTCTTCTCAAGGCGGAGTGCCGTCTGCACAACGGGCTCAAGCGTGGTCTGCAAGTGACGCAGTTGGTCCCTATCATCCGCCCCGACTTCCTTGGGCTGAGCGGGTCCGTCGCCGAAACGTGCCGCAAGCAGCGCGTGGAGTTTCTCGGTAGCGTAGAAGAGGATGGACAGCGGCTTCGTTGTGCCTTCGTCGTGCTGCGCGGCCCATTGCAGCATCTTCTCCGCATCCTCCTGCCTTCCTGCGCGGACTGCGGCGCCTATGGCAAGATGAACCCACCGTGTGTGCAGCTGCAGACTGGCGGCAAGGGTCGCAGCCTCTTCGGCGCGGTCAGTATCCAGCAGGATGGCAAGCCGCATGGCCACGGCGTATGGACTGTCGCTGACTTCGAGGCGATTGAGTGCGTCCTCACCCTTTCCGTCGAGAAACATTAGCCTTGCGGCCACAGCATTCAACCGTTCCGCGTCTTCGGGGGACGGGGTGCCTCCAAAGGCATCGGCTGCCCTTCTCTGAGACTCCCATGCACGGGTGGTGGCGATAGCGCTGCCGGCGCTTGCCACGAACTCCTCTGACACGGCAGCATCGGCCAGGAAAATGAAGATGCGCCCTCGGACGTCACCAGATACCTTGCTACCTTGACTCTGAAGCCAGTTCTCAAGTTCTCTTGCAGCTTTGGCTGTAGCATCCCATTGGTGACTGTCCAGGGCTTCTTTGGCGGCGTCGAGTCTATCCTTGCCCTGCTGGTCAAGCAGCGCTCGGATCTCCAACGCAAGGCTCTCTTGGCGGTCTTGGGCAACCAGTTGCTGAGCAGGATTTCGGGCAGAAGCGGCAAGTAGAGGAGTTGCCGCCAAGAGGCGATCCACACCTTTGACGAGGTAGTGCAGTTTCTCAGCGTCCTCGATCCTCGCCAAGTGCTCTTGGATGGTGCTTGAGACCATGAACTCCTTGAAAAGCGAGTCGTTACTCTTGGTGGCCTCGAAGAGCTTGCTTAGTGCCGCTTGGACAGCACCTCGCAAGAGCGAGGCGGCGTCCTCTTCATTTCCCGTGAAACCCGGCAGTGAGAAGCCGCTCTTCTGGTGAATGAGATCAACAAGGGCGCGGGAGTCGTCAGCCAAGCACGCTTGAAAGAGGGCGCTGTCCTCAAGGCGACTAACGACCTCCTGGGAGACGGTGGGGACGTCGCTACAGTGCCGTGAAAGAGCGAGGTCCGCTTCTAGTCTAGCGCGAATAGCCGCTGTAAGTTCCTCCTTGATGGTCTTGCGTGTTACTACCAGACCAGTGGTGAGGTGATTGAGGCCCTTGCCGACGACCCAACCGCCGAAGCACTTCAGAAGCCACGCGCCCGCCGAAGTTGGTTCCATTTGGGTCCCCCGCAAACCTCAGATTCGCGCCGGCCATCTCCAGGAGGCGGTTAGCACCGCTCGCCCCTACAGGCACCCCTGACGACACGTCGGCAGATGGTCACCTTGCTGTCTGTCAAGTCATCAGCAGACGTCAATCTTTGCGTCAAGACCGCGCTGACTCAAAGACTCCTTGATGCCCAGTTCGACCGTATTCTCGCGGATGGAGGCTTCGCCCTGGGCGACAATCGTCACGTCGCAGAGGATGTCCGCGCCCTCTTTAGCAAGCGGGTCGATGACCTCGTTGTAGATGTCCTGCCAGTTCTCCCATGGCACACGCATCTGGATGCGAACGCGGCTCAGGCGGCGCTCCCCGCCGACGATCCTGACGCGGCCGCCAGCAACGGCATCGCCCCCCTCGCCAACGCCTTCACCGCCGGCCCGACCCGTTTCTCCCGTGCCTTCTGCGCCCGCGCTATCGCCACCGCCAACCGGGACTTTCTCCTTTTCCGGCAGGAGGGCCTTCGCGAGTTCGGGGCGCAGCAGCCATGCCGAGTCGGTGATCTCGCACTGGTCGGCAGTCGCAAGTTCCTTGAACCGGATTGTGTCGAACTTCCTGGCCGGGCCGTCACCCAGCCCGTATCCAAACAAGCCTCTCTCCACACCCTTGGCAATCGTTCCCTGAAGAACCTCTGGTGCTGTCAGCGCGGGCAGATGGGTCAGCGTCGTGAAGTAGCCTGCCAGGACAGACACCTGAACCATCTCCTGGTCCGCGGGCCACAGTTTCCACCGAGGGCCGATAAGAAGCGCCGGGTCCAGACGGTCGAGCAATTGGTCGCTGGCCTTGAGCGTCTCGGCAACCTTTTCGCTCAGGAGGTCCTTTGCCCCGAGTGTGGCGATCCCCATATCAAAAGCGCGCAGCGTCTTGTTCTCGGCGGGGACAACAATGTGCCGATACGCCGCCGCCAGCGACGCCGGCAGTCGCGCTTCAGCCTCCTTGAGCCGTCCCGCGAGGTCCTTCTTCTGCTCCTCCGTCAACTTCTTCTTCGTCGTCTGGTCTTCGTCGATGTTCCGCAAGGCTAGGAGCCGCCGCGCCGTGTCCAGCACCTCCGACGCGCGCTGGTAATCGGGCGCAAGGAAGACCAGTGCATTGGCGTGTTTGCGGAACCCCTGGCCGTGCTGCTTGATGATGCGGCCGATGAAGGCGGCCGTGTCGTCAGGAATGCTGTCTTCAGCCACGACCTGGTGCAGGTCCAGTACCACCAAGCCGAGTCGCGGCTGGTCGGCCACGTCGCGGTCTTCCTGCGGATATCGGAACACGCGGAACAGTTGCTCGCCGATCATGTTGTTCAGTTGCGCCCGGGCGAAGTCTTTCACCTTGTCCGGCTCGGAGCGGACCATCTCTTCCCGCTCAACCAGGATGCGGTTCAGGTTGGCCTGGGCGTCGAAGTAGTACAGGCCGCTGTCCTGGTACAAGTGCCACAGGCGTTTGGTCAGCCGATCCGCCGCGTCGCTGATGAACGGCGGGGGGAGTTCAGGGTTCAGTGCCGCCACGCGCAGTTGCGGCAGCGTGGCGCCTCGCTGCTGCCCGCCGCCAAACGAGTACATGAAGATCGCCTTAGCGAGTTTCTCCGACACCGACTCCTTCGCATACTCGCTCCCTAGTTGGCGGTCAATTTCCGGCGCCTTTGCGTCTTTCCCTGCGATATCGGTGTCGATCACGCCGTGGAACTGGTTCCCGATGAACTTCACCAGTTCCGGCCGCACCTCGACCGACCCCAGTTCCACGTTGCACGACTGGATCAGCGGGTCGTTGTCCTTCGCCTGGTAAAGTTGACTGATCACGAACGCCAGCAGGCGCAGCACGCCGCGCGTTCGCTCGAACTCCGGAATGGAGCCCCACCGTTCATACAGCACCGAGATCAACTCCGGGTGGAAGGGGTACGCGATCAGCATGCGGTCGCGATAGGCAGGCTCGCGGCAGGCCGCCGGCACATCGTCGCCGAGACGCTTGTACATCGCCCAGTAGGCTTCGACGGTCGTCCGCCGGTGCTCCTCGTCACCGAGGTCCTCGAACAGCCGCCGGCGGATAACCTCGTAGATTTCCTGGCCCTCGACCGGGGTCTTCACGGTCTCGACCCGCCCCATCACCTTCTCCAGCGACTGGTACGCCCGCTCGGCATTCTCATCAAGGTACTCGGCCAGTTGGCTCGTCAGCGTCACCACCAGGACCGCATGCGGGCAGTTTGACACCGCCTCGGTCAGTTGCTGGACAAATGTCAGGGCCGTCCCGCGCAGCGTCCCCTCGCCGACCTTCACGGCGCTGGCGTTGATCAGGTACGAGAGAATCTCATCCACCAGGATCACGCACGGGCCGGCCGCCTCCAGCATCTCCCCCAGCAACTTCGTCCCCGGCGCCGTCCGGGCCCGGTCGTCTGCCGCCATCATCTGGTAAAGCCGGTCGCCCCCCAACTGGTGGGCCATCTCGCCCCAGGGTGTGCGGTCGCGGTTGACGTTCATGGCCGTGCCCACAATCGCCGCCACGGCCGCCGGCGGAACCTCCTTGAGATTGGCGGCGTCCAGCAGTTTCTTGACCGACTCCAACCGCGACACCTCGCGCGGCGACTTCAGCAGGTGGTACATCGCCAAGAGCGTGTGCGTCTTGCCGCCGCCGAAGGGCGTCTGGAGTTGAATGACCGGCTCGGACTTCACCCGGCCCGACAGGCGGCCCATCATCTCGCGCAGTAGCCGGGACAGTCCCGCGGTCATGTACGTCTTCTTGAAGAACGTCGCCGGATCGCGGTAGTCCACCGCGCCTTGCCCGGCCACGACGTGCCCCAGGTTGGCCGCGAACACCGAGGCGTCAAACCGCCCCTGGCGGATGTCCTCGTGGGGTGTCACCACCATGCGCCACGGCCTGATCGTGCTCATCGTCATTTCCCTCTCAGGTATTGCACCGCCATCCGGGGGCCGGCCGCCGACCGCAGCAGCCGCACCGTTTCGTCTTTCAGCCTTCGCGGCCCCTGCAAGAACTTCCCGATTGCGGTCGCCCTGTCGCACCCAGCCGGCCGCACGATGTGGTCCACCGCCACGGGTTCGTCAAACGGGATGGACGCCGTTGCATCCGCCACCACGCGGTAGCGATACCGATCCGGCGGGTACGCCGGATCATCGCCGGGGTTGGGCACCACCTCACGCACCTGCCAGACGGCCACCAGGAAACCCGCCTGCCCGGCCTCCTGGCCGAGGTGCCTGCCCGATGTGACCATCCACAGCCGGTCGCCGGCATGGAGTTCGACAAACATTCGGGCGTTCGAGTGCCAGCGGCACGTGCCGCCGGATGCCTCCGCCGGGTTCTTCTTGTAGTCACGCCAGTAGATCAGCACGTCAGCCACGCATCACTCCAGTCCCGGCGCATTGCTCAAGGCGAAACTCACCTGGTACGTCATGCACCGGATATCCCGTTGCCCGTCCAGGGCAAACTGAAGTTTCGCGTCCACCTCGCGACAGACAATCAGTCCTTCCACCGGCGCTCGTTTCTCGGCTTTGCGATGGCGCACCCAGCCCATATACCGGAGGACCTGCCCGACGGTCTCATCGCTGCTCTGGTTCCGTTTCAGCTCGACGACCAGCCATCGATTCTGCGACCGGTGTTTGGCCAGGATGTCGATCTCGCCCACCTCGCCTGTTTGATAGTGAGACCCGACTGTCTCGCCGTCTTCCTCCAGCAATATCCAGTCGCGTCCAAGCATCGTCTGGTCCCAATTGTCCACCAGGAAGTCGTGCAGGTGTTTCTCAAGGCCGAAGGCGGCCGCCCCCGCCGTCTGCTGCTCGGCCTCAGGCTGTTCTGCTGCCTCCATATCCTCGGGACGGTTGGTGCCTGCGTCCTCCTGCACGATCCCCCACCAGAGCAAATCGAGCGTCCACAGGTCCACGCCCAACGCGAGGGCCACGTCCCGCAGTACGGCGTTCATCCGTTCGTATCGATCGCCGAAGGAGGCATCAGGTGGCATCTCCGGCCACAGCCCCAGCTTCACCATGCCTGCCTCAACCACATTGTTCCACATTCCGTAGCGGGCCGGGTAGAGCACCAGCAGGATCGCTGTGATCACCGCCCGGTTCAGATTCTTGACCATCGGCTCGCGTCCGGGTGGGCGAATCTTATCCAAGCGGGTGCTGATCGGCTGGCTCTCGTCTGCAAGGAGACGCAGGGCGGCCTTCAGCTTGCCCATGTCCTTCGTCATTACACCACCAAGGAAATGCATGCCGCCCCAGTGCTTGTTGTTGCTCGGCGCGAGGAATGACTTGACGTTCTCAACGGTAAGCTTGTCCAAGCTCTCGGCCGCGAACACGGGCCTGAACCGCTGGAACACCGACTCTTTGGCATCCCGTGACGCAGCCCACACTCGATACCGCCGCTCGGGCGAATCAGGCCGAATCTTCGTCAGAACCTCACGCAACTGTTGCACGGCCTCTTCACGTGTCATTCGGCACCCTCCGCCTTCGACTGGAAACGCTCCCCTATATGCAGATCCGTCAGTGGCATCATCTCCTCGTCGCCGATTGTGACCAGTTAGCCCTGACTAGGCGGTTCTCAGCGACTCAGGCACGAACCTCAGCCATCGGCGAACCTCCTCGCGGTCAGGTTCCGCGAGGCACTCATCTTGGTTGCAGAAGAGCACATAACATGCCTTGCCGGTTACGGAACCCCGGTAGCGGATGCCGTCGATCGGCTCTCCCTCACTGGTCTTCATCTCCCATCTCACGTACTCTGTGAAGGCTTGGGTGGGCACGTATTCGATGTGCTCACGCCCGTCGCGCTCGATGGGTTCCGCGAGGTCCCTGGCAAAGCGAGTGAGGAAGATGAGGCTGTAGCGCATCTCGACGTGCTCATCGTCAAAGAAACTTGGGATGGGAGGGATCTCTGCCAGATCCAAGAGCGACAGCGGGATTAGCGTCTCGAAGCACGCGCCAGTTGCCTTCTTGCCCGCCATCCTTGAAGCATCGAGTGTCTCCTTCATCGCCGTCCGTAAGTCATCGGCGCCGTAGAACATCGGCACCCCTGCGGGACTCATGCGGTTGGGTTGAGTAGCCTTCTCGGTGGGCGGTGTCGTGAATTCGGCCTCGCTTGTCAGACTCTTAGTTGCGTCGTGAATCCGAACGCGCCAGATCCTCTTGCCAGGAGGCACTATCTTTATGATACCGACTTCTCGCACTGCCTGGCTTATCTCCTCAAGAGTCTTGCCGACAGGCATGTAATCGGGGTCCCACTTCTCCTCCTCAGGATCTTCTATCGACCAGAAAGTGTACCGCCGCTCGTGTTTCACTACCTCTTTGAACGCCTCCCAGCCTGCGAATCTCCGCTGGGCGGGATCTAACACCTGCCAGTTCTTCTCACACCAAAGGTCCCGGGAGAATGAGTCTACGATGTCCTCCATTAGGTCTTCGTTGGCAACTTCGAAGTTGGCCGCCTCACACAGCATTTCTCGCGTATCGAAGGTGTCCCCGAAATAACGCTCATCCTCACTGTCCCAAGGTAGTTCCTCTTGAGGGTCACCGTATTCTCGGTTGATGCATACGGCCATGTGCTCCGTGACAGCGTCGAGAGGTGCGGCAATGGCCTTCCGTCCGCGATGGCTGCAATAGTCACACCGCTTTGACTCCGCGTTTTCCACGACTAATTCGCCAAGCGCTTCATCCTCGATACACTTGGCGCAGACGTACTTGTCCGGATGCTTTGGCATCCAGCCAATCTCTCCTGCCCGAATCATCATCTCCGAAGCATGTCCCATCGAGCACCACCCCGCTCAGAACAGGCCCTTGGCCTCGGCGGCGGCACGAATCACACCCTCACGCTGGTTCAGGAGGCCCTGCATCAACTGCTTCTCCTTGTCACCATCGGGCAGGATTTCGCTGATGGCCTGGGCGACGACCCACAACGTCTCGTTGCGGGCGTGGCCGCTGCGGGCCAGGAACTCGGCCATACCGGCCGTGTCGCCCTTGTCGCGGAAGGCGCACAGCCGGTGCAGGGCGTCGATGACGCTAGCGGGCCGGCCGTCGGCCTGCGGCTCGCCGAGGTCCTTGATGCGCGTGCGATTCTCAATCGGCATAGCCAGGACGTTCTCGCCGGCCTTCTCAAGGACGCCCGTGCGGTCCCACATCGAGTCGGTCTCAAGGCGCAGGGCCTGGGCCAGCTTGAACGCCTCGTCGGCCGGGACCTTGCCGCCGCCGTAAGACCACCGCCAGACGACGTAGAAAAGCGTCTCGGCGTCGATGGCGCCGGTCTTGCCGGTCTTCATGATCTTGGCCAGGGCATAGGCCGTGACCAGCGACCGCACCTCGTCGAGGAATTGGCCCACGGTGACCGGCTCGCCGCTGGTGCGAACGACCCGCTCGCACCGGCCGAAGACCGAGAGGGCCGGCCCGATGGCCGAGATGAAAAAGTCCGCCCCCCGGATGCCCTGGTTCCAGAAGAAATCGAGCCGCTCGGCAGCCACGCCCTTGAGTTCCTGCCGCACGTCGTCCCACAATCCGTCACCGGCGCTGGCGGCACGCTTGCGGCAGACGAGGGTTACGCTGCTGGCCAGCGCCGCAGACTCTTGTGCACGCAAGCGTGCCTTCATTTCCGTGTGGAAAGGCCAACTGCTTGTCACCAACAAGCCTGCGTCGAGTAGGCCGGCGATGATAGCCTCCCACGCACTTGTTGTCTTGTGCGCGAACATGACAGCGGCCACGCCAACGGGCGACAAGACGCGCTTCATTTCGGAGAAGGCTTGCCCCATGCCCTTCTCGTAGTCTGAGGCCGTTTTCCTCTGGCCAGGGTAGTTGTGCCCAAGGTGGCTGACTAACTCCTGCGCTTTCGGGGTCAGAGGTGTACGGAACGCGTCAGGGTAAAGACCCCCAACCGTTCGCTTCAACCAGACGTAGAAGAAGTCACTGAGGTCAGAATAAGGCACTGCGTCGTAGTACGGGGGGTCGGTTATGACCGCGTCCACAGCGGACTCGTTGGCTGGAAGAGCAGTGGCAGATGCCCTGGACGCACGCCCCGGGCAGTTGATGCTTGACACGGCCTTTATGACGAGCAAGTTCCAGTCTAGGCCTGATAAGAAGCCGCCGCTGGCATCAACGACAGGTGATACTTCTGCATAATCCCACACCATCGGCAGGGCCTGGCGCCCAAACGTCCCCGAAATCAACTCCCTCGTATTGTGCCACCGAGCGAGCGTGCTGGACTTGTCCAGAAACCAATCAAACGCTAGTGCAAGGTAACTGCCAACAGCCTTCGCATAGTCGGGATCGCGCGCCTGCGGAACGTTGTGCACTGCCTCCCGAGTGAGACATACCAACGTGCCGAGAACCAGCGCCTGTCGGGCACTGAACAGAGCACCCCATCTGGTCATTCCGAAGAGCGGAGCGTTGAAAACGCCGGACCAAGCCTTAAGGGGCTCCTGGGGAACGAAATCGCTGGCGCACTGCCGTTCCGCCGTGGCCAACGCCTCCGCCGCCCGCGCGATAGAGTCCACCTCGGCAGATGAACCGCACCGATATTGCTTGCCCGATACGCCCTTCCTTACTGTGACGACAGCCATCAACTGCTGCCCGATGCGGCCACCGTGCCCCTCAGATTGAAGGTACTTGCTGTTGGCGATGGTGTGGCAGAGAAGGCACTCGCCTTGACCCCGCTGCATAGTCCCTAGGTCAGGGTCGAAGTTGATCTCCCGACCTTCAGCGATGGCGAAGTCGCATCGTTTCGTCTCGGCGTTGGGCAGTAGCCGCAGGGCGACCTTGCGGCCGGGGCGATTGCAGAGCCAAGATTGCCGCACCAGGGGGATCGTCGCCCCGCAGGCGGGGTTCGAGCACTTGACCGTGCGTGCCCAGAGATAGGCGACTGGCACAGCGCCGTCCGGGTCGGGCGGGTAGAACTGTGCCAGTTCCTTCCGCGCCCGGGCCAGGACCCAGTGACCCCAGTATTTCACATCCGCCGCCAGAGGATTGCGGCGGTACTCGGCCGCCGTGATCTCGACGTCCGGAACAGGGTCGTCATCGGCGGGCTTCGGTGGTTCGGCCTTCTTGCCGGGAGCGGCCTTGGCCTCAAACAGGGGGTGCTCATCGGCGCCGGTCCTGCCGCGAGCGTTGTTGTGGGCAATCAACCGCTCGATGTACGGCGGCAGGGGAGCGTCCTTGGGGAGCGGGCGGCCGAATTTCTGCGGGTAGACGAGGGTGCAGAGTTCTATCAGGTGGGCCACCGGGTTAATGTCGATGGCGTGGGCCTCGCACCCGAGGCGCAGGGCCTCCAGCGGAATGGCCCCGCCGCCCGCGAACGGGTCGAGCACCTTGGGCGCGGTGTCCTTGGACGCAGGATTCAAGAACCTGTGTGCGGCGGCAATCAGTTTGCGTGCCGGCTCGATGATTTCCGGCTCGTTGGAGTTCTCCCACTTGACGAGGTGCTTGATGAACTCAAGGACGCGGCCGCGCGGCGTATCCTCGGCCACGCCGCCGTTCTCGCCCTTGGGCTTGTAGCGCCCGTCCGAAAGGACGGTCCGCACCAGTTGCCTGAACGACTCCGGGCACTCCGGGTCGTCCGGGTCCGGTATGAGCGACGCGAACACCACCGCGCGGCACGCCGCCAGCGGCCGCCGCGCCCACCAGATGTGCAAGGTGGAAATATGCCCGTGCCGGATAGACTTCTCCCGCGCCGACTGCTCGGACACTTCTTTCAGCGGCAGCGCGACTTCGATAAGGCGTTTCAGCATGGAATGCTTTCCGTTCTCACTGCTTTGCCGATTGACTGGATCCCGAGCCGGAGCTCTGGAGCAACGGCAAAATGCTATTGCCGCTGATCCTGTAGTACTGCTCAAACTTGCCCGTGACCAAAGCAATACCCTTGTTGATGTGCTGGGTTTCCTGAGCAGTGGGCCGAGGCACATGGACTAATTTGGCAAGGTTGTTTTTGCGCACCTCGCAGACCGCCTTGAGGAAACGTCTGGCAAACACTGCAACGTTAATCTGCACCTTATTGTTTGCGTCCTTCAGGGGGAAAGGCTGGTCCGCCGGGGCCGCAAGAACGACGAAGAAAGCCACGCCCATCTTCGGTACTCCTTCGTGGGCCATGCCGCAGCGGACTGCAGTGTAGATGAACTTGGCGACGTCGGGCTGCAAGCCCATGTGGAATTGGAGGAATTTGACTGAACGCTTCTCGCTCATCCCACGGCCAAATCCGTAGAGAATCCCGCCGAGGATGTCAATGCCGTTCACTACGCTGTTCAATAGCGGGCCGGCCTTGCCCTCCGTGTCCTTCCCCAAACCCAGCAGCCAGCTAATATCGCCGCAGACATATTCTTCCACAACCTGGGCAAAGTAGTTCTGGGCATCTTGGTTAGTCATGTTGTTCCCTCCTAAGGTCCTTGTGCCGAGAGACGGTAACTAGCCGCCGGACTTCCTGGCAGCTGCATCACTCCTTGACGGTCTCCACTTGCCCTTCGGCGACCCTCATCCAGCCTGACTCGTGGAGGAGCGTGTTCAGGAGGTCCTTCTTCTTGAGGGTGCCCGACTCGACGCCGTCCGCATAGCGCAGGAGGTCAAGCGTCCGAACCATGAGCACGTTGTCCGCAACCGCCTTCTTGATAATATCCGGGTGCGGCGGCAGATCCTTTTCCGCAAGAGAGGTCGCAGTCATGAGAGTGTTCATGATCAGGATACCGGGCGTCTGCGCCGGGAGGCCCAATCGCTCGCGGTGGGAATCGACTTGGTTGATATCTTCCCTTCCGAAGTTGCGATTGCCCCCCTTGATCTCGGTCACTGCCAGTATCTTGCCATCGGTATCCTTGAGCGTGGCATCCTCAATGCGCTTGTCCTCGACTTCCAGTTCTATGCCGAGAAACTCCCGCAACAGTTTGAGGACGGCTTGGACAAGCGGCTCAGATCGAAGGCACAAAGCGCCCTTAAATTGCTGGTAGGCGACTGTGGCGGACTTGACTTGCTCTAGCCGTGCATGTAGTCGGCCTGCTTCCTCCACGAGACAAGACTCGCGCTGGAACCGAAAGTCAACCACCCATGGCGGAACCTCATTCGCAAGACGCTTACGGTATGCGAGGACGGATGTCAGGGCCGACACGGCGCTATCCACTGCTTGCTGGTGCGTCTTCGGAAAGGCACATGGCAAGAAGAACACTCTGTCTGCAACGACCAGCCCGTAGATGTCGTTCTGGTGCTCGCAAACCACGGTCAGGTCAAGGCTAGGCAACATGTACGCCGGGAATCGCAAGTAGCCGGCACCATACTTGCCTAAGTAGTCATTGAACTCTGGAAGTGAGGCGTTGAGGTATGGTATTGGTGCATCGAGCGGCTTCCAGCCAATACCCAGCCTTGCCGCCACACGACGAAAAAGGTCATAACTCGGGTCCACGGGGCTGAAAACAATGCGGTCGCGGATGTGAGGGACGAGAAAAACGACGACCTTGCCGGCCTTGAGCGCAGTGAAAAACTCCCGCTCGCGCAGGTCCAGGTCCGCAGGCTGGAGACAGGTTATCTGGGGGCCGTCGAGAATGTCTTCTCCCCATGCCTCAAAACTCCCCGCGAACACAACCACTCCCTCGAAATCGAGGAAGGATTCCGGCGATCCCAGTGGTACGTCATGGAGTTCGAACTTGCCACAATCAACTATGTATGTACTGGTGTCACCGGCCCCGCGGGGCAGTGCGTAGACCAGATAACGATGGGCACTGGCTCGTGCATCCCCTGAGGCAGGGGCCTCCTTCGATGTGCCCGAAACTATTACCCTAGGCTTTGTGGCCAACACATGCCCCCTTCCACTGGTCCTGTGTCACGATG
>Ga0315273_10009275_pt1 | contig 12463 bp, 12 predicted proteins | sample YL17G02_0_MG_FD_205753 | JGI IMG/M metagenome (GOLD analysis project Ga0315273, IMG submission 205753) | Sediment microbial communities from Yellowstone Lake, YNP, Wyoming, USA - YL17G02_0 | ecosystem: Environmental > Aquatic > Freshwater > Lake > Sediment | place: USA: Wyoming | collected... | reverse complement strand
CACCCACAAGCACTACCAACTCGAAGGCTCACACCACACAGGCTGGTGGCTCGAAGCACCCGGACGGGCACCACCCCCCGACCTCGGCTGAGCACCGTCGATCCACCCCATCAACCACCTCGACGCGACCCCGCACCGCCTGGGTGTTCACGGGATGCGGGTGTTCACGGGAAGGACGATCACCCCGCCGCGACGGGCGCCGGCACGAGCTCATGCTCGGCAGCTGCGTGCTCGATGCCGAACTCCGCGGCCTGGCTCTCCTCGTCCTCGCGACGGGCCCGGGCCGGGAGCCAGAGCAGCGCGGCGATCGCGCCGAGGAGAGCGGCACCGGCGCCGACCCAGAGGCCTGCATGAAAGCCGTCGACGAACGCGGAGCGTGCGGCCGCCGCGAACGCGTCGCCTGCGGCTCCGCCGATCCGATCCGCGACGACGAGCGCGAACCCGAGCGAGTCTTTCGCGCCCGCGACCGCGACCGGGGGCAGACCCTTGCCCGCGACTGCGTCGCCGACCTGCGATCCGTAGATCGACGCGAAGACGCTGCCGACGACCGCGACACCCACCGCGCCGCCGATCTGGCGGGTCGTGTCATTGACCGCGGAGCCGACCCCGGCCTTGGCCAACGGCAGGGACCCCATGATCGACGTCGTGGCCGGCGCCATCGTGAGCGCCATGCCCGACGCCATGATCACCATGCGCCACGCGATGTCGAAGTAGCTCGAGCCCACGGTGAGACCGACCGAGAGCGCGAGCCCGGTCGCGATCAGACTCAGGCCCGTGACGACGACGACCTTCGTCCCGAGCCGTTCGACGAACTTCGCGCTGAGCGGGGCGAGGATCATCATCGGGATCGCGAAGGCGAGCAGGCGGACACCCGTCTCGAGCGGTGAGTACCCCAGCACGAACTGGAAGTACTGCGTGAGCAAGAAGATCGAGCCGAACATCGCGAAGAAGGTGACCATGATCGCCCCACTCGCGACCGAGAAGCGGGGGTTCTCGAAGAACGAGAGGTCGAGCATCGGGTGGTCGCTGCGGATCTCCCACACGAAGAACGCGGCGGTGAGCAGCCCGCCGATCACGAAGAACGTGAGGGTCGAGCCGGCCGTCCAGCCCTTGTCGGGGCCCTCGATGATGGCGTAGAGAAGCGCACTGAGTCCCGCGATCGAGAGCAGCGCGCCGACCGGATCGAGGCGGCTCGGGTGCGGGTCCTTCGAGTCGGGGATGAGGAACACGCCCGCGATCAGTCCGACGACCACGATCGGAACGTTCACGAGGAAGACCGAGCCCCAGTAGAAGTGCTCGAGCAGGAACCCGCCGGTCAGCGGGCCGAGCGCGACGCCGACGCCCGCCGTCGCAGCCCACACACCAATCGCCTTCCCTCGCTCGTGGGCCGGGAAGACGTTCGTGATGATCGACAGGGTCGCCGGCATGATGAAGGCCCCGCCGATGCCCATGAACGCACGCGTCGCGATCAGCTGATCTGCGGTGCCCGAGAGCGCAGCGAGGATCGAGCCGAGCCCGAAGACGACGAAGCCGAACTGCAGCGCGGGTCTGCGCCCGTACCGGTCACCCAGGCTCCCAGCGGTCAGCAGCAGCCCGGCGAACACCAGCGTGTACGCGTCGACGATCCATTGCAGCTGGCTGTTCGTGGCACCGAGGTCACCGACGATCGTCGGGATCGCCACGTTGAGGATCGAGTTGTCGAGCACGATCACGAGGAGGCTGAAGCACAGGACGACGAGGATCCACCACCGTCGTGCTTCGGCCTTCGCCGCGACCCGGTCCTTCAGCTTCATCCGCCTCCTCCCCATCCTTGGCGCACCGCGTTCAAGCGCCCGGGGTCAGGCGCCCGGATTCAGCCGCCGGCGGCCTCGACGGCTGCGAGCGCCCGGGTCAGTGCGGCCGGCGACGCCGGGGTCATCGGGAGCCGCAGATCGGGTGTCGGGATCTTGCCCCGGGCGTGCAGCACGGCCTTGAACACGCACGGGTTCGGCTCGGCGAACCCGGCCGCGATCACCGGCCCGAGTGCCTCATGGTGCGCCCGGCCCTCGTCGACCTTGCCGGCCAAGCCGCACTCGATCATCGCGACGAACCGCTCGGTGCACAGGTGTGCCGAAGCGCAGATCGCGCCGGCGCCGCCGAGCAGCGCGGTCGGGAACAGGTACGGGTCCTCACCCCCGAGCACGTGGAAGTCGTCCGGTGACTCTGCCAGCACCCGCAAGGTGTCGCCATCGAGGCTGCCGACCGCCTGCTTCACCCCGGCGACGTTCGGCGTGCCGGCGAGCTCCAACAGGCCGTCGGCGTCGAGCGCGCGTCCGGTGCGATACGGGATGTTGTAGACGATGATCGGCACCGGGCTCGCCTGAGCGACTTCGACGTAGTGCGCGACGATGCCCGCCTGGCTCGGACGCACGTAATAGGGAACGACCACCAACGCGGCCGTGGCGGCGGGGATGTCGGCGAGCCGGCGCACCGCGGCGATCGTGGTGCGGGTGCTGTTGGTCCCCGCACCCACGATCATCTGCGTGCCCCGCTCGGTGCTGACCGTCGCGCAGACGTCGATGACCGCTCGCTGCTCGTCAGCGTCGAGCGCCGGCGACTCGCCGGTCGTGCCGAGCGGCACGAGGCCGGCCGCGCCGGCGTCGAGGTACCCGTGGGCGAGGCTCTCCATGGCGTCGATGGCGACCGAGCCGTCCGCCGCGAACGGTGTGACCAGCGGGACATACACGCCGCGAAGCGTTGCGGAGCTTCCCATGAGGCGAAGGGTAGCCTCCGCTTCCGGTGTCGGACTTCTGGATCATCGTGCTCACGGCGATCGCCGGCTTCGGCACCGGCGTGCTCTCGGGCATGTTCGGTGTCGGCGGCGCGGTGGTCTCGACCCCCGCGATCCGGGCGCTCGGAGCCACGCCGGTCGCGGCGGTCGCGTCGACGCTGCCCTCGATCATCCCCGGCGCCATCAGCGGCGCGCTGCGCTACCACCGCGAGCAGCTCGTCGACGTCCGGGTCGCGGTGTGGACCGCCGGGGCCGGGATCCTCGCCGCCGTGGGTGGTGCACTCCTCACGGAGGTCGTGCCCGGCGGGGGGCACGTGCTGATGCTCCTGACCGCCCTCCTGGTGGGCTTCAGCGCGTTCCGCCTGAGCCGTCCCGTCGTCATCGACGAGAAGCCCGTGAACCTGCTCGTCGAAGGGGTCACCGACGCCGGCCCCGCCGCCGAGATCCGGACGAAGGGCGCGCAGCGCACCGACTGGTGGCGTCTCGTGCTGATCGGGATCGGTGCGGGCGGACTCTCGGGCCTGCTCGGCATCGGCGGCGGGCTCGTGATGGTCCCGCTGTTCACGGGGTGGGTGCGCCTTCCCATCAAGGCGGCGATCGGCACGTCGCTGGCGTGCGTCGCAGTGCTCGCGGTCCCGAGCACGGTGACCCACGCGCTGCTCGGCAACATCGACTGGCTCTACGCGCTGCCGCTGTGCATCGGCATCGTCCCGGGCGCCCGGTTCGGCTCCCACCTCGCCATCCGCTCGTCCGACCGGGCACTGCGCCTGATCGTCGGGTCCGGTCTCGGGACGATCGCGGCGATCTACTTCGTCGGCGAGCTGCTCGCGATCATCTGATCGCTCACGCCGCCATCCTCACCGCGAAGCGAGCTCGACGGCGCGGCTCAGCACGCCGTCGAGCATCGGCTCGGTGAGGCGCCCGGTGAACGTGTTCTGCTGGCTCGGGTGGAAGCAGCCGAGCACGGTGGCGCGCGCCGTCGGCACCTCGAGCCCATGCGCGAAGCGAGGGCGGGGTCGGGGCAACGCCACGCCGTCTGCGCCGAGCACGCGCCAGAGCGCCTGGTACGCAAACCCGCCGAGCACCACGATCACCCGTACCCGATCAAGGAGCGCGAGCTCGCTCGAGAAGAACGGGAGGCAGCGGTCGCGCTCGTCGGTCGTGGGCTTGTTGTCGGGCGGCGCGCAGCGCACCGCGGCCGCGATGTAGGCGTCGCGCACGGTGAGGCCGTCATCGGTGCTGACCGACTCGGCCTGGCTCGCGAGGCCGACACGGTGCAGTGCGGCGAAGAGCCAATCGCCGGAACGATCTCCCGTGAACATCCGACCGGTGCGGTTCGCCCCGTGGGCGGCCGGCGCGAGTCCGAACAGGAGGATCCGAGCGCCCGGATCGCCAAAGCCCGGCACCGGGCGACCCCAGTACTCCTCGTCGCGGAAGGATGCCCGCTTCTCGCGGGCGACCTGCTCACGCCACTCGACGAGCCGCGGACACGCACGGCACGCCGTGATCTCCTCGGCCAAGGTTCGGAGCGCGGCGGGCTGGGGCACGATGCGCATCGTACGAGTCGCCACCCTGCCAGCCTCGCTCTACTCCTGATCCTGGTCGCGCTCGCTCGGCATCGGGATACCCGACGCCGCTCCTGCGGAGACGCTCGGCTGCTCCTACGCCCTGGTCGCGCTCGCTCGGCATCGGGATACCCGACGCCGCTCCTGCGGAGACGCTCGGCTGCTCCTAGGCTCCCCTCTTCGTGCGACTGCTCCTGATCGTGAACCCGACCGCGTCTTCGATGACACCCCGGCGGCGCGTCAAGGTGCAGCAGCTGCTGGGCGAGCATCATCGCCTCGAGGTCGCCGAGACCTACCGGCGTGGCCACGCCACGCGGCTGGCCCGCACCGCGGCCCGAGACGGCATCGATGTCGTCGTCGTCGCCGCCGGGGACGGGACGCTCAACGAGGCCGCCGACGGGCTGATCGGCACCGAGACGGCCCTCGCCCCGCTCCCGGGCGGCTCGACCAACGTGTTCGCCCGGACGCTCGGCATCCCGCACTCGATCATCCCTGCGACCGAACAGCTGATGGTCTCCCTCGACGCGCAGTCGTTCCAGCGGGTCGGCGTGGGCGCCGGGAACGGTCGACACTTCCTCTTCCACCTCGGGGCCGGGTTCGACGCTGAGGTGATCGAGCAGGTCGAGCGGCGCCACTGGGTCAAGCGTTGGCTCGCTCATCCCGTCTTCGCGGTCACCGCCGCGACCACGTTCCTGCGCGGCTTCGACCGCGAACGACCGGCGTACCGCGTCGAGGACGCTGACGGTACGCCGATCGCCGACGGGTACTTCGCGATCGTGTCGAACACCAAGCCGTACGCGTTCTTCGGTCCCCGTCCGCTGACGGTCACGCACGAGGCCGGGCTCGACCGTGCGCTCGCCCTCACGATGTTCACCCGGCTCGAGGTCGGGCCGACGATCGCGGCTATCGGCTCTGCACTGGCGCGTGGCAAGCGGCTCTCGAAGAACGATGCGGTTCTCCAGCGCGCCGACCTCGAGACCCTCACGTTCGTCGCGTACCAGGGCCCGTTCCCGTGGCAGGTCGACGGCGACTACCTGGGCGAGGTCGAGCGGCTCGAGGTGCACTACGTGCCGGACTGCCTCACCCTCGTCGTGCCCCGGGCCCGGGGGAAACCGCACTAGCTCAGCCCGCCGCGAGCACCCGGAGGGCGACATCGGGCACGTCGGTGATGATCGCCGCGACGCCCGCCGCAGCCAAGCGCACCATCTCCTCCTCGTCGTTCACCGTCCACACGTTGATCGCCACATCGACCTCGCGGGCCCGGGTCACGATCGGGACCGCCGTGTCCTGGCCGAGCAACGCGAAGAACGGGTGCAGCGAACCGTGGCCCCGCTCCGCGCACAGGGCGATGCCTTCGAACGGGTCGAGCATGGAGAGGAACCCCGTCGGGATCGAGGGCTCGAGCGCGCGCACCCGGTCGACCGTCGCCAAGTTGAACGACGACACGAGCACGTCGTCGCGCCGGTCGCGAGCATCCAGCAGCTCGACGACATGCTCGGCAACCCGGTCGGCCGCGTCGTAGTCGGCGTCGGTCGGCAGGTTCTTGATCTCGACGTTCACGAGCGATCCTCTGCAGACGTCGAGCACCTCTCCGAGGGTGGGGATATCGGGTCGGGCCTCACGGATCTCGACGAGGCTCCGCTCAGCGAGGATCCCCAGCCCCAGCGCCTCGGCGTCGTGGTGGACGACCAGGCCGTCGTCGGCGGCACGGTGGACATCGAGCTCCACGCCGGCGGCACCCTGGTCGAGCGCGGTGCTGAACGCTTCGAGCGTGTTCTCGGGGGCGACCGTGCGGGCGCCCCGGTGCGCCAGGACGAGCGGCCGGGCGAGCGGCCGGGCGAGGGGGGGCACGACGGGCGAGCGAGGCACGGCCCGGGAGCCTACGTGGCGAGGTCGACGACCAGGTCGCGACGCGAAACCGCAGGTCAGGGCCCTTGTGCCTGAGGTCGCATGGCCCGTAATCTTCGCTTTGCCTCGAGGGTGGCTCGCCCCGGGGACCCGGTGCGGTCGGCGCACCCACGCTCGATCGCCACGCCTCCGGGTGCGGCCCTCGAGCCACCAGGAGGGGAAGAGCATTGGCACTCACTTGGATCCGCACGCACGACTGGGATGTCGATGACTGGCGCGATCGGTCCGCGTGTCTTGACTCGGACCCCGACGTCTTCTTCCCGATCGGCACGACCGGCGCCGCGCTCGAGCAGATCGAGACCGCCCGCCGCATCTGCACCGCGTGCCTCGTCAGCGACGAGTGCCTCGAGTTCGCTCTCGCCACCAACCAGGAAGCCGGGATCTGGGGCGGCGCCATCGAAGAGGAGCGCCGCAAGCTCCGCAAGGCGTGGCTCGTCCGCCAGCGCGCGACCGCCTGACCCACTCCTGAAGACCGGTCCCCGAGGCCGGTGCTACAGGTCGGCGCCTTGGGCCTTGATGGGGATGCGGACGTTGACCTGGGTCCCGTTCGCGTCGCGCATCTCAATCGAGCCACCGAGCTCGCTCGTCACGAGCGCGTGCACGATCGAGAGGCCGAGGCCGCGCGACTTCTCGAGGCTGAAGTCGCTCGGGAGCCCGACGCCGTCGTCGACCACCTGGATCACGAGCTCGGCCGGTTCCCGATCGAGCACAACACGGACGTGGCCCTCGACGGACTCGCCGTCTTCGTGTGGGAACGCGTGGTCGACCGCGTTCTGCATGAGCTCGTTGAGCACGACAGCGAGCGGCGTCGCGACCACTCCGGGGACGTCGCCGGCATCACCCTCGACGTCGAACCGAAGTCGCTGTTCATCGGTCGAGACCGTCTCCTCCACGACCCGCACCAGGGGTCGCACGATGTCGCCGAACGACACGACATCGCCCGAATCACGAGACAGCGTCTCGTGCACGATCGCGATCGAGCGGATGCGCCGCTCCGACTCCTCGATCGCCTCCTGAGCCTCGGTCGACTTGAGCCTTCGGCCCTGGAGCCGGAGGAGCGCGGCGATCGTCTGGAGGTTGTTCTTCACACGATGGTGGATCTCACGGATCGTCGCGTCCTTTGACATGAGAATCCGGTCACGTCGACGCAGGTCGGTGACATCACGCACGAACACAACGACACCGGTGACCCGACCTCCTTCGATGAGGGGAATCGCCTGGACCAGGACCGACGTGTCGCCCCGCTCCAGCTCCTCCATGACGGGCAGTCGCATCCCGATCGCCGTCTCGGCTGCGTCCTGGTCGAACCCGATCTCGCGGGGCTGGAGTCCGTGGGTGAACGCGTGGATTCCCATGCGATGGAGTGCACTGATGGCGTTCGGACTCGCGTACCGCATCCGCAGGCCGTCGTCGAGCACGATGACGCCGTCGGCGACCCGCGGTGCCTCCTCGAGCTCGACCTCGTCGCGCGCGAACGGGAAGGTGCCTTCGGAGATCATCCGAGCGAGCCGGTCGAACACGTCCATGTAGTGCCGCTCGAGCTCGCCAGGGCGGCGACCCGACGTCATCGCGCTCTCCCGCGTGAGCACCGCGAACACACGGTCACGGTGACGCATCGGCACGCACTGCACTCGGGCCTTGTCCCGCCGTCCGAGCACGGTCGTGTCGCCGCCGACGATCTCGCCCTTGCGCCACGCGCGCGCGACGACAGGGCGCTCGACCTCGTGCACGACCGTGCCGACGAGGTCGGCCGGGTACAACGTCTGGCCCGTCGTGGGGCGCACATGAGCGAGCACCACGAACCGGTGCCCTTCCTCACCATCCACGGGCGCCATCAGGAGCAAGTCGGAGAAGCAGAGATCGGCCAGCGGCTGCCACGTGGCGACCAGCCGCTGCGCGTGTCGCAGCGGTGCGCCCGCGAGCCCGGCGTTCGCGAGAGCAAGCTCGTGGAGGGGAACCGACACCAGGCCAGGTTACGGGGCGAAGAGGTGCTCCCCGATGCACGCAAGACCGTCGATGTCGTGGACATCGTCCTCGAGAGCCGGGACCGTCGCCACGACATCGGGGACACGACTCAGCTCGGCACGCAGCTCGACCTCGCGCGTCGCAACGACGGCGTAGTCCCGATACGAGCTCGCGACCGTGCGCAGCACCCGGACCGTGTGCTCGGTGTCCTCGAGCCCCGGGATGCCCAGCCCGGCGAGCGCCGCAGCCGCCGTGTCGGGATCGGCCAGCACGGCATCCGCCGCAGCCCGGCCGTCCGCCGAACGCAGGAACTCAGGGAGCACCTTGTTGAGCACCAGTGCTCCGAGGTGGAAGTCGCGTTCCGTCAGCGCCTCGCAGAAGAACTGCGCTTCCCGCAATGGAGCGCCCTCGAGCGTCGTGACAACGACGAACGACGTCCGGCGATCGTGCAGCAACCGCTCGACCGCATGGGCGCGCTCGACAAACCCGGCGTACATCGTCTGGAAGTTGAGGAAGAACTCGGCGATGTCCTGAAGGAACTGACTCCCCAGGATCCGATCGGCCATCTGGTAGAAGGGGCGGCTCGCGAAGTTGACGAACCGGGCTCCTCGCTTCCCGCCGACGCGGTACGGCATCGTCAGCCACCGAAGGAGTCGGCCCCCGAAGAAGTCGGCCATGCGCGCGGGCGCTTCGAGGAAGTCGATCGCGTTCCGGGTCGGTGGTGTGTCGATCACGATCAGGTCGTACGCCCCGGTCGAGTGGAGGTCGAAGAGCCGCTCCATCGCGATGTAGTCGTGGCTCTGGACGAAGCGGCCCGTGATGTTCTGGTAGAGCCCGTTCTCAAGGATCCGGTACGCGGTCTCCTCGTCGGGGGCGTGACGCAGGACAAGCTCGTCCCAGCTCGCCTTGGTGTCGAGCATGGCGGCGTAGAGCTCGCCACGGGGCTCGAGCCCTGCGGCGCGGAGCACGTCATCGGGGACGCGCCGCTCGATGTTGCCGAGAGCCTCGAGGCCGAGCGCGTCGGCGAGACGGCGTGCCGGATCGATCGTGAGCACCAGAACCTTGCCCCCCGAGCGAACCGCAGCACCGAGCGCCGCGGCAGCCGCCACCGTCGTCTTCCCGACACCACCGGACCCGCAGAACACGACGATCTCTCGGGTCGCCAACAACGCCTCGAGGCTCGCCTCCCGCGACGGCGAACGATCCCCCCGGTCGCGACTCATGCGCCCAGCTCGTCGGCGAGCGCCTCGGCCACCATCCGCGTCACGCGGAGCCCGTGGTCCCGGACGAAGAGGTACGGCAGGTAGACGAGGGGGAGGTCGACCGACTCGCGGAGCCGGGCGAGATGCACCGCCCGTGATCGGCGCAGGGCAACCGCCAGTCCTGCCGCGTCCACGACCGCTCGTGCCCCGGCGCCGACCTGGTCCGAGAGGGCGGCCTCGGCGCGAGGGTCGCGCAAGGCCGCGAAGACCGGCTCGTCGGCGTGGGTGAACGGCTCGGGCAGCACCCGGTTCACCACCACCGATCCGAGGGGCACGTCGATGTCGGCCCGGGCTGCGGCGACGAGATCGATGGTCTCGTTCACCGGCATCTCTTCGGGCGTGGTCACCACGTTCAGCGCGGTGATTGCCGGGTCGGCCAGCAGCTCGACCATCGAGCCGGTCTGCGTCCGCACCGGGCCCACCTGCACGAGCTCGCGAATCGCCCGCGGTGAATCGAGCTGTGCGAGCACGTGGCCGGTTGCCGCCGCGTCGACGATCACGAGGTCCCAATCGGCGCGCCCCTCGATCGACTCGCGGACCTCCCAACACACCTTGCCGACGGTGAGGATCTCCTTCACCCCCGGCGCCGCGGTGGCGACGAACTCGAGCATCCTCGCCATCGGGCCCAGGCGCCCGAAGACGGGCACCTTGAGGTTCAGCTTGAGGTACTCACGGAGTGACGCCTCGGTGTGCATCTGCATCGCGTGGACCCCGGGGTACACCTCGACCGGGTCGAACCCAACCGGCGCATGCTCGAAGAGCGCGCTGAGGTTCCCCTTGGCGTCGACCTCGACAAGAAGCACGCGCTTGCCCCGCTCGGCCGCGAAGAGCGCCGCGGCGGCGGCGACCGTGCTCTTGCCAACGCCCCCCTTCCCGGTGAAGAAGAGGAGCCGCCGGTCCAACCAGCCACTCTGATTGGCGCCCTGATTGGCGCTCCCCTGCCCTCGGGGCGAGGTCATGGCGTCAGGCGGGGCCGAACCCGACCCGCTTCGTGTCGTGGTCGCCCTCGATCTCCACGTAGGCGATCCGCTCCGCGGGCACGCCAACTCTGCGCCCCTTGTTGTCGGTCAGCCACAGAACAGAGCCGTCCTTCTCGAGTGCCCCATCGAGCGCCTTCGCGATGTCGTCGGCCGAACCGGCAACCTCGAGCTCGAGCTCCTTGGGCGTGTGCAGAACACCGATTCGCACTTCCATGGGGCGAACACTATCGGCCGGCCGGCGGCCTCTCCGAAGCCGCGGCACGATCGACCGGGCACGCCTGATCGGGGCAGATTGACGACCGGGCCCGGTCGTGCACAGGGTGAGCCCGGTGCCCCTCCTCGCAAGTGTTGCCCTGTCGCTTCCTCTGTTCCTCGCGGCCGCCGCAGTCGCCGCCGTTTGGTGGCTCGTGATGGCGGCACTGCTCGTGGTGCGTCGCCCACCACGCGTCCCCCCGACCGAGGGCGACGCCGGGCTTGATCTGCCCGACGAGCCACCCGCGGTCGCGGGGCTCCTCGCCAACGACTTCATGGTCCCGGGCGAGGTCGCACCGGCGATCGTGCTCGACCTCGCGGCTCGGGGCGCGCTCGACCTCGACGAGGTGCAGCCGGGGCGCACCACCTGCCGCCTCCGGGATCGCGATGGCGCGACGTGGTCGCCGTACGAGCACCGCGTGCTCGCCGAGCTCGCGGACAAGGCCATCGAAGACGTCGTGCCGACCGACGCACTCACCACCGGGCCCGAGGACCAGTCCGAGCGCTGGCACCGCGTGCTCGCCCAGGAGATCGTCGACGACGCGCACGCTCGCGGCCTGACCGTCGATCGGTGGCCCAAGCGCATCGTGGGTCCACTCGGCGTCGCGCTCGTCGCGATCGTGGCGCTGCTCGTCGCGGGACTGAAGTTCGAAGGCGATACCAACACCGACCGTCCGGTCCTCGCCGCGGTCGCCGCGGCTGCTGCGCTGGGGGGCTTCGTCGCGGGCATCGTGCTGATCGGCCGACTCGGTCGCTCGCTGGCACAGCTTCCGACCGCGACCGGCCGCGACGCTGCCGCACGCGCTGACGCGCTCGCGCGGCAGCTCCGGTCCAATCCGAGCATCGGCGAGCTCCCGCCGGCGGGCGTGAAGCTGTGGGACCGCCTGTTCGCGTACGCGGCCGCGTTCGGCGCCGCGGCGCGCGCGGTCGCCCTCCTCCCGATGGGAGCCGAGGACGACCACCGCGCCTGGAGTCGAACCGGTGGGCGATGGCGTCGTGTGCGCGTCCGCTACCCGAGGGCCTTCCCGCCGGCGTGGGGCAAGCATCCGGTGCTGGCCGTCGCCCTCGCGCTCTTCTGGGGCGCCGTCGCCGGGGTCGTCGCGTACGGCCTCTATGGGCTCTCGGAGGCGCAACGCCCGACAGGGATCGGGCCGTCGGCCTGGGATTGGGTCGACCGTGGGGCTCTGCTCGCCTTGGTCCCGTGCGTCGTGGTGATCGTCTGGGCGCTGTGGTTGCTCGCACGCGCGGTCCCCGATCTGTGGCAGACCCGCACGGTGACCGGAGAGATCGTGCGCGGACGTCGCTTCCGACAGTGGTTCGCGTCGGGGGACGAGCCCCGCTACTGGTACTACGAAGCGGTCGACGACGGCACAGCCGACCGGATCGTCGCGTGGCGCGTGAGCGAGGTGCTGTGGCGCGACCACGCGCAGGGCGAGCTCGTCACCGCCGAGGTGACGCCCCGGCTGGGCTACGTGCGCACTATCCGTCGAGGGTGACGGAGTCGAGCTGCTCGGCAATCGACCGGAACACCGCGGCGGCTTCGTCGTCGGGGTCCGCGACGACGATCGGGCGACCGACGTCACCACCCTCACGCAGCGCGGGCACCAGGGGGATCCGACCGAGCAACGGCACGTCGATCTGGTCGGCGAGCTCCCGCCCGCCATCGGCACCGAAGATCTCGTAGGCCTTGGCGTCATCACCCCGGAACCACGACATGTTCTCGATGACCCCAACCACCTCGAGGTCGACCTTCTCGGCCAT
>Ga0315273_10009273_pt1 | contig 12466 bp, 14 predicted proteins | sample YL17G02_0_MG_FD_205753 | JGI IMG/M metagenome (GOLD analysis project Ga0315273, IMG submission 205753) | Sediment microbial communities from Yellowstone Lake, YNP, Wyoming, USA - YL17G02_0 | ecosystem: Environmental > Aquatic > Freshwater > Lake > Sediment | place: USA: Wyoming | collected... | reverse complement strand
ACACCTGGCGGTCGTTCTACGTCGGTGAGCCGTCGCTCGTGCGCGTGGGCACCAAGGAGCCTCCGAAGAAGCCCGCCGTCAAGCCGGCGAAGCCGACCAAGCCGGGCAAGGGCAAGGCACCGGTCGCAACGACGCCGGCAGGCGGCTCCGCGGCGACGGTCGACCCGGCGGTTACGACTCCCGCTCGGCCGTAGCGATCGCGGCCACGAACCACGGCGGGACGCGCGTGGGCTGGAGCGTGGCAGCGTCCACCGTTGCGTGGTGGGTCTCGGCGGTTGCCACGAGCTCTCCTTCGCGCTCGATGCGGTACTCGTACCGGAAGCGTGCTCCGCGGACGTCGACGCAACGCAGGTGGATCGTCAGCACGTCGTCGAACGCGGCCGCAGCGCGGTAGTCGACTCGGACGCCGGTCGTCAGCGCTTCGAGCCCCTGTGCCTGGATCGAGCGGTAGCCGCCCGCGTGATCGGCGAGGTACGCCACCCGGGCAACCTCGAGCCACACCACGTACGAGGCGTGGTGCGCGATGCCCTGCGCATCCGTCTCGGCGAAGCGCACTCGGACGTCGTAGGCGCTTCTGAATCCCTCCGGCACAGGGCAACAATACGTCTCCGGCTTCCGCTGCGGCCGCGACGGTGGTATGACTGAGGTATGGCACAAGCGACGAAGACCTCAACAGACGACCGCGATGTGATCGCGCGCCTCGCCGACCGTGGCGAGCAGACGATCGCCCGGCTCGCCGACCTTCCGGGCGGGACGAAGGCCCTGAAGGCGATGAACGACCTGCGGGCCCGCGTCGACGAGCTCGGGAAGAAGGTGCGCGGGATCGACGAGCTCGAGAAGCGGGTTGCGAAGCTCGAGAAGGAACTGGCCGGGCTCAAGCGGGCGCAGAAGCAGAAGGCTGCTCCGAAGCCACCGGCCGGCTGAGAGCGCGAAACCCCGGTGTCGGGCTGAAGCCCGACACCGCGTCGGCGGCAGGCCTCAGCCTGCCGTCCGGGTTTCCGTGGCCGCCGGCACCCGCAGGCGCAACGCTCCCGGCAGTACCTCGAATCGTGCCGGCGTCGTGCCGGGCTGCTCGCCGTCGAGCTCTACCGGTACCGGCTCGTCCGTCTCCATCGTGACGACACGCCCCCGCAGAGCTTCAGCCCTGGGATGTGGCAGGTGCGTGCCCCGGTAGATCTTCGGCATCGTCACGACGAGGTCGCGCCTCGTCACGTCGCCGATCGTGACGACGTCGAGGAGGCCATCGCCGGGCAGCGCATCCGGGCACATCTTCATCCCGCCGCCGAAGAACCTCCCGTTGGCGACGACGACGTCGAACATCGGGCCGCTGCGGGTCTCGCCGTCGACTGTGAGACGGGTCTCGACCGCCGACCAGCGCGCGAAGACGGCGAACGTTGCCCAGAGGTACGACGCCCTGGCGCCGAGCGCCTTCGAGGTGTCGTTCGCGCGCTGGGCGATCGCTCCGCTCATCCCGGCGCTCGCCACGTTGGCGAACAGCGCCGTGGTCTCGTGGCCGTCCCAGGCACGGTAGGTGACACGGCCCAGATCGATGGGCACGGTGTCGCCCTCGAGTGCGATCCGGGCTGCGGCGGCGACGTCTCCGGTGATCCCGAAGGTGCGGACGAAGTCGCCGCCCGTGCCTCGCGGGATCAGCGCCAGCGGCGGCGTCTCGGGGAGCCCGTCCAGCCCGTTCACGACCTCGTGCAGCGTGCCGTCGCCTCCGACGACGACGAGCAGGCCGGCGCCGGCGAGCGCCGCCTCCCGGGCGAGCTCTCCCAGATGGCCGCGACGCTCGCTGATCAGCGCGTCGCCCTCGAGCCCCGCGCCCGCGGCCTGGTGCGCGATCTCGGGCCAGCGCCGCCCGGTCGACCCGTTCGCCGCAGCGGGGTTGACCAGGAAGACGGTGTCGCTCACCTGTCGGGCGCCCCTACGCGGTCACGGTGTGGAGGGCGAGCTCGGTCATCTCGTCGACGGCCTTCCTCATGTCCTCGTCGCTGATCCGGAGGAACTCGCCCTCGACGATCACGTCGCTGACGATCAGCATGCAGCCGGCCTGGATCTTCCGGAGTGCCCCGAGGGTGAAGAGCACGGCGGCCTCCATCTCGATGGCCAGGATGCCGCGTTCCGACCAGCGACCGGCGAGGCCGGGATCCGGCTGGTAGAAGATGTCGCTCGAGACGATCGGCCCGACGCGAACGGGCTTGCCGAGATGCTTCGCCTGGTGCACGGCCTCGTGGACGAGCCCGAAGTCCGCGGTCGCGGCGTGGGGCTCGCCGAGCACGTAGTGGGACGACGTCGAGTCGGCACCGGTTGCGGAGAGCGCGATCACCAGGTCGCCCATCGTCAGGTCGGCCTGGAGGCCACCGCACGTGCCGACGCGCATGATCTTCTTGACGCCGAGCTGCACGAGCTCCTCGATCACGATGGCGGCGGAGGGACATCCCATGCCGCTCGACTGCACGGAGATGGGCTTGCCGTCGAAGGTTCCGGTGAAACCGAGCATCCCTCGCTCGCCGTTTCGCTGCACGACGTCGGAGAGGAAGGTCTCGGCGATGTATTGCGCCCGCAGTGGATCTCCGGGGAGGAGGCAGGCTTCGGCGTAGTCGCCGGGGTTGGCACGAACATGGATTGGCATGCGCAGAAGCCTACGCGACCGCGCCCCGGGCAACCTCCGCCACCCCCGCGTAGAGTTCGGCCGTGCGTTCCCGACTGATCGAGCCGTCCAGCGAGCAGATCCTCCGTTTCTGTGCCAGGGCGCCGGTCGAGCGCGTCTTTCTCGAGGACGTTGCACGACGGGCTCAGGGCCGCTTCGCAGCGGTCGCGAACGGTGACAGCGAGCTGACGGCCCTCTGCCATCTCGGCAGCAACCTCGTCCCGTCCGGCGCCGGTTGCGAGGTATTCGCCGACCTGGCGGGGAAGGCGGGAGCGCGGATGCTGATCGGCGAGTCCGGCGCCGTCTCCGATCTGTGGGAGGCGGCCCGCAAGAAGCTGCCGCGGCCTCGGCTCGACCGTCCGGGTCAGCCGGTGTACGCGATCGCCGACCCGCCGCCCGAGGGCCGGACCGGGCTCCGGCCGGCGACCCTCGGCGATCTCGACCTGCTCGTCCCCTCGTGCGCGGCGGCCCATCACGAGGAGCTCGGCGTCGACCCCTTGCGGCGCGACCCGAGCGGCTTCCGCTGGCGCACCCGGACGCAGATCGAGGAGGGGCGGTCGTGGCTGTGGGCAGAGGACGGCGTGATCCGGTTCAAGGCCGAAGCCTCTGCGTGGACGCCGATGGCGGTTCAGCTGCAGCAGGTCTGGGCCGATCCGCCGGCCCGGCGGCAAGGCTACGCGGGTCGGGCGCTCAGGGACCTGATCCGGCTCCTGCTCGCAGGCACCCCCACGGTGTGCCTGTTCGTGCGAGCGGAGAACGCAGCTGCGATCAGGCTGTACGAGTCGGTCGGGATGCACCACGTGCTCGACTACCGCTCCGTCCTCCTGTGAAGACGCTGATCCTGGCGCGCCACGCGCACGCCGTCTCGAACGAGGGGGACGTCGCCAACGCGGTCCCGCCCGGCCGGGGTCTCTCGGGAAGGGGCAGCGAGCAGGCGCGCACGCTCGGCGCCGTTCTCGCGCCGGAGAGGATCGATCTCGGGGTCAGCTCGAGGCTGCAACGGACGCACGACACCCTGGCCCTCGCGCTCGCCGGACGTGACACGCCTTGCGTGGTCGAGCCCCTGCTCGACGAGATCGGCTTTGGCTCGTTCGAAGGCGGCCCACTGGCGAGCTACCGCACCTGGGCGTGGACGCATGCCCCGAGTGCCGACTGCCCGGGCGCTGGCGAGAGCCGGGCGCGGACGGCGGCACGTCTCGCCGAGGCTGTCGACGCGCTCTTGCGCCGACCCGAGCGCGTACTGCTGGCCGTCAGTCACGGGCTGCCCGTCCGCTACATGCTGGACGCAGCCGAGGGACGGGCTCCGTCGCAGCGCCTCGAGCCGGTGCCCCATGCGACGCCGTACAGGCTCGAGCGGGCGGCCGTCGAGCGCGCCGCCGCGACCCTCGCGGCCTGGGCGGCTGCACCGGTCTTCCCGGATGCCCCGTTTGGTGGATGACGACGCTCGGTCGTCTCACCGATGCATACTTCCAGTATGACCGTGCGGCGTCCCCATGCTCTGATCGCGGCCCTCGTGGCCCTGCTCGCCGTCGCCGCTGCGGGCTGCGGCGGCTCCGCCGTTGCCATCCCGGAGCTGACGAGCTTCGAGTCCGTCGCCCAGAAGAGCTCCACGGCCGACTCGGCGCGGTTCGAGATGAAGGCCGAGATGACGATCCCGGGCGCCGACAAGGCGCTGGCGTTCAGCGCCGAGGGCGCCTTCGACACGCCCGCGAAGCGCGCCCACCTGACGTTCGACCTCTCCTCGCTCGCCGAGCTCGTCAAGAGCTTCGGCGCCGGCTTCGGAGGCACCGTGACGGGCGACCTCGGCAGCCCGGAGGACTGGAAGCTCGAGGTGATCCAGGACGGCGATACCGCCTACATCCGTTTCCCCCTGATCGCGAAGGACCTTCCCGCCGGCAAGACGTGGATCAAGGGTGACGCCAAGGGTCTCTCGCAGGCGGACGCGGGTCAGATGAGCCAGTTCGGATCGCTCGCCGGAACCGATCCGCGCGATGTCTTCGGTCTTCTCAAGGCCGTCTCGGGCTCGATCGAGTCGGTCGGGAGCGAGAAGATCCGCGGGGTCGAGACGAGCCACTACCGGGCGACCATCGACACGGCGAAGGTCGAGCAGCTCGTCCCCGAGGCGCAGCGCCAGAGCCTCGGCGGGATCGACCAGAGCGCCAAGCAGGCAGGGCTGACCGAGCTCCCGCTCGACATCTGGATCGACGCCGACCAGCGCGTCCGCAAGCTCTCGATCGATCTCGACGCGAAGCAACCCGGCACCGATGCCTCCCTCAAGGCAGCGGTCGTCGTCGAGCTCTACGACTACGGCACCCCACTCGAGCTCGAGCTGCCGCCGGCCGACCAGGTGGCCGACGCCGCAACGCTCAAGAAGACCCAGTAGCAGGGACCACCGGCGCATCCGTCACACTAGGGGTGTGACGAAGCCGCTGCCGGCACGCATCGAGGCGTTCATCCACGCCCACGCCCTCGTCGAGCCGGGGGGCAGCGTGACCTGTCTCGTCTCGGGCGGCGCCGATTCGACGTGCCTCTGGCACGTGCTCCGGGAGCTCGGGTACGACGTCTCCGCCGTGCACGTCAACCACGGCGTGCGCGGCACCGCGGCCGACGCCGACGCCGAGCATTGTGCGGCCGTGCTGGGCGCCCGCGTCATCCGCGTTCGGCCTGCGGCCACGGAAGCGGCGCTGCGTGACCTGCGCTACTCGGCCACCGAGGAGTTTGGGCTCCGGGCAACGGGCCACACCGCATCGGATCAGATCGAGACCGTCCTCTACCGGATCGTGGCAAGCGGCTCGACCCGCGGGATCAAGGTGCGTCGCGAGGACGGCGTCGTGCGCCCGCTGCTCGACGTGACGCGCGAGGAGACGGCTGCGTACTGCGCCGAGCAGGGGCTCCCGGTCCGTGTCGACGCCACGAACCCCGACACGGCACGTGGGCTGATCCGGGACGAGATCCTGCCGCTGCTGCGACGGTTGCATCCGGGCGCCGACGCGAACCTGCGCGCACTCGGCGACGAGAGGCCGCGGCTGCCGCGCAGCCTCGAGGCGTCGCTCGTCGATCTGCTCGCCTCGCGTGCGGGCACGAAGGGCGTCGACCTCGGTGGCGGCGTGCGTGCGGTGCGCGAGTACGAGACCGTGCGGCTCGAGGGCACGGTCGCATGGGGGCCGTGGACGCTCGAGTCGGAGCGGAGCGATCTCGAGGTCAGGGCCCGTCGCCCGGGGGATCATCTGGCAGGACGGCGCAAGAAGGTGCAGGATCTCCTCGTGGACGCGAAAGTGCCGAGGGCAGAGCGAGACACCTGGCCGGTGGTCACCTGCGCCGGCGAGGTGATCGAGGTGCCGGGCATCGCGACGGCTCCCGGTTGGGCCGGGGTCGTCACGGCGCGGAGGGGAGCGGCATGAGCGATGTTCATCACGGGGTCGGCGAGATCCTGATCGACGAGACCCTCGTCAAGGAGCGGGTTATCGCGCTCGGTGCCGAGATCTCGTCGGACTACGCCGGCCGCGATCTGCTGCTCGTCGGTGTCCTCAAGGGTGCGGTCTTCTTCATGGCCGATCTGATGCGCGAGCTCTCGATCCCCTGCGAGATCGACTTCATGGCCATCTCGAGCTACGGCGCCGCCACCGACTCGTCCGGCGTCGTGCGGATCCTCAAGGACCTCGACATCAACATCGCCGGCCGGGATGTGCTCGTCGTCGAGGACATCATCGACTCGGGGCTGACCCTCTCGTACCTGATGCGCAACCTGCAGGCGCGCAAGCCATCCTCGGTCGAGGTGTGCGCCCTGCTGACGAAGCCGGAACGGCGCGAGATAGAGGTGCCGGTGCGGTATGTCGGCTTCGAGATCCCGAACCGGTTCGTGATCGGCTACGGGCTCGACTTCGCGGAGCGCTACCGGAATCTCCCGTATATCGGGGTTCTGCACCCCGATCTGGTGCCCGGCGCCGAAGATTAGGAACCGGTGAACGCGGGGGTGCGCGGCGGCGTGGCCCGGGAGCACGCTGCTACCCTCCTCGGTACCCGTGAATCGCTTTTTCCGTAGCGCGCTGTTTCCCCTCGTCGTGATCGTGCTGCTCGTGTACCTCGCGAGCCAGACGTTGATCCCCAAGCGCGGGAACGAGGCCAAGCTCACGTACTCCGAGCTGATCACGCAGGCGAAACAGGGGAACGTCAGCGAGGTCAAGTTCAACCCGAACCGGCAGTCGATCAACGCCACGCTCGACTCGGGGCAGAAGGTGAAGGTCAACTACCCGACGCCGCAGTCGCAGATCCAGTTCCAGGACGTCCTGACCAAGAACAACGTCAAGTTCGACTCCAAGGGCACCGGCACGTCGACGTGGGTGGCGCTCCTCACCGGCCTGTTGCCGATCCTGCTTCTCGTCGGCTTCTGGATCTTCCTGATGAATCAGATGCAGGGGGGCGGCTCGAAGGTGATGAGTTTCGGCAAGAGCCGTGCCAAGCGCATGTCGCCCGACTCGCCGAAGGTCACCTACAAGGACGTCGCCGGCGCGGACGAGGCCGTCGAAGAGCTCCAGGAGATCAAGGAGTTCCTCGAGAACCCGAAGAAGTTCCAGGCGCTCGGCGCGCGCATCCCCAAGGGCGTCCTCCTCTACGGGCCTCCCGGCACCGGTAAGACGCTGCTCGCGCGGGCGACCGCCGGCGAGGCCGGAGTGCCGTTCTTCTCGATCTCCGGCTCGGACTTCGTCGAGATGTTCGTCGGTGTCGGCGCGAGCCGCGTCCGCGACCTGTTCGAGCAGGCGAAGCAGGCGAGCCCGTGCATCATCTTCATCGACGAGATCGACGCCGTCGGCCGCCATCGCGGCGCCGGCATGGGCGGCGGTCACGACGAGCGCGAGCAGACGCTGAACCAGCTGCTCGTCGAGATGGACGGGTTCGAGCAGAAGGACAACGTGATCCTGATCGCCGCCACGAACCGCCCGGACATCCTCGATCCGGCGCTGCTGCGCCCGGGCCGCTTCGATCGCCAGATCGTCGTCGACCGCCCGGACCGCAAGGGCCGCCGCGACATCCTCGAAGTGCACTCGAAGGGCAAGCCGCTCGGCAAGGAGCTCGACCTCGACGTTCTCGCCGCGCAGACCCCGGGCTTCACGGGCGCCGACCTCGCGAACGTGATCAACGAGTCGGCCCTGCTCGCGGCACGCAAGGGCCTGAAGACGATCGGCCAGAACGAGCTCGAGGAAGGGATCATGCGCGTGATCGCCGGCCCCGAGAAGAAGTCGCGGCTGTTCTCGGAGAAGGAGCGGAAGATCACCGCCTACCACGAGATGGGCCATGCGCTCGTCGGCTACTACCTCGAGGGCACGGACGACGTCCACAAGATCTCGATTGTCAGCCGCGGCCAGGCGCTCGGGTACACGATCTCGCTTCCGAGCGAGGATCGCTACCTGACGACGAAGGGCACGCTGATGGCCGTGATGGCGATGACGCTCGGTGGTCGCGCCGCGGAGGAGCTCGTCTTCCACGAGGTCACGACCGGTGCGGCGAACGACCTCGAGAAGGTCACGCACACTGCGAAGCAGATGATCATGCGCTTCGGGATGAGCGAGAAGCTCGGCCCGCGGGTGCTCGGCCGTGACCACGACATGCCGTTCCTCGGCCGCGACATGGGGTCTGCGCCGGACTACTCCGAGGAGATCGCGCGGGAGATCGACGACGAGATCCGCCGTGTGATCGAGGAGGCGCACGACACGGCGACGCGGGTGCTGCGCGAGCACATGGAGGAGCTTCACAATCTCTCGCTGATCCTGATCGAGCGCGAGACGGTCGACAAGGACCAGTTCGAGCGCCTGCTTGCCGGCGAGGACGTGTCCACAGTCTTCCCGGAGGAGGTCGAGCCCGTCGCGCCGCCCGCCCCCGAGGCGCCGGAGAAGAAGCCTGCACTGCGGCCCTCGCCGCGGACGATCCCGGGAGCGGCGATGCAGCCGCCGCCCGAGGGCGCAGCGGGCTGATTCCGGCCGCAGATCCGGGGAGCCGCCGGCGCGGATTGTCTGAGCGCGAGCGTCCCTGGTGCCGGGAACCCACGGTTCCCTGGGGAACCTTCCTCCTTCTCGTCTGATTCGGCCTAGTCGGAGGCTTCGCGGGCTTCGCGCGCGGCCAGCACCAGGAGGCCGACAGCGCCGGCCGCCGCTGCCACTCCGACGACCTCGATCACGAGACCGCCGGTACGGAGGAGATCGACGACGGCGAGAACTGCGGCTCCGACGCCGAGCGCGACCAGGGTGATGACGGCGACGAGCGCCACCCGGCGTGCCGCAGCACCCGCCTCCCCGGTCACGGCCGAGCGAGCCTCGAGCGAGAGGTAGGCCAGCTCCCCGATGGCGAGCAGCGTGGCGCCGACGACCGCGGAGTGGGCGTCGAGAGGCGGGTCGTCGATCACGAGGAGTGCCGCGTAGGCTGCGCCGAGAAGCGCAAGGACTCCTACCACCGGCTCGGATCTCCCGATCGCGAGTGTCGCGATCAGGCCGACCACCGCGACGCCGCCGATCCCGGCGACCGGGCGAACAGCGTCCGGTCCTGCCTCGAGAGCGAGCCACACGACGAGGCCGGCTGCCGCTGCGACCGAGCCGGCCCCGACGGACAGGCTGCGAAGCAGAACCGTCCGGCGCTCGGCGGGCCCCCGTGGATCGTCCGGGCGACGGACCGTCGAGCCGACCCGTGACCTCAGCGCCGCGAGAGTCGTGCGCGTCGTCGGAATGCTCTCACCCCCTCGAGCCCGGCAGCGAGCGGGAGCTCGTCTCCCCATCGCGCCACGGCGACGCCGGAGCGCTCGAAGCGTGCCCGCAGAGCGGCCCGCTGCAACAGCCACAGCCGGTAGGCGAGTGCATCCAGGCCATCGGCCGGCGAGACGATGTCCTCCGGCGATACCTCGACGATCGCGAGGTCGTGGCCTCGTGCGCGAAGGTCGAAGAGCGCCGCGATCGAGCGCTCGTCGAGGAGCGGGGTGACCGCGATGACGAGCGCCTTGGGCGGCAGCGTGCGGGCGGGAATGATGTTGACGTCCTTCCAGGCGTAGCTGAACTCGACGCCGGTCTCGAGCAGCGCGTCGATCAGGCGATAGCGCTGGACCATGCCACCGCCCGGCTCGAGCCAGCGGAGGATGCCGCCGAAGGTGACGAGCCCTACTCGATCACGGCGCGCGAGATACCGGCCGGCCAGTGTGGCCGCCGCGCGGACGGCGCGCTCGAGGGTGCCGTCTCCCTCGTCGCCGCTGCGGGCCTCCGCGAAGCTGTCGAGGAAGAGAACGACGTCGGCATTGCGATCCGGGTGGCGCTCGTTGACGATCAACTCGCCGCGACGGGCGCTGGCCCGCCAGTTGACTGAGCGGAGGCGATCGCCGGGAACGAACTCTCGCGTATCGGCGAACTCGAGGCCGTCGGCCCGGACCCGCGCGACGAGATCACCCGTCGCGAGTTGCGTGTCGAGCGGCGCCACGAGGTTCTGCAGCAGCTCGGGGCGTGGGTAGATCTGCAGACGATGTGGGCGGGCAATGCGCCTCTCCCATGCGAGCATCCCGATCCGACCGCGGGCACGCACGCGGATGTCTCCCAGCTCGACCGAGCCCCAGCGGTCACAGCGCAGAGTCAGCGAGAGCGTCCGCTCCTCTCCCGCGCCGAGGCGGAGGCCGCACGGGTTATCGCCCTCGACGACGGTGAGCCCGCGAGGAATCAGCAGGTGCAGCTCGAGCACGTCGATCGGGGTGTCTGCGTTGAGCTCGATCTCGGCGACGATCTCGTCGCCCTCGAGGGCGCGGTCGTGATCGACGGCCAGCCACGCCCCTACCTGCGGGCGCCCCTCGAGCAGAAGCCCCACAGCGACGATCAACGCAAACGGGGCGGCGATCACGACGAGCTCGGGGCGGCGGAGCGAGAGCGCAACGATCAGGCCGAGCGCGGCGAGCCCGAGGTACTGCGCGAGCCGAGGCGACGCGATGGGAGTCACGTGTGCGGTGCGACGTCCTCGGCCGGCGGCGTCGGTACGAGCTCGAGCGTCTCTCGCACGACGTCCTCGCCCGAGCGCCGTTGCACCCACAGCTCGGGCTTCAGGAGCAGGCGATGGGCGAGCGCGGGAACGGCAATGGCCTTGACGTCGTCGGGGGTCACGAAGTCGCGCCCCGCGAGGGCTGCGCGGCACCGGGAGAGCTTCAAGAGCGCCAGGCTTCCGCGCGGGCTGGCGCCGACGGCGACGCTCGTGCTCTCACGGGTAGCCGCCACGACTTCGACGATGTAGCGACCGACGGACGGCTCGACGTGAACGAGCTCCACCGCCGCCTGCATCTCGAGCAGCGTCTGGCGGTCGATCACCTGGGTGAGCGTGATGTCGTCGCCTCGCCGCTCGATCCGGCGGGCCAGCATCTCCCATTCGGCAGCTGCCGCCGGGTAGCCGAATCCCGTCCGCAGGAGGAACCGGTCGAGCTGTGCCTCGGGTAGTGGATATGTCCCTTCGTACTCGATCGGGTTCTGGGTTGCGAGCACGAGGAAGGGCCGTTCGAGCGGCCGCGTGACACCGTCCGTCGTCACCTGTCGTTCCTGCATCGCCTCGAGCAACGCAGCCTGGGTCTTCGGCGGAGCCCGGTTGATCTCGTCGGCGAGCAACAGGTGGGTGAAGATCGGGCCCGCTCGGAACTCGAAGTCGGCGTCGCGCTGGTTCCAGATGGACGATCCGGTCACGTCCGCCGGGAGCAGGTCGGGCGTGAACTGGACGCGGCTGAACCCGAGCCCGCTCGCCTCGGCGAAGGAACGGGCCGTCAGCGTCTTCGCGAGGCCCGGCACGTCCTCGAGCAGGACGTGGCCGTCCGCCAGGAGGCCGAGTAACACGAGCTCGAGCTGCTCGCGCTTTCCCACGACCGCACGTTCGACCTCTGCAACGAGGCGGTCGCCGAGCTCGGCCAGCTCGCGGAGCTCCATCAGATGTGCTCCAGCGTCGTCACGACGCGGTCGAGGGCGTCCTTGCCCATGCCTGTGTCGTGCCGCTCCGAAGGCTGCGGTCGATCCGGTCTGACGAGATCCCAGACGTCCTCGCCGAGCGCGGCGCGCGCGCGATCGGGCTCGTGATCGAGGTCGATGCCACGCCGCGAAGAGAGCAGCTCGCTGGCGAGCGCCGTGATCGTGGGGCGGAGGCGGAAATGCACGTCGAATGCGGTCGATCCCGCCATCGACATCACGCGCTCGAGACGGAGAAGCGCGTCAGGGCGATGCTCGGCGGGAGCGGGTGGGCGGCGCAGGCTTGCGACAAAGGGCGAAGGCGTGCGTGCGTACGCAGCATGAACGACGGCCAGGGACACGAGCAGGGCCAGGGCCAGCACCACGAGGAGCCACACGTGCACCTCCAGCGTGGCGCGTTGGGGCGCGATCGCGAGTGCCACACCGAGGATGATCGTCGGGAGCAACACCAGCTGGGTGACCCGCCACGCCCGGCGCATCAGGTCTCTGCCCGTTCCTGCAGCTCCGCGAGAGCGACAAGGCGCTGGTGCTCGGCGAGGATCTCGGCCGCCCGCAGCTCTGCGCGCACCGCCTCCAGCGCCTCGATCGCCTCGTGCTTCATCTCGGGTGCCACATCATGTCCCGAGAACTTCGCCCATGCGAACAGCGCCGTCAAGCGCGATGTCGCGCGGCGGCTCACGTCGAGGTCGGCGAAGATTCGCTGCAGGTACTCGTCGGGGGCCTCGGCCGGACGGCGTGGGAGCCCGTAGGCTGCGAGGGCGCGTTCCATCCGGGCGTAGGCGGCGATCACCGCGCGCCGCGGGTCGGTCTCGGCCCGGAGATCGTCGAGTGTCTCTTCCAGCACGTCCGTGAG
>Ga0315273_10009272_pt1 | contig 12467 bp, 13 predicted proteins | sample YL17G02_0_MG_FD_205753 | JGI IMG/M metagenome (GOLD analysis project Ga0315273, IMG submission 205753) | Sediment microbial communities from Yellowstone Lake, YNP, Wyoming, USA - YL17G02_0 | ecosystem: Environmental > Aquatic > Freshwater > Lake > Sediment | place: USA: Wyoming | collected... | reverse complement strand
AGAGCACCCGGCTTGCGCCGGGAGTCTCGCCAAATACCGCATCAACCCCGGCAATGTCGGCTTCAAGGACAAGCGCGACAGGCAGTTCTCCGAGATCGTCGAGATCGCGATCGCGCAGGGGAAGGCGGTCCGCATCGGGGTCAACTGGGGAAGCCTCGACCAGGAGCTTCTCACCCGCCTCATGGACGAGAATGCGCTTCTGTCCGAGCCAAAGGATACGCGCGAGGTGATGCATGAGGCGATCGTGCAGTCGGCGTTGCTGAGTGCCGCGCGCGCCATTGAGCTTGGGCTTCCCGCCGATCGCATCGTGCTGTCGGCCAAGGTCAGCGCGGTGCAGGATCTGATCGCGGTCTATGCCATGCTTGCCGCGCGCTCGGACTTGGCGCTACATCTCGGGCTGACCGAGGCGGGCATGGGATCGAAGGGCATCGTCGCTTCGTCTGCCGCGCTCGCCGTGCTGCTCCAGCAGGGGATCGGCGACACGATCCGCATCTCGCTCACGCCTGAGCCGAACGGCGACCGGACGCTCGAGGTGAAGGTGGCGCAGGAGCTCCTGCAAAGCATGGGCTTCAGGAGCTTCGTGCCGCTGGTCGCCGCCTGCCCCGGCTGCGGGCGGACCACCTCGACCACCTTCCAGGAGCTTGCGCGCGATATCCAGGACTTCATCCGTGCGGAAATGCCGGAATGGAAGCGGCGCTATCCCGGCGTGGAGACGCTCACCGTCGCGGTGATGGGGTGCATCGTCAACGGGCCCGGCGAATCGAAGCAGGCCGATATCGGCATCTCGCTGCCGGGCACCGGAGAGGCGCCGGCCGCGCCCGTGTTCATCGACGGCAAGAAGGTGGCGACCTTGCGCGGCCCCGGCGCGGCGGCCGATTTCAAGCAGATGGTGCTCGACTATATCGAGCGCCGCTTCGGGCAAGCCGCCATCGGCCGCAGCGCGGCGGAGTAAGCGCGCCCTATTTCGCCGAGATGGCGCCGCCAGCGATGCTGACAGTGAGCGCAATCAAGGTGACATTGAACACGAAGGCCACCATGCCGTGGGCAATCACCGTCTTGCGGATCGTCCTCGACGTCACTTCCACGTCGGAGACTTGCGTCGACGTCCCGATGGTGAAGGCGACATAGAGGAAGTCCCAATAATTGGGCGCCGTCGCTCCGGGGAAGCGGAGGCCGCCCCCCTTGCCGCGATGCTCGGCGTAATATTCATGGGCGTAATGCAGCGCGAAGATGATCTGAATGAACACCCAGGACAGCAGGGTGGTGAGGAAGAGCAGGGCGAGGATGCGGGGGGAAGACTCGCCTCCGGGCGTGGTGTGCAGCCAGAAGATGATGGCGGCGAGGCTCGCAATCGCCGCCGTCACGGTCAGCACCGGCACCGCGTAACGTCCCTCGTCCTCGAGCGCGGACTGGCGGCGCACGTGACTCGTGTCGGAGCGGGCCATCATCGTGAGCACGAGGCCGAGATAGAGGGCGACGCCGGCGTCCCAGCCCATCAGCAGCCGCGACACCAACCGGTATCCCTCCGGCAGGAAGATCACGAGCAGGACGCACAGGACGGCGGAGACAAGTAACCGCCAGCGTGCCTGCAAGAACCGCGACAGCCGCGATGGCGGGCGAGGGGTTTGTGAGCGCGGCTTGGCCATGGGCGCTATTCGATCCGGATTCGGGGCGCGCCTCAAGCGCGTCGTTCGGCGATGAAGCGGGCGGCGTCGATCAGGGTGGCGCCCTTGTCGCCGAAGCGAGCGAGGGCGTTCTCGGCCTCGGCGACAAGGGCGGCAAGCCTGGCTTTGGCGCCCTCGACGCCGAGCAGCGCCACGAGTGTGGCCTTGCCTCTCCGCGTGTCCTTGGCCACCGCCTTGCCAAGCGCGGCCGCGTCGCCTTGGGCATCGAGCAGGTCGTCGGCGAGCTGGAAGGCCTGGCCGAAGGAAGAAGCATAACCGCGAAGCGCGGCACGGTCGGCGGCGGACGCCCGCCCGAGAACGGCGCCTGCCTCGCAGGCGAAGCGGAACAAGGCGCCCGTCTTGAGGGCCTGCATCTCGGCGATTTCGCCCGCGCTGAAAGCTTGCCGCGCGGGGCTCAGATCGAGCGCCTGGCCGAGCGCCATGCCTTGCCATCCGCCCGCCTTGGCCAGAAGCAGGACTAGCTCGGCGCGAATGGCGGGATCGGGATGGGTGGTCGGATCGCTCAAGATCTCGAAGGCGGACGTCAGAAGGGCGTCGCCCGCAAGGATCGCGGTCGCCTCATCGAAGGCGATGTGGAGTGTGGGCCGCCCCCTGCGGACGGCGTCATCGTCCATGGCAGGCAGATCGTCATGCACGAGAGAGTAGCAATGGACGCATTCGAGCGCGGAAGCCGCGGACAGCGCGTCGTCCTCGGCAACGCCGAACAAGCGCGCCGATTCGATGAGAAGAAACGGCCTCAATCGCTTGCCGCCCCCAAGCGCCGCATAGCGCATGGCCTGGCCGAGCCTGGCCCCCAAGGGGGCGGGCCTTGGGCTCTGGGCGAGCAGGCGGTCGAGCCGTTCCTCGACGGCGTAGGCGACGCGTTCGAGCTCTGCGAGAAAGGTCATCTTGGGGAAAGTGTGAAAAACAGCGGCTCTTTGCCGCAAATCCTAGGTAATCCTTACCCTAATACGACGTTGCTCAAGGCGGCAACTGGGAGGTACAAGGCGGCTTATGGCGATTCAAGCGGTGTCAGGCGAGCGCCCACGGAAGCGCACCAAGGGACGCCATAGACATCCATGGCTGAGGCGCGCCGCGCGTCTCCTGCTTTACCTTGCCGCCGCCGTTCTGCTCTCCATCGTCGCCTTCCGCTTCGTCAATCCGCCGATCACGCTGGTGATGCTGGTGGAGAAGCTGAAAGGCAACACGCTCCGCCGCGATTGGGTGCCGCTCGAAGATATGTCGCGCCAACTCCCCTTGGCGGTGATCGCCAGCGAGGACGGGCGCTTCTGCCTCCATTGGGGCGTCGACTGGAGCGCGGTCAGGGAGGCGATCAAGGAGGGCGACGGCTTCGCCGATTTTCGCGGGGCGAGTACGATCCCGATGCAAACGGCGAAGAACCTCTATCTGTGGAACGGGCGAAGCTATGTGCGCAAGGCGCTGGAAGTGCCGCTCGCTTATCTGATGTCATTCATTTGGCCGAAAGAGCGGATGATGGAGGTCTATCTCAACGTCGCCCAATTCGGGCCCGGCACTTTCGGGGCGGAGGCCGCAAGCCGGCGCTATTTTGGCAAGAGCGCCTCGGAGCTCAGCCGCCGCGAGGCAGTGCTGCTCGCCGTCGCTCTGCCGATTCCCGGCTTCCGCAACCCGGCAAGGCCGAGCGCAAGGATGCTCAGGATCGCCACCGCCATCGAGCGCCGCATGCCGATCATCGCCAGGCGCTCCGCTTGCGTCGTGCCGCGCCGCTGAAATTGTGGCCCACCGGCCCCTGGCCAGCGGAAGCGATTGCCACTATAAGGGCGGGCTCGAAGGCCCCGCCTCCCTCGCGGGCCGCTTATAGGGTTTGCACCATGGCTGTTCCCAAAAGAAAAGTCTCGCGCATGAAGCGGGGCAACAGGCGGGCACACGACGCCTTGTCGTCGCCGACCTATGTTGAGGACAAGGACTCCGGTGAGCTTCGCCGGCCGCATCACATCGACCTGAAATCTGGCCGTTATCGCGGCCGGCAGGTGCTCGACGTCAAAGAAGAGACTTGAGGCCGACAAACTGACCGGCCCGTTGGGAACGGGGGGTTCGGATCGTCATGACGGAAACGGGGCCTGAATCGAGGGTCGTGCGCCGGCGCGAGCGGCGGAGCTGGATGTCCTCCCTGCCTCTCCTTGTCATCCCGCTCCTTGCCTATGTGGCGTTTGCCGGCGCCGGCGCGGAGTTCGGCGCACCCCGCGTCCGCGTTAGCCTGCCGTCTGGGGCTGAGTGGCAGCTCACGCTGGGCGACATTCTCCTGGCGGTCGGCCTTGGCCTTCTCTTCTTCGAGATCCTGAAGGCAACGCGGACCGGCGGCAACTCGGTCGTCGACCATGCCTTTTCGATGATGGTGTTTGTCGTCTGCCTGATCCTGTTCCTCATCTGGGACGGGGCCTCGACCTCGACCTTCTTCCTACTCATGCTGATGGCGATGATCGACGTGATCGCTGGCTTCTCGGTCACCATCAATGCCGCGCGCCGCGATTACAGTGCCGGCGGACCCGCCTAGTCCGCGCTTTCCGATCCAGCAAGCTTTTGTCAACCAAGCCGAACGAAAGGCGTGCTCCAGCCGCGTCCTTGCCGTCTTTCGCGCGCGATCTCGCCCTTTTTTAGGCCTTGTTGCATAGGGTCAGCGCCAAACAAACAAGGCGCCAATAGGCGTCCCATGCCTAACACCCATGGAAAAAAGGGGGCGGTCAGTGAGTGCATCCACGAAGGAGCTTACCCCCATGCCGCCGGCGCATCCGCAAGGCGCTGGAAGCGTGTTGGATTTCGACCAGCCCGACGCGCACGCTGAAGGCGGAGACGCCTCAGGCCCGCGCGAAGCGCCACTCGACCTCGAGCAGGTCCTCGCCAGTGTGCGCGAGACGGCCTATCGCTGGGACTTCGCCAGCGATCGGATCGACTGGGCGGCCAATGCGGAAGCCGTGCTTGGCGTCGCCGATGCCGAGAAGATCGCCGGAGGCCGCGCCTTTGCCCTCCTCGTCGACCCGGAGCAGGCCGGCGCCCGCTATGACGGGATCACCGGCGGTCCTCATGTCGCGCCCGAGACGGCGTTGCGCTATTGCCTCCGCTATCGCTTCCTCCCCGAGGGGCGCCGCGGCCGGGCAGCGCTGTGGATCGAGGACACCGGCGTCTGCTCGATCAACGCGGACTCGCGCCCGAGCGTGGCGCAAGGCACGCTCAGGGTGATCAACGACCGCCGCGAGAGGGAGGAACGGCTGCTCTATCTCGGCAGCCACGACGAACTCACCGGGCAGCTCAATCGGACGAGGCTGACCGATGAACTCACTTTCTTTCTCGGAAGCGCCGGCCGGACCCCTACCAAGGGTGCGTTCCTGCTTGGCGGCGTCAACGACCTCACCCTCGTCAACGAGACCTATGGCTACGACGTCGGCGACGAGGTGATCACCATCGTCGGCCGGCGCATCGGTCGCGCCTTGCGCGGCAAGGATTGCATCGGCCGATTCTCATCGAACAAGTTCGGGATCGTGCTCCAGGATTGCAGCGTGGAGGGGGTGGAGACGATCGCCCGCCGCCTCGTGGCGACGGTCCGCGACAGCTTCATCGATACGAGCGTGGGCGCGGTGGCGACGAGCATCTCGGTCGGCGCGGTGCTCCTTCCCGACAATGCCGGCAATGCTCAGGCGGCAATAGGCCGCGCCCTTCAGGCGCTCGATGTCGCCCGCAGCAGCCGCAGCGACCGCTTCAGTCTCTACCAGCCTTGCGAGCGCAGGGAGTCGGAGCGGCGGCGTGCCGTGGCCATCGCCGACGAAATCGTACGCGCGCTCAACGACCGCCGCATGATACTCGCACTACAGCCGATCGTCACGTCGGGGAGCCACGAGCCGGAGCTATACGAATGTCTGCTGCGCATGAAGCGGCTCGACGGCTCGATCGCCTCGGCCTCGGAGTTCATCCCCGTGGCGGAGCAGTTCGGGCTCGCCAAGCTGGTCGACCACCGCGCGCTCGAGCTCGCCGTCGAGCTGTTGCGCTCCATGCCCGACATCAAGCTTGCGTTCAACGTGTCGGCGGCGACGGCCACCGATCCGCAATGGCTCCACGGGCTTGAGGCCTTCGCCGGAAAAGGCTCAGGGCTGGCTGAACGGTTGACCATCGAGATCACCGAGACCGCCGCCATCTCCGATTTGGAGGAGACGGTGAAATTCGTGGCGGCGCTCAAGGCTCTCGGCTGCCGTGTGGCGCTCGACGATTTCGGCGCGGGCTACACCTCGTTCCGCTCCCTGCGGCTGCTCGGAGTCGATATGGTCAAGATCGACGGCTCCTTCATCCAGAATCTGGGCACGCAGGCCGAGGACGAGCTGTTCGTGCGCACGCTCATCGAACTCGCCAAGAGCTTCGGCATCACCACCGTGGGGGAGTGGGTGGGCGACGAGAAGACGGCGAAGATGCTGGAGAATGCCGGCATCTCATATATGCAAGGCTATTTCTTCGGCGCGCCGGAGCTGACCAAGTCAGAAGCCGCCGTGCGGCCGGCAGGCTAGAGCGCGTCTCACGGGACTTGCCCGCCCTCGGCGAGACGGGTGGCAAGCGCCGCAAGTAGGGGGTCGTGAATTCCTTCCTCCTCGAGATGGCGCACGGTGTTCAGCACATAGTCGATATTGGTGCCCGACCGGCCGACCGCCGATCGCACGAGGCGCGCCTGTCTCTCCATGGAGAGTTGGCCGGCATATTGCGGGTGCCCCCGGTCGACGACGTAGCACAGCGCCTCGAGCTCCCGGCCTGAGCCGTCGAGCAGGCTGACCGGCCTCATGGTCTCGACATAGACATCCGTGACCTGCTCCCGCTCGCGCAGATAGGCGAGCGTCGCGTCTCGTTTGTCCGGCGCCACGCGAAACGCGACGCCGCGGCACGCGCCCCCCTCGTCGAGGCCGAGCACAAGGCCGGGATTTTCCTGCGTGCCGCGATGATGGAAGGAGTAGATGCAGAGCGAGCGGTGCGCGCCGATCAGCGCCGCGGGGGCCTGCGCGCTGAACTCGAAGCCGGGCCGCCACATGAGCGAACCGTAGCCGAACACCCAAAGCTCAGCCATCTGTCCCGCGATTGGCCCTACAGGGGGCGGATGGAATAGATCAGCTCGCCCTTGAACTTGCCCTCTTCCGGCACCCACGGGAAGTAGATGACCCATTGCAGCTGCACCGTCTCGCCGACATTCTCCAGCCCGGCGAACGGCTTGACCAGCTTGCCGGTCATGTTCACCACGTCGAGGACGCCCTGGGGGCCGATCACCAGCGCCTGCGGAACCCACTCCGACTCCACCAGGGAGCTCAGGAACACGCGGTAGAAGGCGGTGGCCTGCTCATGCCCCACCCAGCGTTTCCCCGCCGTGACCAGCTCCATCACGCAATCATCGGTGAAGACGCTGAGCATGATTTTCATCTGCGCCTTGAACACGTCCTCAGTGAACGGCTTGAACAAAACCTCTTCGGCCTGAACGTGGGTCAGCCAAGCACGCCTGACGGCGTCGTATTCCTCCGGGGTAACCTCCCAGGTGATCGGCTGGCCCTTGAAGCGAGGATCTTTGAGCAGCTGCACAACCGGATCTGAGCTCATACCCGTCCTTTCACTGGGGAACCTGCGGCGGGCATTCGGTCCTAGTCGTCATGCCCGTGAGGCCTGCCGAAATCGGCCGCCTCGGTATCCTGGCCGGCCTCGACGATGGAGCGGCGAATGGCGCGGGTGCGGGTGAACAGCTTCTCCAAAGCTTCGCCGTCGTCCCACCGGATCATGCGCTGGAGCGCGGCAAGATCCTCCGAGAAGCGGCCGAGCATCTCCAACACCGCCTCCTTGTTGTTGAGAAACACGTCGCGCCACATCACCGGGTCCGATGCGGCGATGCGGGTGAAGTCGCGGAAGCCGCCGGCCGAGAACTTGATCACCTCGGACTGCGTGACCTCCTCGACATCGGCGGCGGTGCCGACGATGTTGTAGGCGATCAAATGCGGAATGTGGCTGGTGATGGCGAGCACGATGTCATGATGCTCCGGCGTCATGGTCTCGACCTTGGCGCCGAGCAGACGCCAGAAAGCGGCGAGCCGGTCCAACGCCTGGACGTCGGTACCTTCAGGCGGCGTCAGGATGCACCAGCGGTTCTCGAACAACTCGGCAAAGCCTGCATCGGGACCGGAATGTTCGGTGCCGGCGACCGGATGGGCCGGAACGAAATGAACATTGTTCGGTAAATACGCGCCCATGTCGCGCACGACGGAACCCTTCACGGACCCCACATCCGAAATCGTCGCTCCGGCCTCAAGATGCGGGCCGATTTCCTTGGCTACCGCACCGCAAGCCCCGACCGGAACGCAGACGATAACCAAGTCGGCACCTTCAACCGCCTCGGCATTGGTCTCGACAACCTTATCGGCGAGTCCGAGCTCGACGACGCGCTTCCGCGTCTGCGGCGAGCGCGCGGTGGCCACGATCGAGCGCACGGCGTGTTGTGCGCGTGCGGCCCTGGCGATGGACGAGCCGATCAGCCCCAGCCCGATGATGGCGATTCTATCGAACAAAGGCTCGCTCATTGGCGGGACGCGCCGTTGGCGCCCATGAATGCGGTGAGCGCGTCGAGCACGGCGCGGTTTTCCTCCTCCGTGCCGATGGTCATGCGCAGTGCGTCGGGAAGGCCATATTCCTCGACCCGACGCAAGATGATCCGCCGCTCATGCAGGAATTTGTCGGCCTCGGGCGCCGATCTGCCGTTGCCTTTGGGGAAATGCAACAGCAGAAAATTCGTGGCGCTCGGCGTCACGCCAAGGCCAAGACGGGAAAGCACCTCGGCCATGCGCCCGCGCCAGACCTCGTTATGCTCCACGGCGCGCTGCACCCACGCTGGGTCTTCGAGCGCCGCCACGCCTGCCGTGATGGCGGGGCCCGACACGTTGAACGGACCCCTGATGCGGTTCAGCGCAGCGGCGACTTCGGTCGGGCAATAGGCCCAGCCGAGCCTGAGATAAGCGAGCCCGTAGATTTTGGAGAAGGTGCGCGTCATCACCGTGTTGCCAGTCGTGGCGACGAGCTCGATGCCGGCCTCGTAGTCGTTCTTCCGCACATATTCGGCGTAGGCCGCGTCGAGCACGAGCAGCACGTCGGAGGGCAAGCCGGCGTGCAGGCGCTTCACCTCGTCGAAGGCGAGATAGGTGCCGGTCGGATTGTTGGGGTTGGCGACGAACACCATGCGCGTTGCGGGCGTGACCCGGGCGAGGATGGCGTCCACGTCCGTGGTGAGATCGGTCTCGGGCGCGACGACCGGCGTGGCGCCCCGCGCCAGGATCGCGATTTTGTAAACGAGGAAGCCGTGCGCGCTGTAGATCGCCTCGTCGCCGGGGCCGAGATAGGCGCTTGCCAGGAGGTTCAGCAGCTCGTCGGAGCCCGCGCCGCACACGATGCGGCCGGGATCGAGCCCGTACAGCTTGGCGAGCGCTTCCCGCAAAGGTCGCGCCGAGCCGTCGGGGTAGCGCGACAGCGAGCCGGCGGACGCGAGATAGGCCTCGACCGCGCGGGGGCTCGGCCCGAATGGGGTCTCGTTGGAGGAGAGCTTGATCACCGGGTGCGCGCCAGGGAGCGCGCTCATGCCGGGTAGGTAGGGCGCGATGTCGAGAACGCCTGGACGGGCGCGCGGGCCACGCTTGGCGGCCATCTGGTGTTGCTCCTCGGCGGGGTGTTGCGAAGGGCCTCTCATAGGGCCATTCCTTATGCCAAAGCAAAGAAAAGATTGACTTTCAACGCTAAGCTCCTAGCTAACGCCGAATTGTATAATTTTCGGCAAGATGCCGGGCTGAGCGTAGCCGAGTGGTTCGAAGACATGAGCGAGACCCCGACGGCGCAAGCCTTCACCGACCATTCGTTGAGGCTGGCGCAGGTCACCAACCCGCAAAGCGAGATCGTGCACTTCCCGGTGCACGAGACGCTCAAGCTCGACTGCGGGGCGGAGCTGTCGCCGTTCTCCATCGCCTACCAGACTTATGGCGAGCTCAATGCCGCGCGATCGAATCTCGTGCTGGTCTGCCATGCGCTGACCGGCGACCAGCATGTCGCCAACATCCATCCCGTCACGGGCAAGCCGGGCTGGTGGGAGACCATGGTCGGCCCCGGCAAGCCGATCGACACCGACCGCTATTTCGTGCTGTGCGCCAATGTCATCGGCGGCTGCATGGGCTCGACCGGGCCGAGCTCGATCAATCCCGCTACCGGGCGTCCCTACGGGCTCGACTTTCCCGTCATCACCGTGCGCGACATGGTGCGGGCGCAAGCGCGGCTGCTCGATCATCTCGGCATCCCCGACGTGCTGTGCGTGCTGGGCGGTTCAATGGGCGGCATGCAGGTCCTGGAATGGGCCGCGACCTATAAGGACCGCGTGTTCTCGGCGGTGCCAATCGCCTGCGCCGCGCGCCACTCCTCGCAGAACATCGCCTTTCACGAGGTCGGGCGCCAGGCGGTGATGGCCGATCCCGACTGGTGCCAGGGCCGCTATCTCGAAGACGGCAAGAGCCCGCGCAAGGGGCTCGCGGTGGCGCGCATGGCCGCGCACATCACCTATATGTCGGACGAGGCGCTGCACAATAAGTTCGGCCGCAATCTCCAGGACCGGGAGAAGATCACCTTCGGCTTCGACGCCGACTTCCAGGTGGAGAGCTATCTGCGCCATCAGGGCTTGAGTTTCGTCGATCGCTTTGACGCCAACTCGTACCTCTACATTACGCGCGCCATGGACTATTTCGACCTCGCGGCCGATCATGGCGGGGTGCTCGCCAACGCCTTTGTCGGCACCAAGACCCGCTTTTGCCTCGTCTCGTTCACAAGCGACTGGCTATTCCCCACCGAGGAGAGCCGGGTGATCGTGCATGCGCTGAACGCGGTGGCCGCCAATGTCAGCTTCGTCGAGCTCAAGACCGATAATGGCCACGACTCGTTCTTGCTGCACGAGCCCGAGCTGTTCGATACGATCCGCGGCTTCTTGAGTGCGGGCGCGCTCAAGCGCGGCATTGCGGGGGCGGAAGGATGGCTGCCGTGAACCTCAACGTGCCGCCTCACGCGGTCCGCGCTGCCGACACCAATCGTGTCGACCTTCTGCTGATCGCCGAGATGGTGAGTCCAGGCGCGCGTGTGCTCGATATCGGTTGTGGCGACGGCACGCTGCTGCGCTTGCTGGCCGAGAAGCGGGGCGTGGACGGCCGCGGCATCGAGCTCAGCCAAGCGGGGGTGAATTCCTGCGTGGCGCAAGGCCTGTCCGTGATTCAGGGCGACGCCGACACCGACCTGGTCTATTACCCGGACTACGCCTTCGACTTCGTCATTCTGTCGCAGACTATTCAGGCGACCTATTCGCCGCGCCACGTGCTCGAGCAGCTGTTGCGCATCGGCAAGCGCGCGGTGGTCTCCTTCCCGAATTTCGGCAATTGGCGGGTGCGCACCCAGCTGATGTTCGGCGGCCAGATGCCCAAGACCGACAATCTGCCGGACCGCTGGTACGACACGCCGAACATCCATCTCTGCACCATCAAGGACTTCCTCGACCTGTGCGATGACATCGGGGCCGAGGTCGAACGTGCCGTGGCGCTCAACGCCTATGGGCGCAAGCTCGGCGTCTCCATGCCGCTGTTCGCGCAGAACCTGTTCGGCGAGCAGGCCGTGTTTCTACTCTCGCGGTAAGACGCGCGATGTGACGGCGCCAGCGGGGACGGGGACGATGCGGCGGCGAACCTTGCGCGTCTCGCGCGCCGGCACCGCGGCGTAGATCTGCTTGGTCGCCTCGACCAGGATCACGCCGGAGAAAGTCGGCCACAGCACGAGGCCCAAGCGCTCCCAGAACAGCGGCCATTTCAGCAGGATGCGCCAGTTGAAGGGCGGCATGTGGAGCGCGTATTCCCATTCTTCCGGCGAGAACATGGCCTCCTTGAGCAGCCGCGTGAGCTGGCTGCGGCTGAACGGGCTGCCATAGCCGAACGGCGTGGTGTCGACTCGCGCCCATAAGCCCCGGCGATTGGGGACGATAAGCAGTAGCCGGCCGTTCGGCGCCAGCACCCGCCACAGCTCGCGCAAGAGCTCGCGCGGCTTCTCCGACCATTCGAGCATATGGACCAGGAGGATGCGGTCGGCGCCCTCGTCGAGGAGCGGCAGCTCGGTGTCCTCGACCAGCACGCTCAAAGCCTGGCCCTTCTCGGGCCAGGGAACGGCGCCGAGGCTCGCCGGCATGAGCGCGCCCAACGGCTCCGCCTCTCCCCGGAAGGCAGCGAGATAGGGCGTGGCGAAGCCGAGGCCGAAGGTGCGGCAGCCTTTGATGTCGCCCCACCTTGCCCGCAAGCGGGCCCCGAGCAGCCTGCGCACCACAAGCCCGAGTGGGCAGGCGTAGAAGTCCTTGAGGTCGACGGCGTCGAGATGCATGGGCCATCATAACGTGTGAAGGTTAAACGCCGCAGCAATCTCCATCCCTCCCCTTGATGGGGAGGGTGGCTCGGCCAAAGGTCGAGCCGGGTGGGGTGAGCCTGCGCAGAACACCCCCCACCCGGCGCGCAGAATCGCGCGCCGACCTCCCCACGAGGGGAGGTATGGAACGCGTGGTGAGCTTGCGTTTTAACGAGGGCGCACGGGTGATAGGGTAAGGCGAGCAAAGATGGAAGGCGGCGGTTAGTCATGACGAAACTCGAAGTTCACCAATTCCCGACGCGCGGCGACAATTACGGCGTGCTCATCCACGACCCTAAGACCGAGGCGACCGCCGCGATCGATGCGCCCGACGCCGAGGAGTTGCTGGCGGCGCTG
>Ga0315273_10009269_pt1 | contig 12473 bp, 12 predicted proteins | sample YL17G02_0_MG_FD_205753 | JGI IMG/M metagenome (GOLD analysis project Ga0315273, IMG submission 205753) | Sediment microbial communities from Yellowstone Lake, YNP, Wyoming, USA - YL17G02_0 | ecosystem: Environmental > Aquatic > Freshwater > Lake > Sediment | place: USA: Wyoming | collected... | reverse complement strand
CCTGCTGGCCCAGCGCGGGTGGCGGATCGGCCTGCGCGACCTGCCCGCGGACGGCACGCGCCTGAAGGCCCGCGAGCAGCGCCTGGTGACCTTCGAGGTCCACGCGGGCGCGCCGTTCACTCAGGCCGATGCCGAGGCGGCGGCCGAGCGGGACGTCGTGGTGACCGCCACCGCCGACGGGGCCATCCTCGGCGGCATGGTGTACCGGATCGATCCCGCGCTCGAGATGCCGTTCAACGACCGCGCGCCCGAGGACAGGAAAGAGGGGTGCCGCGACAAGGCCAGACAGCTCCTCGACTGCCTGAACCTGCCCGGCGGCAAGGTGAAGCGGGTGCGGGTCCGCAAAGTGGCGATCGATGTCGAGATGGAGCACGGCGACTGCGGTTGCGATTAGCGTGTGGCGCCCCTATTCACTTGAGAGGAGGACTCTATGCCCGTCGAACGTCCCGCAGCTCCGGGGCCCTGCAACCCCGCCTGCACCCGAGTCGTCAAGTTCATGACCGATCACGAAGTGCCGGCCAGCATTGGGATCAGCCTGCCGCCGTACACGAGCGTCAATGGCTATCGGCACATCAACGTCTTCGTCAAGTTCAGCCAGGCGACCGCGAACGAGCCGCCAGTGGACCTGGGCGTGATCTTCGCTTTCGACGTCAACGGCGACATGGGCGCCCGCCGGTATGCCAACCTGGAGGAGAACCTCAGCGGCCCGCAGAGCACCAACTTCATCGAAGTGTCGGGGCAGGGAAGCTGGCACGGGAGCCCCCACAATATCAGCAGCTACTCGGCCCGGTTCCCCGTGATGGGGCCGTTCGTGGAGGTGTTCGTCTACAACCGGGCGCCGATCAAGCGGACCGTGAGCGTGTGGGGGTATCTGGTTTCGTAGGGCGGCGCCTGCGCCCGGTTGGCTGGTGCAGCCAGCGCGCCGCCCGGGGCGCGTCGGCTGCCCGGTCGCCGCGGCTGGAACGCGGCGCAGCGGCTGGCACATGGCGAGGCGGCGGGGCGTCGCGCAGAACTACAGTCCTGCGCCCCCCCGTTCATCCTGGCCGCCAGCGTCTCGACAGTCCTCGTGAGCGCTTCGTCCTGCGCGCTGAGGTGGTCGAGCACGGCGCGCACTTCCTCCTCGGCCTTGCGGCTGAACTCGTCGTCGTTGTGGGCCTCGAGGCGGTCGCGCGCGGCCAGCCGGAGTTGGCTCATGGTGAGCATCGGGGCGGAGGAGGCTCACGCTCTTCGCCGTCCCGCGTCTCCGGCTACCTGACAGGCCAGCCCTTCTTCAGGTCCAGCGTGCCGGCGCTCAAGAACAGCCTCAGCGGGCTTTGCCGAGAAGTCGCAACCAGATATTGTCTTCAGACCGCGCAGCAGACGGACATCAGGGGAGGTTACGATGGCAGAACATGGCGACGTTCTCTATGACGACCAAGGGCATGCACGGCACTTCAAAGTCGCGCGCGAAGCAACCGGCGCCGCAGCCGCTGCAGCCGTCACAGCCGGCACGGCGCAAGAGGCCGCCAAGAATTTCTTGAAGGCCCAGGCGGGTGTATTGAAGGTCCCGCTGGATGCCATGCAATCGCTTGATGTGCGGGCGGCGATCGCTCCTACCGGTGAAGATCAGGCGCTTCGCTTCGAGTCGGAAACGCAGCTGATGGATACGACAGTCGTCAGCTACACCCAGACGATGTTCGGCCTGCCGATCTACCAGGCCGGCGTATCCGTGACGGTGCGCGCGCCGGACAACAGCGTGCAAGCGGCGACATCGACGTTGCACTACGACATCGCGGCGCAGCCGCCCGGCAGCGCTTTGACCGGCAGAGTCATGAACGCCGCGGCCGTCGGCGGCTACGACGAACTGGCCCGCACTGCCATCCCGGCTGCCAAGGACATGCGGATCAATCGCACCCGCTTGATGGTCTATCGATACGATGCCGCCGCACGCACGCACAGCCATCCGAAGGGGGACAGCAAGAGCGGCTTCCACACCGACCCGCCAACCTTGCCGGTTCCGCCGGTCCCCGAGTCAATCGTCAATGGCAAACATTATGTCGTCGTGGAGGCGCTGTTTTCGTTGTCGCGGCCGAATTATGGCATGCTCAACTGGCGGGCCTTCATAGAGCCGGAGAGCGGCGCCGTGCTCTACCTGCGTGCGCTCGTCGACGGTGTGACCGGTCTCGTGTTCGACCGGGACCCGATCACCAAGACCGGCAGTCTGGCCAATCTGCCGAGCGCCACCAGCGCGACGCTCGATCTGTTGCGCGACAATGTCATGCTCGTCGACCTAGGCCCGGCCTCGGGCGGCCTGCAGAGCCTGGCCGGAAATTTCGTCTCTCTGGCCGATAAGTCGGCTCCATCGCCGCCCTTGCCAACACAACCCAGCCCGTTCGTTTTCAACTATGGCTCGCGGACCGACGACTTTGCGGCCGTTAACGCCTATTATCATTGCGACCGCTTCTTCCGCATGGTGCGGGACACGGGCTTCACCATCGCGAGCTACTTCAACGGCACCGCGTTCCCTGTCCCGGTCGATCACCGCGGGATGGGAAATGCCGTCAATGCCCAATGCCCCGGCAATACAATGTCGAACGGCATCGGCTTTGCCCAATTCGCCCTCGCCGATGCCGGCAATATCGCGAATCCGATCGGCATCGCCGCCGACTGGCGAGTCGTGCTGCACGAGCTTGCCGGGCATGGCATCCTCTGGGACCACGTGGACTCGCCGAATTTCGGTTTCTCCCATAGCGCCGGCGACGGTATCGCGGCGATTCTCAACGATCCGGACACGCTGGCGCCGGATCGTTTCGTCACCTTCCCTTGGGTCAATATTGGCCGCATGCACAATCGGCCCGTGAACGGCTGGGGATGGGGTGGGGTCAATGATGTCGGCGGATACAGCAGCGAACAGATATTGGCGACGTGCCATTTCCGCCTATATCGCTCGATCGGCGGCGACTCGACTTCTCAGCAGCGCCGCGTCTTCGCCGCGAGGTCCGCAGTCTACCTGATCCTGCGCGGCGTCGGCCAGCTGACGCCGGCCACGAATCCGCCCAATGCGCTCGCCTGGGAACAGCAGCTCGAGACGGCCGATGCAGGCGTTTGGACCTCCACCAATCCGGCGGAAACCCATGCCGGCGGTGCCTATGACAAGGTAATCCGCTGGGCGTTCGAGAAGCAGGGCCTGTTCCGCGCCGCCGGCCAACCGGCGACACAGGAAGGCAATCCGCCAGCAGTCGATGTCTATGTCGACGACGGCCGGCATGGCGAATACCCGTTCCAGCCGAACCATTGGAGTTGCACGGACATCTGGAACCGGGTGACGGTCGGCGCGGGCGGTGGCGTCCACCAGGAGCCCGTCGTCGGGAAGATCAACTACGCGTATGTGCGCATCAAGAACCGCGGCACCCAGCCGGCGACGAAAATCGTCGTCAAGGGCTTCCACTGCCTGCCGGGTGTCGGGCTTGAATTTCCGACGGACTGGTTGCCGATGGCGACGCCGCAGTTGACCGCACCCAACCTCGCCGCCAGCGACAATGTGGGCGAGGTCGTCGGGCCGTTCAAGTGGATGCCGTCGCAAGTCGGGCACGAATGCATGTTCTTCAGCGTTTCCGCCAGCGGCGACCCCGGCAACATCGACGGTCGCGTCGTTGGGCCGATCCCGGAATGGCGGCTCGTGCCGCATGACAACAACATCGGTCAGCGTAACGTGCATCCGGTCCCGCCGGCGCTTGTCAAGGTGCCTTGGGAGAAATTGCCGTTCTGGATCCGCAACCACGGCAAGCAGCCGGTGCGGCTCGGTGTCGACATCAAGCTGCCGCCTTGGCTCGCCAAGCTCGGATGGAAGTTCGACATTCCTCAGATCACTAAGGAAAAGGTGTCGGTCAAGGCGGGCGAAATGCTAAAGGTCGCCCTCTCAATGACCAAGGGCAAGGCGTTCGACGAGAAGGTGCTCGCGAAGGAACGCGATCGCGACATCGTTCTGACCCTGCTCTACGACGACATGCCGGCCGGCGGCATGACCTACCGTATCACACCGGGCGGTAAGAGGGCGGTCGGTAAGAACGCGTAAGCGCTGGGGCATTGTCAACGTGCCGCGATCATGATTTGATGAGGCGGTGTGCGCCCTTCGTGGGGCAGGGTTTCCTGTCCTTCTGTCCTTGTGTTGGTTCCGTTCGAAACACGTTGGGCGCTTCTGACGCCCGTTTCCGATGAGTAGGGGAGGGTGGCATGCCGACATCTGTGACGATACCCCCGGTATCCCTCCAACTCAGGAATACGACGTTGTTCCTTGTCCGTCACGCCGACGTACTGGTTGGCACGAATCCGCATCTCAACGCTGCCGGCCAGACTCGTGCAAACGAGTTGATTCGTGTATTGGGAGGCACCGGTATCGTCGGGATCTATGCGTCGGAGTTCGTTCGTACGCAGGAGACGGCCCGACCTTTGGCCACACACCTTGGACTCGCGGTCAAAGTGATCAACGCCGCCGCCTCCACAGCCGTCGTCCAGGACATCCGGGCACATCATCTGGGGCAAAGCGTCCTGATTGTGGGCCACTCCGATACGATTCCCGAGATCATCAGCCTGTGCGGCGGTCCACAGTTCCCGGCCATTGCGCCGGCGGAGTTTGACCGGCTGTTCGTGGTGACCATGACGCAACTTCGCAAGGCGTCGATACAGGCGCCGCCCCTCGTCGTCCGCGTTCCCGAGCGAGGCATTTGTACCGTGCTGCCGCTCAAATACGGCGCAATAAGTTAGCGCGCGGCTTAGCCGGACTCCTGGCCTGCTCGAGGCGACCAACGCTTAGGGCGCGAAGTCCTCGACGACGCCAGCAAGGCTCGTGGAGCTGGAACTGGGCCCAACCGCGCTCTTGCCGATGCCCCGCTTTGCAAAACCCTGGCGCACGGCAGATATGTCGCCCGGGTTTAACGCCGACACGGCTGCCAGGATGCCGTTGCGCGCCTGCAGGAACGTCGGCTGGCTCGGCGTTTGCTTGAGCCCGCCAACGACGTACTTCAGCATCCGCTTCTCGGCTTCCTTGTGGCCGAGCGTCGCGACGAGGTTCACGAATACCTCCCACAGCGCGGCGCACCATACTTCACCGGCGTTGTGGACTTCATTGTTGGGACCACCGGCATTTGGATTGCGCGGCGCGCCGCCAGGCAAAACGGTACCCGAGCTGATGTGCTTGAACGTCAGGGGGTTCTTCTTCATGTCGGCGGAGTATGGGTAACGCCGGATCGAAAAGTAGTAGTTGTCCTTGAATGTCGGCGTGAGGTCGGTCCATCCGCCGACGGCGAAAACGCCCTTGGCGAAGTCGTCCGTCGCGTGCGATGTCATGCAGATCGCGAAGAAATCGCCCCATCCCTCACCCATCGCCGCGCCCTGCTGGTTCACCAAGCCGGACGCGTTGCCGACGAGACGATTGGTGATGTAGTGCCCCATTTCGTGAAACGTGATCAGCGCGTCGTGATTGCTCGTCCGCGCGGGCTTGGGATTGGGCCCCACAAATGTGTACATCTGCATGCGCGGGCTCGAGCCGTCGGCGGGCGTGGACATGTTCGCGTTGTCGGTGCCGCTACAATCGGCGCCTTCCGCGAGCACCGGGTCGCCCCCCAGGCCGCCCAACCCGAAATTGCTCGCTTGCGCGTTGCCGGATGCCTCGTCGAAGCCCGCCTCGTACCAGCGGTCGTGCAGCCAGTTCACGTGGAAGAACATCCCGACGAGGCTCGCCTGGAGGTTCCTGACGTCCGTCGAGGGCCTGGCGTGGTTGTACTTGTAGTCGAAGACTCCGGGCGCGGATACCTTGCCGCGTACGTCGCCGGGTCCGAACCCGTTCGGAGTCTTGAGGTCCGCATACGCGATGCAATTGTTGCCACTCGTGAACTCGGCGCCGACTGGGAGCCATGGCCGTCCGGGGAGCAGGCTGTCGATCGCGATCAGCTGCTCCTTGATCGTCTTCGCCTGGAATCCGTCAGGGATGCCTGTGGGATGCGGCGTCCCGGGCGCGGGGCCGTCCTCGGGACGGAACACGTTGTCCGCTGTGTTATGGACGCGGTACTTGAACTTCGCCGGCGAGGTCAGATTCTTCCGGAACAACACGTCGGGCGTGTCGATCGCGTCGACGACGTAGCTGAACGCCGGATAGTCCTCGAACCACAGCTCCAGATAGTAGGCGGGAACGAACTGCCCTTCGCCGAGCGGGAACATCACCCTCTTCAGTCGCGCCGGACGCTCGAGTCCCGCTCGGCGATCCGTCTTGCCCCCCCTGAACTCGAACTGTGTGTAGGGATCGCCCTTGGCTGCGGACTTGACGCGCCTGAAGTCCCGCGCCGAGTACTCGTGCGCCGTGAGGTCGGCCGCGGCCTTCGCGAGAGCCGCTTCCGGCGCCAGCGTGCCCGCACGCGCGCCGCGCAATTTCGACTTGATGCCAGCGCCCGGGAACACCTGGCCCGCGACGGAGAGCACCTGGTGTTGCGCGTCGAGCGCGAGTTTCAGCTCGCCTTGGAAGACGTCGACGCCATCGATCTGCTGCACGAGGTGGACGACTGGCAGCCCCTGCCGGCTGACCGACTTGATCTGCACGGTCTTGGCATCGGCGGCGCTGAGCTTCCACAGATCGCTGCGCTCCCGAATGAACTCCGACGCCGCCACCTCGGGCGAGGCCGCGCGCGCCGTCAGCCGCTTGCCGAGCGTGCGTACGGAGATGCTGACCGGCAATCCGGTCGCCTCGTCCAGATGCACCGCGAGGGATCCCGCTTTCCGGGAAAGCCGTTGCACGCCTCGATGCGGGGCCGCCGCGGGCTCAACGGCGCGTGCACCCCGAGTGGTCCGCACCCCCGGCTCGTACAGCGCGTGGAAATTGTGGGGCACTTTCTTTTCGATCGTGGCCATTGGGATCCTCCTTGTTTCACCCGAGTGCGACGACGCAGCGCTCGTCGCGTTCGTGGCGCCGTCCCCGTCCGTCGACCATCAAACGAGCGGACATCAAGGTGAGGACTGGATTCGACTCTCTCGCGCCGGCGAGCGATTTCGGGCCCTCGACCCGGCGGGCCGTTCCGTCCGGATTGAGTCTGACGCGGAAGAACTGCTCGGGCGATGGCTGGCGCTTTGGCGCGTCGATCTCGCCGTCCTTGATCTTGCGCGTCCATGCGCGCGATCCGGTCACCTAGACCATCGAGCCGCCCGCGGCCACGGCACCTGCCCGGCGGCCTTGTACGCCACGCCGTCCTTCTTCAAGACCTCGAGGACGGTCGGGTCCTTCACCTCGTCGGACACGAGAAGCAGAAAGTCGCCGCCGCCCGCCGCGCCGCTGACGGACTACGCCCCCGCGACGTCGCCGCGCAACTCAACGGCCGCACCCGCGACCTTCGCATTCCGAAAGTCGGTCAGCGTCGCGCCGCCCAGCGCGTCGCCGAATCCGCCGATTGCGGTCACCGCGACGATGATTTGGGTAACACGCATCATGGCCTCCCTCGCTAGCGCAAACCCACAATGCCCCGCCAGACCCGGCCCACGGGGCCATGCGTCTCCGGACAGCCTCTTCGTTCCGGGTCTGCGGTCGGTCGTGGTGACGGCCCCTTCGAACTAGGGCTGATCGAAGCGGTGTCCCGCACGCCGCTGCGCTCGCTTGGCGTTCGGAAGGATCCCGCGCGCCACGAAGACTTGGCGGATCGTCGGCGCGTGCACGCCGCCGAAAAGCTGCCGGTCGGTCGTCAGCAGCGCATTCGCCGCGTCCTCGAACCGCGCGCGACGGTTGACGAGGTAATGGTGCGCGATCACCAGCTTGTCGGCAACGGGGCGCCCGACGGCCATGCGCAACTGCCACAGGCACGCCGACCAGATCTCGCCGTTGTCGTGCTCGTCGACGGAAAGGTCTTTCGGGTATTTCTTGTTGCTGTCCAGACGGCGCAGCGCCGGCGGCTCATCGCCGCTGTACGCGACGGCGTCCCAGTTGCCGACGGTGGGGCGCATCGCCAACGGCTTCTGTTCGGCGAAGAAGCTCGCGGCAAAGTAATCACCGAAGCCTTCGCCCATCCCCGCCGACTCGTCCGAATCGCCCCAGCCCGGCACTTGCGAATCCTGGATCGCGTGGCCGTACTCGTGCAGGATGATTTCGGCGTCCTCCGCGTCGTCGACGCCCCCGGTGCCGAAGCTCAGAGTCTTCGCCCCGGGGCTGTAAGCGGAGTTGTCCTCAGTCGATCCTGCCACGTTGACCTTGATGGCGAAATCGACGATGCCGCTGAAGCCCAGGAGCTGCAGGTAGCGCTGCGCGCGGTCGATGTGAAAATAGACCATCACTTCCTTGAAGCCCTTCTTGCCGCGCCCGTATAGGAACTTGCCGTTCTTCGCGCGAACCCGGCTCTTCGTGAGTACCGTGCTCACGTACCGGCCATCGAGGTGCCCTCCGGTAGCCACGGCGGGAAGGTCGACCTCGACGTACGCGTTGTCTGGAAGCGTTGACGCGTTGGTGAGCGATGTGTCGTTCAAGACCGCGACCGGGTTCGGATCGAAGACGCGCCCGCGGGCGAGCGAGTGCTTCAGAACGTTGCGGCGCGTGACCACATCGCCCGTATACGCGTCGAGATAGAGCTTCCATTCGGCGCGCGGCTTGTCCGTGTGTACGACAATCTTCCAAGCGAGCCGCGGTTTGCTCTGCGATGTCCCGTACATGAGTTCAGCATGGAGGACTTCCCGCTGCCCGCCTCGCCGGATCGGCGCCGCCTCGAAGGCCTTGGCGAGTGCCTGCGCCTTGGTGAGCGGCTTCGCAGCCGGCTCCTTGCGCCGCCGTGCATCGCGCTCGCCCTCGGCGATGAGTTCCTCGGGAATGAGGTCGTTTTGGACATTGAACACGCGGCCCTCGGCGTCGAGGTCGACGCGGATCCAGGCGCCTGAGATGGGCTTGCCCAGGTGGTATTGCTGGAATAACACATGCCGGCCGAGCAGCGTCCACTTGACGCCATCGAACTTGACCTTCGAGAGATCGGGCGCGATCTTCAGCTGCCGCGCGAGCCGGCGCAGCAGGCTCTCGGCGATACGGCGGGGCGCCGCTCGGCTTGGCGCGGTCTCCAGGTCGAAGAGCCGTCGCGCGACGCCTCGCGCCGAGCTCAACTCCATCTTGCCGCGGACACCTCCGACGCCTTTCACGTCCCGGATCGGGCGCACGCCGAGGGCGGCGGCCGCGGGAACGTACGTAATCAGACACCAGCCTTTCCGATCGGCGACCGGGTCGCAGCTGGTGACGCGGTCACGCCCGGAACGCTCGATTTCTTCCTTCTTCGCCGCGCAATCGCTGCAGCGAATCTGTTGTTGAGGCATGGCCGCCCTCCTTCGTGTCGAACTGGGAGATCTCCCGGAATCCAACTCTCCTGCCGCGATGGTTCGTGGCGCGTTCGCTCCCGGGGCAGACCACCCCACCGTCGCAGCCTCAAACATACGCCTGTTTGTGCGCATTTCGACCGGGAATGTTCACGGGCTCGGCTGTGAGTGGCGAATTCATGGTCAAGTGGCGATCGGGGTCTAACACGGTCCCCGACAATGCTGCCGCCAGGCGTAGCCATTGAGCGCAGCAGCAGCGGGGGAGGGTGCGTCGGCGCGTTGCGCTCGCGTAGAGCCGGCGAGCGCGCGATGAACGCGATCGACGTTGTCATAGCCTCCGGACTCTCCCACCTTCCGCGCCAAGTCGATCACGTTCCAGAAACACACTTGATCGAGGTACTCGCGCCTGACGGTTCCGATCAGCCGTTCGACGAACGGATGCGAGATCGGGGCGTATGGAACCTCCGTGATTTCCTCGATCTCGAGGACGCGCAGGTCGGCGAGCCAGCGGTGAAAGCGAAACAGCGGGTCGTGATCGTTACTGAGGGCTTTCGGTCGGGGCCGGCCAGCAACGGCGTGATTGAACATGCGACATATGGAGACGCCGTCAATGTTTGCGCGCTCGACGCCAAAACCGAGGATGCGGCGGGTGAACACGTCCATGACTACCAGCACCCAGTGACTGCGCAGGAGGATGGATTCGCAGCGGAACAGGTCGACGCTCCACAGGCTGTCCTTGGCGTGCCTAGTGAATGTCAGCCTGGAGGGCAAGTCTGTCCCGGTCCGCAAGCGCCATCGCCGTCACGACCGAGCTTCAGTGGAGGCGTCTGGCGGGCCACCGAGAACCCCGGTCGATTGTCCGGTGACTGCCACTCTATCTGGCAACAGCGCGCCGACACGGCGGACCTGCTCCATGAGATCGCTCACGACATCCTGCATGTCAGCCTACATCGCGGCAGCCTCCCAGGGTGGATCGCGATGAACCAACCAACGAGACCCCGTTTCCGCGTTCGAATCCGCGGCCCGCCATTACTCGCGACCGTCTCGGGGCTGGCGGGTGTCCGCGCCAGGGCCCGACGTGGAGCCAGCTGTCGCCGATGGCTACGGAGTGATTGTCAACGCGCCTTCCGTGTGCTTTCTGTGTCGTGACTTTAGCGTCGATCCAGGGCATTGCGGTGGCGTCTGCCTCTCGTGCGTACGTCCGCCACGCCTGTTGCAGCAAAATAGGCACCGCTCGTTGACCGTGCTCTATCTGGGCGCCCTGGCCGTCCGGGGAACGCAAGGCTGTCATCCCGTGCCTACTATCGCCGCCTGATCGCGGAGGGGAAGCCCAAGAAGGTGGTCCAGAGAAACGCTTGACTTTCGTTTCGATGGAGCAGATTCTCTCCTCCGGAGTGGAACGAGTACTCCGGGGATGGTTTGCCCGTCGCGTTGTTTGGCCTTGGGCCCGACGCGAGTGAGGGATGGCATCGAAAAGTGAGCACACGGTACGCCATGTGTCGTGGCTTGACATGGCGTGTTAGCCGCCGTTGGTCGGTGTGATCCAGCTTTTTGAGCGTACGACCCGCCTAAGGGTACTTCGACGCTGGAGGAGCCATGCCCTGTCTCGCTGCCGTTTATATCGTGTTGGCGTGTCTGATCGGCCCGCCACCATCGATCGACCGCGCCAACGGAGGGCTTTATCCCTCTCAGGGCGCCCCACAGAACGCAGTGCAAACCAGTTGTCCCACGCTGCTCGAGCTTGAGGCCGGTCCATCAACGCCACTCCAAGTGTTTGCGCCCGTGGACCGCGTGTGGCGGAAGATCGGGGAGGCGCTTGACAAGTGGTCCAATCCCACCACGCCGCCCGACCCGAAACTCACTCTCCGCAAGGGTGCCGTGCTCCTGGTCGAACAGGGGCCGGTTCAGATCTCCGAGCAACAGCCAGCGTCCAACATCGTCGGACGCACCTGCTTCTACGAGTGGCGCACGGGCTATACCGACACTCGCATTGCCTTCAAGTTCTCGGCACGCGCCATGAAGGGAACGACGCCGAGCACGGCCCTCGAAGTGAGATGGCTGAGCCAGACCAAGGGTTCGGCTCAACGAACGTGGCGAAACAGCTCGGCTGACCAGGGTCTTCTCAGCAAACTGTTCGAACTTCTTCGAGGGATCTCGGCAACTGAAACTGGGAGAGCTTTATGAACGCGCCCGCTGACAGTTCGGGATCGAAGGTCGTCTTGCGCTGGCCGGTTCTCGTGAGCTGGCTCGCTCTCCTCGTGGTGGCGTTTGTAACGGCGAACTACTTCTGGGAATCGCTGTCAGGAATCGGTCTGCGGGCCCTGCTCTTTGCGGTCGCCGCCGCCATCGTCTTGTGGTATCGGAGCAGCAGCTTCGCGAGCATGGGCGTGCAGCAGGCGACCCTGTTCGCGCTACTCATCCTTGGTCTTGGTGCCCACTTCTTCATCGCGTGGAACCTCTTCTCGTCCGGAGCTATTGGTTCAGCACAGGATGTCACGCAAATCCAACGCGCGGGCACGAGTCTCTTCCTTCCGTTTCTCGGCGTGGCTGTCGGTGGTGTCTTCGGCGTGAAACGCCTGAATGGCACCAGCGTTGATGTCCACACATTCATGATTGCGATCTCGGTAATAGTCCTGTGGGACGCACTTGCGATCGGGAATCTGTGGGCCATGCAAACCACTGTCAACCTTGGAACGGACGGGTGGGCGCTCGAGGATGTCGTTCGATTCGCCGAAGACATCATGCCATTGCTCGCGGTCTTGCCAGCAGCGGCTATCGGATTCTACTTCGGGGCGCAGACCGGAGATTCCGCGCCGACTTCAAGCGCGACGCAAGGAGATTGACCTGTGAGAATTCCGCGTTCCGGTCCTTGATCCCCCCACGCCGGTGTCGACTGTTCAATCCGGGTAGGCTGAGGGGCGCTGGAGCCCGGGTGTCCGTTTTCTGCGCGCTCGCCTGTCTGCGGTTGATCGCCGGTCCCGTTCACGCCCAGCCTGCACGCTCGGGACGCGCCACGAGCGCGCTGGTGGACTACCACGTGGCACGTCAACGACGATAGGTGGGCCGGTTCAGCGGGGGGGCGCCTCGCCAGGGCATCTGGAATGTCATACCGTGGCGGCTCGTTGGAGACGTCAAGCTGTTCGACTCGGACGACCTATGGGGCAGCCTTA
>Ga0315273_10009268_pt1 | contig 12476 bp, 5 predicted proteins | sample YL17G02_0_MG_FD_205753 | JGI IMG/M metagenome (GOLD analysis project Ga0315273, IMG submission 205753) | Sediment microbial communities from Yellowstone Lake, YNP, Wyoming, USA - YL17G02_0 | ecosystem: Environmental > Aquatic > Freshwater > Lake > Sediment | place: USA: Wyoming | collected... | reverse complement strand
CACCGTTGCGATGCTGCCCGGATTGGCAATCTGTGGGTCATTGTAAGGTTGTGCTAACCTGATGTGAGCAGCGGTCATTCAATCCGACAATAACCGCTTATTTAATCTTGGATATATCGCCCTGGGGACTTCCGACCAGGTAAATTCGGTTCTTGCCGCTGCGTTTTGCTTCCAATAGCGCCTTATCAGCCTGCTCGAAAAGCTCATCGACCGTCGAACCATCCCGCGGGAAACTCGCTAAACCCCCGCTTATCGTAAGAACACCCCTGCCTTTGGGCCCAAGCAAATTCAACTCCGCGCTTTCAAGCGCCTTCTGGAATCGCTTCGCTATGAAAATCGCCTCGCGAGGATGTTCCGCCTGCGCCGACCGTCTCTCACCGGACTCGTCTGCCCCTTCTTTATGAGGCCCGTCCCAGAATACAACCGCGAACTCATCGCCGCCGATTCTGCCCACAACATCGTGCTCCCGGCAGCTCCTTTGCATCAGAACCGCCGCCTGCTTCAAAATATTGTCACCCGTTGTATGACCGTATTTGTCGTTGTAATGCTTAAAGTCATCTATATCGAATACCAGCAGTGTCACCCTGCCGTTTTCCGATTTGGCCAGTTCCATAATCTGCCGCGAAAACTCCCACATATATCTCCGGTTTTTCAAACCCGTAAGCTCATCGGTCGTCGCAAGTCTCTCAAGCTCCCTTATTCTCGCTGAAGTCCGGTCCTCTGTCTGCGGGGCTATGTCTTCTGCCCCCAGAACCGCCTGATAAAACTTTTGCGATTCGATGGGACATATCAGATAGCTATCCACCGATTCCGCAAAACCAATGCCCTTGCCGTTTGGTGATGGTCTCATCAGCCGCTTCGCTATCGGCTCTTCGTACATCTGTGCCAGCAAGATTATCTTTGCGCCGCTGCCGCTTTGATTAAGAGCTTTTAGAATTGTTTCCAATCGTGCGGATAAACCCGAAACAACAACCGCTATCACCGAAAACTTTTCTTTTGTCGCCGTATCTATCGCATCTACAACGTCCCTGCATATCTCGACTGGCAGCGCGGACAATTCCGACAGTGGTGAGCTTGCTTGCCCTGAGCTTGTCGAAGGGGTCGAACCCACGGGCGCGGAGAACGCACGTTCGACAGCCCCCACCAGTAAAATTTTATGCCCTTGTGTTTTCACAATCCTCCACTCCTCCGTCTCGCCGCCAAGCAGAGCATCTATCTCTTCTTCCGTCGCTGCAAACTGCTCTGTGATGAATCTTCGTAATTTCACGCTTTTCACTTTTTACCCGTCAAAAGCGGGCTTTTGACGAAGTCTCGCCCGCCTTCTCGCCTCGCTTCGCGGGCGAAGCGGGTAGGCGAGGCGGACTTTTTACGTCTGTTTTCTAACCTCTGTCCTCTGGCCATCGTCCTCGTTTTATTTCTTTATTTGTTAATTATACTCGTACAGACCGGATAAATCAACCGCAACAGTATCCGCGGACCGCCTAATCGGTCACTGGCAGGTCCTCAAGATTCTTTTTTACCTGCCGGGCGTAAAAACTGTTCGGGTAAAGATTGATAAAGTTTGCCAAAATCGCCCTCGCCTCAGATAAATACTTCTTCTTCTGTTCTATGTTCGTCTGTTCCTGCTGCCGCCACATCTGAATCTTTAAAAGCGCAAGCTCATACATCGCCTGTATCCCTCCGTCCGTTTCCCCGTACTCCTTATGAAGGACCTCGAATGTTTCCGCTCGCAACTGCTCGTCGGCGGTAAGTTCCGCCTTGGCCAGCAGAACGTTATCACGCAGCGGGTCTTCAGGGGACATCTGAGCGAGCAACTCATCCAGTTGCTGCGCAAACTGGTTGCTGTGCGGGTCCAGCCGCACAAATTTGGCTAATCGTTTTTCCGCCCCAGGCTTGCCCTTGCTGTTTTCAGGCCCTATCAGGCTGCGAAGCTGGTCCAGTCTTCTTTGCAGGTCCGTTAGTTTAAATGCCGTCATCGCGGAATCCGGAGGTGGATGAAATAAACTCAGTAACGTTTCGCTTTTCTGCTGCTGTCGCGAAAGCTCCTCCAGATATTTGGCCGTCATCGCTTGCGCATAATTGAGAAGCGATTCTGCCTGTTCAAATCGCCCCTGGCCGGCCCAGTGCATAGCTATGCGCCATCGTGCCTCCAGTGACTCGGGACTATTGCCGAATTCCTCATACAGCTTGTACCACGTTTCACGAGACCTCTCGTGCGGCCAGTCATTGTAAAAATGAAGTATCTCCTTCTGGCCAAGAACCTCAACATCGGGCATATATTCACTCAGCATCGCCTTGCAATACAACGCTATCGGCATCCGGCGGCTTTGGGGGCGAAGACTGATAAATAAATCATATTGTTCAAACAATGATTGCCTTTTTATCTGGTACCTCAACTGCTCGGGTATTATAAACCAGCTCGGCCACCGGTCGTGGCTCAACTGGTTCTGTATCTCATGCTTCAGTTCAGCACGCAGTTGAATAGACTCGGTCGGATAAAAGAATCCCTCCAGGTACCGTTTGACCGCGGGATTGGTTAATGTGCTGTCCAGCGCCTCGGTTATACTATGGTCATGAAACTCATCTATTGTTTCAGGATTGTTCTTTGCCACGTAAAGCTGGTAATCAAGTTCGTCAAAACCAACTCGTTTTTCAAACGTAACAAACGTAATTATCAGCATTGCCAGTGTGAATAATGGGATAACGCCAGGCCGGTAACGCGTAAAATGCCCGACCGCAAGGACACCGCCGGCTATCGCAATACCGATAAGCCATGCGCTAATCCACGGTGTAAATGAAAATCCCCACTTGACAGGCTCGCCTCCACTTGCGCCGCCGAAATATCCCCAATAGATTAGCTGCGGCGCTGTGCATAATACTGCCGCCGTAAAACGCGAACGAAATCGCAAAGGCCGACACGCAACCGCGATACAGCTTATCAAAAGGCATATCGCCAAACCCGGCAGATTCGCCAATACCAAAACCTCCAATATCAGTGGCAAGCTATATGAAAAACTCATCAATTGCGCCACCAGCACCGGCACAATCGCCAGAATCCCCATCAATAGGCCCAATACAAAAATCTGACACGGATATTCGAATATGCTCAGCCCGCTGACAGTATAGCCGCCGAGACGCCACGATGAAATAACGCCGGCGTCGTCAAGATTGAACGACCAGAGCAACCCAGTCAATATTTTCGACCAGAAAAGACAGCAAAGTCCAAATACCACGACCGAAACCGCCCACCAGCTTTGAACGTTGCGGTGGCTGTAATGAAGCGTTGGACCGAAAGCCATAAAAGACTTTGACGAGGCTATCGGCAACTTTTCAGCCTGTTTATTATTTTCCATATATCGCCATCAGGAAAAACCTGACAAGCATCCTGAAACTATCCTGCTATGTTCCCTCGCCGCTGCTTGCCAGATATTCAATTTGTTCCGGTGTAAGTTTGTCTATATTTATTCCCATCGATTTTAATTTGAGTTTGCAGACCTGCTGCTCGATGGCCGCAGGAACATCGTGGACCGCAATGGAAAGTTTGCCCTGTTTTTTTATGACGTACTCTGCCGCCAGCGCCTGCGTCGAAAAACTCATGTCCATCACACTGGCGGGATGCCCTTCCGCCGCAGCAAGATTAATCAGCCTTCCTTCCGCCAGAAGATATATGCGTTTGCCGCTTTTAAGAATATATTCATCCACGTGTTCCCGGACATTGCGATTTACCTTTTTGCTCAGCTTCTTCAACGCTGGTATATCTATCTCCACATTGAAATGACCGCTGTTGGCAACGATAGCTCTATCCTGCATCGCGCGAAAATGCTCCGCGCGCAAGACGTTTTTGTTGCCCGTAAGAGTCACAAACAACTTGCCGACTTTCGCCGCCCCAGACATCGGCAGCACCTCAAAACCGTCCATCGCCGCCTCTATCGCCTTGATATGGTCAACTTCCGTAACAATCACGATAGCTCCCATCCCTCGGGCCCGCATCGCAAAACCACGCCCGCACCACCCATAGCCGGCGACTACCACTTTCGCACCCGCCATCAGCATAGACGTAGCACGGATAATTCCATCGACCGTCGATTGCCCCGTCCCGTACCGGTTGTCAAACAAATGCTTGCTCGCCGCGTCGTTTACCGCCACTACCGGGAACCGCAGCTTGCTGTCTCGTGCCATTGCCCGTAACCGAATGACACCTGTGGTAGTTTCCTCCATACTCGCGATAATCCGCGAGCCATCCTTTGTCCTGCGGATATGCAGCTCATTTACAAGGTCCGCCCCGTCATCGAACGTCATCACCGGTTTGTGGTCTATCGCCGCGTTTATATGGTCATAATAAGTTTTCCGGCCTTCGCCGCAGACTGCAAAAACCGGTATCTGGAAATCCTTCACCAATGATGCCGCCACGTCATCCTGTGTGCTTAAGGGATTGGATGCGCAAAGAACCACATTCGCCCCGCCCGCCTTTAAAGTCCGCGCCAGGTTCGCCGTCTCCGCCGTTATATGCAGGCACGCTGAAACGTTTTTGCCCGCCAATGGCTTTTCCTTCGCGAACCTCTCGCGAATTGATGCCAATACCGGCATATCGTTATCGGCCCATAAAATCCGCTTCCTGCCGCCCTGCGCAAGTGACAAATCCGCTACGTCGTATTTCATTTGGGACCCTTTCAAAAAGCAATCGAAACGTAGTAATATAAATAACAAGCCCTTATTTTGCAACCTTTTATTCAGGTTAAATATCGCCGCCGGCCGGTGGATAAACAAAAAGGCCCATCTTCAAAAGATGGGCCTTTAAAAAACACTTTTCAGCAACTCAGGCAATTATTGCCCTGTGTGCTCGCACAACACACACTGGCATTTGCCGCTACCCATTCCCACACTGTAAATGTTCGGATAAATAGTCGGATAACGTTCCGGAGGCGTGTCAGCATCTTGCAACCAGTTCGGATAAGGCGTAGTAGCATCCCTATTCATTGGTGTAAAAACCTCAGTATAAGGCGATGTGTAATCTTCATTGTCATTTATCAAAATATTGGTGTTGGGACTGCCGCGATAGAATGTGGAGTTAGCCATATATCTTATTCCGTGTCCGCCATTGTTGTCGATTATGTTGCTTATAAAATTCGCGTAGGAATTAACAGTTTGGACATTCAAACCGAAAGTTTGATGATTATGAGATACAACGTTGTTTCTAAAATCCATAAAACCGTTCGTGTAGTCTACATTGCCCTGGTGCAGAGCGCCCCGGAGGTTGTCTCCGACATAATTTCCAACCACTATCGCCTGTGCGCCGTACCATACCGACAGACCGCGCCCATCATCCAACGGCTCGACCTGCGAACCGCAAAACGCCATGCAATTATATGCTACGATGTTGCCGTAACCGTACAGAACACTGACACCTTCGTCACGGCACCAGGTAAACGTGCATCGTTCCACAACATTGTTGCTGCTTTCTGTGTGCAGTCCGTCGGTATTATGCGCCGTCTGTGTTATGTGGATGTTGCATATCCGGAAGTTGTTGGCATAGACATACATACCTCTATAACCGGTGAAACCGCCGAAATTGATAGTAATACCATCACCGGGCGCTTCCGTACCGCATATCGTAAGATTGGATGAAACTATATCCATATTTGAATGCGCGTATATTATGCTGTTTACATCGAATACGATTCGGCTCGCCTGACCGTCCGTTTCCGCCAGCATAATGCAGTCTCGCAGACTGCCGGAAACACGCGTTTCAAAAGAGTTAAAATCCGCCAGGTTGGTGACGTGATAAACTGTTTCCGGGGGCTTCGCGGCCAGTACCTCTATCGTACAGGTATCGACATCGCTCGCGCTGCCGTCGCTGACTGTTAAAGATACCGTGTAGGTTCCCGCGGTCGTAAAAGGATGCGCAACCGACTTGCCCGATGCGGAACCGCCGTCATTGAAATTCCAAATGTAAGAAACTATATTGCCTCTCGAGGCGGAGCCATCGAACGCGGCGAGTTGATTAACGTAGAAAGTATTGTCCGACCCGGCGTTGGCCATCGGGGTGTGTCTATAACCCATATTTTTACCGTCGGAGCCCGTTCCGATGCACGGGCTGCCCGTCGAAAGATGGAAGTCCGTCGGTGGATTTACAAAAAGCGGGTTTGAACTGATACAGCCTGTCCCTGCACTTATTCCACCGGTGTAATTAGTGGTGTTGTTTACATCACAATAGGTAATAGTGCTCGTGGCCTCTGCCTGCACCCCCGTCGCATTATTGGTAATTATGCAGTTCTTGATGGTCGAGTCACCGCTAAGAGATACACCATAATCATTGCCGTACATTACACACTTATTAATCTCTAACTTCGAACTCGTATAAATCGTCCTGATTCCCGCACCGACGTTCCCGTAAAACAGGCAATTCTCAATAGTAACCTTGTCTCGCTCAAGTACTTCTATACCGTCGTCGCTGTTGCCGTATATCTGGCAGTTCCTGACCGTGACATAGCCGGGACCATCCGCATAAATTTTGACGCCGTCTTCGTCAGACCCCGTAATTTTGAACCCGTCAATAATTATCCAGATTTTATCTTCAATAAGAAATCCACAACTGTTGCCGGCGGCGTTCACAATTACATCGCCAGATGGGTCCGCAAGATATGTTATAGGCGCATCACCGATTCCGCAGCCCCTGCTGCTGCCGCTGTTGACAACTGTTACCTTCTCGTTATAAGTCCCGGGTCTCACGATAACCGTATCTCCCAGGACCATCGTATCGGCTGCTTTTTGTATCGTCCTCCAGGGCAGCTCTGACGTGCCGGGATTAACATCGTTGCCGACCGTCGCCACGTAATAAAAAACTCCGTAAAATTCCGGAAGAATTTTAAGCCAGTCCTGGGCCAAAATAGCGTAGTCTTCAAAATCCACATCGCGGTCCGCGTCCAGACTATCATTGCAGTCAGGGGACAGCCACGACAGGCACAACAGCCTCAAATCTTCCCACGTAACACCGTAGTCACCGTTTATGTCGCCGGGAAATGCCGAGACCTCAGTATTGGCTGATAAGCAAAAAACTAACAAAACCGCCGATATGGAAAGTATTATGCCTTTCTGCAACATACCCAAACTCCTATATTTCTATAACTTCCCCATGATAAATATTATATCAGATTTTCAGGCCGATTTCAACAAAAAACTTCAGCCCTAACGGCCAATTTTTCGCTCATTCTCAGGGGTTTTAAACTCTACTCCTGTTTTGATGCCAAAATCCGCTTTTTAACACCTTGTGAGGCCGCTAAATCCACTGCCAGTGGATTAATAAAAAGGCCCATCTTCCAAAAGATGGGCCTTTAAAAAACTACCCATCCAACAGTACCGCCCGATTTACCTGCACAGCACGCATTGACACTTACCGGTTCCCATTCCGACCTGCGTTTTATCGGTCGGGGTGGTAACATTCTTCAACCAGTCCGGATATGGTGTATCGGATTTCGTAATTACTGAAAAAACTTCCGTGTAACTGCCGCTAAAGTTCTCATTTTGTCCGTTACCATACAGAATATTGCCGCTGCGATAGAATGTGGTGCCGTCCGTATATTTTATTCCGGCATCGGCATTGTTGATAATCGTGTTGTCTATAATGTTAACATGACCATAGGTCGAAACCTTCAACCCGAAAGTCTGATGGTTCAGCGTAACAAGGTTGTTTCTGAAATCCATGAAAGCGTAATACTGATAGTCACCGCACAAAGCGCCGCGGAGGTTGTCGCCGATGTAATTTCCGACCACTATCGACTCTGAATTAGGGTCTGTTCCGGGTTCTCTTACCCATGCGGAAAGTCCGCGCCCGTCATCCAAGGTCTCTGGCGGCTGTGAACCGCAAAACTCAATCCGATTGAAAGCGGCGATGTTGCCATGACCGCCAATTAAACTAATACCTTCGTCGCGGCACCACGTAAACGTACATCTTTCGATGACATTATTACTGCCTTGTATATTCAGTCCATCGGTATTATGCTCCGTCTGTGTTATATGGATGTTGCAGAACCGACAGTTGCTGGCGTCCACATCAATACCGGAACTGCCGCCGAAGCCGCCGAAATTGATAGTAATTCCGTTACCCGGCGCCTCTGTTCCGCATATTGTCGTGTAGTCTTCCGTCACATCCAGACTGGTCCCCGGAGATATCGTTCCATTGACATCGAATACGATTCGGCTGTGTGCGTTGTCAGAATTCGCACGGCTCAAACAACCCGCGAAACTTCCCGCGCCGCTGGCATTCAAATTGATAACATGATAAACCCGTTCCTCCGATTTCGCAGGCAGAACCTCTACTTCGCAGGTATCCGTATCGGTTGTGGTTCCATCATCTACCTCAAGTGACACCGTACGAGTACCCGCGGAAGTGTAAGTATGTGTTACCACCTGTCCGGAATCCGTGTTAGTATCACCGAAATCCCAATCGTACGAAGTAATACTGCCCCTTGAGGCGGAACCATCGAAAGTTACAGCCTCATCCACATAAGCAGTTCTGTCCATTCCGGCGTTGGCGGTCGGTGGATACTTATACCCCATATCAGTCCCGTCGGTTGCCGCACCTATGCACGGGCTGCCTCCCGAAAGATGGAAGTCCGTCGGTGCGCTTACATAAAGCGGGTCGCTGTTGATACAGCCTGTCCCCGCGCTCGTTCCGCCGTTACAATCGGTAACGTTGTTCCATACATCGCTGTAAGTAACAACCTGGCTCGCGTCGCCCTGCACGCCGATGGTCGTATTATTTGTAATTATGCAATCGTTAACGTCGCTCGAACCTTTAAGGTCCAGTCCTCTGTTGTTGCCGTATATGCCGCATTTATTTACCAGCAATTCACCGGCGCTATCGACCGATTTAATCCCAACACCGGTGGTGTTTCCGTAAAGCAGACATTTTTCAACTGTCACCCTGTCACCCTCGTATATCCTGATGCCGTCCCTGCCGTTGCTGTATATCTTGCAGTTGCGAATTACACTGTAATTGTAGCCGTCCCCGTCAAAAAAGACGCCGTCTCTGCCGCCGGTAATCTTAAAGCCGTCTATCACGACATAAGTTTTGCCGACGATGTAGAAACCGTTGTTGCCGCTGCCGTTTGCGTTCAAAATCACATCGCCAGACGGGTCCGCAAGGAACGTAATCGGTGAATCGCCCAGACCGCACCCCTGGCTGTCGCCGCTGTTGGCTACCGTCACCTGACCATAGTACGTACCCGGTCTGACAATCACCGTGTCACCGGCCGTCATTACACCTGCCGCCTTTTGTATCGTTGCCCACGGCTGCGACGACGTACCCGGATTCGAATCATTGCCGCTTGTAGCGACATAGTAAACAGTACCGGTGTACTCCGGAGGCGATTTGAGCCAGTCCTTCGCTAAAAGCGAATAATCTTTCAAGTTCACCCAGCAGTCCCTGTCTAAATCCTCTATTAAATCACAATTGTTTAACAGCCACGCATCAGCAATCTCATTCATATCTTCCCATGTCACCACACCGTCGCTATAACCAATGAGGTCCCCCAGATAGGGTGGTGTAACTGCCTGCGCCGCGGGAGGTGTCGCAGTAAAGCTCCAGACGGGCCCTTTGTAAACATCGCTGCCGTCATACTCATCGATTCGCCAGTAATATGTTTGACCCGCGACAAGTGTCCCGGGATTATAGCTCGTCCCGGCCTGCCTGCCCCTGCCCGGCAATACGCTGTAACTGGTTGCGTCTCTTACATCGCCGAAACTTATCCCGAAATATACATCATGTGCATCTATGTCATCTGCTCCTGTCCACGAAAGGGTCGCGCTTGTAGATACTCCTGTTGCGCCATTAGCAGGATTCGGATTGGTAGCTAACACCTTGTTCGTGACAGTAAAACTCCAGACCACTCCCTTAGTCGTAACAGGTTCGTTGACTTCATCGACTCGCCAATAATAAGTTTGCCCGGTGGAAAGACCGCTTAAACTATAATTGTTGGGTTCCCTCGCTTCAGGTGTAACTAATCCTTCATCTACGTCGCTGAAACTGGTACCGAAGTAAACCTCATGTGAATCTGCGCCATCCCCCGGTGTCCAGCTTAGCACTACAGATTTCCTGACTTGCGGATGAGTATCTATCGGCTGCGGGTTCCACGCCTGGTTCGGTTCCGTAAGTGAAGCGGTCACCGTAGTATTCGCGTCGCTGAGATTATCGTAATCCACGTTCACTACCTTATGGCCTGTATAACCCGGATAAGCAACAATCTTGCTGTTGCTGACATATCCGTTCACGGTCGTTCTTTTGTCGCCCTTTAGTATCAGCTTGCCCCCGGTAATATTAAGTACACCGGTGCCGACCGAATCAATGTCAAGAGGTTCGACAAGGGTAGAATTGGCTTTAATCACCCCGCCGTCCAAATTGACCGTGGCGACTGTATCTGCCGGCGCATTCGTCCAGGGAATTTGCAAAGACTCACATTCAATTGTACCGTCGGTCATATCAACCGTGCCTGTACCGCTTCTTACGGTAAGATAACCCTGGGTGTAACCGGTATACCCCGGAAAAGGTCCAAGATGCAGCAAACCTCCGCTCATATGCAATGTGCTGTTTGCTGTATTCCCTGCTGCGGGGGTTGCCTTATTCAAAGTCAAACCATAGGGGGTGTAAAGCGAGCCACCGTTCATATACATTTCACCGCTGACTCCGGCGCCGACTCCTATCGGTATGAAGAAAACGTACCGCGGCAAGCCATTATTAGCATCTGTGGCATCATATATCACCGCATCGCTGTCCGTCGCGATTATTTGCGCATCATCCTGATGGGTACCAGTCATGTTAACATACGGTATAACGCCGCCGTGCCAGTTGCTTGCCACCCCCCAGTGCTGATCACCGGCGCCATCGTTGTTGTCCCAGTTAATCAGCGTCGCCTGCGATATATTTGCTGCCGTCAGCAGCAACACAAATGAAATCAAATAGATACCTGCCAATTGCTTTACAAACTTTGAATTACATTCTGCTGCCATCGTCATCACCCTTTAAAATTTATGTTTCTAATATCATATACTTTCAGCCGGTTATCCACCAACAGCGCACTTACCCGCGCCATCGGCGAAGGAAAATGCGGGTACAACAGCATTGGCTGACAGGCAAAAAACTTAGAAACTTACCGACATGAAAATAACTGCTGCCTTTTTCACACACCAACCTTCTCATTTGTATAACTTCAACTTCCTTGGAAAGTATTATACCCGCTTTTCAGGCCGATTGCAACAAAAAATTTGGCCCTAAAAGCCGGTTTTCTGCTGATTTTCGCTCTTTTCAAATCCTTTACCCATTTTTGCCGTCAAAATCGCTGAAACCACGCGGAAAAAGTACCAAAAATTATCAAGGATTTTCCTGCAAAGCTCTTTTATGCACCCAAAGTATTACTTTTGAGGCAGAGAAACATAAAACCTGCTGCCCTTGCCGCCTTCCGACGCAACCCAAGCCTTGCCGTTATTACGCTCAAGAATTCGCCGAACTATTGTCAATCCCAGCCCTTCACCACGTTTCTTGCCATGCTCGAGCTGGTAAAACATATCGAATATCTTTTCATAATGTTCCCGCCCAATACCTATCCCGTTATCTTCAACACAGTAAATACTCTGCCCATCTTCAATCCTGCCCCATACCCGCACCATACCCCGCCGCGAATCGTCCAGATATTTCAAGGCATTGTCTAAAAGATTAGAAAAAACCTCTTTTATCTGCGAAGCGTCCCCAAAACAGATAGGCAGCTTCTCAATCTCTACCGATACCTTTTTCTCCGCTATCTGCTGTTTCATATTCCCAATTATCTCCGCCAAAATCTTGTTCATATCCAGCCGCTCAAGGTTCAACGCCACGCTGCCAGCATGCGAAAGACGCAACAAACCGCTAAGCAGCGCATCCATCCTGCCTGCACTCGAAAGAATGGACTTCACCGTCTCAGGGATGTCCCTGTCGAACACGCTGCGCGACTTCTCATCAAGCTGCTCGAACTTTTCTTCCAGCACCAGTTTGACCAGCCCGCAACTGTCCTTCAGGTCACTGCTGAGGCTTTCGATGCTCAGCAGCGCCGATTTTAAATCGTGCGACGCGACGTACAAAATCGACTCAAGCTCTTTATTTTTCTGCTCGAGCGCCTTAAGCAGAGATTCTCGCTCATCTTCAGCTTTTTTGCGCTCGGTAATGTCCACCAGAACTCCGAAACTGCCAAGGAACCTGCCTTGCTCGTCGTAAATCCCCTTCGGAGAAACTATCGTATAAACTTTATGACCGTCCTTGGTCACCCACCCAACATCATAAGGCTCCGATACACCGCGCTTTCTCTGCGATATCTGCTCAGCCATCATCTGCCGGTTCTGCTCATCCATAAAATCAGTGACCTTACGACCTATCATTTCATCCTGCCCGTACCTCAGCATATCCGCGAACCTTTTGTTCACATAGGTCCAGATATAATTCTCGCCGGATA
>Ga0315273_10009267_pt1 | contig 12476 bp, 8 predicted proteins | sample YL17G02_0_MG_FD_205753 | JGI IMG/M metagenome (GOLD analysis project Ga0315273, IMG submission 205753) | Sediment microbial communities from Yellowstone Lake, YNP, Wyoming, USA - YL17G02_0 | ecosystem: Environmental > Aquatic > Freshwater > Lake > Sediment | place: USA: Wyoming | collected... | reverse complement strand
GAGACGAGGCCGTCCGCCTCATCGAGCGCGAGCATCATGGTGCCGACGACGATGGGGTCCTGCAGCTCGGTGATGGCGCGCTCGGGCGTCATGCCTCTGGCCGCCCGGCGCCGCACCAGCGGTTCGACGTACCGCTGGGCCACGGATACGGGGTTGATCATCTCGACGGAGTCGGGCAGGGTCACCCCTTGCCGGGCGGCGACCTCGCGGATCTCGTCGGGATCGCCCAGCAAGACGCACCGGGCGACGCCGCGCGCCGCGACGATGGCCGCGGCGGCCACGGTGCGAGGCTCGGTCCCCTCGGGCAGGACGATGCGCTGGAGATGCGAACGGGCCTGCTCGATCAATCGATAGCGGAACGCGGGCGGAGACAGCCGGGGGACCCGCGTCGCCTGGGCGAAGCCCCTGATCCACGCGACGTCGATCCGGTCGGCCACGACGTTCATCGTCCGCTCGATCCGGTCGGGATCATCGGCCGGGATCTCGGTGTTCATCCCCTCGACGTTGGTCGCCGCACGGTAGGTCGAGTCCTTGACGGCCAACACCGGCAAGCCGCCGTCGAGCGCCTTCTTGCACAGGGCCATCACCCGGGGATCCGGATCGAGGCCACCGGTCAGCAGGACGCCGGCCAGCGGCGTCCCGGCCTGCACGCTCAGCGCGGCCGCGAGCAGGATGTCGCTTCGGTCGCCGGGCGTGATGATCAACGTGCCCGGTCTCATCGCTCGGAGCGCATTCGGCGTGGTCATCGCGCACACGGCGACATCGAGCACCCGCCGCACGCTCGCCTCGCCCGCGTTGAGCACCCGGGCGTCGAGTGCCTGCGCGACGTCCTGTACGCGCGGCGCCGCCAGGTCGGCGCTGCAGGGCACGATCGCCAACGGACGGAGCTTGACGGCCCGCAGCGCGGCACGGTGGGCCGCCTCGGTCTCCACGAACGGCGAGACGCCCTCGCAGTCGACACATCCCCCCTGGGTCTGTCCGGTCGGTTCGCTCTCGGCCCGCTGCCCGCCCGCTCCGATGCACACGCGATTCAAGATGCAGCCGACCTGTCGCCCTTCGGGGGCCGCACCGTACCCGCGGGCCGCGATGGCGACGGCATCGGCAACTTCGGCCGGATCCTGGCTGCGAGGGGCCGCGACCAGCACCAGCTCGGCATCCAGGGCTTTCAGCATGAGAGCGTTCACGCGGCTGGCGTGGACCATGCCCGGTTCGGGGTTCATGCCTTCGGCGATCAGCACGTCGGCGCCCTCCCCGGCCGTGGCGGCGATTTCCACCACGTGTTCCATCAGCGTCTGGTCATCGCCCGCCGCCAGCAGCTCTTCGGCGAGTTGGATGGACACGGAACGCGCGGGAGAGAGCCGCGCACCGAGCGCCACGAGCTCCGCGGACCGGCTGACTTCACGGTTCGCGATGGGCTTGACGAAGGCCACCCGCAGGCCCTGACGATCGAGGGTTCTCACGAGACCAAGGCACGCGGTCGTCAGTCCAACGCGCCGGCCGGCTGGGGCGACAAGAACGGTCGTAGGCAACGATCCCTCCTGAAGGGCACCGAAGTCGAACGGCGTATCAGATGCGTCGCGCGATGTCCGCCGTGTCCATCGCGATCATGAGTTCCTCATTGGTCGGCACCACCAGCGCTTGAGGACGGACTTCCTGCGTGATGCGTCCGCCCTGGCCGCGCCCGTGCGTGGCGTTGGCGGAGGGATCGATGGTGAGGCCGAGGAATCCGAGGTGCCGCACGGTCCGGGCGCGAACGGTCACGGAGTTCTCGCCGATGCCGCCCGTGAACACGAGCGCGTCGAGCCGGCCCAGCGGGACCACCAGCCCGGCGACCGACTTGGCGAGCAGATAGCAGAAGAGGTCGAAGGCCAGGTGCGCGCGCTCGTGTCCCTTGGCCGCTTCTTCCTCGATGGTGCGCATGTCGTTCGACAGCCCCGACACCCCGAGCAGTCCCGACTTCTTGTTGAGGATGTCGAGGATCTCGGCGGCGGACCGGCCGAGCGCCGCTCCCATGTGGCCGACGATCGCGGGATCCACGGAACCGCTCCGGGTCCCCATCATCACGCCCTCCAGCGGCGTGAGGCCCATAGTAGTGTCCACGCTCCGGCCGTCGAGCACCGCCGCGCACGAGCACCCGTTGCCGAGATGGGCGGTCACCAGCGCGTGGGCGTCGGCGGGAAGTCCGGTCTGCGCCAGCGCCTGCCGGGCCACGAAGCGATGGCTCGTCCCATGGAACCCGTACCGCCGCACGCCGTGCAGCTCGCGCCATTCGTGCGGGACGGGATACGTATAGGCGACCGGCGGCATCGTCTGGTGGAAGGCGGTGTCGAAGACCGCCACCTGCAGCAGCTCCGGAAAGAGCTCCTGGGCCAGACGGATGCCGACCAGGTTGGGCGGGTTGTGAAGCGGACCGAGCGGGATGCACTCCACGACCTTGGCGATGACCTCCGGGGTGATCGCCATCGAACCGGCGAACTCCGACCCGCCATGGACGACACGGTGGCCGACACCCACGAGTCCGTCCACGAGCCCACACTCGTTCAGCAGCGAGCTGATCGCGCGCAAGGCCTGTTCGTGGCCGGTGCCGGGAAGGGGACGCGAGTCTCTGGTGCCGTCGCGCTTCCAGTCGAGCGTGGCACCCGCTGAACCGATCCGTTGTGCGATTCCGGAGATCTCCTCCCGGGACGTGTCGGGATCTATGACGGCGAACTTCGCGGACGACGATCCACAGTTTAGAACAAGCACATTCATTAGCGGTCCTGGTGTTGGCGTCCGGCGCGGCATTCGGGAGCCACAATCGCCGTGCATGAGTATGAGGCGGGACGGCGGTAGGGGCAATGCGGCCGGGAGGCGGCTGGGCGGCCGGCGCGTCGCGGATGAGCTGGCGCAGCAGGTCCCCGGCCGGAACCCGGCCCGCGCCCTTGACAGTCCGCCGCACGCGGCCGTATTTGGGGATTCGAACCGTACATCCGCTTCCGCGCACGCCTTTGGAGGTCTCATGCAACGCTCTGTCGGCTCGCTGTTGGCAGTCTTCCTCGTGCTGCTCCCGACCGTGGTTTCGGCGCAGACCGGCAGCATCCGCGGCCGTGTGGCCGACGCGGCCGGCGCACCGCTCGTCCGCGCCACAGTCAGCGTGGAAGGGAGGGCGCAGCGGGTGACCACCACCGACTCAGGCGCCTACGAGATTCGTGGCCTGCCCGCGGGCGAGTGGACGGTGTACGTCCGCGCGCTCGGCTATGTCCCAAGCACGGCCGGCGTGACCGTCCCCGCGGGCGGCTCGGCGCGTCTCGACTTCACGCTCCAGGAGCGGCCCATCAGCCTCGCCGCGATCGACGTGGTCGTCGGCTCCAGGGCCCGCCACACGGCGCCCGAGGAGTTGGCCGTGCCGGTGGACGTCTTCAACGCCGAAGTGCTCGCGCAGCAGGGGACCAGCGAGACCAGCCAGATCCTGCAGGCCCTCTCTCCGTCCGTGAACTTCCCGCGCCAGAGCGTCACGGACGCCACCGACGTCGTGCGGCCCTTCACCCTCCGCGGGCTGAGCCCCGACCACACCCTGGTTCTCCTCAACGGCTGGCGGCGCCACCAGACGGCCGTGGTCAACACCTTCGCGTACGGGATGGGGGCCGGCTCCAGCGGCGTGGACATGAACGCGATCCCGTCCAGCGCCATCGACCGGATCGAGGTTCTGCGCGACGGCGCGTCGGCCCAATACGGCTCCGACGCCATCGCGGGGGTCGTGAACCTCGTCACCAAGGAGGGGCGGTTCTCGCCGTTCGTGAACATGGACGCCGGCCGGTACCTCACGGCCGACTACCCTGGTGACGGCACGAGCGTGGACATCAACGGCGGCGTCGGGTTAGTGCTGGGCCGGGGCTCGCTGGCGCTGTTCGGCGAGGTCCTCAGCCGCGAGCCCACGAACCGGGCCTGGGCCGATCCGTACGATGCCAGCGGCAACGGCCTGACCGACTCCGTCGACAGCCGCGGGCACGTCGTCGTCAAGCGGAACGACGTGCCGCAGCCGAACCAGCACTGGGGCGACGGCCGCGAGCGCGACATCATGACACTCGCCAACTTCCGGCTTCCGCTGAACGCCGCCGGCACCAGCGAGCTGTTCAGCTTCGGCAGCTACAGCACCCGCAGCGGGACGGGAAACGGGTACCGGCGCTACGCCGACAGCGGGCGGAACTGGCCGCAGATCTACCCGCTGGGCTACCTGCCCGAGTTCCGCCCGAACGTGACGGACTACTCCCTGGCCGGCGGGTTCCGGGGCCTCGCCCGCGGTTGGTCGGTGGAGCTTGGCGGCTCCTTCGGGCACAACGGCTTCGCGTACAATCTGCGCAACACGCTCAATGCCTCGCTGGGACCCTGTCTCACCACCGCGTGCGCCCCGGGGACCGACGGTATCTTCGGCAATTCCGACGATCCCGGCATCCCGAACCAGACGTCGTTCTTCGCGGGCCGGCTCGCGCGCGACGAGTTCACGGCCGGCGCCAACGCGTCGCGGGCGGTGCGCCTCGGGCTGCCGGCGCCCGTCAACGTGGCCGTCGGCGCGGCGTTCCGCTGGGAGCGGTACGCGATCACGAGAGGGGAACTCGCCTCGTACATCGACGGCGGAGACACGACCCAGTACGGCGAAGACGCGCCCGGCGGCTCGCAGGTGTTCCCCGGCTTCGCGCCGTCCGACGAGGCGGACGAGAGCCGCACCAACTTCGGGATCTACACCGACCTCGAGACCAATCTGACGCCCAAGTTCCTGGCAAACGTGGCGGGGCGGTTCGAGAGCTACAGCGACTTCGGCCGGCAACTCACGGGCAAGCTGGCGTTCCGCTACCAGCCCTCGCGGCAGCTCACGCTCCGAGCGGCCGCCAGCACGGGGTTCCGCGCGCCGGGGCTCGGCCAGGAGTACTTCAGCAAGGTCATCACGAACTTCATCGCCGGCGAGGCCGTGGATATCGGGGTCTTCCCCGTGGCCCATCCCGCCGCGCGCGCGCTCGGCGCCACCGACCTCCGGGAGGAGACCTCGGTGAACCTGAGCGCGGGGTTCGCGCTCACCCCGCGGCAGAACCTGACGATCACGGCGGACTACTTCTACATCCGCATCAACGACCGCATCCTCCTCAGCGCGACGTTCGACGACGACACCACCCTCGCGATCCTCGGGCGGGCGGGGTACTCCGGCATCGCGGGCGTCCAGTACTTCACGAACGGGCTGAACACGCTGACGCGGGGCGCGGACGTGACCGCGAACCTTCAGCTTCCCGCGGTGGCGGGCGGCACGCTCGGCCTCACGGCCGCCGTCAACTACACGCACAACAAGATCGAGAGTGTAGATCCGCTGCCCACCGTGCTCCAGCACTCGAGGGAGCCGGGGCTGCTCGACCCCGTGACGAGGCTGGCCATCGAGAAGGAGCGGCCCGACTGGCGCGGCACGCTGACCGCTCAGTACGGCCGGGGCGCGTTCCACGGGTTGCTGCGCGGGTCCTACTACGGCGGCTTCAGCTCGGCGCAGCCGGGGTTCTGCGACCTATGCGGCGACTCGTACGGTGCGAAGACGCTGGTCGATGTCGAGGTCGGCTACCGCCTCGGCGTGGCGGACCTCTCGATCGGGGCCCGCAACCTGTTCGACGTGTATCCCGACCAGCCCTCCGCCACCACGCTGGTCGACCCGGGCGACCCGGACGCGGGGACGGCGGCGGATTGGAACTCGAACTACGGGACCTTCCCGTGGGCCGCGGCATCGCCGTTCGGCTACAACGGGCGGTACGTCTACAGCCGCGTGTCCATCCGGCTGCCCTAGCGGGTGGGGGCAGGGCGGAAGAACCTGCTGACGAGAGGAGCCGGCATCACGCCGGCCCCTCGCGTGCGTTGGAACGCGCGGCGCAGGGATGGGAACCTCAATCGCCGTGGCGGGAGTATGCGGCGGTGCCGCGGCGTTGACAGGGCGTGCGGCGGCGTCGAGCCGCCGCTTCGGAGTCGAGTCGTACCTGAGCTGGACGCCGGCGCCGCCCGTGCTCCTGCAGGTGGCCTACACTTGGGCTTCACGTACACGAACTCGCAGAGCGCCTACGGGGACGTCCGTGGCCACCCGCTCCCGCGCCTCCGGATCCACGGTCTCGCTGCCGGCCGTCGGGCCCTCGGCTTGGTCGGAGCGATACGTCACCCGGTCCTGGTCGGCGTCGTACGTCAGGCGCTGGAGCGCCGCGGGATTGCGGGCACAGTAACGCGCCAGCCGGAGCGCGAAGGAGCGGTCGTCCTCTTACACCCAGAGGGCATCGTGGACATGGAACCCCGCGTGCGGCCACGGTGTGTTCGCACGGAATCAGCCGGTGTGAAGGTCCGGGGAATTGAGCACTCTCACGCCGTCGGGTCCACCTGACCGTCGAGCACCTCCCGGATTCGACGCAGCAGGCTCGGGACCGTCCACGGCTTGGTGAGGACCGGCACCGGCGGGTTCGAGGGGAGACTGTCCGAAAACGGTGCGGCGTATCCTGACGTGAGCAGCACCTTCACCGGGGCTCGTTCGTTCCGGAGTTCGCGCAGCAGCTCGACACCACCGAGGCGGGGCATGACGACGTCGGACACGACCATGTCGATTTCACCCCTCCGCGCCCGGTAAATCTCCAGCGCCTCGACGCCGTCGGAGGCGGTGAGCACCGTGTAGCCGTGCTTCCTGAGCACGCGCCTGGCCGCGACGCGCAACGAGGGCTCGTCCTCGGCCACCAGAATCGTCTCGGTGCCACCAACGACCTCGGGGTCTGACGCATCCACGGACGCATCCACCGCGGCGTCCGCCGTCGCCGGGAAGTAGACTCTCATGGTCGTGCCCCGCCCAACCTCGCTGTACACGTGGACGAATCCGTCGTGCGCTTTGACGAGCCCGTACACGATGGCCATTCCCAGCCCCGTACCCTCGCCGACCGGCTTGGTCGTGAAGAACGGCTCGAAGATCTTCCGCAGTGTCTCGTCGTTCATGCCGCAGCCCGTGTCGCTCACCGTCAGCACGGCGTACGCGCCGGGCGAGCCCCAGCCGTGCGCGGCGCACGTTTGCTCGTCCAGCGTGCGCCGCCCCACCTCGATGAGGATCGCTCCGCCGGCTGGCATCGCATCGCGCGCATTGGTGACGAGGTTCAGCGCGATCTGCTCCACGGCGCCAGCATCGGCGCGCACCGTGGGCCCGGGGTCATCGGCGCGATAGGTGATGTCGACGGTCGCCGGCACGAGCCGGCGCACCATCCCGACGAACCCGCTGAGCACTCCCGCAAGGGCGATGGTGCGGAACTCCAGCTGCTGCCGGCGGCCGAATGCAAGCAGCTTCTTGGTCAGGTCGGCACCGCGCTCGCCCGCGCGGCGGATGTTCTCGAGGTCCGCGACTTGGCCCGACGTGGCCGGCAGTTCCCCCCGAAGCACCTCCGCCGTCATGAGAATCGTGGTCAGCACGTTGTTGAAGTCGTGCGCGATGCCGCCGGCGAAGGTGCCGATCGCCTCCAGCTTTTGCGCCTGCCGGAGCTGGGTCTCCGAGGCCTGCAATGCCGCCACGGCGGCGTTGAAACCCGATGCGAGCAGCGCCCACTCGCGCGATTGCGCCGGCTTCGGGATCTCCTCCAGCCGTCCGCTCTCCTCCATCCGTTCGAACGCCGAGGCCATCTCGCGGAGCGGGTGCTCCACCAGCCGCGCGACGAGGCGGTTGCCGGCGAGGATCATCAGCACGAGCAGAACGACGCCGATGAGCGCCGCAGTGCCGAAATACCCGAAGACCCAGCGTTCCATGCTGCGGAAGTACGCTCGCGACATCGCCAGTTGCGCGATCACGTCAGGACGACCGTACGCATCCTCCAGGAGGAACCTCGTCTCGAGGCTGTCGCCGCCCGCCGAGCGCCTCGCCCCGACGTGCCGGGCCTGGACGCCGACGGAGGGGAGGAGATGCAGCCGGCCTCCCAACTGGCCTCCCAGCGTCGCCAGAAGGGAATCCGCGACCGGCCAGCCCAGCACCACGTAGCCGTTCCGCGGACCACGCGCTTCCTGGTCGGCCGTGCGGACCACGACCGCCCCAGCGACCATGACGACCGAGGACCGCGTCCGCAGCAGGCCGCTCAGCGCCGCCCGTCTGTCCAATGCGTCGAACAGCGAGTCGCTGAAGAACACCGGCTCGCTCAAGTGCATGGAGCTGTCGGACCAGGTGAAGATCCGCTTGCGGTTACGGTCCGCGATGGCGATCAGGCCGACGCCGTACTGACGAGGGATCCAGTCGACGTAGTTGTCGCGGACGAAGCGCTCGGCTGTTGCTCCGTTCGGCCGGTCGACGTAGTTCCAAGCCTCGTCCCAGAACGCGAACTCCTGCACAGTCCGGCGCTGCGCCACGAGGTGGCGCTCGACGATCCGCCTGGCGCGAACGACATCCTGCGCGACCTGTTCCCGCTCCACACCGCCAAGCACCGCCCGCACGGCAACGCCCGCCCCCACCAAGACTGCCCCGAGTCCCACAGTGACAGCAACGGCCACGGCGACCGAAACGCTGCGGATCGACGCGGCATCGGGGAAGCGCTGCCAGTTGAGGGCTTGGAGAAGACGTCTGCTCGTGCGTCGCCTCCGGGATGGCAGGGGCTCGGCCTGCACCGCGAAGGGCGGCAGGACCAGCCACTCGGCCAAATAGCGCGCGCCGGAGGTCGAAAGTCAATTGCGGCCGGACGTGTCTCCCGTCCGCCGTGCAGCGCGACCTCGGTGCGCCGCGAGCCGAGGCTGGCGAGCCCCAGCGCCAGATCGAGTGCGTCGGCCGGGCGCCCGGCGGCGCCGCCCCGCGCGCGACGGCTAGCGCCCGCGGCGGGCTCTCCCGTAGCTTTCATGATGCGCGCTCTTGGATGCCAAGGAGCCACAAATGGGAAGAAGAAACTGCTGGGAAGTGATGAAGTGCGGGAGGCAGCCAGAGGGTGAAAATGTCGAGAAACTTGGCTTATGCTCGGCGGCATTACCCAATGCATACGATAGTGTCAATGAAGGTAAGCATGGGGGTAGATTTTGCTGGGCTATTGCGGGGACTCTTTGCGGGGGAGAAGTACAGGGCACATATTCCAAAAAAATTCTGGACTGTCTTCGTTGTGAGTTTCTAAAGCAGGTCGAAAAAGATGAAGGCAAAACCTTCATTCTTACTCCTCAAAAAGCTATAAGTGTACGAGAATCAAAGAGGGAGACATGACAATTCGCTCAAGCGGATGCGGTCGCCAAGCGTGCGCTGGGCTGAGAGGGGATGCGTTCCGGTGGCTGGGCGGCGCGATCAGGCGACAGCGAAGCGCCACGACGAGATCCGTTCGGGATCGAGCCGTATAGGAGCTGGGCCCCAGACGACCTCTGCAGACCAGACCAGCAGAGGGGCCGCGCGCCCGGCGCCAGGGCGCCCATTCGCTTGTGACTCCTGCGCGCCGGTGCGATGCCGCCTCTGACCTTCGCCGAACTCACCTTCCCGGGCTGGAATCCCGTCGCCGTCCATCTCGGGCCGCTGCAGTTGCGCTGGTACGGGCTCGGTTACCTCGTCGGGTTCCTGATCGCGGGCTGGGCGCTGGATCGCCTCAGCCGCGACGGCTTCCTGCCGCTCGCCAAGGCGGCGGTGAGCGACCTCATCGGCTGGCTGGTCCTGGGGGTGGTGGTCGGTGGCCGACTGGGCTACGCGCTCTTCTATGAGCCGCGGATGCTCCTCCGCCCGATCGAGCTGCTGCAAATCTGGACGGGCGGGCTCTCGTTCCACGGCGGGCTCGCCGGCGTGGTACTGGCCTCCGTGCTGTTCGCGCGGAAGCACCGCGTCCCCTGGCGGCGTCTCGCGGACGGTCTCGTGCTCTCGGCGCCGTTCGGCATCCTGCTGGTGCGCTGCGCGAACTTCGTCAACGCCGAACTGTATGGGCGCGTCGCGCCGGCGTGGGTGCCGTGGGCGATGCGCTTCCCGACCGACCCCGCGGCGGCCCGCGTCTCGCCCGAACTGGCGGCGGGGGGAGCGTTCCGCTGGCACGACGCGTACGCGAACCTCCGCTCGAGCGGTGCGTGGGAGCAGATCGCCGCGCAGGTGCCGCTGCGGCACCCGTCGCAGCTCTACGAGGCGCTGCTCGAGGGCGCGGTACTGGCGGCGGTGCTCTGGTACCTCTACCACCGCCGGGTGCGTCCCTATCTCACCGCCACGAAGGATGGCCGGCCCGGCGGCGGACGCCTCGCGCGGCCCGGCGCGCTCGCGGGGCTCTTCCTGCTGGGCTACGCCGCGGCGCGGTTCCTCGTGGAGTTCACCCGCCAGCCCGACGCGCAGTTCGCGGGCCCCGGCGACGCGCTGGGCACGGTGCTCGGGCCTCTTTCGATGGGGCAGGTGCTGAGTCTCGCGGTGGCGCTCGGCGGCGTGGCGCTGCTGTGGTGGCGGCCGCTTCGCATATCAGACGGTCTCCACCGGGCCCGTTGAGTGGAGGGCGCGGGCCAGGCGGCGGTCGGCGGTCACGAACGGACACCCGAGCACCTGCGCGAGAACGGCGTAGCCGGCATCGTACACGGTGATCTTGCGCTCGGCCGCTAGACCGAGGGCCTTGCGGTACTCGGCGTTCCCCAGGGAGTACGTCTCGATCTCGAGTCCTGCGAACAGCGCGAAGGCGTCGGCGGCGAGGTCGCGGGAGAGGCGGGCGCCGCTGACCAGCACGTTGGCCACCTCGTAGTTCAGGAGTTCCGGCGCCACGAGCGGATCGCGGCCCGTGAGGTGGCCCTCGAGGAGCCGATGGCTGCCCTCCCGGGCGTCCTGGCCGAGCACCCAGCCCAACACCACTGACGCATCCACGACCTTCATCGGGCGGAGCGGGTCTCGCGGACCAGGGCGACCGGCTCGAGGCGCCCGAGGCGTGCGGCGTGGCGGCGGCGCCACTCGGTGAGGCGCTCGGCCGTCAACCGGAGGCGACGCTCCCGCTCCGGCGTTCCCGCGGCGCCCTCCTCGTAGTCAGCGGCTGGGACCAGGACCACGAGGGCCCGGTTGGCACGCGTGATGGTGATGGGCTGGCGCTTATCGGCGACCTCGTCGAGGACGCTGCCGAACTTGCGGCGGAACATCAGGGCGGACAGGGTGCGCATCGGATGCCTCGCTATGCGATATGCTATATGATAGGCTATGAGAGCGCCGACCACAACGCGGTGTGCGTGGGCGGCGCAGGCGCTCGCGCATCCAGGCAGTTGGCCGACCTGGGTGTTACCTTGAGATCACAGCTTCCGGGGCAGGGCAGCGATGCAGCTGGCAATCGAGCTTGAGCGGGAGGACGACGGCCGGTGGATCGCCGAGGTGCCGGCACTTTCTGGCGTCTTGGCGTATGGCCGAAGTCGCGAGCAGGCCGTCGCGAAGGTGCAGGCGCTCGCCCTCCGCGTGCTCGCCGAGCGCTTGGAGCACGGCGAGTCACCCCCCGAACTGCTGAGCGTCTCCTTCCAAGCCGCGTGAGCCAGTGGCCGGCCGCAAAGGCGCGGCTCGTGCTGGCCGCGCTCGTCCGGATCGGCTGGACCGTGAAGCGTGAGTCTGGTACCCACCGTACGTTGGCCCGGCCGGGCCGATTTCGTTTTTGCCTTCCCGGACTCGCGGGATCCATCGACAGTACAAGGTGGCGCTGGCGCAGGTCTTTCAGCCTTGTCCATCATCTCCGGCCGGCTTCATCTCACCCGCGTCCCAGGAGAGAATCGCGCCGCTTTGCTCGGGCGGGCGTGGTGTGGCGGGCGTTCGTGCAGCCGTTCGAGGTCGTCCCCTTCGACCGCGCCGCGGCCAACTCGCCTCGGCCCTGTGCCTGCCGTCGCGCCGCCCCGGAACCGACGCGCGGGGAACTACCCTGGCGGAACGGGAAGGCTATGCGCCAAGTTTGCATCAGCCCGCGCGAGGGACGGCGGGAGGGCCACGCACGGAGCTGCGGAATGACGGAGCAGCGCCAGACCCAGCGAACGGTGGTCCGGGAACCGGCCAGCCTCGGCTATCCGGCCTTGGCCGAGATCGTCCGCCGAGTCGTGGATGCGGCACACCCCGACAGTATCATCCTGTTCGGCCCGGACAGCGATCTTGACCTGCTCGTCGTGAAGACGGGCGTGTCCCACCGGCGTAGGCTGGCGCAGGACATCCACATGCGCTTCGCCGGCCTCGGCGTGCCGGTGGATGTCATCGTCGTGAGACCCGAAGACGTCCAGGCCCTCCGCGACGACAACTCCACGGTGATCGGCCCCGCACTCCGCGAGGGAATCCTCATCTATGCCGCCTGACGCCGGCGGGCCTCCAGGGCCACGGGCGTGGATCGACCGCGCCCTCGCCGCCGTGCACGCGCCGGCGTTCTCGACCGGATCACCGCCTCGCCGCGCGGCCTGGAGCCCTGGACCCGGGCTCAACCGCCAGGATCAGCGTCACCTCCGGGGTCCCCGTCGCCGGGACGCCCGCGCCGAGTCGGCTCCTCGCCCTCGACACGCCGCCCCCGCCCTCGGGGATCGGGCGCGAAAAGGGC
>Ga0315273_10009266_pt1 | contig 12477 bp, 12 predicted proteins | sample YL17G02_0_MG_FD_205753 | JGI IMG/M metagenome (GOLD analysis project Ga0315273, IMG submission 205753) | Sediment microbial communities from Yellowstone Lake, YNP, Wyoming, USA - YL17G02_0 | ecosystem: Environmental > Aquatic > Freshwater > Lake > Sediment | place: USA: Wyoming | collected... | reverse complement strand
TCCACCTTTTCGATAACGGGTTCGTCAATATCCGTGGGGAGCTTGGCACGGATGCCGGCGATCTTCTCCCGGACATCCTCTACGGCCTGGTTGATGTCCCTCTCCAGAACGAACTCCACGGTGACCCGGGAGATGCTTTCCATGCTCGTGGAGGTAATGGACTTCACCCCGTTGACGGTGTTGACGGCATTCTCGATCTTGTCCGTGACATCGATGTCCATGACCTCCGGAGATGCCCCTTTGAGAACCGTCCGGACGTTGACGATGGGGAAATCGACCTTCGGAAAGAGATCGACGCCGATCCTCGGATAGCTGACGACCCCCAGGACCACGAGCGCGAGCATCATCATTGTCGCAAAGACAGGCCTCTTGACCGAGGTATCAGCGAGCCACATTGACCTTTACCCCTTCCGCCAGGTTGTTCTGGCCCACAACAACGAGCTGCTCGCCTATCTTCAAGCCTTCGGTAATTTCTACCAGTTCGTCCAACTTGTTGCCGGTCTTAACCTCCCGTTGCTTTGCCTTATCGCCCTCCACAACGAAGACCCGGGTCCGGGAATCGTCATAGAGGATGGCCGTGACAGGCGCAACAACCGTGTCTCTCGCCGGACCGGTGTATAGGGTGACCCTGGCAAAAAGACCCGGCTTCAGATGATGGCCTGGATTGGGCACCAGGGCCTCGACTGCCAGGGTCCTCGTCCTTTCCTCGAGACTGGGGTAAATAAGGCTCAGCCTTCCCGTAAATTCCCTTTCCGGAAATGCATCGACCCGGAAGGAGATTGCCTGCCCGATGTGCAGTTTCCCCAGGTCCTTTTCCGTAACGGTAAAATTCAGTTTCAAAGGATCGGTCCGGATGATGGTGAACAGGGGGACGCCGCCACGGACGAAATCGCCCGCCGAAACCCGTTTCTCTTTGACGAAACCGGCCAGGGTGGCGCGGATATGGGTCTTGGACAGTCTCTGTTCTGTTAGAGCCAGCGTTGCCCGGGCGCGGTCCTTTTCGGCCTCGGCGAGGGCCAGTCTCGTGGACACGTCATCGAACTGCTGCTTCGTAACCAGTTCTTCCTTATAGAGTGAGGCCTTGCGCTGCTGTTCCACCCGCGTGTTCTCCAGGGTCGCTTCGGCCTGTTTCAGGGCGGCCTGTGATCGGAGCAGATCCAGCCGGTAATCGGTGTCATCGATCTCGGCAAGGACCATCCCCCGCCCGACGGCGGTCCCCTCATCCACCCGGACAGATCGCAGGATACCGTCCACCTCGCTGCTGGTGAGGACCTGTTCATCGGGAGCGAGGGAGCCGACCGTTTCCACAAAGGGTTGGAAAGACCTTGCCTCCACGGGCAGAACGCGGACATTCATGATCCTTTCCTTGGCCGCCTTGACCTCGCTCTTCTGGCATCCTATAGGCAGAAATACAAGGAACGCCAGAAAAAGGCTCAGACAGAAGACTTTTAGAGGGCGTCCTGCCATATCCATACCGTTTTCAGAACCCGAATCCAGATACCATAGCCGCATGAAAAATCCTCCTTGCAGAACGCTGCGGTCGCTGTGGACCGACTCTATTGCCTTCATGAAGTCTACCTCAGCCCCGGCGATTTCAGGGCCATGATTTCCTGTAAAAATATACCCATCGCTTTCTGAAGCCTCAACTGGAACAACTGATAGTTGTAATTCGCTTCGGAAACCTGCCGTTCCGCTGAAAGGAGCAGCGTGTTCGCGTCGATGACATCGATGCTGCTGGCCAGGCCGAATTCGAATTGCCTCTCAACGGCCCGGTAGTTATCCTTGGCAAAGAGAAGCTGATCGTTCAGGAATTTGAGAATCCCCCTCTGGGTGAGGAGATCGAGATAGGCCGCTTCCACTTCGATCCCAATGGATTTCTTCAGGTCATCGTAAAGATACCCCACCTGCCTTTCTTTCGCACGGGCCTCCCTGACCTCCGCCATCCTGAGGCCTCCCTCGAAGAAAGGGAAGTTGATGGATACGAGACCATAGGCGCTCTCCCGGTTGAAGGAGGAGAGCAGCGGGTGCTGGTCCGAGCGGTTGTAGACGCCGGCAATCGCAAGGTTCGGCCAGTAGGTCCCCCGGACAAAGCGGACCTGCTCCTCCGCTATGGTTTTTGCGATCTCCATGCTTTTCAAGTCGGAACGCTCCGAGAAGGCCGTGCCCTGAAGGGCCGGCAAGACCGGGATGTCCTTTTCTACGGGAGCTTCTTCCCGGAGTGTGAAGCCCTTATCAATGCCGACCAGTCTCGCCAGTAGGGCGGTGGCCAGATCAAGGCCGTTTGACGCCTTCAGCCGGTCCGACCGCGCGCCTGACAGCTCGCCGTCGGCCCTCAGCAGTACCGTCTTGGTCACTTCACCGACCTTGAAACGCTTCTCGGCGGCATTACGATAGGACAAGAGCCGCTTCAGGTTGGCCTCGGTGATGTCGAGGTACTTCTTTGCCCTCAGGACGTCGTAATAAGCGACGGCCACATTGAAGAGGTAGGCCTCACGTAGGGCATTGAGGTCCCTTTCGCTCATCCGGATGTTCTCTCCGGCCATCTTGAGGGCTAAAAGCTCCCGGGCGCTAAGAGAAAATGACTGATCCAGACGGATTCCCCAGTTTGCCGTCTGGTCTGGCTGAATCAGAGATCCCGGCAGGTTTAATCCGGGGGCCAGTTTCATGCCCTCCGTGTACTTGCTTTCCGTGTACTGGGTTAAATTCCCGTAGGCCGTCAGCTTCGGGATAAGCACGGAAAAGGCCTTGCTCTTCGTGATCTGGGCGATAGTGAGATTCTCTTGCGCCGTTTTGATCTTCTCGGAACGTTCCAAAGCGATTTTATAAAGATCTCCCAGGGTATACTCGCCTGCCGGGAGCGCCGCCGGCCGAAAAAAAAGAAAGTAAATCGCCAAAGCGATCATCCAGACGATTTGTGCCAGTGAAGAAAATACATTCCGCCTCTTCATCTTATACCTTCTTATCCCTTCATTCACTCAAGAAATAAAAACCGAGCCTCGATTCTTTCAATAGGTCACGACCCGGGGAACGACCATGGCGTTGTCCTCCAAGCCGAAATTGCCGGCAACGATAACCTTGTCGCCCCTATTGAGACCCTCCCTCACCTCGATGAGGTGTTCGCTGGCTGTCCCCGTCACGACCTTCTTCAGGACAGCCCTGTTATCCTTGACGATAAATACGCCGTAATGACCCCGGTCATCCGTGATCAGCGCCTTCGGCGGTATAACCATGACATCCCTGACTACATCCGTTTCAATGGTGATCCGGGCGAACATCCCCGCCTTGATGCTGTGATCGCTGTTGGGGATGTCGATTTCCAGCTTGAAAGTTCGACTCATGGGGTTGACGTTCCCGTTAATGCGGGAGATCTTCCCCTGAAACTCCTTCTGCGGGAGGGCATCAATCGTGACGGCTGCAGGTGTTCCTCTCCGCATAGAACGGGCCTGAATTTCGGGGATCTCCACCTCCACCTTGACGTGATCGATGTTCATCAGCGTGATGACAGGCATATTCGGCGCCACCAGCTCCGCCTCGCGCATGATCTTTTTGGCAATGCTTCCTGAAAAAGGCGCCCGGACGACGGCGTCCTGGAGCCGCTGGTCCATCAGGGCCAGATTCACTCTTGCCCTCGCCAGTTGGGCGTCGGCCAGATCCACCCTGCTCATGGCCAGGGCATGGGCCGTTTGGCTGTCGTCATATTTCTGCTGAGCGATCGCTTTCTTTTCATAAAGCCTTGCGATCCTCATCTTCTCGCGCTCCATATTTTCGAGACTGAGGCCGGCCTCCGTGAGCGCTGCCTTGGCCATGTCGAGTTCCGCCCGGGCTCCCTTCTGGGCGAGGACGAGATCGTCTTTTTCTATAACGAATAGAATGTAACCGCCACTGACCTCGTCACCCTCATCCACGTATAGCTTCTGAAGTTTGCCCGCAATCTTCGAACCCACGTTGGCATCGCGTTGAGGCAGTATGTTGCCCGTCGCCACGACGGGATGGAATATATCCGCCTTGTGCACCTCCACCACATTCACCTGTACGGCCGACTGTGACTTGACCGGCGGCGGCTGGATCTTTCCGGTGTCGCCTCCGCCTTCGCCGCATCCCGCAAGGACGTACAGGACCATCAATACCACTGCCAACCTACGATCCTTCACACACTTTATCTTCAATGAATGTTCTCCATGACACTTCTTGCGTTGCTATTGCGCCTCTATGATGCCCATGGCCCTTTCGAGTTTTGCCTGGCTGATGTTGTAATCGCCCAGGGCGTTATAATAATCCGACTTGGCCTTTGTAAGCAGAGTCTGGGCGTCGAGGACGTCCGTAGAGGTGGCTACCTGTTCCCGGTATCGTTCCTGGTTGATCCGAAAATTTTCTTCCGCCTGCTCGATGGCCCGCTTCGATACCAGAACCTGTTTTTCCGCCTCCCGGAGGAGGAGATAGGCACTTTTCAATTCCAGGGTGATTTGATCCCGAACATTGCTCAGCATGTCCAACATCTGGTTTTCTCTTGCCTTGCTGAAATCGACCCGGTTCATCGTCTTTCCCCATTCCCAGAAATTCCAGTTCGCCACGGCCATGACGTACCAGCTTTCCTCATTTTTATAAGGGGTCCCGCCAAGGTCTGGCTCATCGCCGAATCTTGAATAGTTTCCGACCATGCTCAGGGAGGGAAAGTAATCGCTTCTGGCCAGGCGCACCCCATTTCTTGCCTGCTCGACCTTGAGGGCATAGGATTTGAGCTCCGGCCTTCTATCCAGGGCATTGGTCAGACAGGCCTCCAGGTTTTTTTCGAAAGGCTGATAGGCAAGGATATCTTCAACGGTCACAGGCGTATCGATACCCCGTCGCAGAATGGTATTGAACCTGGAGTTGGCCAATTCCAAACCGTTCTCCGCCCGGATGAGGAACTGCTCGCCATTGGCAAGCTGGACCTCGGCGTAGAGAAGATCATTTTTGGGAATCATGCCCACATCATAGAAGTTCTGGGCCAAATCGCGATGGGCCTTCAGTTGTTCCAGGGATTGCCTCGCCACATCGAGAATCCTGCCGGCTTTCAGGATATTGAAATAGGTCACCCTGACCTCCTGCACAATATCCTGGATTGTGGCTGCCTCCTCCCAGCGTGCGATCTGTGCCCCGATTTTATTCACCTGGTAATTCGCGAGGATGGCGCCGCCCGCAAAAAGGGGCTGTCTTGCTTCCAGCGTCCAGGTATAGTTGTCCTTCGTTCCCGCGTCGACGGTAGACGATGGTATGTTGACGGCGATAGGGGCAGCAGCCGGTAGCGTGAAGGATATGCGCGGAAAAGTAAAGGACGGCGCTTCGTTTAGCCTCGTATAGTTGTAAGTCGTGCTCAGTTTTGGGAAAAAGCCCTTCAAGGCCTCTTTCCTCTGAGCCTCGGCCCCCCGAACTCCCTCCCTGGCCGCATGGGCCAAAACGCTCTGTTTTAGAGCCAGATCAACGCTCTCCTTCAAGGTCAGCGGGGGATCCTTCTGTGCAAAGCTTGGGCCTGCCCCCAGGCTGAAAGAGAAAAAGATCACAGCGACCACCGACATCCATCTATCAGGTCTGATACCCATCTTGTTGCACCCCCTGGAGAAAAATATCGAGAACGGAACCAACCTTGGCACTGAGCGGTGAATCATCCGGTGCCACCATCCAGTCGAGAGCGAAGGCGTTGATCATCCCCAGCAGCGCCGAGGCGATGGCCCTGGATTCCATGGGCCTCATGAATCTGACCCCAAGGCCATCTCTTATGATTTCTTCAATGAATTTAACATGTTCAAGATAATCGTCGATTATCTTGTCCCGCAGGGCCGCTAAGCCCTCGGACAAGGTCATGGCCTCACCACGGATGAAGAGATTGCAGAAGTCCACATTGTTTTCGACAAATCGGAAATGAGCCGATACGAGGGCCTCGATTTTGTCCATCACATCCCGGGCCTTGATTACGGACTGTCTGATCTCCGAATACATACGATCCATCTTTTCATTGACCATGGTCGTATAGAGGTGCTCCTTTCCCTGGAAGATCTGATAGATTGTCCCGATAGCGTAGCCGGATGAACCTGCAATCTCCGCCATGGTAGCGCTGTGGAAGCCTTTGGAAGAGAAAATCTTCTCCGCGTGCTTGAGGATCTCTCGGCGCCGCCGGCTTAATTCCCAGGCTTTTCTCATCGACCTTTCCATATGGCAAACCTCTATTTAAATTATGGAAGGAACGTTCAAATCGCGAATTGCCGTTCACAATGCTGATAAATGAGACTTCTGTCAAGAAAAAACATCCCCTCATCAACGACAGCGGCATGATCCTGCGTCCGGATTGGCCTGTTTTTTTCCACCAGGGCGCTATCTCTGTGAAAAAAGACCAAAAGCCAAAAAATTGTCTTGACATTCCCAGGAAAATAAATGATAGTCGGCAAAAATAATGACTTATCTCCATATTAATTCAATGATCCTGCTTCGTTGCAGATCGACCGGTGGACATCATTAATTCATTACAGGGAGGGATTATGAATAAATCTGGCCTCATCGAGACACTGAGCAAGAAAGAGAACCTGACAGAAAAAAAAGCGATCGATTTGATCAATTTGATCTTCAATGGATTTACGGAAGAATTAAAAAAGGAAGGCCGGATAGAAATCAGGGGATTCGGCAGCTTTATGGTCAGAAATTACGAGGCCTATACGGGTCGGAATCCGAAAACAGGCAAAAACATCAAAGTTTCCCCTAAAAAATTACCCTTTTTCAAGGTAGGCAAGGAACTGAAGGTGCGCGTTGACGGCAAGAAATAGAACGCTTCCGGTCGGATCACCTGCGGCCGGAAGCATCAAGCATCAAATATACCGAGGCAGTGAAAGGGCTGGGGGTCAAGATCGATCCCCTTTTTCATTGCTCATCAAGCCGGCCCGCCAACCCGGAAACCCGGGATGGAATAGGCCCACAAAAAACGTTTAACCATCGAGGCCCCAAAGAAAGGCTGAGCGTCGAACAAGAGCGGTTTCCCTATGGAAACAAAGAAACATACCCTGCCCGTTGCCAACCTCGCCCTCCTTTTCGTCACGCTTCTATCCACATTGGCCGCCGGCGCCCTGCAGCGGGGAATCAATCCGCTCGAAGAGCCTTTCCTGTTGTGGCGCGGCATCCCCTTTTCTTTGACGTTGCTGATGATCCTGGGCGCCCATGAATTCGGACATTATTTCATGTCCCGAAGGCATCGGATCGATGTCACCCTGCCCTATTTTATCCCGGCGCCTTCCTTTATCGGTACTTTCGGCGCCTTTATCAAGATGAAATCCCCCATCATGGATCGGCGAACGCTTCTGGACATCGGCGCCGCAGGACCCCTGGCCGGGATGGTCGTAGCCATACCGGTGTTGATCGTGGGCCTCATGCTTTCGGAAATCCAACCGAAGGAGACCGCCGCCGGCATCCAGCTCGGTTCCTCCCTGTTCTTCTCATTGCTCAATTGGATCGTTCATGGAAACATCCCGGACAATGCGGACCTGGTTCTCCACCCGGTGGCCTTTTCCGGGTGGATCGGACTGCTGGTCACTTGCCTTAATCTCCTGCCTGTGGGCCAGCTCGATGGCGGACATGTGGCCTATGCCGTTCTCGGTCTCAGGCAGGAAACCCTGGCTCGGGCCGTCATTCTGGTAATGGTAGTGCTGGGAATTACGGGATGGAGCGGCTGGCTTATTTGGGCAGCGATACTTCTTTTTATGGGAATCAACCACCCCCCTGTAGTTTACGACTGGATCCCCCTGGACCCAGGACGAAAGATCATCGGCTGGATTACACTGGCCGTCTTCGCCTGTACCTTCACACCCGCACCTTTCTAAGCCATCATGCCTTCTTCGCGGAAGCTGAAGAAACGGTTCTCGCCGATAATGATGTGATCGTGTACGAGGATATCCAGCATGCGGGCCGTCTCCTGAATGGTCCTCGTGAGCCTGATGTCGGCCTCTGAGGGTTTCACGTGCCCGGAGGGGTGGTTATGAACAAGGATAATGGCCGATGCCTTGCGCCGGAGGGCCTTTTCAAGCACTTTCCGGGGATAGACGACGGCCTGATTGACGATACCATCCTGGATGGTTTCTACGTCGATGATCCGATTCTGGGCATCAAGGTATATGACCCGGAATTGTTCATCCTTTAATCCGCCCATGGCGGTCTGGCAGTAATCGAACAGCTCCCTCGTACAACTGATCTGGGCTTTTTCCTTCGCTCTTTCTTTGAGATAAAGGGCGGCAACGTCCTTGATGAGCTTGATCAGGAGGGCCGTATGGAGACCGATGCCCTTGATCTGTTCCAGATCGCCGCTTTGGGCGTCCAGGACGCCTTTAAGAGAGCCGAATTGTGTAAGGAGTTCCTTGGCGAGGGGCTTGACATCCCGGCGCGGGATCGCGTAGGTGAGAAGCAACTCCAGGACCTCGTAATCGTGGAAGGCATCAACCCCCGAGCCGACGAATTTCTCTTTCAGGCGCAGGCGGTGCTCAAGGTAATGGGGAGGATCTGCAGCCACGGACGCTCACCCCTCTCGGCGGCATGGGCAATCCAACAGGACAATCGGGCAGTCCGCTGCCCCCCCCTCCGGAATCGCCTCCAGAGAGGCAAGGGACGATTACCCCCGGTTCTCAGCAAGGGCGGCAGTGATTATTCATCCGTTCTCTTCGGTTCCAATCACCCGAGATTCCTGTTGGCAAAATCCCAGTTCAGAAGTTTCTCGATCACGGCAGTAAGATAATCGGGCCGCCGGTTCTGGTAATCCAGATAGTAGGCATGTTCCCAGACGTCGATGGTCAGGATGGGCTTCAATCCATGGGCAATTGGGGTATCGGCGTTGGCAGTCTTCATGATCTTCAACTGGCCGCCGTCCAGGACAAGCCAAGCCCAGCCGCTGCCGAACTGGGTTACACCGGCATTTTTCAGCTCCTCGGCAAATTTATCATAATTTCCGAAGGCCGCAGTGATCTTCGCGGCGATAGCGCCGGTGGGAGGGCCGCCACCTTGGGGCGAAAGCGATCGCCAGTAAAAGGTGTGGTTCCAAACCTGGGCAGCGTTATTGAAAATCCCGGCCTTGGCGGCATCTCCGGCCGTTTTCTTGATGATCGTTTCCAGATCCGCATCGGCCAGCTCGCTCCCGGCGATAAGCTTGTTACCGTTATCCACGTAGGCTCTGTGATGTTTTCCATAATGAAATTCCAGGGTATTGGCACTGATAACCGGTGCCAGGGCATCCTTTGCATAGGGCAGGTCGGGCAATACAATAATCGCCATGGTGTCGTCTCCTTTCCCGGTTGTTGGAAATTGATACTTTCGCGTTTTTTTATATCATCAGAAATTGAAGCCACTGTCAAGGACAGAAGCGCAAAAGCTTTTTTTAACAAGTGTTTTGTGAAGAAGGCCTTTTGCCTGACAGAAAGCGATACGCCGAGCCTTCAGATCTTTTCTCCGGTCTTTTCTCCGGCCCTGCGTTCCAGAAAGAGACGTCTGGAGAGCCATTTCCCCGCCCTGATGAAGCCGAGGATCAAGGTGCCCAACAGGATGATGGCGGCACCGGAGGGAAGTTCGGCGAAATAGGACAGGATCAGGCCAGCCAGGCAGATGGTAATACCCCAGAGGGTGGAAAATAACATGACGCGCCGGAAATGAAAGGTGGTTTCCCGGGCGATCGCCACCGGAATAGTCAGGAGCGCAATGACCAGGATGATTCCCACTACTTGGAGCAGAATCACGATGGAAAGGGCGATCAGGATCATCATGCACAGGTTCAGCAAGTTCACGGGGATACCCCTGGCGCGGGCGTAATCTTCATCGAGGGCTATGGAAACAAATCCCTTGAAAAAGATGAAAACCGTGAGACAAATGACGATCACCAGAACGAGGGCGATGGCGATGTCGGACCTGGAAACGGTGAGGATGTTGCCGAAGAGAAAGGTCATCAGATCGGGCGTGAAGCCCGGTGTCATATGGATGAAAACGACGCCGACGGCGACCCCGAAGGCCCAGAGGATGCCGATCAAAAGGTCGTTCCCGTCGATCCTTTCCTCCAGGCCGGCGATGACCACGGCTGCACCCAGGACGAAGACCACGGCGCCATAGAGCGGATTGGCGCCCAGCCAGTAGGCGATCCCCAGACCTCCGAAGGCTGTATGACTGAGGCCGCCACTGATGAAGACCATCCGCCGTGTTACGATGAAGGGTCCGATGACGCCGCAGATGATGCTGGCCAGAATACTCGCCGCGATTGCATTCTGCATGAAGGTATAGGACAGGACATCCATCATGGCTGCGATTCACCCCTGCACTTTCTCAGTGCCCGGTCAGGAGGGTATGGGGAATGCCATGACCCAGCAGTTCAACGGGACAGCCGTAGACCTTCTCCAGCACCGCTTCGTCCAATCCTTCCCTGCCGTGATAGTAAAGATGCCTATTCAGACAGGCCAGGTGCCTGTATAGGGGGGCAAAGGGCGTCGGATCGTGGGTGACGACGACCACGGCCATCCGCTCGTTTAATTCCCCGATCAGATCCAGGATGCTGGCCTGGGAGGTGATGTCCACCGACGTCGTCGGTTCATCCAGCAGGAGGATCTCCGGTTCCGAGACAAGGGCCCGCGCGATGAGCACACGCTGGATCTGACCTCCCGAGAGATCGTTGATTTTGCGCCGCCGCAGTGTGAAGAGATCCACCTTTTCCAGAATCCTGTTCACCCTATCCCTGTCCTGCCGCCCATAACGCCGAAAGTAGTTTCGTCCGTCGATAAATCCCGTTAGAACCATATCAAAGGCCGTGATCGGGAAGTTTTTATTGAAACTGGAGAACTGAGGCACGTATCCCAGGCGGCCTTCCAGGCCGCCCCGAAAACGGATCGAGCCGCTCCAGGGTAGGACGATGCCCATGATCAATTTGAGAAGCGTCGTTTTCCCCCCTCCATTGGGACCGATGACCAATACGTAGTCTCTCTCGATAATGTCGAGGGACACATCTTCCAGAACGGGTACCGTGTCATACCCGAAGGTCAGATCGCGTATTTCGATAAGGGATTCCATGGTTAATTCCTGACGATGTCCCTCAGAAACCGGGCAAACTGTCGGGTATTGACGAGCCAGTCCCTCTCCAGCGGATTTGCCGCCCAGACCTCGCCCCCGATCTGCCGGGCCACGGATCGGGCGCTCTTCGTATCGAAACCCTTCTGGACCAGGATAACCCGAATACCCTTTTTCTTTGCCAGATCGATCATCCTGCGAAGATGGGAAAGGCCTGCCGTTTTGCCCTCCTCTTCGATGGCCAACTGGACAAGACCGTATTCGTCGGCAAAATACCCCCAGGCGGGATGATAGACCATAAAGGAAGATCCCTTCCGGCCGACGAGCATGGTCCGGATATCCTTATCCAATTCATCGATATTTTTAATGAATAATTCACGATTGCGCCGGTATTCGTCCCTGTGGCCCGGATCATGGGCCGAAAGGGCCCGTTCGATATTGCTCGCCGCCAGGCGAGCCGCCGCAGGCGATAGCCAAATGTGGGGGTCTCCCCGGCGTTGGGCAGCGCCGGCAAACATGTCAATGACCGTTACCTTTCTGCTGCCGTCGGAAACGGTATCGATGAATCGTTTTTCCGAGGGAAGTCCCGGAACACCTACCTTCATGTAGATCCGGGAGGAGGAGAGCCGGACGAGTTGCTGGGGCGTCGGCTCATAGGTTTCGGGACTCACACCGCCCGGGATCATAACCGCTACATCCACAAGGTCGCCGCCGATCCGCTCCACAAAATACGCCTGGGGCACGATACTGACGGCGACAGCGACCTTACCGGCAGGAGCCGCCCGCACCCCCTGCGGACCTGCCATGGCTGTAAGCAAAATGATGGAAAAAAACAGACCCTTGATCTTAGTGTGACCCATGGACCAACCCTTTATCAGACCTCCACTCAAAACGCCCCGCCTTTGAATATCGAAATCCTCAAACAGGCTTTCCTCCCTTTTACAGGTTGATATTTGAATATTTCCGCCAGGGTCGCGTCTCGCTCTTGTTCTCGAGTATATCCAGGCAGCGGTTGATGTATTTCCGCGTATCCCGGGGCATGATCACGTCATCGAGATATAAGCGCTCCGCGCCCATGTAGGGATTCTCATAGAGATCGCTGTATAGCTGGACACGCTCCTGACGGGTCTGCTCCGGATTCGGAGAACTCTTGATTTCTTTGGCAAAGATAACGCTGGCAGCCGTGTCGGCGCCGACGATGGTCACCTTCGCCTGGGGCCAGGCAAACATGAAATCGGCGCCCGTATCCTTGCAGCACATGGCCAGATAGGCGCCGGCATAGGACTTGCGCAGGATGATGGAGATTTTGGGCACCGTGGCCTCGATATAGGCATAGAGCATCTTGGCGCCGTGGCGCAAAATTCCCCGCCACTCTTCCTGGGGGCCGATCCAGAAACCGGGTGTGTCGTGAAGGTTCACGAGGGGAAT
>Ga0315273_10009265_pt1 | contig 12477 bp, 13 predicted proteins | sample YL17G02_0_MG_FD_205753 | JGI IMG/M metagenome (GOLD analysis project Ga0315273, IMG submission 205753) | Sediment microbial communities from Yellowstone Lake, YNP, Wyoming, USA - YL17G02_0 | ecosystem: Environmental > Aquatic > Freshwater > Lake > Sediment | place: USA: Wyoming | collected... | reverse complement strand
AGAAGCTCTGCTATGCCGTCTGTACTCCCTAAAAGAACTGCTCCTCCTGCGCATCCCGAGGTGTATTCCAAAACATCATGAGGTTTGCTTTGGGCGGTATCAGCGCCAATTGCCATACCATACCGGATATGTCCCGAACCAATGAGTCCCGCAATAATCTGCATACCGGTCGTACCTGCTTTGCAGGCAAACTCCATATCCGAAGCAAGATAGTTCCTGCCTACTCCCAGAAACTCTCCAACGATGGTTGACGTCGGATTGACTGCATATGGATGGCTCTCAGATCCGACAAACAACGCCTCTATTTGCGTTGGTAAAACAGAGGACTCTAAGATGCATGACGCTGCCGCTTCATACGAAACAGTGACCGCATCTTCATCAACTGCCGGAACGGATTTTTCCAACACCCCCAACCCGCTTATGATTTCTTTTGCATCTTTTTTCCACACCTGAGCAATGTCCGCAATTTTTATGCGGTATCTTGGGATATATATACCATAGGAAATGAGTTGAACCATATTAATCTACAAATCCGACAAATACTACAAATCTACAAATAAATTATTAAATCATTTCAATTATTTAATCATTGAAGAATTCATTTGCTTATTTGTAGATTTGTCATTTGCCATTTGCCATTCCTTGGCCACGAGCCAAAGTTCGATGCGCCTGTGCCAGTGTTCCTTCTGATAAAGATGCTAAAAGTGAAATCTCTCCTGCCAACACAGCCCCAGCAACAATACCTGCTAATTTTTCCGCGTTTTTCCCGTCATTCCCACCGGCGACTCCCAGTATCGAAAGTGCTTCTTTTTGTGTCGCAAGTCCCGTCCCTCCCCCAACTGTCCCTAACATCAAATCCGGCATATAAATACTGACATATAAATTATTATCTGAAGTAATTTCAGCAGTGGTCATGCCAATCGCGCACTCAGCAACATGCGCCGGATCCTGACCTGTTGCTATAAACATCGCAGAAAGTACATTTGCAAACTGAGCGTTAAACCCCATGGATCCACTCATCGCACTTCCGACCATACATTTTGCTAACCACGTCTCAACAAACTTAGTCGGGGTAGTGTTGAGAACCGATTGAATGATAGATGAAGAAAGGCGTGCATCTGCCCAAACTTCAAAACCGCGGTTGTTTTGGAAATTAAGATGGGATGCTTTTTTGTCAACGCAAAAATTTCCGGACAAGCTCACACATCGGGCTCCTGTTTTTTCTTCAATAAATCGGACAACCGCATCTGTGGCGATAGTAACCATGTTGAGCCCCATCGCATCTTTTGTGTCATATACAAATCGTATAAAACGATAGAGGCCGATGGATTTCGTATCGTATGACAACAACTTCAAATGATGTGAGGTTGACTGCGCGATTTGTTTTATTTCATATTCGTTTTCCATCAAAAAATCAAATAACTTTGAATTTTCATTTTGGGTATTTACTTTAAAAACCGGCCCGCGGGTTGATCCAACCCTATGGCATAAAACCTGTACTCCCCCGCTTTCCGTAATTGCTTTACATCCCCGATTGATCGAGGCAACTAAAGCACCCTCTGTCGTAGCCAGAGGGATATAATAATCATATGAATGGGAGGGTTTACCCTGAGCGATCCGCCGGCCGGCGGAGAGTCGAAGGGGACCGGCGATTCCTAACGGCACCTGGGTAATACCAATCATATTTTCACAGTTCCTGGTTGAAGCAACCCCTTCATCTATCGAATACTGACCGATGTGAGAAAGAGAAACCTGGCAGATTTTCTCAATGAACCTTCGTCTCTCTTCTGTGGTTTTGCAGTTTCTAATGTTCATACACAACATTGCTACATTGTTGAATTGTTCCATTGTTACAAGCAACAATTGTTACAAAAAAGGCACACGAAATATTCCCAGCCGATACATTGCTATGCTGTAAAGCCCGATAACCGGCGCGGAAACCAGAAGTATACCAAGAATCCTCAAAAGATCCAATTTAAGCCCGAACCGAAGCGTTAAATAAGAAAGGATAATTTTCCAGAAAAACAAAACTGCTGACAGTGTCAAAAAGACAATCGAAAGCGCGATACCGGTGGGGTGCGTGGTTCGGGGTGGTGGAACGATGACGTAGAGAAGTGACGTAAACAGAAACCAAAAAAACGTAGGGATGAGGGTATAGGACCAACCGAGAAAAAATCGCTTATATTGCCCTTTTCCTCCAAACACTCTTCCGATGCCCCAGAGAAAAAAAGAAATTACAAAAGCGGTGACGACTACGGAAACCGATGTTTTTACAAAATGCCGGGTTAAAACAAACGGACGGAACGCAGGTACTTTTACTAAAGCATTAATCCCAAAGTACAAAGAAAGCAAAGCTCCGATAGGGAAAAGCTCCCACAGTGTCCCTTTGTCAATAATTTTGCGGTACGTCTCGTACGGCCGGGTGATGATGCCGATAAAGGAACGGGCAAAAGAATAAAAAGCGACAATGAGAGAGTCGAACATAGCACCTAGCTTATTTGTCGTATCCGAAGGCTAAAACCCGCGTTGGAGAAGTGAGGTGAGAAATGTCACTCCGGATCCGAGGAGAAAAAATAGGGCAATAATAACTCCCAAGCTTAAAAGAATAAGAATGGGAAGAGGCATGACTTTCAACCGTTTTGTCACCATTTTATAATACGGAGTGAACGGCCCGACTGTCTGAGGGGGCAAATCCGTTGTTTCAATCCACCGCTTTTGGAATCGTTCATACAATGTATCTTTCATAAAACCAAAAATTCCCTGATAAACGCCTTCCGGGCACGAAAAAGAAGAGATTCCGTCCCTTTAAGCGTCCACGCACACCGCCGGGCAATCTCCAAAACCGAACAATCGTCAACGTATTTGAGCAGTAATACTGTTTTGTATTTGGGAAGAATCAAAGAAAATACCCGATGTAATTTTTCTTTGAGCATAACAACATCAAGCTCTTCTTCAGGATTAAAAATCGGAGACACCAGTTCCTCAAGGTAGGGCACCTGGGAAAAAACAAGGTGTTTGAGCTTTTTTTTGCGGTAATAATCAATAATTTTATGCTTCCCAATGGAAAATAAAAACGTGGAAATTTTACAACTCCCATGAAAGTCGCGGAGTGCCTCCAAAAATGCAAAGAGAGTATCCTGAAGAATTTCTTCCGCATCACGCGGATTTTTTACTTTACCTCCTATAAACCGGCTCAATTTCGGTGTGTAGGTATGATAAAACACATGCAATGCGCGTTTATCACGAGAGAGAATCTTATCTATGAGATCAGCATCTTCCATAAGGGTATTATAGCAAAAATCCAATACTACAAATACTACCAATGCCATAAATACTACAAATGAATTCTTCAATGATTAAATAATTGAAATGATTTAATCATTCATTTGTCGGATTTGCAGATTTGTCGGATTTGTTTATTGCCTGCCTGCTACTCCCTCTTGATCATTCTCTCCTCTTCCCCTACACTAAAATTATGGATCGCGTATTTGCTGCAGGACAATCGGTAAACCTTTTAGACCTCTCCCCAGCAAAAGGAATTGGTGACATGGGCACGCTGGTCAATGTTATTGTAAGAAATGCTTTTGTTATTGCCGGAGTCGTTGCCCTCTTTTTATTGATTTTTGGGGGTTTTGGCTTTATCATATCTGCAGGAAGCGGTGACACCAAAGGCATTGAAAAAGGCCAAAAGGCTATCACTGCGGCAATTATCGGACTTATACTGGTAGCACTGTCGGCATCCATTGTAGCCTTGATCGGAAAACTAACCGGACAACAATTACTAGGGCAATAAATATGAAATTTTTAGCAGCTGCAACAGCAACCAACCCCATCGGCACAAAAATTAGTCCTCCGACCGGCGGCTATGGCGGAGCGGAACAAGGAGTTGTCCTTCTTTTAACCAATGTTCTACGGCTTGCATTTGCCGCTGCGGGAATTTTCGCCTTCATCAACTTCATTATCGCAGGGTTCCAATATATGGGTGCCGGAGGAGATGCAAAAGCCCTCAATGCCGCGTGGTCTAGAATCTGGCAATCACTCATCGGACTGGTGATTATCGTCATGTCATTCGCGTTGGCGTCTTTGATTGGCTACATCTTGTTTGGGGATGCAGGATTTATTCTCAATCCCAAAGTCTACGGACCGAATCAGTAATCATATGGAAAACGTACTTGCAGCAGGAACATCGCTTGGCAAAATCGAAGGAGAGGGCTTGGGACCGTTTGCAAAAACCGTGAGCGGTGGAGCAGCTGCTTTAAAAAATATCACAACCGGCATTTCCGGGGTCATCGGATTTCTGACGGTCTGTGCGGCTATCTGGTTTTTCATCCAATTCTTAATCGGCGGTTTAGCCTGGATTTCCTCGGCAGGAGATAAAACCAAACTCAATGAAGCGCGGGACCGGTTAACCAATGCGTTCATCGGACTTTTAGTCGTCGTTGCCGGATGGGCAATTTTAGCGATAGCCGGTCAATTTTTCGGATGGGGCGATATTTTGGCACCAGCCGGACTGATAGAGAAAATTAAATTTCAGTAGAGAAATACTGTGTCATTCCTGCGAAAGCAGGAATCTTAAGATCCCGCATTAAGTGCGGGATGACAACATTGATTATGGAAAAAATATTTGCGCAGGTCTGCAATCCCGCACTCCCCCCGCAACTGGGAGGCTGCGGAGGCGGTGGGGTGGAACAGGGAGGAAAAATCGTCGGAGGGCTTTTAAGCGGCATTATCGGACTCGTGTTTCTTTTGGGATTTCTTCTCACTCTTGCCTACCTTCTCACAGGCGGGACACAGTGGATCACCTCCCAAGGGGATAAAGGAGCGCTTGAATCGGCAAGAAATAAAATCACCCATGCCATCATCGGCCTTATCATCGTTGCTTCGGCTTACGCAATTTTCAAACTCATCGGCAATTTCTTCGGCATCACGTTTCCGAATATAAAAATACCAACAATATCCGGTCAATAAAGTTTTGTTTTATCTGTCATCCTGAGGCACTAGCCGACCGCGTGTCGCCTAAAGCTTTAGCGGTGGCGCAAGGATCTAGTGACGAAGGAGCGTTTCACTAGATTCTTCACGTCGCTACGCTCCGTTCAGAATGACAATGGTGAATTTGACCCAATTTCTAGTTGACAAGACTATAACTTTACGTCATGCTTTAAAGTAAGATACAGTTACTAAATAAATAGGAGGTGATTCTATGTGGATAACAAAAGTTTTAGCAGCCGATATTATGATTCCCCAGCCGGCAACCGTTAAAATTACGGAAATCGGAACGCTCATCAGTGCAGCAGTCGGAACCATAATCATTCTCGCAGCGCTTCTCGCATTCGTGTTCCTTATTTTAGGCGGTATCCAATGGATCACTTCAGGCGGCGACAAAACAGCTATGGAAGGGGCAAGAAATAAAATTACTCATGCTGTAGTCGGATTGGTCATCGTCGGAGCCTCATGGGCTATCATGGCACTTGTTCAAAATTTCCTCGGAATCAGCGTCATTGGCTCAGGAGGAATCAATCTCCCGAAGCCGTATACGCAATAAGATAATATTGTCATTCCCGCGAAAGCGGGAATCTTAAAGATCCCGCATCAAGTGCGGGATGACTAAACAACTTGAAAGTAATAGAACGAATCCGTGTTTACGACACGGATTTGTAGTATATAATGGTTGTATGATACACGTTCTTCTTCCCCATATTTACGCCGCGGAATCGTGGGGATCAACCACAAAAGATGGCGTTGCCACTATTGGGTCCCTCATACCCCTTTTCAAAAACGCGGTCAACGGCATTACAGCCTTTACCGGAGTGGTCATTTTCATCGTGATAGTGATTGCCGGCTTTACGTTTCTTTTCTCAGGCGGCGATGCAAAGCAGTTGGAAAAGGCAAAACATTCCTTTACCTATGCCATCATCGGGCTTATCGTCATCGTTTGCGCCTACCTGATCCTCCAGCTTATCAAAATGTTCACCGGTGCTTCTGTCACAGAGTTTAAAATCAACCTCGGAAACTAGACATCAGCTATCAGATATATCGTTGCGGGTATTGACTCCCTCTTCACTCCCTTGCGATAATGGGTATATCGTATGAGGAGACTATTCCTTCTGTTTTTCATCGTTTTTGTGTTTTTTATATCTCCAATTGCGCCAATTGGTTCTCATACCATTGTGTATGCAAGAGCAGGAGATTGTACGAGTAAAGACTACGTTGATGGAGATTTTCCATGCGGCATGGATGCAGCAAAATTAGGTGATGTAAATGTGGTTGGATCTTTGGGGGCAGCAATATCAATATTCGAGGGTAACATTGTTCGTCAATTCGTAGGAGGAGTACCAAAAGTTACCACGAATTCTACTGATGTCGTCTATCTTCAACAAATGTACAAAGAAAGTTTCGTATATGGAGCTGAATCTGTTGTGACGTATGTCTACACCAATCCTCCGGCAAGTACTTATGCGTTTGTCCGGGACATGGGTGAGTCTCTTGGATTTTTCCCGAAAAGCGCCTACGCTCAGGGTATCGGATTCAGCGGACTTTCACAGCTTCTTCCTATGTGGAAAGCGTTTCGGAACGTTGCGTATCTTCTTCTGGCAATTTTTATGATCGTCATCGGGTTTCTCATCATGTTCCGGAAAAAAATCGACCCGAAAACCGTCATTACGGTCCAAAACGCACTTCCCAATATCGTCGTGACACTTCTTCTTATCACGTTTTCCTATGCAATCGTGGGCGTACTTATCGATTTTATGTACCTTCTCATCATGCTGAGCGTTTCAATCCTTCAGCCGATCAGCAACGGCACTATTGATGCAAATACCGCAAAAACATTTGTTTCGGCTAATTTTCTCACTCTTATTCAACAATTTGGTTTAGGAGGAATAAATGCTTGGAATGATATAGCAGCGATGTTGGGACCATTTGTAAGCGGTATTACTGTCTATGGTCCAGCAGCAGTAGGTATTCTCGGATTTCTTATCTCGGGTCCATCTCTTGTTGCAGCAGCAGCACCGCTTCTTCTTATCGTCCTTATCGTTCTTGCGTTTGTTATTGCCATTGTGAGGCTTTTGTTTCTTCTTGGCAGTGCGTACATACAAATCATCCTGAGCCTTCTTGTTTCTCCGTTTCAAATTCTTTTAGGTGTATTCCCGGGAAGCCATGCGTTTGAAAACTGGATCAAAAATCTCATTGCAAACCTTGCGGTTTACCCCATTACCGCCGTCATGCTTCTTATAGGAAATATTCTTGTGAAAACGGATTACAGTGGAACAAAGCTGTGGGGACCGCCGTTTCTTCAACCCGGAGGATCAGGATATCTTGGTGGAGGTATGGGTGGGGTCATTGGCTTAGGCATCCTGTTTGCCATCCCGTCTGTTGCCGGATCTATTAAAGAAGCGCTCAAAGCAAAACCCATGGTCGCAGCCGGTCCGGGAGCAGTTGTTGGACCGCTTGGGAGCGCTGGAGGACAAATTCTTAACTATGCGTATCAAATCTCAATGATTAAAAACCTTCTTCCAAAACCAAAAGGACAACCACCAGAATCTTAAACTCATTAGATACTCATTCTCCTTTTTAATGTCCACCGCCGCCTGACCGTTTCTTTTCCTCTTCCATTCCTTCTTTTGCGCCCATAAGTGCGGCGGCAAAAGGCGCTATCCACCAATATCTCCGGATAAGACGGAGCACTTGAAATCCAAAGCTCGCTTTCATTTCTCTTCTGAGTGTATGATATAATCCTTCCTTTTCGACAAACATTCCCATCTGTAACATCTCATTAAGAATCTCATCAATTTCTTTTTCCTCAAATGCATTGCCGTGCGTCCCGGTATACCGTACCGCATAGGAAACGTTCTGTGCAATTTTCTTCGGTATTTCTTCCATCCCATGGGCTACTTTTTTCCCTGCCTCACCAAAAACTTCCCATTTCCCAATTTTAAGCCTGGCAACTTGTGATATGAGACCATTGTGCGTGTCCACTTCTGCACCATACTTCATTAAAGATTGTATTGGTATTAACGGAATCCATGGCAATAAAGTTTTGGGCGCTTGTGGAATTCCCTCCGTCACAAAGGACTTAGCCCATTTTACTGGATTTTCGAAAAATCCTGGCGGTTTCCAGTCGTTATGGATCAGTCTATTTCTATTAAAATTCAACCATGCTTTCGTATATTCGTACGCTGCTTTATCAGAGTCTTCAGGTGAAGCATACGCAACCATGGCATCACGGATTTCTTTTATTTTTTCCAGCGTTTTTTTGGGATCTTTATTGCATAAAAGCATGGGGTTATTCATGAGTTCGTTTGATAATTTCATGACATTGGCTTGCGCGCCCATATCACGCGCGCGCCGGTCCATCGCCAGTGTCCCCATCCTGATCATTTCCGAATCTTTCCAGTCAAGGTCAGCAAGCGTGATGGTAAACGGAAATCCATTTTTCGCCCATGCTCCGGCTCTTTTATCCTTGACTTCCCGAACGTCTTTGAGCAAGGAAAAAAACCTGTCAGCCTGCGCTTCAGTAAAATCTGATTTGCGAAAATACGGCTTTGCGAGTTCATCAAACTGTGCTTTGTTGTTCGACAAATCCATGTCCTGAAATGCCAACCACCGATTTTTCCCCTGCTGTCCGCTATAATCCCATGAGTGCGTTTGGGCAACGGACAATGCATTTCGGAACTTGAACCGATCCTCTAATGTCGTCAAACCGTAGCGTTCAAAAATCGCATCCATTTCCCTGCCCATCATCTGTATGATGAGCAATGGCTCCCGTTGCATCATTTTTTCTATTATTTTCACCCTCTCTTCTGGTTTTGCCATGGCAAACTGGAGTCCGAGCGCCTGATTGTCAAGCTGAGCTTTGGCAGGCAATTCTCCCCTCTCCTGCATGTCCAGGTATTTATCCCGCATCTGTTCCAATGCTCCGATTTCCGCCCGCCACGTTGTCCCGTCAAAATTCCCTCCGGTTTTGAGAAATCCCTGGACAATGCTTTCTGTAAATGGAATGCCGGTTTCCGCTTCTACCTGACGGATGAATTCTTTGGTTTCCCTGACAACAGGATCCAATTTTTTCTCATCCTCAAACCCCCGGTATTTCGGGTCATGTTCAAACTTATAGCCTTTTGCTTCGAGTAAACTCCTGTCCAACTGTGCCCTAAAGACGGTTCCGACCTTTCCGGCCATAGTGAATCGGTCAAAAAACATGTCAGGATTAAATGCACGCTGGATATCCTCCAAGAATGCCGACTTCATGATGTACTTGCCCGTATTCACTTCAGGAAAAATGTCTTTAAGCTCAAATGCCGGACGGATAGCCATGGAAGCCGCGGTAGAAACCAAATGCGAAGTCCCCATATGCCACTGCCTTGCTGCCCACACGGAAAAATTCAATTCCCATTCGGAAACTTCTTTTTCGGGAAACCGATTTTTGAGTACCATCCGCAGCCGCCTTTTGACCTCTATATCAATAGGTGAAAGTCCTTTATCCTCATCCTGGACTTTATGCAGGTCTTCATCTGATTTAATGATGCGCATCCTGTTTCTTTTGTAATCAATCTCCCGATTGAGTATCTTCATTCGTTCAGCTTCCCAATCAGTAAGCGCTTTTGCTTCATCTTCCCCTTTTCGTATTTTTTCCTGCTTGAGAAGAAGGCCGTCCAGCTCATGCGACATGTTGTTTACTTCAAGATCAAGCTCTGTGTAGTTTTGAACGTCTTTATCCTCCAGCATAACGCCGTAGCCTAAATCATCGACTTCCTGTGAAAGCTGCTGAAATTTGAGTTGCTCACTTGCACTTAACACTTTTTCCTTTTTTTCGCGTCTCTGAACGAAGTCTCTGTAGTCTTTAATTGCCCCTTGGTCTTTGAGGTGCACGCGGGCTTTTTCATATTTTATCCTCCGTTCGCTCAATACGTCCCGGACTGTTTCATCGTAGAGCGATACGGCGTAGTTGCCGTAATCAATCGATTTTACGTATAAATCAAGATCAGCTCCCGAAAGATACCGCAGATTTTTCAATTTTTCAGTAATGTCCCCGGGGGTAAAAAGCAGATTTTTTATCATCTGATAGTGTTTCGGAATGTCCTTCATGATCACTTCATAGTATTGGAGATAGTAATGCGTGTTTTTGGGATACATCCATTTAATAAAATCCTTGAATGCATCAAATTTCATTACTTCCGGAAGGTCAGCTTTGTCAAAGGTTTTTCCCATGGTGTAAATCTCTGATATGAATTTGAAGAAAAACTCCCTCTGTCCATTCGGACCCTTTTTTAACAAATCGATGTCATCAGAAGAAAAATAGTCGCGCCGGAAAATGAACGGGTCATTTCTGTAGTCTTTTTCTCCCTCTTTCGGACGGTCGGTCTCAGGGATGTTGTCCTTAATATCTTTATAATTCACGATCTTATAGTCAATATTTTGTTTCTCTATCTGTTGAATTTTCTTCTCTCTGTCTCTCAGACTCATCACTGCCTCCCGTATCTGATTTTCAGGGACTTTGCGTTCACCGGCTTTTTGCTGAAGATCTTTAATGTCGTTTTCCAGATTTTTCGGGTTTTTGAGATACTCCGGATCCGTACGGATTTTTCTGTTGATCTCCCTCAGAAGCCTGATGAGCTCAGGATCCGTCACTGTTTCCTCTTCCGGTTTCTCCTCTTTAAATATATTTGCCTCCGAAGGGACAAGAGGTGAGCTACCGTACATGGCCTCATCAAACGTTGTTGCTTCAATTCCCTCAAAAGGCTGATTCTGCACAAGCTCCCGGAGTCGTCCTCCGACTTTCATAATCGCAGAATTTATTTCCCTCCTGGCCTCAGGGGTATCAGAGCGTACGCTATAGGCAAGCTCTACGGTTTTGGCCAAAAGCCATCGGGGGTCATCTTTCAGCTCCCCTGCTTGGGCAATTCGTTCAGCAAACAATGCTACTTCAGGAGAATACAGGACATCATCAGCAGATTTTAACAGCCAGTCAATCTTGTCAATCTTATCCATCGGGACTGTCTTGAGGACTTCTTTTGCCGCTTTCAGATCTTCCAAAGGAGGATGACGCAAATCTTCTATTGCCTTTAACCGAATTGCTTCATCTCTGGACGTCACTTTTTTAATAATTTCCTTGGCTTTCTCAATCTCAGCATCTTTTCCACTCTTGGCAGATGCTCCTTTTTCTGCTTTCGGCGATTCTTTTGGTTTTGGTGGTTCACTTTCAGGAGGGTTGGGCATACTAATTAGTATAACATAGGAAAGAACGACAACGCTTCAATCGGAATTGCAAGAAAATTAAGGGGAAATAGAGGAAACTAAAGGAAATTATTAAAGGAATTTTTTGAAGTTTTAAAAATCATAAAAATTATCTCCGCCACTTGGTGTTGCCGCGAACTCTGGCTTTTTCGACTTGGTAGAACTTTTGGTCACGGTTAAGTTTGTCTTCAAGCGACACAACAAGTCTCCGCAGATGCCAATCAGTTTTATTGATAAGCTCAATGAAAATTTCATAGGTAAGTTGATTTGCTGTCAGGTTGTCAATGGGTGGATAGAGGAATTTAAAGGATTTTAGAGGAATTTGAAAAGGAGGATTATTTATTTGTTTTGATCCTTTAGATTCCTCTAGGTTCCTATAAAATCCTTTATCATCAATAGGTTTAGAGATGACGGACTGTTTTACTTTTTCATGCCAGTCGGTCAAATTGATGTTGAGGGACGTAAGCGAAAAATTCGGTTTTGAGGTAAGAAATCCATCTTGCAACGATCGCTGGATATCGCCTTTGACCTCTGTGAGACTTGCTTGGGAATATCCTAAAAATGTTACGTATTCCATAGTGGTCGGTCTTCGAAATCCTTCTTCAATGTTGGCGATTGTTGAACGCGCCGCGTCGTCAAGTTGGGTTTTCAGCCGATATTCGGATTTTGGAAGTGATGAAGTAAAACATCGGACAAAAATCCGAAGCAGTTGAGCGTTGGACCATGCGGCAAGGTGGATGTAGCCATTCGTGGTAGTGGCAATGCGGGAGCGTTCCAACGGATTTTTTGGCTCATTCATTTCGCGGAATGTCTTATTGATTAATTCCTGGACTATTGGGTTTGGGTCCATACCGACAGTCTAGATTACATGGTACTTTATGTAAAGATTAGAGGAGTTTAGGGGAATCTAAAGGAATTTATAAGAGCGAATATGGAGTCGTGTGCTTGAAGGAATTTTGACTGACTCTGGCTTGAATTTTCTTGATCAATTCTCTATCAAAACCCGATGCCACAACCTCATCAACAGACTTCTTTTCATCGTAAAGAAGAGCCAATACGTGGTCAGCGTCTTTGTAGGAAAACCCAAATTCCTTTTCGTCCGTCTGCTCCGGCCAAAGACCGGCTGAGGGCAGCTGATCTACAATTTTTTGTGGTACCTTCAAGTATGATGCCAGCTCGATCACTTGGGTTTTGTACAGATGAATAATTGGCTCAATGTCGCTAGCCTCATCTCCGAAGCGGGTAAAA
>Ga0315273_10009264_pt1 | contig 12478 bp, 14 predicted proteins | sample YL17G02_0_MG_FD_205753 | JGI IMG/M metagenome (GOLD analysis project Ga0315273, IMG submission 205753) | Sediment microbial communities from Yellowstone Lake, YNP, Wyoming, USA - YL17G02_0 | ecosystem: Environmental > Aquatic > Freshwater > Lake > Sediment | place: USA: Wyoming | collected... | reverse complement strand
GTCCCTGCTTCTTATATTCCATCCTTATAATATACAAGAAGACAGCGGATACTTCCATCTACGGGCTCACGCCCGTAGTATTACGAAGGATTAATAAAAGTCTTTCAAAACGTAATCATAAAGTAGAACCCCGCGATGATGAGAACCACTCCCGCGATCCAGCGAATCGCGGTGTCGGCGCCTCTGGCGGCGAGACTGACCTTGCTTAACGAAATTCCCAACAATACCGCTCCCAGCGGGATGCTGAAACCGATGGCGAACATCGCCAGCATGAGTGTCGCCCAAAAAACCTTCCCTTGTAGAATAGCCGCTCCGATGACGATGAAAATGCCGGGATTGCACGGCAGGGAACTGGCGGCGACAATGCCGCCCAGAATAAGACCGGCCAACACCACTCCGGATTTGCCCAGCCTGCTTTTGACGCCCTCGAACTTGCCAAATGAGAGTTTAAAGGGCAGAAGGTTCAAGGCTGCCAGGCCGAGAAAGACCGCCACTATACCAGCAAAAACTTTCCAGTATCGACCCAATGCGCTTTGGGCGACCTGGCCGACAAAACCGGCAATCCAGCCAATAATCATCAGAGCGATAATCGTTCCCAAAATGAAAAGCAGTGTGGTTTTGACGGCTGACCTTCGATTGTCATTTGCCTGAGCACCGGAATAGCCGACCAGTATCCCCAACGCCGGAAGCGTGCAGCAGGCGCTGGTGGCGGCGCTTACCGTTCCAAGAATCAGGGCAAAAACCAGCCCCAATGGTTCAGAGGCCACTTGCTGCAATGTGTTTGTTACATATTCGAGCATTATAATATCCTCATTTATAATCTGGGGCCTAGGGCCGGGGACGACGGACCACAACCTGCTGAACCACCGCCGCCAGAAGGACAACAACCTCCTTCTCCACGCGAGGAAGCGACGTATGCCTGTAATAATTTTGTTTCTGTTATTTCGCCGGACACAGCCCCCATACCGCGTCCTTTGCTCATTACCAGCATACTCGGCGGAGGCAATTGAGCAGCGATATTGGTGTATTCGGGCGAACCGGACTGTAAGGTATATAAGCCGATACTTACACCATTGGATTTTAATTTTTGTTCAGCGGACATTATCGCATCTGTGGTTTTCTTATCGGCTGTGTCGTTCCCCTTGGCAGGGATAAAAACAAATACGGTGTCCTGATTTACAGCTACTTTATTCAGTGATGCAAGTGAGTCCAGAAACTCGCCCACTCTTTTTTTCTCCTCAACTGTTTTGGCTACAGGTTCCTGTTTGTCGATAGTCAATACTGCGGGTTTCTGTTCATTTACTTCATTTGCAACAGGGACGGCAAAAGCGGTTGCCGTATTAACCGGTGCATTTTGTTTTGCACTCTTTGCTTTATAAACAAAAATGCCGCATATTGCTAACAGCACGAGCAGACAGATTACGGCCTTCACTGTTTTGTTTCCCGAAGGTTTACCGCAATCACACCCCGGCCCACAACTTTCCGACTTTACATTTTCCATAAATACCTCCTGCGTTTTATTTTATTGTTGTTAATGTTTTTGCACACTGTGAAACATTGTCCACAGCATCGTTTTCGACAGTCATGGGTACGACAGTAAGATTATCTTTGCCGTTGTCTTTCAGCAGTGAACCTGTCTTTGCCCACAATAGCAGCGTTGAACTGAATACTACCGTAATACATCCCGCCTCCTGAAAAATAACCGCTACTATAGGCGTGAGCATCCCAAAGCCGGCAAGTATAAACCCAATTACATTGTATATCATTGAAAAGAAAATATTGAGCTTAATACGCGACATAATCTTCCGCGATATGTCCATGAAATTTACGACCCGCGACAAATCATCATTCATCAAGGTTACATCCGCCGTTTCAACGGCTACATCCGTACCAGCCGCACCCATCGCAATTCCCACATCGGCCAATGCCAGAGCTGGCGCATCGTTGATACCGTCACCAATCATGCCGACAACTCTTCCCTGTTTTTGCAGCTTCTCGACATATTGCAGTTTTTGTTCCGGGAGAAGCTCAGCCTGGAAATCATCAACTCCGATTTCTTCCGCGACGGCTTTTGCAACTTTGCGATTATCTCCGGTAAGCATTGTAATATTTTTAATACCCATAGCTTTCAGGGATGCGATAGCATGAGGAGTCTGGGAGCGAATCTCATCAGCAATAGCAATCAAGCCGACCGGCTTCATATCATTAGCTACAAGAATGGCTGTTCTGCCCTGTTCAGTTTGCTCTGAAATTGCATACTCAATGTATTCGGCAACACATACGCCTTTATCCTGCAGAAACTTATTTTTGCCGACTAATATCTCCTTGCCGTTCAACCGGGCAGTAACGCCCATTCCAACCTCAATATTGAATTCATCGGGGTCTGGAACCTCAATGCCGCGTTCTTTTGCACGGGTCATAACCGACCGGGCCAATGGGTGTTCAGAATACTTCTCGGCTATCGCAGCTAAACGCAGTACCTCTACCTCTGATATGCCGTCAAAAGCGATAACATCGACAACATTCGGTTTTCCAAAGGTAAATGTGCCGGTCTTATCCACAAGGAGCACGTCCATTTTTTGGGCCAGTTCTAAAAATATTCCTCCTTTAATAAGTACGGCCTGACGAGCCATATTAGCTATCCCAGCGGTTACCGCCGTTGGAGTAGCAATGGCAAAGGCACATGGACAGGCAACCAGAAGAACCGAGACAGCAACTTTGACATTGCTGGATGCCAGGAAAGCTATTACTGCCAATACCAGTACCGCAGGCAAAAACCATGTTGTAAAGCGGTCTGCAAGATTCTGAATAGGAGCCTTTGTTCCCTGAGCTTGTTCGACAAGATGAACTATTCTGGCCAAGGTGGTATCCTTGCCAACCTTATCAGTCCGAATTTCAAGTCGGCCTGTCTCATTCAGAGTACCGCCAAATACTTCACTGCCCTGAAATTTTTCAACGGGCATTGATTCGCCGGTAATCGGGGCCTGGTTGACAGAACTTTGTCCTACTGCTACGACTCCATCAACGGGGATTCGGCCTCCGGGTCTGACGACCACAATATCACCGACCTGAACCTCATTAACCGGTATGACAACTTCCTCATCGTTGCGGCGTATAGTTGCCATCTTGGGGGTAAGATCAAGCAGATTCCTGATACTTCTACGGGTTTTATCAAGCGTATAGGACTCAAGTGCGCCCGCCACGGCCATAATGAATACGATGATTGCCGCCGGACGAAATTCACCAATTGCAAGGGTAGCGATAAGCGCAACGGCAACAAATACGTTGACCGTAATTTTTCGGTTAAAGATATCCTTGAATCCTGCAAGAAAACGCAGGTAGCCGCCGAAAAGAGTTGCCAAAAGCGCTAATCCCGCATTAAGAAAATACGGACCAATTTCCCAATGTCCCATTGCCCAGCTTACTACAATCAAAATGCCGACGGCACAGGGAACGATGCTTAGCACTGCAATTTCCCTGTATTTGGTGATATTCTTATTCACTTTTCTTCTCCGTTGTCCGATTTTCTACGGGCTCTTTTTCATTGGTTTTGTGGCCGGTTTCGTTTGAGGGGCCACAGCAGCTTTTTCCGCCACCACAGCATCCGCCGGTCTTAGTCATAGATTCCCATATTGTTTCCAACAGGCTTTTTTTCTTTTTTTCTGTTTCCATAGTATCGACTCCTTAATATTTGTGATTGGTTTTTGACTTGGGATATTGAGCGAACGGTTCGCCTGATTTTTTCACTTTGCTGTAAATTATTTTTATCAACCATAAATCACCTTGATATCAGTAGAGCCATAATTTTTAAGAACCTCGCATTGCGAGAGTATAGGCAATGGTAAAGTAAATACCTATCAGGAGAAAGATTATGCCGGTAATGCGTCTGGCCCATAGTTCGAACCGGCTGACTTTTTGAAAGGCTTTTGCGAGTGAGGCGGCGCCTGCGGCGATAAGAACAGCGAAGGCAAAAACGGGAAGAGCTGTTCCGATTCCGTAAACGAAAGGGAGCAATGTGCCGGAAGAATGTTTGACGGACAATGGTATGAGGCTTCCGAAAAATAAGGCGGCGGAGACGGGGCAGAAGGACAGAGCAAAAACAGCGCCCAGAAAAAGCGCGCCGGTCAGGCCTAAATTTTCCGCCTGCTTCTGCGCCCACTGGCCGATATTGGTTCCTTTTGTATTAATCTTTATCAAATCGAGCAGTACCATCGCGGTGATAATGAGGACGGGACCGAGGAGCTTATTCATATATTTTTGCAGCCAGTACGAGACGGCGGACATTGACAATAGACCGTTGACAAGCAGGATGCCGAGGGCGGCATAAGCGAGGGACCTGCCGACGGCATAGAAGATGCCGGTGACCAGGACGTAAAAAGGTTTATCCACCCTGCGTCCGATGAAGGATATGGCGGCGATATTAGTGGTCAAAGGGCAGGGGCTTATGGAAGTGAGAATTCCCAGCCAAAGAGCGGTGGCAAGGGCGATAAGCATTTCGTTCATTGAGATTTTCCCTCAAGGAATTTATTAATGTCGTCCTTTATATACTGCATGTACTTATCTTTGTTCCCGACTTTTTTCCAAATCTGGTCGAGGTTCTGCCAACGGATTTCTTTGCCGTCGGTTGTCTCAGAAAGAATTACGGATTTGGTTATAAGTTTGTAATCATCAACGTAATGGCTGTTTTCAGTTCTATCGACATTTACCGGCTGCCAGAGGATTTGGCCGGCGGCAAGGGCTTCGGCAAAATAAGTTTCGAGAGCCTGTTTGGCATAATTTTCGAGCTTATGGCAGGTAGGACATCGCATGTCGCCGTGGAAATAATAAACCACCAGTTGGGAATTATGGGGGACATTTGCTTCGGGAACGTTCGGCGAAGCAATCTGGCTCGGGATTGTTTGAGCAATTGTTTCATTCTGATTTTGGGAGACCGGCATCGACGCGTTGACTACTTCATTCTGAGCCGACTGTGTTTTTTGTTCTGTGCTTACCACATAAGCGGAATTATTTGCATCAGGAGCGTTCGGCGAAGCAATCTGACTCGGGGTTGTCTGAGCGATTGTTTCAGTCTGACTTTGAGATGCAGGCACAGATGCATTAACTTCTTCCTTCGGAACCGACTCTGTTTTTCGTTCCTTACTTATCATATAAGCGAGGCTGCCGAGAACGAAAATTATCAGGATGATTGAGAATATTTGTTTTGACTGCATATTTATCTCCTATGAGAATTTATTGTAATATATTTTTGATTTCTTCCGGCGAAAGAACTTTGCCAACGACTTTGACCTGCCCGTCGACGGCCAAGGCGGGTGTCATCATAACACCGAATTTCATAATTTCATTAATGTTGGTGACTTTTACAAGTTCGAAATCAAGCTGTAATTCCTTAGCGGCGGTTTCGGCATTTTGCGCCAAGGCCTTACACTTCGAACAGCCTGTACCGAGGATTTGTATTTTTTTCATTTTAGCGCTCCTTTTAATTTATATCAGCCCCAGAACGCACCGAACAGCATTCCGGTAATAGTAGCCATAATGACCACGAGAATAACAAAAACAAGCATTTTAGCGGTGCCCATAATTCTTTGAATAACAATCATGCTGGGCAGCGACAAGGCCGGACCTGCAAGTAATAGCGCCAGGACGGGGCCTTTGTCCATACCGAGGGTCATCAGGGCCTGTGTGATGGGAATCTCTGTCAGTGTCGCGAAATACCAGAAGGCGCCGATGACGCTGGCGACGAGGTTGCTTCGGATGCTGTTGTCCCCTACCCACAAAGCGACCTGTTTTTCGGGCAATAGTGCACTGATAAAACCAACAATAAATACACCACCATAGAGCAATGGTACAAGCATTTTTGTAAAATCCCAGGTGTTGTGCATCCAAAGCCTGATTTCGTCTTTTTCGAACCATTGCCATGCCATAATCAGGACGGCCAAACCCATAAGGCCCGCCAAATACCATCTGATGTTGTAAATGGTCATAACCCAATTCTGCCGAGGTTCCATTTTTGAAATTTCGGTTTTTGGCAGGGTTATTTTTTCACTGAACTTGTTCTGCTCGAAATCCTGTTCAAGCTGGAAGCGGATGGAATCCTTCATTTCGTTCATGACGACAGCGTTAAATTGTCGGCCGTCAGTTGTTTGAACGGTGACATTGCCGGGATTGAACCAGTCGCTGAAGATGATGAACAAAATCATAGCGGTGAGAAAAGCAGCATTTTTACCGATGTGGCGCACAGGTTTTTCTTCCTGCACCATCTGCAAGGCAGCCTGATTCTTTTCGTGTTCACTTTTGCGGAAGATTACAGCCATAAGAACGCCGATAAGCACCGCGAAAACTACGGAGCCGATTACTCTGCCGACACCGAGAGGAAAACCGAGAACCCGCGCAGTAAGAAAAATCGCGAGGACGTTAATGGCTGGGCCTGAATAGAGGAACGCCGAGGCTGGTCCAAGACCCGCTCCGAGCTGATAGATGCCTGCGAACATGGGCAGGACGCTGCAGGAGCAGACGGCCAAAACGCAGCCCGCGACCGAGGCCACGCCGTAGGCGAGAACCGGATTTGCCTTTGGCCCCAGATAACGCATTACTGAATCCTGCGACAGAAATGTAATTATTGCGCCGGCTATAAATAACGCAGGTACAATGCAGGCGAGGGTGTGATTTCGGGCGTACCACTGTAGCAGGCGGAACGATTCGTAAATGGCCTGCTGAATTTTGGGATTGTCAAGCGGCAGGAAATAAGCTGCGAGAAAGACGGCAACGAGCGAAGCGAATATTTTCAATTCACGAGTCACAAATTTTCTCCTTTTACAATGCCTTAAGCAGCATGCGGTTTTCTTTGGCCTGTTCTTTGACGCATTTTGTCATGCAATTCAAGAAGTCGAGGATGCAGGGAGTTTTGAGGGAGTAAATCACTTTGAGGCCCTGCTTTTCGTATTCGAGCAGGCCGGCGGAAACCATAAGCGAAAGATGCCGCGAGACATTCGACCTTTCGGAACCGATGTGCTCAGCGATGTCGCAGACGCACTGGGGGGCATCTTTTAGAAAATCGAGTATCGCTGCCCGCAGCGGATGGGCGATGGCGGCAGCGATTTGTGCCTGTTTCTGGAACAGAAGCTGTTTTTCCTTTTTTATCATAACGCGGCTCCTTATAAGTTACTATATGACTATTTACTCACATAATAACCAAGTGGTTCGGGCAATGCAAGAAATTTTTTACAAATTTTAGATTTTGGATTTTGGATTGGAATTAAAAGGAAGATTGCTTCGCTGGTTCGACAGGCTCACCACAGGTGCGCTCGCAATGCCAGATTAGTATTTTTTTCGGAAGCGGGCAGCGGGGATGTTGCGGAGCTTGCGATACTTGGCGACGGTGCGGCGGGCGAGATGTTTTATACCAAGTTCGGCAAGCTTTTTGCAAATCATATCGTCGCTGAGAGGTTTAGCCTTATCTTCGGCGTCGATAATCTGCTGGAGTTTGCCGCGAACGGCTTCCCAGCTTAGTGAGTCGCCTGCTTCGTCTTCGGTGCCACCGGAGAAAAACTTGCGTAAAGGTAAAATGCCCCGTGAGCACTGGATGTATTTTCCTGCGACGGCGCGAGAGACGGTAGCAAGATGTACACCGACATCCTCGGCGACTTTTGCCATCGGAAGCGGGCGGAGATAGAGCTGGCCTTTATCGAAAAAGTCCTTCTGGTATTTGACGATGGTGCGCGAGACTTTCAGGAGGGTGTTTTTTCGCTGTTCGATGGCGTCGATAATCCACTGGGCGGAACGGATGTTGTCCTGCAGGAAGTTTTTAGCCTCTTGTGTTGTGCGGACGTCTTTGGCAAGTTTGAGGTAGTAGCTGCTAATCCGCAAACTTGGAATATCGGAATCAGCCAGACGGACGGTGAAGCCATCGGGGTCGTCGGAAGGCTCGACAATGACGTCGGCGGTAACGGGGTAATTGGTATTTCTACCGATTTGCAGACCGGGAGAAATATCGAGCTTGCTTAGCCTGGTAACAGCCTGGTTGATTCGCTCGAAGGAGCAGTTCATTTTTTTTGCTATATCGGGCAGGCGGTTTTCGAGAAGCGCGGTCATATGTTCGGAAACAAGTTTTGCTTCGAAGCTGGTGTCATCGCCGGACTGGCGAAGCTGGATGAGCAGGCATTCCCTGACGTCTCTTGCGCCAACACCTGGTGGTTCTAATTTCTGGACGAGTTCGAGCGCTTTTTTAAGGTCTTCGAACGAGAAATCATTGCGGTCCTTACTTTGGAGCTGTTCGAGCCGGACGGTGAGATAACCTTTTTCATCTATGTAATCAATAATTGCGATGCCTGCTTTTTTTACGGGGTCGGGGGCATCGACAAGGTGCCACTGCTCGGTGAGATATTCGTGGAGCGATTCGGGGACAGCGGCGGTATTTTTAATGGCTTCAAGTTTTCGGTCGGGTTCATCCGACGAATATGCCCTGAACGCACCGCTTTCTCCCAGGTAATCCTTGTAATCATCGTCGAGCCTTTCGAGGCGTTCGAAATCCTCGACGGCTGGTTTTTCGGGTTTGACGCCGAGAGCTTTTTCGTCGGTGTTTTCAGCAGTGGTCTCTTCGGGAGTTTCCGCAGGTTCCGGGGTCGCGGGTTCCTCTATTTCGAGGACCGGGTTACTATTCAACTCCTGCTCGATTCGTTCCTGAAGCGCGAGGATGGGAAGCTGCAAAATCTCCATCGATTGTATCATGTGTGGAGCCAGCTTCATCTGCTGCTCCAACCGCATCTGTCCTGTCATTTCGAGCTTCATAACGACACCTAATCGGCTTCGTCAAAACAACGAAGCAAATATTTGATTGTCCGAAGAATCCCGCCTTCGGTACATATATAGTATATCACAAAAAGGCTTAAAATTTTGCGCAAACTTTGCGAAGAAGCAAAAAAATTTAGCAGGCCAACGAGAAAAGTTAATCTAATTCTTTTCTACCGATTATAGCGTCGGTGAGAATTTTTCCGGAGGCGTATTCGATGGTCGAACCTGTGGGAAGTCCCCTCGCGAGGCGGGTAATCTTTACACCTGCAGGCTTTAGAAGCGAGGTGATATAAAAGGAGGTGCCGTCGCCTGCCATATTGGGGTTGGTGGCCATAACAACTTCCTTGATGTCTCCTGCGCGGACGCGATTGACGATCTGTTCGATGGTAAGGTCGGCAGGTTCGATTCCTTCGAGCGGGGCGATGTGGCCACCGAGGACGTGATATACCCATTTGCAAGCGCCGGTTTTTTCGAGGCTTACAATGTCTTTGGGCTGTTCGACGACGCAGATGACGGATTTGTCGCGGCGGCTGTCGGAGCAGATGTCGCAGACGGAATTTTCAGAATAATTGAAACAAACCTGGCATCGTTTGATTTTGTTTTTAACGTCGCTGATGGCTTGTGCGAGCGTCAAAGCAGTCGGTGTATCGGACTTTAAGATGTAAAACGCAAGTCGTTCGGCGGTTTTGGGACCTATGCCGGGAAGTTTGGCGAATTCTTCAATCAGTTTGTTCAGGGTCTGGGTATAAACTTCGCTCATATTATTTCCGTTTCATAACCATAACAAGTTTACCGGTGTTTTTGTTTATGTAAAATGTGTAGGTGCCGCCGTTTCTTCTATTTTTGGGAGTATAAGTAACAGCGCGGGTATCGGCGCCGCTCATCGATTTGACCTGCTTAGAAAAATCAGGCATCTGCTCACTATCGGGCGCAGTCGGGCTTGCCGGGGGGGCAGAGGGTTCGATGGAAACGTCGTAATCCTGCGGACGAAGGCCGTGAGTGAGGGCATATTTGTTTGCTGAATCGAGAATCTGGGTATCCGACAGAGGCGATTCGCAGCCGGGAATCAAGCTGACTGGCATTACTATAAGAACTATTGTTAATAAAGCGGTTTTCATATTCATCTTTAGTATTCCGCCGCAATCCTACGGGTGTAAACCCGTAGATGAAGTTATCCGCCGAAGGCGGACAGGCGGAGCCTGTAATTTAAAATGCTACGGGCGTAAGCCCGTAGAAATTTACTTTACGAATTTTCATCGACACCTGTAATAGTCGCATCGAGTCCGAGCAGAACCGTCTTGACCGCCGGGTGATTGATGGCTTCAGCTTTTTGCGAGCTGCTCATTTTGGCTGAAGCGGCAGACGAAGCAACCGATTTATCGGCAGCGGCGGATTCGAGTTTTACTGTGACCGGCGCACTAAATAAATTACCGAGGGCAGATTGAATCTGTTCGAGTCTGCCATTGCTTTCACAAAGTTTTTTGTTCATCTGCGCGGAGGCACCAAAAGTAAGCACAAGGACGTTATTTTGAAAATCGGTGGGCTGGGCGCCGCTTAACAGCCCAGCTGCGGATTTGCCGAGCTTGACGGAAAGAGCATTCAGAATGGTTTGCCAGTTGTCCTTTATAGATTGCAGGTTGTGCGAAATGGAAATTTTAGGCTGTGAATCAGTCGAAGGCTTTTCTGGGACGTCAGAAGATGCATCAGGGGCGGTTATCGATTTTTTTTTTAGCGGCTGGGAAGGACTACCCCCCTGCTGCGCAACGAGGGTGTCGATGTTGAGGAAATGTTCGCTGAGTGCGAAACGCAGGATTCCTGCTTCGAGAAGCGCCCGCGGGGTGTCGGTATTTTTGACGGGCCAGCGGAGTTTTTCGAGGGAGGTAATATTATAGACGAGGCCCGCGATGTCGAATTTTTCGGCAAGAGCGGCGGCCTGTTTCTTCTGCTCGGCGGATAGAATCACAAGTTCGGTTTTGACACCAGCGGATTTTATTACCATTAGGTCCCGCATATAGTCTATGAGGGCATCGATAATCTGGACTTCGCTTAAGCCGCTGGTGAGCAAATCATCGAGGGCATTGAGCGAGCCTGCGGCGTCGCTATCGGCGATTTTTTCGATTAGATTATAGACCTTCTCACTGCTGGGACAGCCGAGGAATTTTTCGAGCAGTTCGGCGGAAAGTGGTTCGATGCCGGTACTGATGAGTCGGTCGAGCAGGCTCAGGCCATCGCGCATTGAACCATTGGCCATTTTCGCCAAAGGCAGGATGAGGTCTTCGTCGTATTTGATTTTCTCCTCGTGGAGGATTTTTTTGAGCTGGCCTGCGATAAGGGGAGGGCTGATGTTGTTGAAATCGAACCTCTGGCAGCGTGACTGGATTGTCGCGATTACCTTATTTGGTTCGGTGGTGGCGAAGATGAATTTTACGTGGCTTGGTGGCTCTTCGAGGATTTTCAAAAGTGCGTTAAACGCACCTGGGCTGAGCATGTGGACTTCGTCGATGATGTAGATTTTGAAACGCGAGCGTGCAGGCCGGTAGATAGCGTTTTCGCGGAGTTTGCGGACTTCCTCGACGCTGTTATTGGAAGCGCCGTCGATTTCGATGACGTCAAAATCCTCGCCGGTATTGACGGCAACACAGCTTTCGCATTTGCAGCAAGGCTCGGTTGTGGGTTTATCGACCGAAAGACAATTAAGGGCCTTTGCAAGGATGCGCGCCATAGTGGTTTTGCCTGTGCCGCGAGTACCGGTGAAAAGATAGGCGTGGGCAACCTTGTCGGTCTTTATGGCGTTTTTTAATGTTTGCGCGATGGGGTCTTGGCCGACGACGTCGCCGTAGGTCTGCGAACGGTATTTTCGAGCAAGGACAACGTAACTCATATAGCGATTTATAATTTATTATTTATGATTTATGATTTCAATTTACCCCATTGTATCGTTTTACGGGCAGAAACAAATATTTTTGTCAATTCATTGGCTTCGTTAAGCAGGGGTAATATACGTTTAGCAACCAAAAGCTTTTCATCAATAATAAATTCCAACCAATAAGCTGATTCATCCAATTCTTCGATTACAATACTCATCTTAGCGACGAAACTGGGCCGTGAGTGTGCGATACAGGCGGCCCTGTAGTTGGCGGATGCCGATGTAGAGCACCTTATCAACTGCCCTCTGATATGTCTGCCTATCGCCGTCTCAGGCAGAGCCAAAGCCAACTTGACACAACAATGGGCGAAGTCGTTGAGACGCTTTTTTAATTCCTCTTTGTCCATCCGGCCCGAAAATAACAAATAGAAAATAATAAATCATAAATCAAAAAGCCGGCCGGGTTTGCCACGGCACAACCGACACACGCTTATGGCTGCTCGGTTCCCCGCCTGACCAGATTCGCGGGTCAGCCTGCATGGGACCCGGCCGATAAAAACGAAAAAATACTCAAGAACAAATAAATACGGAGGTAAGTATAGCAGGAGAGAAAATTTTTTCCATAAAAACATTTTGATTTGACAAATTTAGGGTCGATGGTAAATTCAACAATCGACGGCAGTTAACAGACAATTAGTGGCAGTAAGGTTAACAAGGGTGCAGTTATGAAGGTACATATAGAAGACACGTGCACGGCGTGCGGATTGTGTGTGGATACGTGCCCGGAAGTATTCCAGATGGGCACCGACAAGGCGGAAGTGATAG
>Ga0315273_10009263_pt1 | contig 12478 bp, 7 predicted proteins | sample YL17G02_0_MG_FD_205753 | JGI IMG/M metagenome (GOLD analysis project Ga0315273, IMG submission 205753) | Sediment microbial communities from Yellowstone Lake, YNP, Wyoming, USA - YL17G02_0 | ecosystem: Environmental > Aquatic > Freshwater > Lake > Sediment | place: USA: Wyoming | collected... | reverse complement strand
GGACGACCGCCAAAGAGGACCGGGATGAAATGACGGTCGTCCCCATGAGGTCGATCTCGGCCTTTGGCAAGGAGATCCCTCTCCAGGATCTGGTCGACAAGTATGAGAAGAAGCTGAGAAAGAACCCGGAGAGCCCCGAACTCCTCATCGGGTTCGCCAATGCCCTCCGGCAGATGAAGCGGAGAGAGGATTCCGTGCCCTTTTACGAGCGGGCGATCAGGAACGATCCCCTGGCGGTGGAGGGCTATGTTAGCCTCGGTGAATACGCCCTTCACAAGGGCGATCTTGAAACCGCCTTTTCCCATTACAGCAAGGCCGCGGAGATCATGGACCGGGGACACTACTACCGGGTCAGCGCCGATCTCGATCAATTCAAGGAAGGCCTCCTCGACATGCTCATGATGGTGGCGGAACGGCTCGGAAGGAGGCTCCCCGATACCGGCGACCCACGCCCCGGAGGCGAGGCGCCGCTCCCCGCTCGGCGGGATGTCGGCCGGAACCACCCGTGCCCCTGCGGAAGCGGAAAGAAATACAAGAAGTGCTGCCTCCTCAAGGAATCCGGGCAGGGGGCCGCATCGGCCGAACCGGGGCCTCGCAAATCGCCGGTTCCCGACCCGGTTTTCCAGAGCCTCCAGAAAAGCCTTGCCCGCTACGTCGAAAGGGAGACATCCCGCGAGGACTTCCTGAGGGCTACGGGCATATTCTGGAACACCGAAACCCGGGAGCCCATTGTGCTGCCCGAGAGGGCCTCCGAAGACAAAGGCCAATTCCACGACTGGTTCATCAACGACCACCGCATGGCAAACGGCAAAACGATCTTGCAGGATTTCTGCGACCGGCGGCTGGGTACGATGTCCGCGGATGAGAAACGCCTCGCCGAATCCCTCTTGAAAAGCTACCTGTCCATCTACGAGGTGCAGGCCGTCCGGGAAGGGGAGGGCCTGACGATCCGGGATGTCTTTACCGGCGAAACGATGGACGTGGAGGAGGTCTCCGGGTCCTACATGGCCGTCAAATGGGACATCGTTCAGGTGAGGATCTACACGATGGACGGTGTGAGCAGGTTTGCGGGAAACGGGCAGACGATGCCGCGGATGAGGTTCGAAGCCCTGAAGACATACCTGGACAACGCGCGCCGGTCGTTCGAGGCCGGCACGGGACGGGCGGGCTGGCCCGCCTTCCTGAAGGAGAACGCCTTCCTGATCGGGCGTTTCTTCGATGAGGTGGTTGAAGAGCCGCCCGTGCTGCTCACCGAAGAGATGCACAGGATCATCTCTTCGAAGGCCCGCTTCACGGTGTCCGATTACGGGCGCGCCCGGAAGCGCCTTTCCGGGGAGTACGATTTCGCCGATGAGGAGGAGATCCCCTCCGGGGGTGTGAGCTTCTCGTGGCTGAAAAGAGGCCCCTCAAAGGAATGGGAGATGGGCCCCGAGTCAGACGGAAAGGGGATGGTCGCCACCTCCAGCATCGTCCATCCCTCCGGGAAGATGACATTTACGGTCCTCGGCACGGTCAACCTCCATCCCGACAGGCTGACCCTCGAATGCATGTCCCGGGAACGGCTCGAAAGGGGTAAGAAGAGGCTTCTCGATCTGCTGCTGGGGTCCGTCCGTCATCGCGTTGACGAGTTTGAAGACATCCATGTAGCCATGGAACGGCACGAAGGAAGAGGCGAAGCGGCAAAGCCCTTAAAGAATGAGGAGGCCCGGGCCATGCTGGCCTCCATGATGCAGAAGCATATGTCCGCCTGGCCCGATAAAGAGATTCCGGCCCTCGGTGGCAAGACCCCCCGGGAGGCCGCGGCGACAAAAGCGGGGCGGGAGAAAGTCCTCGACCTCATCAAGGACCTGGAAAACGGAGAAGCCAGGAAGAAGAAGGCCGGTGAACCCTTCATTGACCTCGGCCCCTTGAGGAGAGAGCTGGGAATAGGGAGGGATGAAGGGTAGCGAAAATACACCTCTTCAAATCGCATCTTCCGGATCTCCTGTAGTATCTCCGTCCGTCTCATCTGTCACCTCCAGCGGTGACTATAACAAACCGGACAGATCGTGCTCTACAAATCCGGACAGTTTACGCGCTCCTGACATAACCGGGAAATTAACTTGACAGGACGGGAAATTCTTTTTAATACTCTACCGGCAAAAAAGAAAATTCTTATCAAGAATATGGCATTCATACGCAACTTTTGAATAGTAATCACTGCGGAGTAGTGCTATGCAACTGGAACAGACCCTTGTTTTGATCAAACCGGATGCTTTGAAGAACTCATCTACAGGATACATACTATCGCTATTCTCAGAGCTGCATACAGGCCTTCGATTCGCCGGCCTCAAGGTTGCTCACGTCCATAGGATGCTTGCCGAGGAGCACTATGCCGAGCACAAGGGCAAGATATTCTATCCCGAACTTATCGATTACATAATGGGCAAGCTGCACCACCGGGACAATCCGGCTTGTCGCCGCGTTATTGCCATCGTGTACGAAGGATACGACGCGGTCAAGAAGGTGCGCGACCTGGCAGGGCCCACCGATCCTAACACCGCACGCGAACAGAAGCCCGGCACGATACGTACGCTCGGAGCAGTCATACCCGTCACCCCCTCCGACGGAAGGCCGCCTTTCCAAAGGATGGACAACCTAATCCATGCGTCCGCGAGCCTGCAAGAAGCCGAGCGCGAGATCAAACTATGGTTCAAGCCAAACGACATGGTGCCCGGTATGCGACATTTCCCGACAACAGAGGCCACTGAACACTTTTACTTCCTGAATGACCAAGTGTACACGTGTCACAAACCGCACAGCACCTGCCTCATCGCGCCGGGCGACGTCGCATGGAACTCTGATCTCGAGATATTAGAAGCAAGCGTCGGTCGGGAGAACCCCCAGGTTCCGCTGCACTTGCGCTGCGTCGCCGCCAAATACATCCTAAACGATCGTATTGCGGAGTAATTTACCACGGAGATCCTGAAATCCTGCCGCCTGGAGCCGAGCCTCGCGGAAGCGGCGCTTTGGTTCAAACCGGAGGAGATGGTCTCCCGGGACCGCGCTGTGGATTCGTGGATTTTTAAAATGAAAGGAAAAGGGGAGCCAATGAAAGAAAAGGAGATTCGGGCGGAAGATCTGAACGCTGAGAAGTGGATCCGGGAAAAGGTTCGGGAATTGCGGAAAAAGGTCGGGGACGGTCTGGCCGTCAACGCCCTGTCCGGCGGGGTGGACTCATCGGTCGTCACCGCCCTGGGACACAGGGCCCTGGGGGACCGTCTGAAAACCTGTTTCATCGACAACGGCCTCATGCGGCAGGGAGAGCCGCAGCGGGTCGCGGCCCTCTTCAAGGAGATCGGCGTCACCGTCGAGATCATTCCGGCCCGGAAGGCCTTCTTTGCGGCCCTCAAGGGGATTACCGATCCGGAGGAAAAACGGGAGGCCATCACCCAGGCCTTCTATAAAAACGTGTTTCGGGACATTGTCCTCAAAAGCGGGGCCCGTTATCTTCTCCAGGGCACGATCCTCACCGATGTGGACGAAACGGTGGCGGGCATCAAACGGCAGCACAACGTCTTCGAGCAACTGGGCATCGATCCCCAGAAGGCCTTCGGATACAAGATTCTGGAACCCCTGATCCAGTTCCGCAAGGACGGTGTGAGAAAACTGGGCCAGGCTCTGGGGCTGCCGGAAGCGGCCTTCCTGAGGATCCCCTTCCCGGGTCCCGCCCTCGCCGCGCGGGTGATCGGGGAAGTGACCCCGGCCAGGATCGCGATGGTCCGAAAGGCGACAGCCATTACCGAAAAATTGCTCGCCAAATCGGGCGCCTTTCAGTACCTCTCCATTCTGCATGAGGATCGCGTGACGGGGATGAAAGACGGCAAAAGGGTCTTTGGAAACCAGATTGAAATCCGCTGCTGGGACAGTTTGGATGCCCGCACGGCCGCACCGACGAGACTGCCATTCGAAACACTGGAAAAGATCGCAAACGGCATCGTTGCGGCCATTCCGGAGGTCGTGAGCGTTACCTACAATATCACCGCCAAACCGCCCTCCACCATTGAGGTGATATGAGGAGTTTCACAACAGCACCGGCGTGGGCGATATTCGCGGCGATCCTGGTTGCGCTGCCCGCGGCGGTTTTTGCGGCCGGGGTCTCGTCCCAGGACAAGGCGGTGCTTGCCGCCCGCGACGCCTTTCTGGCCGGCGACCGGGTCCAGCTCGCCCGCCATGCGGAAAAAATCCGGGGCCATGCGCTCGACGTCTATGTCGCCTTCTGGCGGTTGCGCCTGCGCCTGGAGGAAGCCGCTCCAGGCGAGGTGAGGGATTTCCTGGCCCGGAACGAAGGGACCGTTCTTGCCGAGCAGTTACGCTGGGACTGGCTTCGCGTCCTGGGCAAAAACGGACAATGGGGGTTTATCCGGGAGGAGTACCCCTTGCTCGTCAAAACGGATCCGGATGTCGCGTGTTATGCGCTTCAGGAACGCTGGCGACGGCAGGACGCCTCCGTGTTCGCCGAGGTCAAAACCCTCTGGCAGGCGCCGCGGGCGCTGCCCGCAGGCTGCGCGCCGGTGGTCGACGCGATGCTTCAATCCGGGGATCTCGCGCCGCGGGACCTGCGCGACCGCTTCCGGCTTCTCGTTCAGGCCAGCCTCCTGGCGGAGGCCCGGCGGATCGCGGAACGCCTGCCCGCAGATCAAGCCCCTTCCGCGATTCAGATCGACAACGCCGCCGGGGCGCCGGCCAGGTTTCTGGAGCGATCCGCTGCCGACCCAAAAACGGCGGCCGGGCGCGAACTCTGGATCGTTGCGCTCACAAGCCTGGTCCGGAGCGATCTGCAGCGCGCGGTGAGCTGCTGGGACGGCAGGATGAGGGAGCGTTTTCCGCTGGAGGACCAGCAGTATGTGTGGGCGATGCTCGCCACCCACGCCGCTCACCGTCACCTTCCGGAGGCCCTGGATTGGTTCGGAAAAGCCGGGGAGATACCGCTTTCGGACGAGCAGCTTGCCTGGCGCGCGCGTATCGCGCTCCGGCAGGAAAACTGGCCGGAGGTGAAAAGCGCGATCGAGCGGATGTCGCCGTCTGAGCGCCATGAGCCGGTCTGGATCTACTGGTTGGGACGCTCGCTATGCGCGCTCGGGGCGCAGGAAGATGGACGGGCGCTTCTTGGCCGTATCGCCGGCGAACATCATTTCTACGGCCGGCTCGCTGCGGAGGAGTTAGAGATGCCGCTGGAGATCCCGCCGAAGGCGGCGCCGCCGACCCGGGAAGAGATTGCCGAGGTCGCCGCTCGGGCCGGCATGCAGCGGTCGCTGGCGCTTTACCGGCTCGGCTTGCGGACCGAGGCCGCTACCGAATGGCGGTGGACCGTCCGCACGATGGACGACCGGGCGCTGCTGGCCGCCGCTGAGCTGGCGAAGAGAAACGGGATCTGGGACCGTGCCATAAACACGGCCGACCGGACGGTCGCCGAGCACGACTTTACCCTGCGCTACCCTGCACCCTACAGCAAAGTGCTCTCGAAGCAGGCGCGCGTCCGGAAACTTGACGAACCGCTGCTTTTCGGGCTGGTTCGCCAGGAAAGCCGCTTTATCGCCGACGCCAGGTCTTCGGCAGGCGCCGCGGGGTTGATGCAGTTGCTGCCGTCGACGGCGCGCCTGGTCGCAAAAAAAATCGGCATGAAGGGCTTTCGCCCCTCCCGCCTGGGACAGCCGGAGGTGAACGCCGCGATCGGAGCCTTCTATCTGCGGCAAGTACTCGATGGGTTCGGCGGCAACACGGTGCTCGCCGCCGCCGCCTACAACGCAGGTCCCGGCCGCGCGCGCAGGTGGTGCGACGCGAAACCCCTTGAGGGCGCGATCTACGTCGAAACGATCCCGTTTGCCGAGACGCGCCAGTACGTCAAGAAGGTGATGGCGAACGCCGTCTATTACGCCGCCTTGTCGGGCGGGGAGCAACGCTCTCTGAAGTCCCGCCTGGGGACGATCGGAGGCGTGACGGCGATGAAGAACGGGGCGGACGAATAAGAGGCGTCAGTTCACCTTACTATTTTACCTCTTTCCGCAGGACCTTCTTGTCGATCTTGCCCACGGCCGTGAGTGGTATTTCCTTCCTTATTTCAATATACTTCGGCACCTCGTAGGGAGAAAGCCTCTCCTGGGCCATCCTCAGGATGTCGGCCTTCAGCGCCTCCTGGTCTCCAGAGGCGAAGTCCGGCTTGAGGGTGACCACGGCCTTGACGTGTTCCGAGCCGGGACGCTCGGGATTGGGGATGCCGATGATGGCGATCATATTGATCGCCGGATGCTCGACCATGACATCCTCCACTTTCTTGGAAAAGACCTTGAACCCGCCCACAATGAGCATGTCCTTGGTCCGGTCGACGATCCGCAGGTAGCCCTCCTCGTCCTGGACGGCCACGTCGCCGGTATGGAGATAACCGTCCGCATCGAAGACCTGCCTGGTTTCATCGGGCTTCTGATAATAACCGGCCATGACCTGCGGTCCCTTGACGCATATCTCTCCCGGCTCACCCACCGCCACCTCCCGTCCCGTCCCGGGATCGACCAGCCTGATGTCGGTGTTGAGCAGGGGAAGCCCGATGGAACCCAACTTCCGCACTCTCTTAGAGGGGTTCATTGTGGTCAGGGGCGATGTCTCGGTCATTCCGTACACCTCAAGGAGCTTCCCCCGGCCGACGATCTCCTCCAACTTCCGTTGCGACTCCTCGGGGAAGGGTGCGGCGGCGGAGATGCAGACATCCAGGCGGGAGTGGTCCAGTTCCTTGAATCGGGGATTGGCGATGAGCATCTGGAAGAGCGAGGGAACATTGACCAGGGCCGTGGGCCTGTACTTGGCCAGTTCCTTGCAGATGTGATCGGTATCCCGGGGATTGGGGATCAGGATCTGCGTCCAGCCCAGGTAGATGCAGTTCTCGTTGAAGAAAAGCCCGGCGATGTGGAAGAAGGGAAAACCCGAGAGGGCTAAGCCCTTGCCTTCCTCCCAGCCCAGCCAGGTCTGGACGATGATGAGATCGGCGACGGCGCTGCGGTGGGTGAGCATGGCGCCTTTGGGGCTGCCGGTGGTCCCGCCGGTGTACTGGATATAGGCGACGTCGTCGGGGGTCAACGTTACCTTGGGCGGTTCGGCGGAAAATTCCCCTCCCTGGATGACCTTGATCATGTCGGCGACGTATCTTCCCGGCAGGGGAGTAACCTTTCCCTGGGGTATCTTTTTCAGAAGCCGGCCCAGGACCCTTTTTATCGCCGGGAGGAAGCCCCCCACGCTGGTCGTCACCACGACCTTCAGATCGGGAAGATCGGCAACGATTCCCGTGAGCCGCGCGGCAAAAATGGCATCGAGGGTCACCAGCCCCCCGGCATTGGAATCCTTGAGCTGGAATTTCATCTCCTCGGCGGACAGAAGGGGAGAAACGCCGGAAACGACGCACCCCGCCCGGAGGATGCCCAGCCAGGCGATGACATATTCCGGTATGTTGGGGAGGTTGATGCCCACCACGTCCCCCTTCTTGAGTCCCTGCGCCAGCAGCATGTGGGCGAACCTGTTGGCGTAACAATCCAACTCGGCGAAGGTCACCTCCACTCCCATGAAGGCTAAGGCCGGCTTGGCGGGGAATTTCTTGAAGATGGGGGCGACCGCATCGACGTAACTCTTCTCCCATTGGATGGGGTCAATGTCGGCTAACCCCGGATCGTAGGATTTCGTCCAGAATCTCTCCTCGGCCATCATCGTTTCTCCTTTCCTAAAAGCAGGTCCCTTTTCCAGGGAGCAGGGTTCAGAAAAACCGTATCACACCATCCGTCCGCACATTTTGAAGGACTCTTTGGGCCTTTGATGCAGCTCACCCCCTTCCGTTGAAGACCAAACCCAAAAGCCAAAAACGATCTTGATGATCGTACTGGAAACCTGCGCAGAGGATTCGTGCGAATTGGGAAGCGATCCTCTCACTCTGTGCAACGATATGAGGAGAAAGCTTTTTTTATGAGCAGGAAAGGGAATAATCGGATAAACCATCGCTTTCTCCGGGCCGAGTATACCGGCCCGGAATTGGGGTGTCAAGGTCGAAAGAGGCCTATGTTCCGGGTACATGTTCCGATCCCTTTGGGCTTCCGGAACATGTCCCCGACGCCTCAGCCGGTGGGGATGAAAGGCAATTCGCAATCATATCCGCATCGCCGGTTTGGGAAAGGACGAACTTGGTCACGGGTGATCGAAGAGATACCCGACGGAGCGGAGACTGCGGAAATAGATTGGATTCTGAGGGTCCTCCTCGAAATACTTTCGAAGGCGAACGAGGAAAATGTCCACGGTCCGGGTCGTCGTCACGCCGGAATAGCCCCATCCCACCTCCAGGAGGGTTTTGCGGGTCAGGGGTTTCCCCCGGTTGGCGATGAAGATCTTGAGCAGCCTCACCTCCTGCTCGGTCAGATGGATGGTTCCCTGTCTGGTCTCCGCTGTCATCATTATAAAGTCGATTGTATTGCCGCCGAAGGTGTATTTCTGCGCTTCTGCCGGGTCTTCAGGTGCGCTCAGGGTCGAATGGTCATGGCCCCAGAAGGACCGGGTCAGCAGGCGTTCGACCCTCAGTAGAAATTCCGCCAGGTTAAAGGGCTTCGCAAGGTAGTCGTCGACGCCGCAGGAAAAGCCTTTGATCCGGTCGTCGGGCGCCCCCTTGGCCGAAAGGATCAGAATGGGAAGCCGCTCGTCCTTCAGGCGGATGTGGCGCAGAACGGAGAGGCCGTCCAGGGCGGGGAGCATGATGTCGAGTACAATCAGGTCCGGATTCCAATCCTTCCACATCCGGAGGCCCTCGGTCCCGCTGCCGGCAATGGCCGTCTCATAGCCCTGCAGCGTGAGATTCAGCTTCAGCCCCTCGGCGATATGGGTGTCATCCTCGACAATCAGGATGCGCCTTTTCTCAGTCTGCTTCATTTCTCTCCCTTTCCGTAACTTTCACGGGAAGGATCAGCGTCAATACGGATCCCTTCCCAACACCTTCACTGTCGGCGACCATCTTCCCGTGATGAAGTCGGGCGATCTGCTGGACGAGATAGAGGCCGATCCCGCTTCCCCCCACGGGGATTGGACCATCGTGCCGGGCCTGATAGAACTTGCGGAAGATTCGCTTGCGCTCCGCTTGGGCGATGCCGATTCCGTTGTCCCGGAAGTGGATCAGCAGCGATTTATCTTTATTTTCAAAGGTGATGTCGATCCGGGGTTTCCCGGAGGTGTTGTATTTGAGGGCATTCGTCAGGATATTCATGAGGAGCATCTCGAACAGGGAGGTGATCACAGGATAAAAGAGAGGACCTCCGGGAGGCTGGTCCACGCGGATGTCGCAGTCGTGGAAAATATGGAGGTTATCGTGGATGAACTGCCGGATGGTCTCCGGAAGGTCAACCGATGTGGGCGCCCCTTCCTGGAGCCGGCTTTCGATCCGGGCGAGGTTCAGAATGCTGTTGATGTTGGCGGAGAGGCGTTCCACGTCCAGGAGCATGAAACCCATGTATTTGAGCTGCTCCTCCCGGGGCAGGTCGTGTTTCGTGAACGTCTCGAGATAGAGTTTCAGAGAGGTCACGGGGGTCTTAAGCTCGTGGGTGAAATTGTTGATGAAGGTATGCTGGAGGCGGTAAAGCTGCAGCGTCTTTAAATTGTATATGAAGATGATGAGGATTCCCACCAGGATGACGCCCACCAGGAGCGACAGGATGAGGATCACCACCCAGGTTCGGGCCTCGAAAAACTGATTCGCATCGAGCTGGTAGCGCCGGATCACCGAATTCAGGTTTTCGCTGACGCTGATGTACCAGTAGATGTAAAGAAAAAGGGAGATCGCCAGCGCGACGGTGGACAGAGTGAAGATAAAAACCGGATGGATGAACCATTTCGCCTGTTTCATTTGCAACCTTTCCTTACGCCGCTTTCAAATTGTAAAAGTATTGTAAAACGGCAACTTGGCCCTTCACAATCGCCTGAATATCGAGTAGCATATTACCCGACGGCCAAAGACGGCCTTCATAAGGAGGATAGCATGTCGGAGACAAATCAGCCAGTCCATCCTCTCGGAAGCCGTGCCCGCGTCCTGCTCGCGAGCGTCTTCGGCCCTTACGCGCGGGATGACGAGTACGGAAGCCGCAAAATCAACCCGATGGAACTCTACCAGAATCAGGTCACCCGCGTCCAGGGGGGATTCTCGCTCCGGATGTTTCATCGCTCCTTCGGGTTGATGATGATCCAGAACAACCTGGACGCCCCCTGCACCCTGCTGGATTTTCCCACCCTGGAGGGTTTCACGGCAGAGATCACTGAGAACAGCTACGACATCATCGGGATCAGCGCCATCATCCCGAATATCGGCAAGGTCCGGAAGATGTGCAAGCTGATCCGGCGGCATCAGCCGGCAGCAACGATCGTCATCGGCGGCCATATCAGCAACAAGGAGGGCCTCAATGAGCTGATCGATGCGGACCATATCGTGCGCGGGGAGGGGATTCGCTGGTTTCAGCGCTACCTGGGCCAGGACGACCGGGGGCCCGTCAAGCACCCCCTGGCGATCTCGGGGTTCGGCGGGAGGATGATGGGGATAGACCTCGGCAACCGCCCCGGCGGCACGGCGGCGATCCTGATTCCCTCGGTCGGCTGCCCGGTGGGCTGCAACTTCTGCTCCACCTCCGCCCTGTTCGGCGGGAAGGGAAAGTTCGTCAATTTCTTCGAAACGGGCGATGAACTCTTTGCCGCCATGTGCGACATGGAGAAAAAGCTCAAGGTGAAATCCTTCTTCACGCTGGACGAGAATTTTCTCCTCCACAAGAAGCGGGCGCTCCGGCTTCTGGAACTGATGGAGGCAAACCGGAAAAGCTGGGCCATCTACGTATTCAGCTCCGCGCGCGTCCTGCAATCCTATACGGTCGATCAGCTCGTGAGACTGGGGATCGGCTGGGTCTGGATGGGGCTGGAAGGGGAGGAGAGCGCCTACGACAAGCTTCAGGGGGTGGATACGCGTGCGCTCGTCACCCTCCTGCAGGAACACGGGATCCGCGTCCTGGGTTCATCGATCATCGGCCTCGAAGGCCACAGGCCGGAAAATATGGATGCTATCATCGATTATGCCGTAAGCCACGAGACGGTCTTCCACCAGTTCATGCTCTACACTCCGGTTCCGGGCACGCCCCTGTACGAAAAACACAAGCAGGACGGGTCGCTTCTGCCGGAAACGGAGTTCCCCCTCGCCGACGCCCATGGGCAGTATCGCTTCAATTACCGCCACCCGCATATTCGGGACGGCCGGGAAGAAAAATATCTTCTGGAGGCCTTCGGGAGAGACTTTGCGGTGAACGGCCCGAGTCTGCTCCGGATGATCCGGATTCTTCTGAATGGCTGGTGGAAGTACCGGGATGATCCCCGCCCGCGCGTCCGGAAGCGAGTCGCCTGGGAGGTATTCCCGCTGCGATCCACGTATGCCGGCGCCGTCTGGGCCATGAGGAAGTGGTATCGAAACGATCCACGGATGGCGGAAAAAGCGGATCGCCTGCTAAAGGATATCTACGCCGCCTTCGGCTGGAAAACGCGTATCGCTGCTCCGCCTCTCGGGTGGTTTGCCTGGTTCGCCCTGAAGAGGGAAGAGGCGCGCCTTGCCATGGGCTGGACCTATGAACCCCGTTCCTTCCATGAGAAAAATGAAGCGGCCATGGCGCTGGAAAAGGCGCATCCCGCCAAGCTCAAAAAAGAAAAAGCAAACATGCCCGCCATTGCCGGTGAACCGGTGGCGACCTTCGGGAAATAGGGTTGACGATCCCGAACACCGGACCCGGAGATTACGGATCATGAGGTGAAGATTGACTTTCCCGGCAATCAATACGCGAACCCTTTCAGGAAATACGACACTTCAGAAATGATTTTTGCCGACCAGGCCTGTGATCCCGATCAGTGCACGTCCTGCAATCAATGGGGACAGTGCGGATTTACGGACTACAAGCGCTTCTTCCAGAACCGGATATAATACATCTATACCGTCGGCACGCCCTACCCTTGGACCCGACTCGGTTACACGTATGACTGGGGGAATGAAGCAAACCACACAGGGTTGAACGAATTCGTCGTCCACGGTCAAAAAACCGATGGAAGCAAGATATCGGCGGGGATTAAAGCTGTTACACCGACGGCGGCTTATTCCACCAATTGAAACACAGAAACAGGGGCCAGTTGCCTCATTGAAAAATGTTACCGAAGGGGAAGAGCTTTTGGGTAACGTTGCCTCATAAAAGATGTTACCGAGGTCTATTGTTTATGGAGAAGATTTTTTTCATTTTCTTATCCATGATTTTTTTAGCAGAAACGGGTTTAGGTTTTCAAGTTGTTTGGAGAGGGAGAGCTTGACCGATTCGTGGATATGAGGAGATTCCATGATTCTCTGGTAAGGGGTTTTTGGCGGGTCATGGTGTTTGATGGTTTTAGAGCCGATTCTTTCTTTGGCGAT
>Ga0315273_10009262_pt1 | contig 12478 bp, 10 predicted proteins | sample YL17G02_0_MG_FD_205753 | JGI IMG/M metagenome (GOLD analysis project Ga0315273, IMG submission 205753) | Sediment microbial communities from Yellowstone Lake, YNP, Wyoming, USA - YL17G02_0 | ecosystem: Environmental > Aquatic > Freshwater > Lake > Sediment | place: USA: Wyoming | collected... | reverse complement strand
AATCCACGGAGATTCACCACCAGGTGCTCTGTTCCCTCCGTTTCGAGCGAGTGCGCGACATAGGGTGTACCGATAAATGACTCTCCGATGGCACCGACAATCTCGCCGACCGGCATTGATGCCAGTCCGCGTTCCTTTGCCCAGGAAAACACGCGCCGGACGATAGCCTCGTCATCGTCTTCTGCAAGGTGTTTCCAGTGCGGCAGAGACAGCAAGGCCAGGCCCGCCCCGCCGGCGCGCAGAAGAAAATCCCGGCGGGATGCCCGGACACGTCCGAAACATCGGGGATCTTCATGCGCGGGAATGATCTTCATACGGGTGGTTCCTTTAAAGCGGTACACGCATTGCCGGATTGTGCGAAGGGTGTCGTCTCTGCGTCCCGGCGCATCTCCGGTAGGGCTGTTCGTCCAGACTTCTAGAACGACGGTTCTTCCAATCCGGGCGGTGCGGGTTCGAACGAGGGAAGTGCAAGGTTTTCGAACCGTGCGTAACGGTGCACGAAGGCGAGGTTGATGTCATCAATGGGGCCGTTCCGCTGCTTGCCGACGATAATTTCCGCGCGTCCGTGTACATCCGCAGCCTTGTTGGATTTCGGGTCGGTATACATCTCCGGCCGGTGCACGAACATCACCACATCGGCGTCCTGTTCGATGGCACCTGATTCGCGCAGATCGGAGAGAATGGGACGCTTGTCGGTGCGTCCTTCCACTGCGCGGCTGAGTTGTGAGAGTGCGATAACGGGAATATTCAATTCCTTGGCGAGGGCCTTGAGGGAGCGGGAGATGGCCGAGATTTCCTTCTCGCGGTTTTCGGCGCCCCTGGGACCCTGCATCAGCTGGAGATAGTCGACGATGATCAATCCCGCATTGTGTTCGGCGCGGAGCCGGCGTGCTTTGGCGCGTAGTTCAAGAATGCCCAGACTTGCCGAGTCATCAATAAAGAGGCGGGCTTTTGCCAGACGCCCGGCCGCAAGGCTCAGGCGCGTCCACTCTTCGTCCGGCAGCCTGCCCGTGCGCACCGCATGGGCGTCCACGCGCGCTTCGGCGCACAGCAGACGCATGATCAGCTGATTCGTGGACATTTCAAGAGAGAAAATGCCGATTGTGGTGGGTTTACTCTTATGGAGCGTTGCGTTGGAAGCAAGCGAAAGCGCAAATGCGGTTTTGCCTGAACTGGGGCGTCCCGCCACAATAATCAGGTCGGAATTCTGCCAGCCGCCGGTGAGCGTGTCCAGGTCGCGGAAACCGGTGGGCACACCGGTCACTCCTTCGTGCTTCCCGTGAATACTTTCCAGCATCTCCAGCGTGGTGTGCAGCGCGCGGTCCATGGACACAAAACTCTTTTTCAGCCGCCATTCGGAAATACGGAAGATCGCCTGTTCCGCATCGTCAAGCAGATCGAACGCGTCTTCGGTTGGACTGAAGGCCCGGGAGGAGATCTTGTTGGTTTCGGAGATGAGTTTGCGGAGAATGGCCCGTTCCAGGACGATACGTGCGTGATATTCCACGTTCGCCGTGGAGCTCACCTTCATCGTCAGCTCGACAAGGTAGCTCTGACCGCCGGCGCTCTCCAGCTGACCCCGGCGGCGCAATTCTTCTGTTACGGTGATACTGTCCGCCGGTTCTCCGCGTTCAAAGAGCCCGACGATTGCCTGAAACACCTTCCGGTTCCGTTCGGCATGGAACGTATCCTCATCCAGCACTTCGATCGCTTTGGAGATGGCTTCCTTCTCCAGCAGCATCGCGCCGAGGATTTGTTCTTCAATGTCGACGGCATGCGGTGGAATACGTCCATCCGACTGTTGCCGCTCCGGCACCAGATCGATGCCGCCGCCACGGGACAGTTCAGCCATACAGCAGCTCCTTCATTTCCTCATAAGCCGGCGGATCCGGCGTGGTATTTCTCAATCGCCTGAAAATCCTCCCATGCCGGCCGTTTCCAATTGGGGTTGCGCAGGAGTGCCGCGGGGTGATAGGTCACCATCAGCGGTGTACCTTCGAATGCCAGCACGCGACCCCGCAGGCTCGTCAGGCTTTCTTTCGTGCGCAAGAGATTCTGTGCGGCGGTGAGACCGAGGCAGACGATCAGTTTCGGACGAACCAGGGCGATTTGCTTGCGAAGATACGGAAGACACTGCTCCACTTCTTCCGGAATGGGCTTGCGATTGTTCGGCGGGCGGCATTTCAGGATATTGCAGATGAAGACATCCTCCCGCTGCAGATGGATGGCTTCGAGTATCTTGTTCAACAGCTGCCCCGCACGCCCGACAAACGGCTCCCCCTGCAGGTCTTCATCGGCGCCCGGGGCTTCACCAATGAACATCAGTGATGCCGTGGGATTGCCCGTCCCGAATACGAATGTGGTGCGGGTCTGCCCGAGCGGACATTTGAGACAGCCGGCGATCTGGCTGTGGAGATCCCCTAGCGAAGTCGCCGATCCCCACGCCTCTGCGGTCACGGGCGATGCCGGGATGGCCATCCGGGGAAACATGGGAAGCTCCCCGGCGGCCGGTACCGGCGCGGGATGAGTATGGTGGGGAGATGAGTCAGCTTTGGGTGCCTGCCGTTCCATGATGAAGAACTCCCCGAACGCGTCACGTTCGTCTTTGAGAAAGCGCTCGAGTGCTGTGTACACGTCCGCCATGTGGTGCTCCGAGCGAACGCGTCAGCGCGATCGCAACATCGGCAAAATGCGGTTCAGGATAACGTTGGCTATGTCGAACTTGGTCTGTTGCGGAAGACGGTCGGCGCGGCCGTCGGGGGTGATGAGTGTAACGATGTTGGTATCGCTGCCAAAGCCGGCACCCTCCTCGGTCGGGTTGTTCGCCACAACGAGGTCCAGGCCTTTCGCCGTCAGTTTACGCCGGGCATGTTCAATTTCGTTCGTGGTCTCCAGGGCAAACCCCACCAGCACTTGCGAGGTCTTTCGATCCGCGGCGCTCCGCAGGATGTCGGGATTCTTGACGCATTCAATCGTGAACGAATCGCCAGCAACCAGCTCGCGCTTGATCTTGTGTGGCGCCGTTTGTACCGGGGCAAAATCTGCCACCGCTGCCGCCATGATGAGAACGTCCGTCGTTGTGAATACCTGCAGGACGGCCTCATGCATCTCCAGGGCGGTCGTCACATCAATACGGTGTACATGCGGTGGCGTTGGAAGAACAACGGGGCCGGTAATGAGGGTGACCTCTGCGCCGCGTTGCGCCGCGGCCCCGGCGATCGAAAACCCCATCTTGCCCGAGGAACGATTTCCGAGATAGCGCACGGGATCAAGCGGTTCGTGCGTCGGTCCGGCAGTCACCAGCACCTTCTTCCCGGCAAAATCTCTTGTCCGCCCGGCAAGAATGCCGCCCACTGCTTCGAGAATGACCGCCGGCTCGGGAAGCCGTCCGGGACCCGACAATCCGCTCGCGAGTTCGCCCGTTGCGGGTTCAATGACGGTGAAACCGCGCTGGCGCAAGAGACTGATGTTCTGCTGCGTAACGGGGTTGCGGTACATGTCCACATCCATCGCCGGGGCCACCGCCAGCGGACAGCGCAGAGCGAGCACAAGCGAGGTGAGGAAGTTATCGGCAAACCCGTGTACGATTTTCGCGATGGTGTTTGCGGTGGCGGGGGCAATGACCATCACGTCCCCCCAGAGGGCCAGATCGATGTGCCGCGTCCACGGGGTCGTCGTTTCGCCGGGGGTGGGTGGGAACATATCCATCACCACCTCGCGTTGCGAGAGGGTGCCAAAGGTGAGCGGCGTGACGAATTGTGCCGCCGCGCGTGTCATGATCACCTGGACCTCGGCGCCGGCGCGAACGAATTCACGCACCAGGAGAGCGCTCTTGTACGCGGCAATCCCTCCCGTCACCCCAAGGAGAATGTGTTTCCCTTCAAGCACCACGGCTCCCGTGCTACGCCTCTTCTTCTTCTTCGGTCACATCCTCTTCTTTCGGGAGGATGATCTCTTCCTTTTCCTTGTAACGCCATTCCAGACGGCTTTCCATCAGCTCGTCGAGTGCGGTGTCCGCGGGCTTCGGGCGTTTTTCGAATTCGAGGCTGATGCGGAGCTGATCGGGGTTGACGTCGTTCTCTTCCCCTTCGGTCTCGGTTTTAGTCGTAATCAACTCGACCCGCTGATTGAATTCGATTTTGATGTCCTCGTTGATCTGGCGCGCCCGCTTGGACGCAGCCACGATGCATTCATGGACATTCTTCCCTTCCTGGTTGAAGTATTCCAGATCGATCGGCTTCAACGGCATATCCGTCCCTTTCGTTATGACTGCTGCATGTGATGTTTCACAATCGTTTGCACTTCCTCGATCGCCCGGTCCAGTACATCGTTGGTCACCCGGTGATCGAACAGTGGCGCCTGGGCCAATTCCATGGGAACCCGCGCAAGGCGCCGTTCCAGAGCGGCCGCGTTTTCGGTGAGCCGGGCCCGCAAGCGTTGCTCCAGCACCTCAAACGAGGGCGGCTGAACAAAAATCAGCAGCGCTTCGGGGTACCGGCGTTTGATCGACAATGCCCCTTTGACATCCACATCAAACAGCAGATGCTTCCCCTGCGTTATGGCTGCGTCCACTTCGCACTGCAGCGTGCCATAGCAGTTGCCGTAGATCTCTTCCCACTCCACAAACGCTCCGCACGCGACGCGATCCATGAAGATCTCGTGCGTCAGGAAGAAATAGTCTTTCCCGTCTGTTTCGCCGTTGCGCTTCGGCCGCGTTGTGGCCGACACCGAAAAGCGCAGTGACGGATTCCGTCGCAGGATCTCCCGCGCAATGCTGGTCTTCCCCGCGCCGCTCGGTGCGGCAATCACAATGATTTTCCCGCGCACGGGCGTGTTCTCGGGCACTGGCCGGCACTTGCCTTATTCGATGTTCTGCACCTGTTCCCGGATCCTTTCCAACTCTTCCTTGATGCCCACCACAAGATGGGCAATCTCCTGTGCACTCGACTTGGATCCGATCGTGTTGGCTTCCCGGTTCATTTCCTGCACGAGGAAATTTAACCGGCGGCCGGCAGCGTCACCTGCCTCGAACGCTTCAAGGAAAAACTTGTTGTGACTCCTGAAACGAACGCATTCCTCGGTGACATCCAGGCGGTCGGCCAGCAACGCGATCTCCATCTCCAGGCGCCCATCATCGTGCGGCTCGGCGTCCAGTAACTGCCGGATGCGCGCCTTCAACCGCTCCCGTTCGCGTGGAACCTGTGCGATGGACAATTGCTCCACGGCGCTCAAACGTTGCTCAATGAGCGCAATGCGCGCGCGGAAATCATTCTCCAGCTCCCCACCCTCTTTCCGCCGCATCGACTGAAGGTCGGCCACCGCCGCCTCGAGGGCAACCCGGGTTGCTTTCCATTCTTTTTCGTCAGACGGGTTTTCTTCCCCCTGCTTCAAGATTTCTGAAAACTGAAGCAAATGCTGCAGCTTCACCGTCTCCCGCATCTTGAGCGTTTTGCGCAGGTCGTTAAGGAGACGGTAATATGCGCGTGCCGCGGTCGGATTGACCTTGAGCGTCATCCCATCGCCATTACCACGATCGGAAGACACGACAACACCGACCTTCCCCCGGACAATCGTCCGGCGGATGATCTCTTTGATTTCGTTTTCGCGTAGGGCCAATGAACGGGGCAGACGGGATGACACCTCCAGGAACCGGCTGTTCACGCTTCGCAGCTCAACGGCTACCGTCAGATCGCCGGATGTCACCTCGCCCCGTCCGTACCCCGTCATGCTTGTTACCATGGGACACGTTCGGAAATGTGCTTAGGAGTGGAAAAGTACGAAACATTGCCAGCAATTGCAATAGAATCAGGCTTCCCCGTTGATACAGCACCCCGACCAGCGCCGGGCGGATGAAGTAATCCACAAGCTATCCACATCAAAACCGCGAAAAATTGTGAAATAACGCGCTTTTCTATATATTGTGAACAACATCATGCACTCTGCCTACCATACCCTTTTGCGCGTTGCCTCCGGTCTTGCCGAACGCCTCCCCGGACTCTCCATTTCGGAGGTGTATTCCCAGGAACGGGATGAATTTGTCGTCTCATTCGGAAAGCACGGCCCCGATCTGCTGGTGTCGTGCGCCCAGCGGCTGAATACCTGCTTCTTGCATCCGGCACTGGCACGGGCCCGGAAGAATTCCGTGGATGTTCTTGCCGGGTGCGTTGGGAAAACAGTCCTGTCAGTCGGGATGTCCCTTTCAGACCGCGTTCTCCGGGTAGATGTAGACGCCGGCTGTACCCTCCAGTTGCTCTTCTTCGGCGCACAGAGCAATGCTGTGCTGCTTGACTCTTCGTCCGTCATTCTGGATACGTTCAAGCATGCGCGAGAACTCGTCGGAACACGCTTCGCTCCACCCGCACCCCGGCCCCTTGCCGATGCCGACTTTCGGACCGCATTCGCTAGCGCGCCGCCCGGAACGCCGTTGACCACCGCGATACAAAGGCTCTTTCCGCAGCTTCCTTCTGTCGTGCGGCGCGAAGCAGTGTACCGCTCGGGACTTCCTGTAGACGCAGCGGTTGATGCCGTTCAACCGGCGGCGCTGGAGCGTCTGCGTGTTACACTTGAGGCGCTTATTCAAGAGCTGGCTGTTGCCTGCCCGCGTGTATTGCTCGACAACGAGGGCGCACCGGTCCACTTTGCCCTGTGTCCGTTGCACCATGTCACCGCCGCCCGGGAATTGATGTTTGAGAATATCCAGGAGGGTTTGCATGCGTTCTACGTCCGGGCGAGGACATCCGAGACGTACCTCACCGAAAAACAACGGCAGCAGACAGCACTCGTCCATCGCCTCGAAAAGCTCCGGCGCAGTATGGTTGCCATGGAGGCAGACCGGGACGGTGCAGACCGTGCCGTTCTGTATCAGCAGCGCGGTGCGTTGCTGATGGAACATCTGGACACGATCCCGCGTGGTGTGTCCCATGTGGCGATCGCCGGTGACACCGCAGCGGAGGAGATCCCGTTGATCTCGACACTCTCCGCCGTGCAGAATGCACAACGTTATTTTGAAAAGGCCAAACGGGCGCGACGGGCACGCCTGCTGGCCGAGGAGCGTCTGCAAGCGTACGGGGGCACCGTCCGGCACACCGAATCCCTTCTTGACGAACTCACGCATGTGCACAGCCGACGGGAGTTAAACGAGTATATGAAACGCAACAGCGAGCAATTACAGCGGGCGGGAGCAGGTGATCAGCAGGACGAAGAACGTCTGCGCTTCCGGGTGTTCACCGTGGAGGGCGGCTTCGAGGTCTGGGCCGGCAAAAGCAGCGAAGAAAACGATGAACTGACCCTGCGCCACGCCCGTCCGGAAGATCTCTGGTTTCACGCGCGGGGCGCCCCGGGATCCCATGTGATCCTCAAGGTCGCCTCTGCCTCCGGCGCTCCAGGCAAGCGTGCACGGCTGCAGGCGGCCGCAATCGCCGCGTATTACAGCAAAATGCGCACGGCGCGGCTGGTTCCCGTCGCTGTGACGAAACGAAAATATGTGCACAAGCCCAAGGGCGCAAAGGCGGGATCGGTGGTGCTCCAGCGCGAAGAAGTACTCATTGTTGAACCGGGCCTTCCGCCCGGCGCCCTCTCTGTCACGAACGAGTAACTCAAGGGACATCCTATGCGCCGTCCAGTATCCACGGTTGTTCGCAGCGTCGCCACACGCGCGATCCACGGCAATGAGCTCTACGCGTACCGGGGACCGGTCGCGCCACCGATTGTTCAGAGCTCGACGTACAGGTTCGGAAATTCAAAGGATGCCCTACGGTATGCCGCCGGGGACCCCGACGTGTACGTCTATACCCGGTATCATAACCCCACCGTGCGTCAGGCGGAAGAACGGCTTGCCCTGATCATGGGTGCGGAGAAAGCCCTGCTCCTGTCCTCGGGCATGGCCGCCATCTCTTCATCCCTCCTGGCCGTGGTACGGTCCGGAGACAACGTGATCAGCACGCCCTCCCTGTACGGAGGAACCTACCGGTTTTTCAGGGACATTCTGCCCCGGCACCGGATCAGCGTGCGGTATCTGCGTCCCGACCGCCTGGACACTCTTGCCCGGCTCGTCGACAGGCACACCCGTCTCGTGTACCTGGAGACACCCACCAATCCAACGCTTCGTATTGTGGATATTGCACTGTTGGTGCGCGCGGTACGGGCTGCAGAACGCCGTGTGCGTCACACAATCACCATTGTGGTGGACAACACCTTCGCCACGAGCCTGAACCAGCATCCCTTTGCCCTGGGTGCGGATGTGGTGATTGAAAGCGCAACAAAGTATCTTGGCGGACATTCCGACGTCGTCGCGGGCGTGGTAGCCGGAAGCAGGGAGTTTGTAGCCGATACCCATCACCAGATGAAGTATTACGGCGGATGCGCCGACCCCTTCGCCGCGTTCCTCCTCCTGCGAAGTCTGAAGACCCTCACACTTCGTGTGGAGCGCCAGAACACCAACGCCTTGCAGCTGGCCGAATTCCTGGAGCGCCATCCGAAGGTGGTCCGCGTCATGTACCCGGGTCTTCCCTCGCATCCGGATCATGCCGTTGCCCGCAGGCAGATGGTGGATGCCGGGGGACTGGGATATGGCGGTATGGTGACGATCGAAGTCGCGGGGGCCGTGCGTAGTGCCATCCGTGTGTGCGATGCACTGCGCGTTGCGGTAAACGCCATGTCCCTGGGCGGGGCGGAAACGCTGGTGAGTATTCCCGTTCTTTCTTCGCATGTGGGAATGACCGGCGGCGAATTACGACGGCATGGGGTCACCCCGGGGATGATCCGGATTTCTGCGGGCGTTGAAGGGATTGAGGATCTCCAGGACGATTTTCAACGAGCGCTGCGCGGCGCAGCGACTCCCTCCTGAGACGTGGTCGGTTCTTGAAATTGAGCCGCGTTTTCTGTACACTTATGTTCTGCAGAAGGGATGACCGCCGTGGTGTTGCGGCAGCCCTCAATAGAATACCAGAATCAATCATGGAGTACAACCGTGATACGGAAAACCTATGCCTTTTACTTTTCCCTGATGCCCCTATTGGCGTTCCTTGGCGGCATATCCCTGCTGAACCCCGGCTGCGCATCGGGATCCAAAGAAGCAGCTGTTGCAACCATCGGCAAGGCACCCATCACCCTTGACGATTATGAAAAGCTCTACATCAAGAGCAATGGGAATATGGATACGGTCAAAGCGGTATCCATGGAAGATCGCGAGCGGTTTCTCGACCTGATGCTGAAGTACCGTTTGAAGCTGGCCGATGCATACCAGCAGGGACTCGACCGGCGCACTGAACTCCTGGGTGAGATTCAGCAGGTCAAGGGAAGCCTTGCGTCGTCCTATATGACCGAACGCGAGCTGGTATCTCCCGGGGTGCGGAAAATGTATGACCGTAGCATGGAGGAACTCCGTGCAAGCCACATTCTCCTGACCTTCCGCCAGGGTGCCACAGGGGAGGACTCCGCGACCATTCTCCGTCAGGCTCAGGACATCATCAAGGAAGCCAGGGCGGGAAAAGACTTCGGCCAGCTGGCTCTGAGCTTCTCGCAGGATCCCAGCGCACAACAGAACAAAGGCGATCTCTACTACTTCTCCGTCGGGCGCATGGTACCGGAATTTGAAGACGCCGCCTATGCACTCAAGACCGGCGAGATCACTCCCGCGCCTATCCGCACACGCTTTGGCCTCCACATCATCAAGGTCACGGACCGCAAGCCCGCTCCGGGCGAAACCCATGCCAGCCATATCATGATTCGTTTCCCCAGTCAGACCCCTTCCCCCGAGGACACGGCAGAGGCATACGCCAAGATTGTCGCCATCAACGATAGTCTGACACGAGGAATCGATTTTGCTGAGCTTGCCATGCGTAATTCCGGTGATGGTGGTTCCTCGGGCCGCGGCGGCGATCTTGGATGGTTTACGCGCCAACGCTGGCCGCAACCATTCGATGAGGTGGCCATCCAGATGCGTCCCGGCCAGGTTTCCCGCATTGTCCGCACAGTCTATGGGTATCACATCATCAAGTGCTATGAAACACGACCGCCCAAGACATTCGAACAAAGCAAACAAGACCTGCAGAATCTTTATCAGCAACAGAAGTTCCCGGAAGACTACGCAGCCATGCTGGAACGTACGAAACGTGAAGTGCAGTACATACGCTATGATTCCGTTGTCACCGCCTTCCTTGGAGCATTCGATTCCACCAAGACGACACGTGACAGTGCCTGGACGGCCGGGATTTCTCCCGCATTCGGGCAGACGGCGATGTTCCGTGTCGGCGTGGCAGCCGTGACGGTTGACACCGTCATTTCGATGATCACGTCGCGCCTCGAGTGGTCCAGCCTTTCCCTCAATCCGGCACCGCTCCGGTCCGCCCTGGACAAGATTTCCGAGCAGCTGATCTTTGCAGCGAAATCTGACCTGCTTGAGCGGCAGGATCCGGCCTTTGCAGCCATTCTCCGCGAATACCGTGAGGGGATTCTGTTGTACCAGGTCGAACAGGAACAGGTCTGGAACAAGGTTACCACCAGCGACTCACTTTTGCGCGGCTATTTCGCCTTGCACAGGGATACGTTCACGTACCCCGATCGCGTACTGTTCACCGAAATCCGTGCGCTATCAGAAGCGCAGGCACAGAACATGCGCGCAAGGCTGGATCAGGGAACGACATTCGAACAGATTGCCTACGAAGACTCCGTGCGGATGAAAGCACCCATTCAGTATGCGGTGCGCTTTCCACGCGGCAAAGCCACACTGTCGGCTCAGACCAAGGGAATATGCACCGAGATCAGCGCTGCGCTCACACAGGATCCCGCACTCAAGGCGATGCTGATCGCCTATCCGGACACCGGATCGCGCAAGACCCAGAACCAAAAACTGGCCCGCCTGCGGATGGATGCGCTCAAGAAATCGCTCGTCACAACCTATGGTATAACAGCCGACCGCCTGCTTGCCGAAACGCGTCCGCAGAAGCTGATCCGCGGCAAGGATTCCACAGGGACGACACAGCGGGTGGACATCCAGATTCTTGGCCGCCAACCGCTGGTGATCAGTCCGCTCGAACACGCTCTCCTGGCTCCCGCAGCGGATGATCGGGCACGCCGCGCGGATTCTCTGGCACCGGGCACGGCATCAGCTCCATTTTTCTACAAGGTGGCATATTCTATCGTCCGCCTCGACCGGCGTGAACCTGCACGGCAGAAATCCTTTGAAGAAGCAGGAGCTGAAGTGTCGAGTGCGTTCCAGGATTACGAATCAAAACGTCTGGAAACCGAGTGGTTGGCCCGCATCAAGCAACAGCACCCCGTCGTGGTACACAAGGAGGTCTTGAAGAACGCCTTTGCACCGGCAAAATAGCCGCACGCTCGGATGGCGGTGTGTCCTGGCGGCGGCCCTCCTCTTGCTCGGCGGATGTTCCGGACGGTCCGGCGACGGCGGATATGTCGCGCGCGTCAACGCGACTGTTCTCACGCAGGATGAGATCGCACATTCGCACGATTCGCTGGGAGAGATCGGCGCATCGACACGCGAATACGTCAATGACTGGGTGGTCACGGAGCTGTTGTACCAGGAGGCCGAGAGGCGCGGCATAACCGATGCACCTGAGTTTCAGAAACAGCTTGCGCAGACACGCAAGCGGCTTGCGGTGGCGGCACTTCTGGAACGGGAGCTGTTTCAAGGTGTCGATAGCACTGTTGCTGGCGATGAAGCGGTGGCCGCGTATTATGAGGCGTCGGCGGCAACATTTACCCTGCGCGAAGATGTCGTCCTGGCGAGCACCGTCCTCTTCAGCGACCGCGAATACGCGAACGCCTTTCGGACGAAGGTCTTGCGCGGCACATCCTGGGAGGAAACGCTCCGGCAGATGGGAGCGGACACCAACACGAACGCTCGCCCCCTGCACTCGGCACACCGTCAGTATTTCACGCGCATGACCCTGTTTCCCGAAGAACTGTGGAAGCTCGCGCGCACCATTCCGCGGGAAGAAGTTTCATTTCCCCTGAAGACCGATGCGGGATATACAATTCTCCGAACACATGAACGTTACCGCCAGGGCGATATTCCGCCACTGATATATGTCTGGAAAGAAGTACAGGAACGGCTGATGATGGACGCCCGGCGCTGGCGCTATGATGAACTTGTAAGTACCCTCAGGGAACGTCATTCCGTCGACGTGCGCCGGAACCCGCCAGACACGGGCACTTCACCCATGAAGGAGTAGGATGATGTTTACACGACTGAGAATCATCGTCGGGGTTGCCTGTGGCGCCGTACTGATGAGTGGCGCCATCCCTGCCTTTGCCCAGCAGGTGATGGACAAGATTGTTGCTGTCGTGGATAATGATCTCATCCTGGAGTCGGAGCTGAACGCACAGGTGCAGTTCTTCCTGCTCAACAACCGTCTTGATCCCAAGACGCCGGGTCTGCGCGAGCAGGTGCTCCAGTCTATGATCAATGAGAAACTGGTTGTGGCAAAAGCGGTTGAAGACAGCGTGACCGTCACCG
>Ga0315273_10009261_pt1 | contig 12479 bp, 7 predicted proteins | sample YL17G02_0_MG_FD_205753 | JGI IMG/M metagenome (GOLD analysis project Ga0315273, IMG submission 205753) | Sediment microbial communities from Yellowstone Lake, YNP, Wyoming, USA - YL17G02_0 | ecosystem: Environmental > Aquatic > Freshwater > Lake > Sediment | place: USA: Wyoming | collected... | reverse complement strand
GCCGCGCACCTGGGGGATGGTCATGTGCGATTCGTCGACGAACAGGAGCCAATCGGCCGGGAAATAGTCGAGCAGCGTCCACGGGCGCGAGCCCGGCGGCCGCAATGACAACGGCCGGCTGTAGTTCTCAATCCCCGAGCAGTAGCCCACCTCGCGCAGCATCTCAAGGTCGTAGTGGGTGCGTTGCTCGATCCGCTGTGCTTCAAGGAGCTTGTCCTGCTCGTGGAACAGCTTCAGCTGGTCGTCCAGCTCGGCTTCTATCACGCCGATTGCTTCGGTCAGTTTGTCTCGTGGCGTAATGAAGTGCTTTGCCGGGAAAATCTCGATCTCATCCAGTTTGCGCAAAACCTCGCCCGTCAGGGGATCCATCTCGGTGATCCGCTCCACCTCGTCGCCGAAGAACTCGATCCGGTAGGCCAGATCGGCGTAGGCCGGAACCACTTCGAGCGTGTCGCCCCGCAGGCGGAACTTGCCGCGGCGCAATTCGAGGTCGTTGCGCTCGTAGTAGGTGTCCACAAGCTCGCGCAGGATCAGCTCGCGCCGGGTCGGCTCGCCACGCTTCAGCTTCACGGTCACACGGCCGTACTCGGCGGGATCGCCCAGGCCATAAATGCACGATACGGACGCGACGATCAGCACATCGCGCCGGCTGAGCAGCGCCGAAGTTGCGGCCAGACGAAGCCGTTCAATTTCTTCATTTACATCGGAGTCCTTCTCGATGTACGTATCCGTGCGCGGCAGGTATGCCTCAGGCTGGTAGAAATCGTAGTAGCTGACGAAGTACTCTACCGAGTTGTGCGGGAAGAAGTCTTTGAATTCACTGTACAATTGGGCGGCGAGCGTCTTGTTGTGGCACATGACGAGGGTAGGCCGGTTGACTGCCTCGACCACGGCCGCCATCACATAAGTTTTGCCCGTGCCTGTGGCTCCGAGCAATGTCTGGTGATGGTATCCCGATTGCAGCCCATCAGTCAGTTTCCGAATGGCTTCCGGCTGATCGCCGGTTGGCCTAAAATCCGACACAAGTTGGAAGGCGGGCATATTCACTCCACCGAACACTAGTTCGAGTGCTCCCATTATACCCCGATGGGAATGGTTTGTCTACTGAACAAATTCGAGTACAATAGGTGCAGGCTGGCCGTTCCGGCCTCCAAGATGAGACACCTACGTCCTAACCTGCTGCTTATCATTTGGCTGTTAGCCATTTCGTTGCCGTTGCCGGCACCGGTGGCGGCGGCCCCGGCGCGCCTGACTCCGACGGGTACTCCGCCGCCGCCCACGACGACGCCGATGCCGCCGATGCCGGCCGAAGTCAAGGCGATCGTGGACCGCATGAGCCCGGCCGAGAAGGTCGGCCAGTTGTTCCTCGTTACTTTCGAAGGTGATGACGCGTCCGCTGAGTCGGCCATCGCGATCCTCGTGCGCGACTACCGAGTCGGCGGTGTCGTTCTGCAACCGGCTAACAGCAACTTTCGGAATCTGCCGGCGCCGGCGCCGCTTGTTTCAGGCACCCAGTCGCTGCAGGTGGCGCCGCCTACTCTGAGCACTCCCTTGCAGATCGCACGACTCGCAAGCGAATTGCAGTCGCTGGCATTCAGCCCGGCGCGGTCCATGACGGCAACCTTCAACGCCAGTTCCGGCCCAATCTTAGGCACCGCGCTTACGCCCACAGCTCCGGTTTCCGCCACAGTAGCGACGACGCCAACCCTTTCCAGCCCTGCCCCGGATCCGCAGACCGATCTTGCGCCGGATGCTGCCGTAACAGGGACCGGAATCCCCTTACTGGTTGGGCTCGACTGGGCCGGTGACGACAGCTCGTTCTTCTCCGGGACAGGCGGGTTCACGCCCCTCCCGAGTGAGATGGCCATCGGCGCGACGTGGTCGCCAGCGCTGGCCGAGAAGGTCGGCCAGGTGGCCGGCCAGGAATTGAAGGCTGCGGGAATCAGCCTCCTCCTCGGCCCGACTCTCGACGTTTTGGACGTCCCCCGGCCGGGAAACCAGGGAGACCTGGACACGCGGACTTTCGGCGGAGATCCGTTCTGGGTCGGCCAGATGGGCCAGGCGTTCATCAGGGGCGTGCAGTGGGGCAGCAAGGGCGGCCTGGCTACCGCTGCCAAGCACTTTCCGGGCCAGGGCGGCAGTGACCGGCGCCCCGAGGAAGAAGTGGCGGCAGTCCAGAAATCGCTGCAGCAGCTTCGCCAGATCGAGCTGGCCCCGTTCGCGGCCGTCACCAACGGCAGCGATCTGAGCGCCCCAGGGATCACCCCTGCGCTGATGACTTCCCACATCCGCTACCGGGGTTTCCAAGGGAACATCCGGCAGCTCACCCCCCCGATCAGCCTGGCGCCCCAGCTGCAGGACCTTATGGCGCTCAAGGAGTTCGCCGATTGGAGAGCTGCAGGCGGAGTGCTGATCAGCGACGCGCTCGGCGTCCCCGCCGTCCGCCGCTACTACGATCCACAACTGGCCAAATTCCCTCACCGCCAGGCGGCACAGGACGCGTTCATGGCCGGGAATGACCTTCTGCTGCTGGGCCGGTTCGCGCTCACCGACAACTGGACCGATCAGTTTGTTGCTACCAAAGAGACGATCCTCTATTTCCAAAACAAATATGAATCGGACAGCGAGTTTCGCCAGCGGGTCGATGCAGCCGTCGAGCGGATCATCCAACTGAAGCTGAGAACATTTGGCAAGAATTGGGACCCTGCCGCGCTCAGCCCGGATCCGGGGAGCCTCGCCAGTCAAGTAGGGCAAGGCGTGCAGGTGTCGCAGGCAGCGGCGCGCGCCGGGCTGACGCTCATCTACCCCGGCCGCGACGAGCTGGCAGATCGGATGCCCTCCGCTCCATTGGCCGACGAGAACCTGCTCATCTTCACGGAGGCTCGCCCGGTCAGCGACTGCGATACTTGTGCTGCCCGGCCCGCGGTCTCCGTAACCGCCCTCCAGGATATCATCCTGCGGCTGTACGGCCCGAGCGCGACCGGCCAGGTGCAACCCAGGCACATCGATAGCCTGACCTTCACCGACCTTAACAGGTTGCTGACTGCACCTCCCGGGCTCGCGGTCGACGTGGAGAGCGCGATTTCGGGCGCAAAATGGATCGTATTCGCACAGCTCGACTCCAACCCGCTGGAGCACCCCGACTCCGCCGCATTGCGCAACTTCCTGACGAAGCGCTCCGACAGTCTGCGCGACAAGCGCCTCGTGGTTATGGCCCTGAACGCGCCCTACTATTTGGACACGACCGACATCAGCAAGCTCACCGCCTACTTCGGCGTTTATGCCAAGACCGCCCCGTTCCTGGAAACCGCGGTGCGCGCCTTGTTCCGGGAGTTCGTGCCCATAGGAGCGCCGCCCGTCAGCGTGACGGGGATTAACTACGACCTGATCAACCAGCTCGAGCCGGGTACCGGGCAGGTCATTGCGCTTGGCCCAACCGGGCCTCCACAGGATGCGAACGGCGACACAAGCTCGATCCAGGTGGGCAGCCTCCTGCCGCTTGAGACCGGGGTTATCCTCGATCGCAAGGGCCACCCGGTGCCCGACGGCACTCCGGTCGAGTTCCGTCTGCGGTACCCGGCGGAAGCCCTCGACCTGGCTCCCAAGGTAGAGACCACGTTGGGCGGCAAGGCGCGCACCATGGTAGTCCTCGATCGCCCAGGTGAGCTGTGGATTACCGTGCAAGCAGGCGAGGCCAAGGATTCAGCCCGCATCGTGTTGAAAGTGGGCGGCGACACGCCGGGCAGCATCGCGACCGTTTTGCCGTCTCCCACAGTTGAGCCATCGGTTACACCGACTGCAGCGAGCACCAGCACGTCCACCCCGATGCCAACCCCTACGGCCACCACGACTCCGGTGGCGCTGGTTCTGCCGGCATTTCCCAAGCCCAGGGTGACGTGGCCGTCATTACTGTTTGGGTTGCTCGGCGTGCTGATCTCGAGCGCGACAGCGTTCTTCGTCTGCCAGCGAGTGATGCTGGCGGCGCATCGAGAACACAAGACCGCGCTCATACGCTCCGCTGAAGCAGGCTTGTGGGCGATTCTGCTGGCCTGGGGAGGCTACATACTGTTCTCGGTAGGCTGGCTGCCCGGGGCGACCGAGCTGCAAACCGCAGGCAATGTTTGGGCCGCGGGCGCAATCACGTTTGTCGCCGGGCTGCTGTCGCTGGTTTGGATCGGCGCCGACACGGGGCGTTGGTTCAGGGGACCGTCCGAGGGACGGGACAAGTGAACTGTCGCCTACTGCTGCGAAGTTGGAGTTACGGGCGCATGTGCCTCGAGCGGCAAGGGCGGTGCCGACAGTGTCACCAGAAGGGCCAACATCGTTAGCAGCACTGCTGCCGCCACGAGGAGGCTGTGCGGGCGCAGAACCTCTCGCCAGCCCACCCGGTCTGGGCGACCGGCCGCTCCGGCAGACGGCCAGCGCGGCTGGGAATCAGGCTCAATGAGTTGGGAACGCCAGGCCTCGACGGTAGGCGGCCTGTCGTCCGGGTGCTGCGCAATGGCAGCAAGGATCAGCCGCTCGGTGTGCGGCGAAATGCGCGGGTTGAGGTCCCGAGGCGGGACCAGGGTGCCGGGCTTCAGAAAACGCTGCTTTGCGTCGGCAGGTGGTTGGCCAGTGAGAAGGTGATAGAGCGTCGCGCCAAGCGAGTAAATGTCAGAACGGATGTCGGTGTGACCGGTATCGCCGCCGTATTGTTCGAGAGGTGTATACGCCACTGTGCCGCGACCTTGCACGACCGTGACAGTGCGGCTCTCGTCCGGCTGCAGCAGCTTAACCAGCCCAAAGTCCACCAGCTTGATGATCCCACGAGGGGTCAGCTTGACGTTCGAGGGCTTGATGTCGCGATGCAGGACGGCCGGTTCCTGGGTATGCAGATAGCTCACGGAATCGCATAGCTGCGCGATCCAGCCGAGCACCGTTTGCTCCTCAAGGAACGAATCCTTGCGACGGGCTTCCTCGAGCAGTTGGCGTAAGTCGTGGCCGGGGATGAAGTCCATCACCAGGTACTCGCGACCGCTCTCTGCGAAGTAGTCCGAGACCTTGGGCAGGTTAGGATGGTCCAGGCGAGCGAGGGTGCTGGCCTCTCGATAGAACTGATCGTGAGCCTGCGCCTCCATGCCCGGGGCGCTGATCATTTCTGGCAGAACTTCCTTGACCGCGCACACTCGGCCACGAAGTCGCAGGTCGTCGGCCTTGTAGACGGCGCCCATGCCGCCCTGCCCGATGAGATCGACGATCTCGTAGCGGTCACGGAGAACCGTGCCCAGCGGCAGGATCTGACTCATATGAGATTCAAATGATCGAAATCCGAGAATGCGAACCGGTTTCGATTATGGCCTACCTCGGGTTGACTGTCAAACAGGCGGCGGGAGTGCGGAGCGCAATGGTTCACGGAATTAATCTACGCGAATCAGCGATGATCGTTTTGCAGCGCGGCGCAGACGCCGGGCTGACATGGAGCCTGGAGCGGCAGACACTTACTATCGGCCGCTCCCCCGATTGCGACATCGTGCTTGATGACCGCCAGGTCTCGCGCTGCCATGCCCGGATCATTTGGCGTGACGAACACTACGAGATAGAGGACCTGTCGAGCAAGAACGGCACTCACCTCAATGGGCGGGAGGTAGTGGGCCAGCAGCCCCTGCGCGATGGCGATGAGATCCAGATCGCGTTGCGCTACAAGATGGCGTTCGTCGATGCCGGGGCAACGGCCCCGCTGATATTCGACGCGCCCTCCGAAGTCGGCTTGCGCCTCGACACGGCTGCCCACCAGGTTTGGGTCAGCGGCAAACTGCTGGAGCCTTCGCTCTCTGCCCAACAGTATCGCCTCCTCGAGCTGGTAACAGCAACTAATGGCGTTGTCGGGCGCGAGGACATCGTGCATGGTGTTTGGTCCGACGCCGCCGAAGGGGGCGTTTCGGAGCAATCAATCGACGCATTGGTCCGGCGCCTCAGGGAACGGCTCGCCGAAGTCGATCCCGAGCACCAATACCTGGTGACGATGCGCGGCCACGGGTTCCGCTTCGAGAACCGGCCGGCGTCCTGAGTGCGGGTGCCTTGTGTCCCTGGCGCTCTACGTTCATATTCCCTTCTGTGCTGCGCGCTGTCCCTACTGCGACTTCAATACATACGCTGGGCTGGATGCGCTGTACCGGCCCTACATTGCTGCCCTGGCCGAGGAGATCCGGCGGGCAGGCGCCCAGCGCTCGCGCCCCGCAGCCCACACGGTCTTTATCGGCGGAGGCACGCCGACGGTGCTGCCCAATGAACTGTTCGAAAAGGTCCTACGAGCCTGTCAGGCGGCCTTTGACATCGCTCCCGATGCCGAGCTTACGAGTGAGGCCAATCCGGGAACCGTCGATCAGGCACATTTCGCGGCACTTCGTGCGATGGGCGTCAACCGCCTGAGCATGGGCGTGCAAAGCTTCGACGATGCCGAGCTGCGTTTCCTGGGCAGGATCCACGATGCCGGCGAGGCTGAGGCAGCGATCGAAGCTGCCCGCAGCGCCGGCTTCGACAACATCAATCTGGACTTCATCTTCGGACTGCCAGGCCAAGACCCGGCGACCTGGCGGCGAACACTGCTGACAGCGGCTGAGTTCCAGCCCGAGCATCTCTCCCTCTATAGCCTGACAGTGGAAAGCGGCACGCCGCTTGCAGAGTGGGTGCAGAGTGGCCAGGTCGCCGAGCCTGACGACGATCTGGCAGCCGATCTGTACCTGGGGGCCGCCGAAACTCTCGCCGGCCTTGGTCTTTTCCAGTACGAAATATCGAACTGGGCCAGGGAGGGCCGCCAGTGCCGACACAACCTGGTGTACTGGCGCAACGAACCCTACCTGGGATTTGGGGCGGGGGCACACAGCTTCGACGGCGAGCGTCGTTGGTGGAACCACCGAGGCGTCGCGGACTATATCGCGCGCGTCCGCGCAGGGCAGGAGCCCGAAGCAGACAGCGAGAACATCGACAGACGCCTGGCGATGGGTGAGACGCTCATGCTTGGCTTGAGGCTGGTCGATGAGGGAGTCACAGATGCGCGCTTCAGATCGCGTTTCGGGGTCGGGCTGTTCGAGACCTTCGGCGCCGAGATCGAAAAGCTTCTGGCGCGCGGCCTTCTCGAGCAGTTCGACCGCGCCCCGGCTCCGGCCTCACCTCAGGATCGAGGCGGCGCGGGCGTGCGCTTAGCCGCGAGGGGACGGCTGCTGGGCAACCAGGTTTTTGCCGAGTTTCTGCCGTAGAAACCCGGGCGGCCGGCGTGCTCCGGCGAACTGCAGCACCGGGCAGATCGAGGCGCCGCAGCAGGTTCTCGGGCGGATGTCCGTCTAAGGCCAGGTCCTATGCCCCAGGCGTCGGCGGCTGCGGGAGAGGCGCCGTTGGCGCGGGTGCTGCGGGCGGTTTCACAAACCCACTACGGGGCTTTTCGACCAGGTCTTTCACCGCGTATTCAGCCACTCTCACATAATACGGAGAGTCGGACCACTTCGCCACGTAGCTGTTGTCTTTCGCGTCATTCGCGCCGACTGCCAGAGTGTAGTTCTTCTCCTGATCCCCTGCCCTCGTCTTGAGCGTCAGCATTGCCGCGGGCTGCGCAAGGCCCCACGCCGCCTGGTCGCTCTTCCCCAAAGGGCGCGTCATTTGCATGCTTATTGCCTGGCCGAGCAGTGCGCTGAAGCCATCGGCGTCGAATGTCTCGCCGGCTGCCAGGCCCGCCATGCTCCATTTCCCCTGCGCGTCCTTGGTGAAACTCTGTTGTCCGTTCGCATTGGCGAGCGTGAGCGACGTCACGTCGGCCAGGGGCAAATTGTAGTAGGCCGGAGCGATCCACGAGGAAGCATCAGGCCCGATCTCGTAGGGCATCAGGTCCGATGCCAAGTAGACCTCGTTCTGGCCCCCGGTGCGAACGTGTGAGGCCCGCCCCCCACCGGGCGAGCCCACAAACAGGGTCCGATTGGCGCCGCCGGAGGTCTGAATCTCGACCTTGCGTTGGAAAGCGTCGTCGGCTACCTGGAGCCGCTTCTGACTTGCGGCGGTCTTCGTCACTAGACGGTCTTGCTTCAGCTCCGCGAGCTTAGCCAGCACCGGAGTGATCTTGCCGGCATCCGCCGGATAGTCTCCGGCCTCCGGCAGGGTCCAGTTGGCGCCCTGGCGCGCCAGTTTGATGCTGTTGGCCTGAGCATCGTACACCGTCAGGGCCACAATGTCGTCCGCTTTGATCCCACCCAATAGCGGCGCGCTTGCCGGGCCAGTTGCCACCGGGCGCGGCCACAGCAGCAGGGCGGCGAGAATGAGCTGCAACACCAGAAGACCCACCAGAGCCTTGTTGGTCTTACTCATGTCCGGATACCCTCTACTTCCCCGTGCGAGGTTGAGCGGGCGGGAGGAGTTTCATCGGCTTCTCGTTCCTCCGGCGCAAGGTCCATGCAACCCCGATGCCAATCAGCGCGAGCAGCGCAAGTACGTAGTTGGCGCCTTCCCAGAATCGCTCCCTGCCCTGCGTGATCGGCGCCAATATCCTTGAAGCAGACCCTCTCGAGCGGATGCCCAGCAAGTCAAGGTCTTCCACAGACCAATCGACGGCGTTCTGAATGAACTGCAGGCTGTTGAGGTAGCGATTGCCCGACATATCCGCTGAGAGCTGGAAGATCAGGTCGGTAAGGAACTCGTTGCTGCCGATCACGACCAACCTGGCCGTCTCGGGCGAGGAATCGATTGTCCCGCCGATCGGGCTATCGGATGGCGCCGTAATCGTGACCGCCGAGGTGGACTGGAGGGGCGATGGCTTGCCGGCGAAGAAGCTCTCGAAGGTACCCCGCACTGCCACAGCGAGCGGGCGCGACTCGCGGTTGCCCTCGACTGGGAAACCCAGGTCGCGATATTGCTGGAGGTTGGGCTGAATGTCGGCGTCCGTCCGCTGCCATGAGCTGCCGCTTGACTTGAGGAGCACCGATACTTGCCTGTTCTTGTTCTTCTCGGGATCCATGGTCAGCGGCGAGGGCCAGTTCAGAGTTACGGCAGCAAGTTTACCGACTATTGGGTTGGACTTGTCCATGCCGTCGGGGCGCACGTCCACGAAAAACGGATAATTGACGGCCTGGATTTCCCGCACCGACATGTTGCCGACCTTGCGCTCGACGGGCATCGGGAACGGCTCGTTCTGCGTGTCCATCACGAGTGACTTCTCGACCTTTACTCCATAGCTTTCAAGCATCTCCTGGAGTCCGCCATCGGTAGGCTTGAGGGCAAGGCTGGACCCGGTTGGGTCGAGGGTCATGGCGTAGTTCCCCGCCAATGCGACGACAGCCCCCCCCCGCATCAGGTACTGGTCGATCGCATAGCGTTCCTTATCGGTCATCTGCTGCGCGGCCACTACCAGCAGCGTATCGACCTCCGAAGGCACCTGCCCCGTCGATAGATCGACAGTGCGGACAGTGTAGTCTTGTCCAAGCTGCTGCTGCAGGCGCTGCCAGCTCTGAAGAGGGGGCTGCTGTTGGCCCATGATATCCTGGGTGGGCTGCAGGGACGGCAGCCACAGCCCGATGACCTTCAGAAATCCCGATGAGGAACGTTTCAGCGCCGATTCGATGGCGGTGCGGATGTCCGCCTCGCTCAGCTGGCCACCAGGCGAGAGCATCTGCCCCTTGTCGCCCACCTGGAGCAGCATATCAAGGTAATAGGTCTGATCCGAGAATAGCGACGCTGAGATTGGACGGAGCTTGTAGTTGTCCACCAACTTCTGCCGGTTCACAGCGCTGTCGGCCGCATCCGGGTTGACCGTCTCGAAAGTGAATTTGCCCCCGGACTTGCTGTGAAGCTCGCCGGCGACTTTCGCTATGGTCTGTGGAACATCCTTCAGGGCTGGGGGGAGCGTATCGGGGGTCACGAACAGGGTCAGCTTGATGGGCCCGCTCGCGGAAGCCAACACGGAATCAACTCCCTGAAAACCGTACACGACCTTCTTGACCGCCCGGGTGAGATCGTACTCCAGGTTGCGCAGGCGAACATCGACGGTCCCATCCCGCTGCGGATTGACCTCCATCAAGTCGCGAAAGCTGAGCACGGTGTTCTGGTCGCCGTATCGGATGAGAAGGTTGAAGTAGGCGTTGATCACCGAAGACTCGTAGCGGCCGGCAATCTGCATCGGCGTCGGCTGAATCCCATACGTCTGGTTGGCCTCGGTTTCCTTCGCCGGGTCCTTCGCCGGATCGACGATGTCCACGATGACTTTCCCACGGCCCGCGATCTCATACTCCCGCAGCATGTCGGTGATCTGTGGCACAAGTGGCGCCAGCAGAGGATGGGTCTTCTCGCTGAAGTAGGCCCGGATGAGCAGCGGCTCCTGCAGCCCTCCAAGCATTTCCTTCGTGGTGCGCGAGAGGCTGTAGTCTTGCTGAGCTGTCAGGTCCAAGCGCAGAGCGCTCAACGGATAGACCCATATGTTGACCAGGGTCAGGTTCACAATCACGAGCAGTGCGGTGAGGATCGTCGAGCGGCGGTACGTTCGCGTGGCCTCGCCAGAACTCCACCGCTTGCTGTCCAGCGACAAGACGGTGAGGGTCAGGAAGATCCCGGCCAGGCTGAGGTAGTAGACCAGATCACGCAAATCAATGACGCCACGCTCGATGCTCTCAAACCGGCTGCCGGCGCCTACTGCCCGCAGCACCCTGGCCAGCCCCTCGCCGGTAAAGTCGGTGACCCCTCGTGCTCCCAAGATGTAGAACATGCCGCACAGCAGCACGGTCAAGATCAGTGATACAATCTGATTGTCAGTCCGTGAGGATATCCACAAGCCGATGGCCGTGTAAGCGGCCGCCATCAGAATTGCCGCGAGGTAGCCGCCGAACACCGGTCCCCAATCCAAGTTGCCCAGCAGGCCGACCGTGACCGGCAAGAAGAGTGTCAGGGCCAGGGCCAAGAGGACAAGTGTCATCACGGCCAGGAACTTACCCAACACCAATTGGATCTTGCTCACGGGGAGCGTCAAGAGGACCTCGAGCGTGCCCGAGCGCTGTTCCTCGCTCCACTGCCGCATGGTCAGCGCCGCGACCAGGAAGATCATCAGGACGGGCATCCAGTGGAACAGGGGCCGCACGTCCGAGATGCCGCGCGCAAAGAAGGTGTCCATCCAAAAGAACACAAACAAGGTCGCCACGAGGAAGGCGCCGACGAAGATCAGCGCCATGGGCGAGCCGAAGTAGGCGCTGAGTTCTTTGCGGGTGATCGCGAGCGTCTGCTTCATTTCAAGCACCTGTCGCCAATTGGTTGAAGACTGATTCCAGCGTCCGGACGTCGCGGCGCAACTCCCGTACGGGCCAATCGTTTCGGCGAGCGACGTCGTAGATCGTCGGGCAGAGATCGACATCTCCCATGCCAAGGACGCGATAGAGGGGATGGCCGTCGGGCGAGCGGCCCACTTCAATCCCTCTGACACCGCTCAGCGTGCGCAGGGCGCGCTCCACCCCGTCGGTCTTGCTCTGCAGGATCAAGACGGCATCGGCGGAAAGCTCCAGCTCGGATAAGCGCGCGTCCTCCTTCACCTGACCGTTCATCAGGATGATCGCTCGATCGCAGAGCGCCTCTACTTCCGATAGGATGTGTGTGGAGAAGAGGATCGTGCTGCTTTCCGACAACCTCCTGATCAGGCGCCGGATCTCGACGATCTGCGTGGGGTCGAGGCCGACGGTTGGCTCGTCAAGGATCAGCATGCGCGGCTTGTGCAGGATCGCTTGCGCTAACCCGACGCGCTGCCTATAACCTTTACTCAGCTGCCCGATGGGTCGCGTCAATTGGTCGGCAAGGCCCGTCGCGTAGATCGCCTCAGATAGCCGCGCCAGCTGCTCGGTTTCAGGAATCCGGCGCAGCTCGGCCATCATCTTCAGGTAGGCCTGCACGGTCAGCTCGGGGTAAAGCGGCGCGTTCTCCGGCAAGTAGCCGATGCGTGCCTGCACCTGTTGGGTCTGGGTGAGAACATCCAGGCCGTCGACCCGGACCAAACCGCGGTCAGGCTGCAAATAGCCGGTCAGGATCTTGATGATGGTGGTCTTCCCAGCGCCGTTCGGGCCCAGTAAGCCGACGATCTCGCCAGCGGCGATCTTGAAGCTTACATCCCGCAGTGCCTCGATTGGGCCGTACGATTTCGCGAGGTTTACAACTTCGATCATGCGCCTTCCTCGGAGCGGACAGGTTGGCCCGCGCGCGGCGCGGCGGCGCCGGCGGGTGGCTCAGGAATGCCGCAGTAAAACCGGAGATTATTATACGCCTGGCAGGAGCCTGGTGCATTAAAGCCCAATGAGAAAATGAGAGACTGCTGGGGCGAAACGGTACCGCGACGATATCCGGCGGCCTGGCACCACCGCGACGCGACACGCCGGGAGCACCCCTCCTGGGTGCGTCACCGGCGGTTCCGCGTTCTCAGCAAGTGCGGAGATCTTACCTCTTCTGCAGCGTCGAGGCACCACTGATGTTTACGGTGCCCAGGCTCG
>Ga0315273_10009260_pt1 | contig 12481 bp, 8 predicted proteins | sample YL17G02_0_MG_FD_205753 | JGI IMG/M metagenome (GOLD analysis project Ga0315273, IMG submission 205753) | Sediment microbial communities from Yellowstone Lake, YNP, Wyoming, USA - YL17G02_0 | ecosystem: Environmental > Aquatic > Freshwater > Lake > Sediment | place: USA: Wyoming | collected... | reverse complement strand
GCTCCTCAGGTTGAACGTCTGCTGAGTGCTGGCGGCGTCCGGGGTGTTCAACGTCAGCGTCAGGGTGTTGTCGCCCGGCGCCAACCCTACATTGTTGGCAAAGAAGCTGCCGTTGGCATCCACCGAAGCCAGCTGTCCATTGACGAACAGCGCCGAATTGAGCGGCCCTCGGACCGTCCCGCGGAGGGTAACGTTGTCGTCGCCGACCGTTTGTCCCGATGTGAAGTTGGTGACGGTGGTCGTGGGTGTGGCGCGCGTGACCGCGATGCTCTTGCTCACGGTGCCGCTGCTCGTGCCGGCCGTGACGGTGATGGTATTGGCGCCTGCCGCGAGGGGCACCGTGGCGGCGAACGTGCCGCTCCCCAGAACCGCACCCTGCCCATTGACCGTGATGCCGCTTGGCGCGGCCCCGCTGAAAGTGCCGGTGACGACGACGTCGTTGCCGTAGATCGTGCCGCCATCGGCAGGTGAAGTGATGGCGAGCGCAAGCGAATCGACCGAGATCGTTGCCGCTGCCGAACTGGCACTCATCCCCAGATTGTCGGTGGCCTTGGCGGTCAGCGCATGACTTCCGGGGGGTGCGTTGGACCACGTGCCGGCGTAGGGCGCGGTCGTCGCGGTCGCGAGCAAGGTCGTGCCGCGGAAGAATTCCACCTTTGCCACGGTGCCGTCCGGGTCGGACGCGTTGGCCAGCAGTTGAATCACATCGGTCGATGAAAAGGCGGCTCCGTCTGCCGGACTGACCAGTGCGACGGACGGAGGACGGTTCGGCGCCGTAACGGAAACGGTGACCGGGGCCGAGTTGCCGACGCCTCCGCGATCATCGGTTGCCGACGCGGCAAGGGTGTAATTGCCGACGCCGACGTTGGCCCACGTAAACTGGAACGGAGATGTATTGGTGACGGCCAGAACATTGCCGCCCTGAAGGAATTTCACCGTCGCGACCGTACCGTCGAGGTCGGAAGCGGACGCCTGGATGTTGATGTTCGCTGGTGCCGTAAACGTAGCGTTGCCGGTTGGCGCGGTGAGGCTTACCGTTGGCGGAATGTTCGGTCCGACCACCGAGATCGGCGCCGGCGATGACCAGCCGAAGTTGCCGAGGTCGTCGATGGCTTTTGCCACCAGTTGATGGCTCCCGGCGGGCACATTGTTCCAGACCTACGCGTACGGGGACACCGTCGCGGTACCCACCAGAACCCCGGCATTCGATCGGTAATACTCCACGCGGCTCATGGTACCGCCCGGACTGGCGGCATCTGCCTGCAACGTCAGGTTGATCGGCGTCTGGTACGCCACGTGGATGTCCGGCGCGATGATTGTCACGACCGGCTGCAGACGTTTGAAAACGCGCACCGATGCAGACGATGACGTCCCGTCCCGCCGGGCCGCCACAACCGCCAGCGTGTTGGTGCCGATCCTGAGCGGGACGCTGCTCGCAGTGAACCCATTGCCGGCGAGTGTGGCAATGACCGAACTCCCTGCGCCGTTGTTCACCAGAACCGTGGTATCGGCACCCCCCTGAAACGTGCCGGTGACATCGATTCTGTCGTACAGCGTGACCGCACCTTCCGCCGGGCTGGCTATCACGATCGACGGCCCGCTGACGGTGACCGTGACCGCGGTCGACGTCTTGGTGGCGCCGAGATTGTCGGTCGCCTTGGCGGTCAGCGCATAGCTGCCCGGGGGCACGTTGCTCCACGTGCTGCTGTAAGGCGGCGTGGTGGCCGTGCCCAGCAACGTCGTTCCGCTGAAGAATTCGACCTTCGCCACGCTGCCGCCGGGATCGCTGGCGGTTGCCGCCAGAGCGATCGATGCCGGCGCCGTGTAGGCTGCCCCGCTGGGCGGCGAGGTCAGACTGACGCTCGGCGAGCTGTTCTTTGCGCCGATTGCCGGCCCAGCCGTCAGCAGGACCACCAGCGCGACCAGGAAGCAGTTGAGTCCTGGCATCGGACGATCCCGGTCGCGCGGTCTGTCGAAACGCGCGCTCCAGAAACCCGCCGAAACCGCTTTCATCGCTGTCAGCAAATGCACGAGGATCGCGAGACTGGGCAGCATGTTGCGCCTATTGCTGCGACACGACGACATACTGCGGTTCCGAAACGGACCCGTCCCCACTGTAGACAGCGGTGATCTTGTGAACACCGAGCGCCAGAGTCGTCGTCAGACTGGCCGTGCCGTTGATGACCGGCTTCGATGCCAGCGCAGTGACACCGTCGATGAACGTGATCGTGCCGTTGGCGTTCAATGCCACGTCGGCCGTCAGTTCGTAGGTACGCGGCAGGCTCGAATCGATGACCGCCTGCACCCTCACCCCGGCGGTACTGAGTTTGGCCACGAAGACATCGTAGGAGCCGCCCGCAGCCACCTGTGCGGCCCCGGCAGTGGCGGGAAAATCGTTTCCGCCGTTGCTGGTGCCCACCACGTAGGCATTGCCCGCCGGATCGATTGCAATCCCATTCGCGACGTCCACGTCGCTGCCACCCAAGCGTGTCGAGTAGAGAAGGTTCAGCGGTTTGCGGAACCTGGCGACGAAGGCATCGGTCGGCCCATTCAGCGTCGACTGGACGGGATCATTCAGGTACACGACCACGGAGGACAGATAGCCGGCGACGTAGATGTTGGTCCCCGTCGGGTCCACGGCAATCGCGGTGGCGCCGTCGTTGGGCTGGGTTGGATAACAACTCCACATATCCGGAGTCAGGCACGCGGCGCCGCCAAAGTAGCCCGACCCGACCAAGGTGACGCCGTCGGGCGCGAACTCGGTGATGAACGCGTTGTTGGCGACGGTGTCGTTGTGGCCCTTCAACCGGCCCCCGTAACGCGGAAAATCGGTGGAGAACGTGTCGCCCGCGATATAGACGCCGCCGGCTGCATCGACCGCTACCGCATTGGCGGAATCGTCGGCGGTTCCGCCAACGTAGGTCGAGAACACCAGCGAGCTTCCGACCGGATCGAGCTTGCTCAGGAACGCATCCTTTCCCCCTTTTCGTGCGGGCTGGAATGCGTTTCTGGTCGGGAAATCCGCTGAACTGGTCGCGCCGACGACATAGGCGTTCCCGGCATGATCGATGTCGAGACCATGCACATCGTCGGCGTCCGAGCCGCCCAGATAGGTCGAATACAGCAGCGCGCTGCCGGCGGCGTTGAGCCGGGTCACGAATCCGCTGTGGTTGGGAGAAGCGGACGGCTTGGTTGTCCGGAACGCGCCGGCCGTGGTCGGCAAGCCGCCCGCGGTGTAGCCAGCCAGAAACGCGCTGCCGCTCGCATCGACGCGGATCGCCTGGGGATAGGCCCCGGCGAGATAGGTGGAATACAGCAGCGCGTTGCCGGCGGCGTTCAGTTTGGCGACGAAACCGCCGCCGCCGGTGATTGCCGTCTGGAATGCTCCGGCCGTGGTCGGGAAGGTCTTGGACGACGTCGTTCCCGTCACATAAGCATTGCCGCTCGCGTCCACGGCAATCCCCATGGCTTGACTGAAACTTTGCCGTCCGCCGAGGTAGGTCGAGTACACCAGGCCCGTGCCTCCGGGACTGAGCTTTGCAACGTAGGCGTCGATCGAACCGGCGAGGGAGCGCTGGTAGCCGCCCGCTGCGGGAAAGTTGCTCGAGGCCGTGGACCCCGCGATGTAGGCGTTTCCGGTCGCGTCGACGGCGATGGCCTGCCCGGACTCGGTGTTGCTTCCGCCAAGATAGGTTGAATAGGTGAGGACGGGGTCGATCACCAGCGGCTTCCCGGCATCGTAGCGGGCGACGTCGAGTTTCACCCGGTTCCTGCCGGAAGAACGGTACCGAGCCGCAACCGGAGTGCGCTCGCCGGCAATCACCTGATACACGGAGGGCCGGCGCTGCTTCAGGCTGCCCATCGCGGTCGTGACGACCAGGTCGCCGCTCGAGTCGATACGGATCTTCGCAGCGCCCCGGAACGCCAGCTCGATCCGGCCGAGGTCCGCACCGGGCTGCAGAACCAGGTCGTACTCGATATTGCCGTTCTGGCCGTAGAAAAGCACGTCGACGCCGGGATAGACGTCCCGATACATGACCTGCTCGAAATTCCAGATGTCGGTGTGGTAGCGGGCCGGATCATCGCCGATGAAGTAGTTGGTACGGTGCGTCGACGGGTGCAGCGGTTGGATCGTCGGCGCCCGGTTCGCATGGAGAAACTCGAGCCGGATCGTCTCCGCCACTTGCGCCGGTCGGCGCGATGCGCGTGCCGCAATCGGAAAGGAGAAGACCGGGCCGGTGGAAGTCAGGTACAACTGGTAGCCCGCTGCGCGCGCGAGATACCGGACTGTGCGCTCGTGTTGGCCTGCATTCGCTTCGAACTCGATCGGCATCGCAGCGGGAACGGCCGCGGCTCCCGCATGCGCAATCCAGGCATCAACCACCACCGCCAGAAACGCCGAACAACGCCCGCGCATCGATTTCTCCCTGGTGCCGCCTGAACTCGCTGTTGCGTCGTTCGACGGGCAGCGATCACTGGATCCTTCACCACCGGCCGAACCCCTCCGCGTTCGAACAGATTCCGGGAACCGGGGGCGATGCGTCAATTCATCCGAATGGCTTAGGCTCCCGGCCAATGGCGCCATCTCCTTGATTGCAAAGGCCAGCGGCAATCGGCATCGTCGTTCGGCCTGTCAACAATGACAGGCGCATCGCGAGCCAACGGTGCGCTCGCCACGGCGTGGATCATGGTCGCCGCCGGAGCTGGCGAAACGCGCGGTGCGCGACCAGGATGCGCGCAAGGTTTGCTATCCTGTGCGGGTCCTGGTTTCGCAGCGGCAAACCCTCGCTTGCCGACGGGCGGAGGCACGGGAACGCCGTGCTGAACATGGTCGCAATTGCAGCCCGCGCAGCGGGTTTTCGAAATGTACGCGCACCCGTTCCACGCTGACCGATGGGGCCTCTTGATGGGCCGGATGATCAAATTCGCACTTGCGGTGAGCCTGTTCGCCGTTGCCGGTCCTGCGCTCGCCTTCCGTCCGGACGCCGCGCTGCCGGAACTGCGCGGCGCCGATCTTTCGCTGATCTGGGGCCTGCCGTTCGCTGGCCTCCTGCTGTCGATTGCGCTGGTTCCGTTGTTCGCGGCCCACTTCTGGCATCGGCACTACGGGAAGATCGCCGCGCTGTGGATCCTGGCCTTGCTGGTTCCCTTCACGCTGCGGTTCGGCGTGAGCGAAACGCTGCATCACTTCGCGCATGCGCTTCTGCTCGAATATGTCCCGTTCGTGGTCGTCCTGTTCGCATTGTTCACGATCGCCGGCGGGATCTGCGTGCGGGGAGACCTGGTCGGCACGCCCGCGCGCAATACGGCACTTCTGGCGCTCGGGGCCGGCCTGGCGAGCGTGATGGGGACCACCGGCGCTTCAATGCTGCTGATCCGGCCGCTGTTGACGGCCAACGAAACGCGGCAGCACAAGGCGCACGCCGTCGTGTTCTTCATCCTGCTCGTCGGCAATGTCGGCGGGGCGCTGTCGCCGCTGGGCGATCCGCCGCTGTTCATCGGCTTCCTCAAGGGCGTGGATTTCTTCTGGACGACGCGCGAACTCGCGCGCCCGACGGCGCTGGTGGTGGCGGCGCTGCTCGCCGCGTTCTGGCTGCTCGACGCGTGGCTTTATCGCCGGGAGCCGCCGCTGCAAGCGTCAGCAGCCAATGGCGGGTTGGTGCTGGAGGGCTCGGTCAACCTCCTGCTCATCGCCGGCGTGATCGGCGCCGTCCTGATGTCGGGACTGTGGGAATCAGGCGTCGCGTTCGACGTCCTGGGCGCGCAACTCGAGTTGCAGAACATCCTCCGCGACGGCCTGCTGGTCGCGCTGGCGCTGTCGTCGGTTGCGCTCACGCCCAGGGCGGTGCGCGAACACAATCAGTTCCACTGGATGCCGATCATCGAGGTGGCGAAACTCTTCGCCGGCATTTTCCTGACGATCATCCCGGTGATCGCGATCCTGGAGAAAGGCCGCGGCGGCTCGCTGGGGAGCGTGATCGATCTGGTTGTCGATCCGGCGGGCCAGCCGCGCAACGTGATGGTCTTCTGGACGACGGGCCTGCTGTCCGCGTTTCTCGACAACGCGCCGACCTACCTGGTGTTCTTCAATCTCGCAGGCGGCGACCCGAGCACGTTGATGGGGCCACTCAAGGGAACGCTGGTGGCACTGTCGATGGGGGCGGTCTACTTCGGCGCGCTGACGTACGTGGGTAACGCGCCGAACTTCATGATCAAGGCGATCGCCGAGGACCGTGGCGTGGCGATGCCCAGCTTCTTCGCGTACCTGGCCTACGCCGGGCTCATTCTGCTGCCGTTGATGGCCGTGGTCTCCCGGGTCTTCTTCTGACCCGCCAACGGGTGCCGCTGGCAGCGCAGCGCGCCGGCCCGGGGCGTCAGCCGACCACGAGGATGTGGACGCGAAACGGCCCGTGCGCGCCGACGACGACCGTCTGCTCGATGTCGCCGGTGCGCGAGGGACCGGAGATGAGATTGACCGCGCGCGGGAGTTGCCCGCGCTCGCGGCGGATCAGGTCGAATGCCTCTTCCATGCCCGCGACCACACGGTCGGCGCGGAGGACCGCAACGTGCGTATCCGGCAGCAGTGTCGTCGCCGTCGGCGCATCGGCGCCGGCCAGCACAACCAGCGTGCCCGTTTCCGCGATCGCACAGAAACAGCCGGTGATGCCGAGGCGGTCGTCGCCCAGCGTGGGCCGGGCTTCGATCTGCAGCCCGGCACCCGACCAATCGAGGTCGGCGAACTCCGGCCAGCAGACACCGGCATGCGACTTCTGCGCGGCGAGCGCCGGAGGCAGATCCAGCGCCTCGAGGTAGCGCGCGACGGCAGCCGGGATGTCCAGGGGGCCGGCGATGCGCTTGACCGTGCTTTCCATGTCGGTGGCCCGCTGCATGAAGCGCTCGACGCGGTCGCCCGGCATGTGGGGGCGCGGGCCGTGCTCATGCGCGGCAATGTAGCTTCCGGCGTCGGCGCGCGCGCTGGCGCGGTCTCCGCTCTTGCCCAGCGCCTTGCGCACGCGGCCGAGGATGGCGTCGCGTGCAATGTGGTTGTCCGTGATGCTGGTTGCCATTCGTGGTGCTCCAGACGCTGCGGTTCTGCGCTGTTTCACGTCGCCCGGGCTTCGGTTCGGCCGACCCGAGCTACGCCTTCACTGTTTCGATCCCTGGCTTCTGCATTGCCTCACTTCAGGTGCCGGCGGACAAACGCGTCGAGACGCTCGATGCCGCTGCGTATCGCATCCGGCGCCGCGGCGTAGCTGAAGCGGACATGCTGGCCGTCGCCCGGCACGCGCCGCCCGAAATGGATGTCGGCGAGGACGGCGACGCCGGCTTCGGCGAGCAGCCGTTTGCGAAACGCTTCCGAGTCGGCGCAGCCGGTGATCCGAGCCGCCTCGGTGACATTGGGCCACGCGTAGAAGGCGCCGCCGGGTGTCTTGCAGGTGACGCCCGGCACCGTGTTCAACAGGCCGACGATGAGGTCGCGGCGCTCGAGAAAACTCGCCCGCATCGCATCGGCCGCGGTCTGCGGTCCCCGCACGGCCTCGAGCGCCGCCCACTGCGATATCTGCGACGCGCACGAGTCGGTGTTGGTGATCCAGCGCGTGAACACGGGCGCGAGGATGCGGTTCGCGGCGTAGCCGATGCGCCAGCCGGTCATCGCCCAGGTCTTCGACGCGCCGTCGCAGATGATCGTGCGGTCCTGCATGCCGGGGCGCCGGGCGAGCGTGTCGAATGCGCCGGCATAGGCAAGCCGCGAGTAGATCTCGTCCGCAAACACCCAGACCTGCGGATGACGCGAGAGGATGTCGGCAATCGCGTCGAGGGCGGCGGGTTGCAGCATGCCGCCGGTCGGATTGTGCGGCGTGTTGATGATCAGGAGCCGGGTCTGCGGCGTGATTTTCGCCTCAAGCTCGGCGGGGTCGAACGCGAAGTCGCGGGACTCGCGCAGGAAGAGCGGCACCGGCACCGCACCGTTGGCGGTGATCTGCGACTCGTAGATCGGAAACCCGGGCACGGGATAGATCACTTCGTCGCCGGCGCCATGGTCGGTCACCGACGCGATCGTGTAGGCGATGAACGGCTTCGCGCCCGCCCCGACGACGACGTCCTCGGACCTGATCTCGAGTCCGCGGCGGGCACCCATGTCGCTCGCGGCGGCCGCGCGCAACTCATCGATGCCGGCCGACGGCGTGTAACCGTGCTTGCCGTCACGAATCGCCGCGATCGCCGCGACCTGCACGTTCGGCGGCGTCGGAAAATCCGGCTGGCCGATGCAGAACGAGACGATGTCCTTCCCTTGCCGGACCAGTGCGTTGACCTCGGCGAGCACGACGAACGCATTTTCGGTGCCGAGCGACTCGGCGCGGCGCGAAAGCCTCGGTGCCGACATGGGCGCGTTCACCCAGGCCTCCTGCCGGGTGTCGCGTTGCCGCCGGCGGCGCGGGCCCGATACAACTCGCGGAAGGTCTTGCCGGCCGGCGCCGGCATGTCGCGGCCCTCCGTCCAGCCCGCCCCGACCGGCAGCTTGTGGATCAGGCCTTCGCGACCGCCCATCGCCTTCATCACCCGCACGGCGACTCTGGTTGCCAGCGAGTACAGCGCCGGCCGCTGCGCCACCCACGACCACATCTTCAGGCCGGTGCGCTCGTACCATGGGCGCAATCCGCCCTCGAACGCCTTCTCGCGCAATTTGCGCTGCAGGTCGGGCAGCGGAATCCGCACCGGGCACACGACTCCGCACTGGTTGCACATCGTCGAGGCGGCCGGCAGGTCCTGCGCGTTCTCGAGGCCGACATACATCGGCGTGAGGATCGAGCCGATGGGTCCCGGATACACCCAGCCGTACGAGTGGCCGCCGACATTCTGGTACACCGGGCAATGGTTCATGCACGCGCCGCAGCGGATGCAGCGCAGCACCTCCCGGACATCGCTCGCCAGCACCGCCGTGCGGCCGCTGTCGACCAGAATGAAATACATGTGCTCCGCGCCGTGGAACTCGCCCGCGCCCTTCGGCCCGGTCAGGATGTCGACGTAATTCGAGATCGACTGGCCGGTCGACGAGCGCGGCAGCAGGCGCATCAGCGTCGCAACGTCCTCGAGTGTCGGCACGATCTTCTCGATCCCGGAGATCGCGACATGGACCTTTGGCAGCGTCGTCGTGAGCGTCGCGTTGCCCTCGTTGGTCACCAGCACCACCGAGCCCGATTCGGCGACGAAGAAGTTGCCGCCGGAGATGCCCATGTCGGCGGTCAGGTAATGCTGGCGCAGCACGCCCCGCGCCTCGAGGCAGAGTTCCTCGATTCCGGTCTTGCGCAGGGTGCCGTGTTTCTCGTGGAAGAGGTCGGCGACCTCCTCCTTCGACTTGTGCAGCGCCGGGCCGATGATGTGCGATGGCGGCTCGTAGTCGTTGATCTGCAGGATGTACTCGCCCAAGTCGGTCTCGACGACCGTCAGGCCCGCGGCCTCGATTGCGTGGTCGAGCGCGGACTCCTCGCTGACCATCGATTTCGACTTGATGATCTTCTTCACCGCGTGCCTGGCGGCGATCTCGAGCACCAGCGCGTTGACTTCGGCCGGCGTCTCGGCCCACAGCACGGTGGCGCCGCGCGCGGTGGCGTTGTTCTCGAAGAGCTCGAGCCAGACGTCGAGGTTCTCGAGCGCGCGGTTGCGGATCGCCTTGCCGGCGTCGCGCGTGCCCTCGAAGTCGTCCAGCTCGACAAGCGAGGCCCGCCGCTTGGCGACGAACTTGCCCTGCATCTTCTTCAGGTTGTGCTGCAGCCGCTCGTCGTGCAGCTTGACGTGCGCGCTCTGCTTGAAGTTCATCGAAGCGATCTGCATCGCTAATCCTCCGCGCCGCGGCCGGCAAGAACCTCGGCGACGTGCAGCACCTTCGTCTTCATGTCGCCACGCCGCCGCAGCCGGCCCTCGATGTTGAGCATGCAGCCGAGGTCGCCGAGCACGACGGCGTCGGCACCGCTGTTCGCGATGTGCTGGCACTTGTTGTCGGCAAGGCGCGCCGAGATCTCGCCGAACTTGATCGAGAACGTGCCGCCGAATCCGCAGCAGGTTTCGCATTCGGCCATCTCGGTCAGCGTGAGTCCCGGCACTTTGCCGAGCAGCGCGCGCGGTGACGTTTTCACGCCCATCTCGCGCAGGCCGGCGCAGCTGTCATGGTAGGTGACGGTGCCTGCAAACCGTCCCGGCACCGTCGCAAGCTTGAGTTCGTCGACCAGGAATTGGGTCAGTTCGCGGGTCTTCGCCGCCAGCGCCTCCGCGCGACGGCTCATCGCGGGATCGGCGGCGAACAGGTCGGCGTAGTGGGTCCTGATCATCCCGCTGCACGAGCCGGATGGCGCGACCAGCCAGTCGCAGTCCTCGAACTCGGCCACGACCTTCGCTGCCAGCGCCTTGGCGTCGGCACGATCGCCGGAGTTGTAGGCGGGTTGGCCGCAGCAGGTCTGGGTCGGTGGCACGTAGACCTCGGCCCCGCCGGCCTCGAGCAGCCGGATGGCCGCAAACCCGATCGAAGGCCGCATCAGGTCGACAAGACAGGTGACGAAAAAACCGACGCGCATCAGGGACTCCGGAGTCGGGCAAATCTTAGCATGCGTGGACGTGCGCGCGCCGCCGATGCAACGGCCGGAAACAACCGGGCGCGGGCACCGGCAGCACGAGGGCGGCCGCGCCGGCGATCAGAGAAAGCCGGATTGCGCCAGCGCGACGACGCAAAGCCCCATCAGCGGCTGCGGCAGGATGCCGAACAGCAGCAACGCGAGCCCGTTGGCCGACAGCAGCGTGCGGTTGTCCCGCCGGGCGGCGATCGGCGAGGTATCGGTCGGGTCGTCGAAGTACATCAGCTTGACGATGCGCAGGTAGTAGAACGCGCCGACCAGCGAGGCCAGCACCGCGACCACGGCGAGCCAGGTGAAGCCCGCGTTGACGGCGGCCTCGAGCACCGAGAACTTGGCGTAGAAGCCGACCGTCGGCGGAATGCCGGCGAGCGAGAACATCACCAGCAGCATGATGAAGGCCCACCACGGCGAGCGCTGGTTCAGGCCCTTGAAGTCCTCGAGGCGATCGGCCTCGAAACCCTCGCGCGACAGCAGCATGATCACGCCGAACGACGCAAGGCTCGTGAGCACGTAGGTAACGACGTAGAACATCGCCGCGCTGTAGCCGTTCAGGTTGGCCGCCAGGAACCCCATCAGCATGAAGCCCATGTTCGCGATCGTCGAATAGGCCAGCATGCGCTTGATGTTGGTCTGCGCGATCGCGATCACGTTGCCGAGGATCATCGACAGCAACGACAGCACCATCAGCATCCCCTGCCAGTCGAATTCGAGCCCGGCGAGCGCGACGGCGAGCAGGCGCAGCATGAACGCGAACGCGGCAAGCTTCGGCGCCGTGCCGATCAGCAGCGTCACCGCCGTCGGCGCGCCGTGATACACGTCCGGTACCCACATGTGGTACGGCGCCGCGCCCAGCTTGAACGCGATGCCGGAGACCACGAACACCAGCCCGAACATCAGGATCGTCCGGTTGCCCTGTCCGGCCAGCACGGTCCGCGCCACCTGGTTGATGTCGAGCGACCCGGTGGCCCCGTAGACCATCGACATCCCGTACAGCAGCATCCCCGAGGCGAGCGCGCCCAGCACGAAGTACTTCATCGCCGCCTCGGTCGCGTCATTCGACGTGCGGTGCATCGCCACCATCGCATACAGCGAAAGCGCCTGCAGTTCCAGGCCGAGGTAGAGCGTCAGAAAGCTGTTGGCCGCGATCATCACCATCATGCCGAGCAGCGTGAACAGCGTCAGCACGAAGGTCTCGCCACGGAACAGTCCGCGCGCCACCAGGTAGCCACGCGAGTAGAACAGCATCAGCGACACCGCGACGTAGCTGAAGAACTTGAGAAGATCCGACAGCATGTCGTCGATGACCAGTGCGTGCAACGCATAGGCCGGCTCGAGTTCCACGGTGGTGAGCGTCACCCATGCGCAGACGAGCAGCGTCAACTGGGTGAGCCAGAAGCCGACGTGGCGCCGGGCGTCCGGCAGAAACAGATCGACCAGCAGGATCGCGCACGCCGCGACGAGCAGGATCATCTCGGGCAGGACGGGCAGCAGCGAAAGCGTCATCATCAGGAACGTGTCCGCTCTAGAGCTTGCTCTTCGCCACGTGCGCGAGCAGGTCGGCGACGGAACTGTGCATCACGTCAACGAACGGCTTCGGATAGATGCCCATCGCAAGCACCAGCGCGACGAGCGTCGCCAGCAGCCAGAATTCGCGGCGGCTGATATCGGTCAGCGCGGCGACGTGGTCGTTGGCAACCGCACCGAAGATCACCCGTTTGTACATCCACAGCGTGTAGGCCGCGCCAAGGATCAGCGTGGTCCCCGCGAGGAAGCCCAGCCAGAAATTGACCTTGACCGCCGCCAGGATGACCAGGAACTCGCCGACGAAGCCGGAGGTCGCGGGCAGGCCGGCG
>Ga0315273_10009259_pt1 | contig 12481 bp, 13 predicted proteins | sample YL17G02_0_MG_FD_205753 | JGI IMG/M metagenome (GOLD analysis project Ga0315273, IMG submission 205753) | Sediment microbial communities from Yellowstone Lake, YNP, Wyoming, USA - YL17G02_0 | ecosystem: Environmental > Aquatic > Freshwater > Lake > Sediment | place: USA: Wyoming | collected... | reverse complement strand
CGCTTCCCCGCCGTGAAGAGGGCCGCGCGTTCCGCGCGATGCGCCTAGACGATCTCCAGTTCCGGAGCCTTCGTGATCGCGCCGGCGGCGACCGCCTTCGCATACAAGAGCGCGAGCGCGCGGTGGCCGATCTCGCCCATGTCGAGCGTGAGCGGGTTCACGTACATGTGCACGAACTTCTTGCCCTGGTCCAAGTCGAGGCCGCGCCCGAACTGAAGCGCGTAGGCGATGGCGTCGTCTTCGTTGTCGTGCGCGGCGACGATGCTGGCGCGAAAGCCTTCGCTCACCGCGCGCATCAGGTCCAGGCCGAGATCGCGCCGCACGACATCGAGCCCGAGCGGCACCGGGAGCGCATCGCGATCGCGCCACAGCTCGCCGAAGTCGAGCACCTTTACGAGGCCCTCATCGTGATAGGTGAGCTGGCTCTCGTGGATGATCACACCGGCTTCGACTTCACCCGCGAGCACCGCGGCTGGAATCCGATCGAACATCACTTCGACGGGAAGAGCCTCGGGACACTCGATGCGCAACAGCAATGCCGCCGTTGTGAGCGGCCCGGGGATCGCGACGCGTTTGCCGCGCAGCGAGTCGAGCGTGCGCGACTCGCGCGCGACAACCACGGGGCCGTAACCCATGCCCATCGAGGCGCCGCATGCGAGCACGGCGTAGCGGTCGCCGAGGAAGGCATAGGCGTGTGCGGAGACGGCGGTGATCTCCAAGTCGGCGTGTTCGAGCGCGCGGTGGTTGAGGCTCTGGATGTCCTCGAGCACATGCTCGACATGGCAGCCATCAATGGCGGCCGTGCCGGTGTGAAAGCCGTAGAACATGTAGGCATCGTCGGCATCGGGGCTGTGCCCGAAGCGCAGCGTTCGCAGTGTGGCGGAGGTGGGATTCATGCGCTGGAGCTTACCCGAAGCTCCCCGCGCGTGGAACGTGGTGCGGTCGTGGGGGTAGGTGGTGGCCGGCAGGCGGATCCGGATTCCGCAGCGCGTGACGGCGCGGGGTCGGCAGGGAACTGCAATCACGCCGTTCCGGCGCGTTCCACATCACCCTTGCGCTCGCCTTACTTTGGGTGGAACGTGACTCGCGCGGAACCGGGGCCATGATCCGCAGGCCGCCCGCCTGGCCCAGGCCGGAGAGGTTTCAGCGGTGCGCCGCCGCCCGTGCTGCGACGACCTTCATTCGGAGGACATCATGATGCTGCGCGTCCCGCCAGGTCCGTCGGAGATCCCGGGACCACGCGTCCCGGAGATTCCCGTCCAACCCGAACTCCCCACGACTCGTCCCGACCCGGCGCCGCTGCCGCATCCGGTGGAAGTGCCGGAGCGCCCGCCTGAAATCGATCCGTCACGTGAGCTGCGTGGCGAGCGCGAGCCCGGGTATTCCGGGCTGCCACCTGCCACCGGCCGGGTTATCATTTCCACAGTTCGCTCCTGCGAAACCGTGTCACTCACTCAGCTCCATCACGCGAAAACGAGGAGAACTCCATGACGACCGTCGCACTCAAGACCGTCACTGGTGCAGCGATCACGCTGGACTCGAAGACACTGGACGCGCTCCGTCCCAAGCTGCGCGGGGATCTGTGTTTTCCGGGTGAGCCTGGTTACGACGAAGCCCGCACCATTTGGAACGCGATGATCAACCGCCGGCCCGCCATGATCGTGCGCGCGAAGAACGCGGCCGACGTCACCGTGGCCGTCAACCTCGCGCGCGAGCACGGCCTTGTGCTCGCCGTGCGTGGCGGTGGCCACAACATCGCCGGCAATGCGGTGTGTGAAGGAGGTCTGCTGTTGGACCTGTCGTTGATGAAGAAGGTGGAGGTCGATCCAAAGCAGCACACCGCGCGTGTCGAACCTGGCGCCACGCTCGCCGAGTTGGACGGAGAGGCGCAGGCCTTCGGGCTCGCGACGCCGCTTGGGATCAATTCCACCACTGGAATTGCCGGGCTCACGCTGGGCGGCGGCTTCGGATGGCTGAGCCGCAAGCACGGGCTCACGATCGACAATCTGATCTCTGCAGACGTCGTCCTCGCGTCGGGGAAGCTGCTGCAAGCGAGCGAGAAGGAAAACGCCGATCTGTTCTGGGCGATCCGCGGCGGCGGCGGCAATTTCGGCGTGGTGACTTCGTTCGAGTACCGGCTGCATCCGGTCGGGCCGCAGGTTCTGGCGGGGCTCGTCGTGCATCCGCGCGAGGACGCGAAAAAGGTGCTCGACGGCTATCGCCGCTTCACCGCCGAGGCGTCCGACGAAGCGACGTGCTGGGTGGTGCTGCGCAAGGCGCCTCCGCTGCCGTTCCTGCCGGAGGAAGTCCACGGCACCGATATCGTCGTGCTCGCGATGTGCTACGCCGGTGACATGACGAACGGGCAGAAGGCGTTCGCGTCGCTGCGCGCGCTGGGATCGCCGATCGCAGACGTCGTCGGCCCGACGCCGTTCGCCGGCTGGCAGCAGGCATTCGATCCGCTGCTTACCCCCGGCTCGCGGAACTACTGGAAGTCGCACGACTTCCTCGAGCTCACCGACGCCGCGCTCGATCGCATGCTCGATGCCGCCGGGCACATGCCGTCACCCGAGTGCGAGATCTTCATCGGGCAAATGGGCGGCGCGACGAACCGCGTGCCGGTCGGTGCCACCGCGTATCCGCACCGGGACGTAAATTTCATCATGAACGTCCACACACGCTGGAGTGATCCGGCGCAGGACAAGGCCTGCATCTCGTGGGCGCGGGAGTTGTTCGATCGGATGACGCCGCACGCGACCGGCGGTGTCTACGTGAACTTCATGCCGGAGGACGAGACGCAACGCGTGCGGGTCGGGGCGTACGGCCCGAACTACGAGCGCCTTGCGAAGCTGAAGACGAAGTACGATCCGAAGAATCTATTCCGCCACAACCAGAACATCGCACCGGCGCCGTAGGCGGGCAGGCACATCCGCCCCGGGCGCGGGAGTAGATCCGATCGCGCCCGGGCGGCTCAGCACGCCGCGATGATGGCGATTTCCACCAGGTAGTCCGCAGACGCCAGCCGCGCCTCGACGGTCGCGCGCGCCGGCGGATTCGCGGGATCGATCCATGCGTCCCAGACTGCGTTCATCTCCTCGAAGGTCGAGATGTCGGTGAGCCAGATGTTCGCCGACAGCACCTTCGAACGATCGGTGCCGGCCGCCATGAGCCGCGCGTCGATGCGGCTCAGAATGGCTTCGGTCTGGCCGCGTACGCTGCCCGCGGGCAGCTTCGAAACATGGCCCGACAGATACACGGTGTTGCCGTGCACGACGGCGCCGCTCATGCGCGGTCCGGGTTCGATGCGGACAATCTCCATCATGGCCCTCGTTCGGTTGGATTCAGTGGGCGGCGAGGTCTGCCGGGTTCGGGATACCGCCGCCATGTGCGGCGCCATGCCGGTTGAAATCACTAGACCCGATGCGCGGCCTGTTCCGATGCGAGTTGCCACACGGTGGCGCGTAGCTCGTCGAGCCCGTCCAGGGTCCGCGCCGACACAACATGACAGCCGGCGAACTCCGCGCGCAATCCCGCGGCGATCGACTCATCCTCGAATAGATCGCACTTGTTGAACACGAGCGTGGTGGGGCGCGGGGTCTCCATGATGTCCTCGAGCACGCCCTCGACGGCGAGCATCTGCTGGCGGAAATCGGGATCCGCCGCATCGACCACATGCAGCAGCAGGTCGGCTTCGATCGCCTCGACCAGCGTACTGTGGAACGACGCGACGAGATGATGGGGCAGCTTGCGAATGAAGCCGACCGTGTCGGTGAGCAGCGCCACCTGACGCCCGGGGCTCACCATTTGGCGCGTGGTCGCATCGAGCGTGGCAAACAGCCGATTCTCGACGAACACCTGCGAGCGCGTCAGCACGTTGAACAGCGTGCTCTTGCCGGCGTTGGTATAGCCGACCAGCGCGGCGCGGAATTCGCGCCGGCGGCGCCGGCGTTGGGTCTCGCGCTCGCGCTCGACGCTTTCCAGCTCCTGCTTGAGCTTTGCGATTCGTTCGCGCACGAGACGGCGGTCGGTTTCGAGCTGCGTTTCGCCCGGGCCGCGCGTGCCGATGCCGCCCGCCTGGCGCTCGAGGTGCTTCCACATGCCGGTGAGCCGCGGCAGGGTGTACTCGAGTTGCGCCAACTCGACCTGGAGCCGCGATTCGCGGGTGCGGGCGCGTTTCGCGAAGATGTCGAGGATCAACTCGGAGCGATCGATCACCTTGCGATCGAGCCTCTTTTCGAGGTTCTTCACCTGGGCGGGCGTCAGATCGTCGTCGAACACCACGAAATCGGCGTCGTGGTCGTCGGCGAGCGCCTTCAACTCTTCGACCTTGCCCTTGCCGATATAGGTGGCAGGATGCACGGTGCCGCGACGCTGGGCGATGCGGCCGAGCACTTTCGCTCCGGCGGTGTCGGCGAGCAGCGCCAACTCATCGAGCGAGCGCTCGAGCGCTCCGCCGACATCACGCGAGGAGTGTCCGACCAGCACCGCGCGTTCGGAGGTGGGCGGGTTCACGATTTCAAAGTGACTCTGCTTCACCCGCGCGCCTCGATCGCGAGCTCGTACGGCGCCAGCGTGAGATTGTCGTAGCCGCCGTCGGCGCGCATCACCACCAGATCCTCGATGCGCGCACCCATGCCGCGTGACGGATAATAGAGTCCGGGCTCGATCGTCACGACCATGCCCGGGTCCAGCGTCTGCATGTTTGACGGCGGGCCACCGAGGCGCGGCGCCTCGTGCACCGCGAGTCCGACGCCGTGTCCGAGCCCGTGCACGTAGCCTTCTTCGGTGCCCGGAGTGTTGCGCACCGTGGCGTGCCCGCGCTGCTCGAACACGTCGCAGGTCTTTTCCTGGTAGGAGCGGCACAACTCGCCGGTGCGCAGCGTGTCCATCACCGCGCGGAACGCGGCATGCACATCGTCGTACAGCTTCTGCACGGCGTCCGGAACCGGCGCCATGCACAACGTGCGCGTGAAGTCGCTGTGGTAACCGCCGCCTGCTTCGCCGGGGAAGATGTCGACGATCACCGGTGAGCCCGCCCGCAGCAACTCGGCGTCGTTGCCCCGATTGTGCGGCACGCCCGCATCGCGCCCCTGCGACACGATGCTCTCGCCGCCTTCGAGACCGAACGCGAGGAACTCCTGGTTGAGCAGCGTGCGCAGGCTGCCAAGCGTGACCGGCCCTGCCGGGTCGCGGAACGTCTCGCCATCGCGCGTGACGCCGCGCAGGTGATCGGTGAGTCTCCGGTACGCGCTCGTGACCGCCTGCGACGCGTGACGGATCGCGGCGATCTCGTCTGAGTCCTTGGTCGCGCGCGCGAGCGTGAGGATGTCGGGGAACGCAGAGTCGATCGAAAGTCCGCTGGTCCGCTCCTTCAATTCGGTGAGGAGTTGGAACGCGAAACTCGCCTCGAAATCCCCGAAGAATGCGATGGCGCCCCGCATGTTCATCGTCCCGAGCACTTCGCCAATCAGCTCCGCATGGCCCGCGGCTGAGCCGAGACGATCGATGCGCTCCATCCACTGATGCTGTGGGAGCGTGGAGTGCGCGATGCCGATCGCCGTCGCGTCATCGCGCTCCATCGGATCGACCACCAGATGCTCGCGCCCCGTGGCGGTGCGGAAGTAGATCGCACGGTGAAAACGCTTGCCGGTCGCGTAGTGCATCGCCGCGCAGTAGCGATCGTTCGCGAACACCACCATTCCAGCCAGGCCGCGTTCCTGCATGAGTCGGTCGAGATCTCGTCTCACGGGGGTAACTCCTACTCGAAGGACATCGCGCGACCCGGCAGGCACGGCTGACCGGGTCTGGACACAGTGCTACAGTTTCGCTGCGAGCCGATGATGCTAACCCTTACTCTCGATGCACTGCCAGCGCCGCCCGGCCGCCCGCGATCCGCATCACGAGCCAGCCGAATGCGAACCCTCCGATGTGCGCCCACCATGCCACGCCGCCACCGCTGGGCGACCAAGCGAGCGCGAGCGCCCCGGCGAAGAATTGATAGACGAACCAGAATCCGAGCACGAGTGCGGAGGGCAGGGTCGCGATCCGGAAGAACGGGAAGAACGGAATCAGCGTGACGACGCGCGCCCCGGGGAACGCCGCGAGGTAGGCGCCGAGCACGCCCGCGATCGCGCCGCTCGCTCCAACCGTCGGAAGCGCCGAGTGAGGGTTGGTGAAGTAATGGGCGAATCCCGCGAACGCACCGCACGCCGCGTAGAACACGAGGAACTTCACGCGGCCGAGACGGTCCTCGACGTTGTCGCCAAAGATCCACAGGTACCACATGTTTCCGACCAGGTGTGCCCACCCGCCGTGAAGAAACATCGACGTGAACACGGTCACGAGGCCCGCGGTAAGCGGCTCGTCGCCGGTGACGAATGCCGCGGTGAGCCGCTGTGGCACGAGGCCCCATTGCATCATGAACCCTCGCAGGTCGGAACCGAGCACGACCTCGTACAGAAATACCGCGAGGTTGACGATGATCAAGGCCCGGGTCACGATGGGCGCGGACTGCAGCGGATTCTCGTCGCGCAACGGGATCATGGCCGCGACCGATCGGATCCGGAGCAGGGCATTTCCCCGCGGGCCATGAGTTCAATTCGAGCCACGACCCACGCGCTCCGGCAGAGTTTGACGCTTCGTGGACAGCTTTCTATGCTGGCGCGTATTCGAGAAACGCAGTAAATCGTTTTCTCCTCCCTCGGCATCCCAACGGGTGCATTTCTACCAGGTGTTCACAAGCCGTAACAGGGGGTGTTCGTATGGGCAATGCCGTCGCCGTAACCGAGCAGAACTTCGAAACGGAAGTCATTCAGTCGAAGACACCGGTCCTCGTGGACTTCTGGGCTGCCTGGTGCGGGCCGTGCCGCGCGATTGCTCCCGCTCTCGAGGAGATCGCGACCGAATACAGCGGACGCCTCAAAGTCGTCAAGGTGGATGTCGACGAAAACCAGGAGGTCTCGATCAAATACAATGTGCGCAGCATCCCGACCTTGTTGCTGTTCAAGGACGGCCAGGTCGTGGAAACGTTGATCGGAGCCTACCCGAAGCCCAAGCTGCTTTCGACGATTCAGCCTCATTTGTAGGTGGGCGGCACCACCCGCCCGGCACGGCCCGCGCTTGCGAACGACGCGCGGGCCCTATTTCTGCCCGATTCGCTGGCGCGGAAACCCGGTGTCCGTCAGGATCGAAACGACGCATGACTCTCGGGGCCTCGGGACGCGCATGAACCTCAAGCTGTATTCGGGCGACACTGAGATCGGAACCCTGACGGCGCACGACATCGACTGGCCGCGGACGTTCTTCCATTTCGCGCCGACGCCGGCCTACGAGAGCGTGCGTTCGGTGTTCGAGCGTCCCGAACCCACCGCCAACTCGGGATACGACGATCTCGACGACTTCGAAGAGTTCGAAGAACAGTGCCTGTCGCTCGATCTACGCCTCGTCGATGAATTGTCGCACACGACGACCTATCTCGATCTCATCTACATCGTCGGTGGCACCGAGGCGGTGGTGCGCCATGGGTTCCTGAGGCGGATCGACGAGCGCGGGCTCGTGAAGTGGGTGCGCCACGACCGGCAACTCGAGGAAGGCCCCGAGGACTGAGCGGCATTGCGGCGCGGTCTCGGTGAGAAACCCGTTACACACGCTCGAGCGCTTCGCCGCGATGGACCACCAACTCGTGGAGTGCTGCGGGAATCTCTAAGAGCACGTCCTGCGCGCTCATGCCGAGCTGGCCGCGCACCTGGGCGATGCGATCGGCCGCCAGCCCGTGGACGAACGCTCCGAGGCGCGCAGCGTCGTAGGCCTGCAATCCCTGGGCGACGAGCGCCGCGATCACACCGCACAGCACGTCGCCGGTGCCGGCGGTGGCGAGCCCCGGGTTGCCCGAGCCGTTCACGGTCACGTGTCCAGTCGGGCTCGCGGTCACGGTCGGCGCGCCCTTCAATACCACGACCGCATGCCAGCGCTGCGCCCACGTGCGCGCGCATTCGATGCGGTCGAGCTCGATCAAGTCGGGGTCGAGACCGGTGAGTCGCGCCATCTCGCCGATGTGCGGCGTGACGATGCGCACCGCGGGCACGGGCTGCTGCGGCGCATCGGCAAGCAACTCACTACGGCCGGCGAAAGCATTGAGCCCGTCGGCGTCGATCACCAGCGGCCGGCCGAGACGCGCGGCGAGGAGACGCGCAAGCTGTGCGGATTCGGGATCGCGCGACATGCCATTGCCGAGTACCACCACGTGTGCCCGTTCGGCGAGCCCGACGAGCGCGGCGAGCCCGGCGGTGCTCAGCGCGCGGGACGTGGTTTCGGGCATGGCGAGCGTCATTTCCTCGGTGAGCTTGGCCTCGAGGATGTCGTTCAGGCTGTGTGGCACGGCCGCGACTACATAGCCCGCGCCGGCGCGCGTCGCCGCGTGCGCGGCGAGCGCCACCGCACCGGTGAGGCCCTCTGCGCCTCCGATCAGCAATACGCGTCCGACCGAGCCCTTGTGCGCGCGAGGCTCGCGGCGCGGGACCAACTCCGCCATGCCGCCTGTGGTCGCGAGCTCGGTGCGGTAGCTGGGATCGTCGTCCGGGCCGAACGTCTCGAGGAGTCCGATGTCCACGATCTCCACCGCGCCCGCGAACGCGCGAGCCGGGTAGAGCCAGTGAGCGCGCTTGGGAAACCCAAAGGTCACCGTGAGATCAGCGCGCACCGTGCGGCGCGCGATCTCGCCGGTATCGGTGTTCACGCCGGTCGGCAGGTCGACCGCGATCACGCTCGTGCCAAGGTCATCGAGGGATCGCAGCTCCTGCACCGCCGCCGCGATCAGACCGTGGGGAACGCCGCTCGCGCCGGTTCCGAGCAGCGCATCGATCGCGAAGTCCCACGGATCGCGGCGCGCCACCAGCTCGCGGAGTTGTTCCTCGCTCCCGACCGCCATCGGCTCCACGCCCGCGGCGATCATCGCGTCGAAGTGCGCTCGCGCATCGCCCTTGAGCTGTGCTGGAGCTCCGATCAGGCCGGCGTGAACTTCGGCGCCGCGTGCGCGCAGTCCGCGCGCGGCGACGAAACCGTCGCCCCCGTTGTTGCCCGGCCCGCACAACACCAGCACCCGCAGGCCGAGTGAGGACCCGTAGCGGCGCTCGATCGCCGCCGCCACGCCGAGCCCGGCGCGCTCCATCAACTCGTAGCCGCTCGCGCGGCCGCCGCTGATCGTCGCGTGGTCGAGACAGCGCATCTCGGCGGCAGTGACGAGCCGCAGCGGCGGGGGGGGTGCCGGGCGAAGGCGGCGTGTCGGGCGCGCGGGGAGATTCGCTCCCCAGTTGCGAGGTCCGGGCATCGGTCTACCGGCGGCGCCGGCGCGCCTCGGTTCCGAGATCACGCTCGAGCCGCGTGCGGTACTCGGCGTCGCGCCCGACGCGGGCAACCAGATCGGGGTCCGCCGAGATGAACGGCAGGTCGAACAGCTCGGGATCCGCTTCCTGCTCGAGATAGATCCGCTCCTGTTCGTGGCGCTGGAACGTCACAGCCTTCTCGACCGTGTCGAACACGCGGCCCGCGACGAACGACTTGTGAAATACGTCATAGGTGTAGACGTGGAACTGTCCGACGAGGCCAGTGGTGCCGTCCGGCGGCTGATGCACCTTCATCTTCGACGACTTGACCTTGCTTTCCATGAGACCTCCGAGAACCCGGAACGTACTGCGGACCTCGACGGATCCGTTACGAAATGTGCTTTGCGGTTGCGTTGAGGGCATCCACGATGCCGACGAGTTGGAACACGTCGTCGACGTCGTAGTCGGCGCCGGACTGCTGCGTGTCGAACGTGTCACCATAGCGCGCGAACACGGTCTTCATTCCGAGCGATTTGCCGCCCACCACGTCGCGCTCGGCCCAGTCGCCGACCATCAGCGCCTCGTGCGGTTCGGCCTTGAGCCGCTCAAGCACGAGCCGAAACGGCGCGGGATTCGGCTTGCGCTCGCGGGTGTCGTCGAACGTCACGACCGCATCGAACACGTGCTGGAGCGAGAGCGAGCACAGCCGCAGCCACACCTGCGCCTGCGGCGCGTCGGAGACCACACCGAGCCGAATGCCGCGCTTGATCAATTCGAGCAACGTGAGCTGAACGTGCGGATAGAGCACGAGCGCAGATTCGCGCGCGCGACGATAGGCGACGATGCCCGACGCAAGAATCTTCGGATTCACATGTCCGAACTCGCTCTCGAGCAGCCGATCGAACACGTTCTGGTATTCGAGTCCGAGTTCCTTGTAGATCGCGTCGATGCGTGAGCGCACCACCTCGTGCGGCAACTCGAGGCCCGCGTCGAGCATGCCGTCGACGCCGGCGCGCACCGCGTCATCCTTCATCTTCATGAAGTCGACCAGCGTGTTGTCGAGATCGAACACGATGGCGCGAATCACGCCGGCCGTTCCGCGACACGGCCGACATCGGATCGATCGCCGCGGAGCGCGTAACAACGCCGCGCGATGCCGGACGCCGTCACTTGCCGGAAATCCCGATCGTGCGTCCCTGGCTGATCTCCCCGTTGTCGATGCGCAGGTTGAACCCGCACGCGGGATTGCTGCAGACCCATGCCTTGTAGTTGATCGTCGCGCCGTCGCGCCCGTAGTCCGACAGCGGCAGCAGGACGCCGTCGCTGCACTTGCGGCACTCGGGAAACCCGCTTTCCATCCCCATTCCACCCTCCCCCACAAGGACGCATCACTTCTTGGCCCCGGGCCAGTCTATTCGACCCCGCGACCAGAGGGCCACGAAAATTCGCGAAGATCATCCTGGCGGGGCCGTACGGCGGGCCGTCAGCCCGCTGCTCCGCTGAGTTTGCCGGCCCACCGTGGCGCCCCTAGAATCGGTGCATTCGTCCAACTCTCTTCACTACCGCCCTCCCCAGGAACGGCGTTCGCTATTGCATTCTCCGACAGCTCGATTCTTCGTACGGACCGCCGCCTTCGCCCTTGCATTGCTGGCATGGTCGATCGATGCCCGCGCGGTGCTCGACATCGAGGATAAGGGCCCGGTCCTGAACGCCGGCGGCTTCGCCATGCGCGTCACGAATGCGGGCATCATCGGCAACGCGTTCATCGACAACGGACTGTCCTACGATCCGTCGTTCGAAATCCATCCCGGCAGCGGCCTCGAAGCGTTGAGCTACGCGGCACTGTGGGTGGGCGCGGTCGCTCCGAACGGTGAGATCCGGGTTTCGGGTGGGCCGCTGCTCGAGTGGCGTCCCACGCTTGATCCCGAGGACCGCGTGCGTTCTGTGAACAAGGGGCTGCCCGGGGCGAGGCGGAACGTGGACGACGACGGGGACGGGCGGGTGGACGAGGAGATCTTCAACGGGCTCGACGACGACCAGGACGGCGAGATTGACGAAGACCTCGGGTTGTTCGCCCAGCAGACGATGACCTCCGAGTACGTGGACGATCGACCAGAAGCGCTCTACTACGTGTACGAGGGCAGCGAAAACCACCGGCCGCTCGGGCTCTCGGTCCACCAGGAAGCGTACGCATGGAGCGCGCCCGGCTACGACGGCATCGCGGGGCTGTCGTTCCGGATCACGAACCATGGCCGCGACGTGCTGAAGAACGTGCGCATCGGGCTGCTCGCCGATCTCGACTCGCGCGAGCGCAACGACCGCGGTGGCCACCTCGACGATCGTGTGGAGTTCGAGAGCTATCGGCGGGGAATTCGGGGCGCGAGCGATTCGATCACCGTCGCGGGGATCGACGTGTGTGGCCAACCCGCGCCATGCCCGCCACCCGCGCCGTGCATCACGACACTCGCCCAGACGCTGCCCGTGATCACCGACTTCCACCGGCAGGGCTTCCCGGCCACAACTGTGATTCCGCTCGGTCACACCACCGATCCACTCGCGCTGATTCCCGCGGCCGCGCAGTACGCCCGTGCGCCGAGCACGCAGTCGTTCCGCTCCGCAGTGTTTTCTCGAAGCCGGATCCCCGGTCAGGGCGGTCTGCCGTCGATCGACCGCGAGCGCTACGAGGCGATGGCGGGCGCCTTTCCGGTCGCGACCACGACCACGCCGGACGATTACGTGGTGCTGGTCTCGTGCGGGCCGTTTGCCACGCTGTCCCCCGGGCAGAGCCTCGAGTTCGAAGTGGCGCTGGTCAGCACGCTCGAGCGGGACAGCCTCTCGGTGCTGATGGGAAACGCCGCCGTGCTGCACCACGGGGAGATCATCAACGCGATTCCCGATTCACTGGATTCGCGCTTTCCGCGCGACTGGAACTTTGGCGTGAGCGGGATCAACGGTCACGAAGTGTGCATCGAAGCGCCGCCCGGCGTGACGTTCGTGCACGACCCGCATTGCCCGAGCAAGTTCCCCGAGGACGGCCGCCCCGGTGACCTTCCCCAGGTCTATCGCCACGGCCAGTGCATCTGGACCGACGCGGACTGCCAGCGCTGCACCGGCATGCTCGGCTTTGACACACGCCTGCGCTGGCTCGATCCCGGTGATCT
>Ga0315273_10009257_pt1 | contig 12482 bp, 12 predicted proteins | sample YL17G02_0_MG_FD_205753 | JGI IMG/M metagenome (GOLD analysis project Ga0315273, IMG submission 205753) | Sediment microbial communities from Yellowstone Lake, YNP, Wyoming, USA - YL17G02_0 | ecosystem: Environmental > Aquatic > Freshwater > Lake > Sediment | place: USA: Wyoming | collected... | reverse complement strand
GCGACCAGGAGGCGCTGGACATAGGCATAGACGAATCCGTCAAGGCGGGCATCACCATCACGGGGGCGTTCGATGACGCGGCCGCATGCCTCATGGGGGGCGTAGTCGTCACCGACAACGGGGAGCGGAAGGTGCTCCGGACGGGCCGGCTGGACCCGGGGCTCGTCGTCCTCATGCACGTGCCCGACAGGAGGATATCGAAGCAGAGCGTGAAGTCGCTCGACTTCGGACCCATCAGGCAGGAGGTCGAGCACGCGTTCGCGCTCGCGATGAAGGGGGAGTACGCGAAGGCGCTCGAGCTCAACTCGCGGGCCTACGCCAAGGTGCTCGACGTCTCCGAGGAGGCCGCTGAGGCCGCCAGGCTCAAGGGGGCGCTCGCGGCCGGCATATCCGGCACCGGGCCTGCCACCGTGGCCCTGGCACGGCCGTCCGATGCGGACGCGGTGACAGACGCATTCAAAGCGTTCGAAGGCCGTGTCCTCAGGGCCGGGATCAACGACACATCGGCGAGGAAGGTGGTCCCACGGCTATTGTGATAAGGTCGTCGGTCGCGAAGGGGTCCGTCACGGCGCCCCCGTCCAAGTCATACACCCACAGGGCGATGGTGCTCGGAGCGCTCACCCGCTCGGAGTTCGTCCTGAGACGTCCTCTCATCTCCGAGGACACGGTGGCCACGCTCGACGCGCTGAAGGCGTTCGGGGCCGACGTGAGAGACACCGCCGGCGAGCTGACAATCACATCGGGAGGGCTGAGGCGCGCGAGCGGTACCATCGACGCCAAGAACTCCGGCACGACCATGCGGATCATGACCGGGATCGCGTCACTCCTGCCATCCACGACGACACTCACAGGGGACGCGAGCTTGGTCAGGAGGCCGATGGGACCGCTTGTGGACGCGCTCACGCAGCTGGGGGCCAGAGGGGAGTACATCAGCCAGCCAGGGAGGCCGCCCCTCAGGATCAATGGGCCGATCACAGGGAGCCGCGCGAGGATCAGCGGCACGGTCAGCTCGCAGTTCGTCTCGTCGCTGCTCATAGCATGCACGCAGAAGGAAGGAGACACGAAGGTCGAGATCGACGGGAGGCTCACTTCGAAGCCGTACGTCGACATCACGCTCACCATGCTGCGCGAGTTCGGCGCGGATGTGCGCGTTCTGGACGACGGGTTCTCGGTGCCCGGAGGACAGCACCTCGAGCTCGGCACGTACACCGTGCCGGGGGACTTCTCGTCAGCCGCGTTCCCCCTGGCAGCAGCGGCCGTCACCGGAGGGGATGTCACCGTCAAGAACCTGGACCCGCGGTCCCCGCAGGGCGACAGGGCGATACTCGGCCACCTGGAAGCCTTCGGGGCCAAGGTCACGAGCAGCGGGGACTCGGTCAGGGTCCTCGCAGGCGCGCTCAAGGGGACCACGATCGATGTCAGGGACACGCCCGACCTGTTCCCTGTGCTGGCAGTGCTGGGGGCCGCCGCCGACGGGAGGACCGTGCTCACGGGCGGCGAGAACCTCAGGGAGAAGGAGAGCGACAGGATCGCCACGACCGCGGCGTTCCTGCAGGCGATGGGCGCGAGGATCGTCCCCAGGCCAGATGGGTGCGAGATACTGGGCGGCGAGAGGCTCCACGGGGCCACCGTGGAGACCCAGGGAGACCACAGGATTCTTATGGCCGCAGCCATTGCTGGATTGATATCATCCACGGAGACCAGGGTCCAGGACGAGGACTCCTACGCGGTCTCCTACCCAGGCTTCCTCAGGGACATGCATCAGCTCGGCTGTCGCCTGGAGGTGAGGAAGTGAACGAGTTCGGCGTGAAGTACAGGATAGGGATATTCGGGTCGAGCCACGGACCATGCGTCGGCGCGAAGGTCGACGGATGCCCCGCTGGCGAGAAGGTCTCAGAGGCCATCATCCAGACCGAGCTCGACAGGCGCGCTCCCGGCAAGGGGGCCGTCACCACGCCGAGGATGGAGAGGGACCGGGTGGAGATCCTCTCGGGCCTGCTCGACGGCAAGGCGACCGGCGGGACCATCGTCGGGCTCATCAGGAACAAGGACGTCGATTCGTCGGCGTACGACGCTTTCCAGCGCGTGCCGAGACCGGGCCATGCGGACTACCCGGCCGCAGTCAAGTACAAGGGGCTGCACGACCACCGCGGAGGCGGACAGTTCTCCGGGAGGATGACCGCAGGCCTGGTCATCGCCGGGGCCATCGCGAGGCAGGTCCTCGACAGGCGCGGCGTGAGGGTCCTGGCCCAGACCGTCCAGATAGGCAGCGTGACGCTCGACAGGCATATCCCCCTCAGCCAGGCGGAGAAGATCGTGCGGAAGAGCGCGGTGGGCTGTGCGGACAGGGTCACGGCAGCACGCATGACCGAGGAGATCGTGAGGGCCCACGAGGAGAAGGACAGCGTGGGCGGCATCGTCAGGTGCACTGTCATCGGGCTCCCCGTCGGCGTGGGCGAGCCCTTCTTCGGGTCCATCGAGAGCATGATGGCCGCGATGATGTACTCGATCCCGGGCGTGAAGGGCGTGGATTTCGGCTCGGGGTTCGGCTGCGCCTCCACGAGGGGCAGCGAGAACAACGACCCCTACGCCATCAGAGGGGGGAGGATCGTCACCAAGACCAACAACGCAGGGGGCATCCTGGGAGGCCTGTCCACCGGCATGCCCGTGGAGTTCCGGGTGGCGTTCAAGCCCACATCGTCCATCGCGAGGCCGCAGATGAGCGTGGACATCAAGGACATGTCGGCGGTGGAACTCAATGTCAAGGGGAGGCACGACCCCTGCATCGTGCCCAGGGCCGTGCCGGTCGTGGAGAACTCGGCGGCGGCGGTGGTGCTCGACCTCATGCTCCAGGGGGGGTTCACCTGACCAAGGCGGAGCTCGGCGCCCTCAGGAATGAGATCGATGCGATAGACGCCCGGATGCTCGACCTGCTCGCGAAGCGGCTCGAGGTGGCCTCCGAGATAGGCCTCACGAAGCGGAAGGACGGTCTGCGCACGAGGGACTCGGCGCGAGAGAAGCTGGTCGCTGCGCGGTTCGCGGACAAGGCCGAGGCGCTCGGGATGGACAGGTCCGCCGGGAGGGCGCTCTCGAAGCTGCTCATCGCGAGCTCGGTCGCCGTCCAGCACAGGTCTGCGGACGAGCCGTTGCACGGAAAGACCGCGCTCGTAGTGGGCGGGTCCGGCAAGATGGGCGAATGGACCTGCAGGTTCCTGTCCAACCGGGGGGCCGATGTCAGGGTCTGGGACCCGCGCGGGAGGCTCGGAGGGTACGTCAATGTCAAGGACCTCGGCCCGAGCGCTGCCCGCTCGGACATCGTGGTCGTCGCTGGCCCGCTGGGAGTGTGCCCGGAGGAGCTGCGGGCCGTCATCGCGGCCGGACCCGACGGGCTCGTGTTCGACCTGTGCAGCGTCAAGGCCCATGTCAGCGGCATCCTCAGGGAGGCGGCCGCATCCGGGATGAAGGTCACGAGCGTGCACCCTATGTTCGGCCCGAAGGCGGCCTCGCCCAAGGGGCTGAACGTGCTGGTCTGCGGCTGCGGCTGCAGGCGGGCCGACGAAGAGGCAGCGCGGCTCTTCAGAGGGGCGGGCGCGAAGGTCGTGCGAATCGGCGTGGACGACCACGACGGGCTCATGGCCTACGTCCTGGGCCTGTCACATGTCGCGGCGCTGGTGTTCGGCTCCGCGGCGAGGTCGTCCGGCATGAGCGCCAAGGAGCTCAGGGCGGTCCAGGGGACCACCTTCGCGAAGCTCGCGGGGCTCGCGCTCGACGTCTCAGGCGAGAGCAGGAGGGTGTACCACGACATACAGGCCCTCAACCCGGACACCGCGGAGATGCTGGGGGCGGTCGAGCGCGCGCTCGCGGAGGTCAAGGAGGCCGCACTGGACCCGAGCCCCGTCAGGTTCACCAAGATCATGGATGACGACAAGGACTACCTGGAGAAGTGAGAACATGGCAAAGATGAAGGTTGCGATACTGGGCTCGAGCGGAATGATCGGTCAGAGGTTCGCTCACATGCTCATGGGGCACCCTTACTTCGAGGTCGTCGCGTACTGCGCATCGGACAGGTCCGATGGCAAGAGGTTCGCCGACATCTGGAAGCTGTCCGATGTGCGGCTCGACGCGGACCTGGCCACGAGGACCATCCAGGGCACGGACGCCAAGGCCCTCGCCCGGGACGGCGTCCAGGTCGTGTTCAGCGGGCTGCCGTCGGATGTCGCGGGGCCCTTGGAGGACGCGTGCGCGGAGGAGGGCATGGCGGTCTACTCGAACGCGGCGTCGCACAGGATGGACCCAGACACCCCGATCCTGATACCGGAGATCAACGCGGACCATCTCGCGGCGATCGAGGCCCAGAGGAGCAGGCGCAGGAAGGGCGGGTACATCGTGACCAACGCCAACTGCTCCGTCACCGGGCTCGCGCTCGGGCTGAAGCCGCTCGTGGATGCATTCAGGTTCACGGACGTGTCCGTAGCGACTTACCAGGCGCTCTCCGGCGCGGGATATCCGGGCGTCGCCTCGCTCGACATCCTGGGGAACGTGCTCCCGCACATCAAGAGCGAGGAGGAGAAGATGTCCTCCGAGGGGAGGAAGATCCTGGGAGGGTACAGCAACGGCATGTTCGTCGACGCCCCGGTCGACATCGAGGCCAGCTGCGCCAGGGTGCATGTGCGGGACGGGCACCTCGAGGCCGTGTTCATAAGAGGGGAGATGCCGGACGAGAAGAGGATCGCGCAGGTGCTCTCCGGGTTCAAGGCGAGGCCACAGGAACTGGGCCTCCCGACGGCACCGGTGCACCCGATCATCGTGAGGAGCGAGCAGGACAGGCCCCAGCCGAAGCTGGATGCGGATGCCGGGTCCCCGGAACGGGCCAAGGGGATGGCCATCACCGTCGGCAGGATCAGGGTCAGTGGGGACAGGCTCAGGTTCTTCCTGCTGGTCCACAACACGATCAGGGGCGGCGCGGGCGGGTCGGTCCTGAACGCGGAGCTGGCTTACAAGGAGGGGTCCATCTGAGCCCGGCGGCGAAGACCAGGTCCGGGGCGAGCAAGAGCTACGACGACATCAAGAAGCGCGTCTCGGACGGGGACGCGGTCGTGATGACCGCCGAGGAGTTCAAGGACTTCGTCCGGGAGAACGGTGTCAAGAAGGCCGCCAAGGAGGTCGATGTCGTCACGACCGGGACCTTCGGCGCGATGTGCTCCTCGGGCGCGTACTTCAACTTCGGGCACTCGGACCCCCCGATCAAGATGCAGAAGGTCTGGATGGACGGCATCCAGGCGTATGCGGGGCTCGCGGCCGTCGACGCCTACCTGGGCGCGACCGAGCTGGACGAGACGAACAACATGTTCCACGGGGGCGCCCATGTCATTGAGGACCTGGTCAAGGGGAAGGCGGTCAGGCTCCGGGCGACGGCCCGCGGGACGGACTGCTACCCGAGGAAGGAGATCGACACGTTCGTCAGCCTCAAGACGATGAACCAGGCGGTGCTGTTCAACATGCGGAACTGCTACCAGAACTACGCCGCCGCGACGAACTCGTCCCCGAAGACGCTCTACACGTACATGGGCAAGCTGCTCCCGGAGTACGGCAACGCGACCTACTCGAGCGCGGGGGAGCTGTCGCCCTTGCTCAACGACCCGTACTACCGGACCATCGGGATCGGGACCAGGATATTCCTGGGCGGGGGCGAGGGGTTCGTGGCCTGGGAGGGCACCCAGTTCAACCCCGGGGTGCCCCGGACGCCCGACGGCGTGCCGAAGCGGCCCGCGGGCTCGCTCGCGGTCATAGGGGACCTGAAGCAGATGGCCCCGGAGTTCCTGAAGGGGCTGACGTTCACGAAGTACGGCGTCTCGCTGGGGATAGGCATCGGCATACCGATCCCGATCCTGGACGAGGACATGGCGAAGCACTGCGCGGTCACGAACGACCGCATCCTCACCGCGCTGTTCGACTACAGCCAGCAGGCCAGGGCGAGGGCGCCCGTCCGCGAGGTCAGCTACGCCGAGCTCCGGTCCGGCGAGATCGAGGTCAAGGGGCGGCTCGTGCCGACATCGTCCCTCTCGAGCCAGTACAAGGCGAGGCAGATCTCCGAGATCCTGAAGAACCGGATCGTCAAGCGGGAGTTCCGCATCGAGAAGCCTGTCCAGAACCTCCCGACGGACCGCGTCTTCAAACCGCTCGATGTGAGGACGGAGAAGGAGGCGACCTAGATGAAGACCAAGATCGTGCTAAACTTCAGCCCGGAGGCGTCGAACCAGCCGATCACGCACAACCTGATCGCGAAGTACAGGCTCATGCTCAACATCCTGAGGGCGGAGATAGACGAGGTCGGGGGCAAGATGGTCGTCGAGCTCTCGGGCAAGGCTGACGACATCAGGAGGGGCATCGACTACCTGAAGTCCAGCGGGGTGGGCGTCAGGCCCATCAAGGAGGGCGTCCGGAGGGACGACGACATCTGCACCCACTGCGGCATGTGCGTCTCGATATGCCCGACGAAGGCGCTGGCCATGGACATGAGGACGGGGAAGGTCGTGTTCACGGAGGATAAGTGCGTGGCGTGCGGCGTGTGCATAGACGCGTGCCCGCCGAGGGCGATGGAGATCCTCATATGAGTGAGTTCATACACGCGAAGGTCGAGATCGGCGAGACGGCGGCCACGATCGCCGCCGACGGCCGGTACATCGACGCCGCGGTCGGCGCCATCAAGTCGGCGAGGAGTGCCATCGAGAGGCAGATCAGACGCGACCCGTTCTTCCTGACGACGCTGGAACCGTACGACAAGGCGCCGGAGGCTGAGGGGGTCGTGGCGAGGATGTGCGAGGCGGCCAAGGCAGCGGGCGTCGGCCCCATGGCCGCCGTCGCAGGTGCCATCGCAGAGGACGCGCTCGATGCGATGGTCGCCGGAGGCTGCGCCCACGGATGGGTCGAGAACGGGGGCGACATCGCCATGCTCCTGGACCGGCCCGCGACGATGGAGATATTCTCGCAGCCCGGCGCGAGGTCGGCGTACGCCTTCGAGCTCGGGCCAATGGACGAGCCCCTGGGAGTATGCTCGTCCAGCGGCAGGCTCGGGCACTCGATCAGCTTCGGGGACGCGGACATCGCCGTCGCCGTGGCCCGCTCCGCGACGCTCGCGGACGCGCTCGCCACCGCGATCGGGAACAGGGTCACGGACCAGGGGGCGCTGGGGACCTGCTTCGAGCCGTTCGCGCAGGTGCCCGGATTCACCGGCGGGCTCGCGATGAGGGACGGGGCCGTCGCGATGCACGGGAGGCTGCCCAGGCTGGTCGAGGTCGAGCACAACGCTTCGAGGATCACAGTCCACAGCCGCATGGCGGCCGACGGGTACACAGGTACTATGCAGGGTCAAGGGGTGAAGCCGTGAAAGTGATGAAGTTCGGGGGCACATGCGTCGGTTCGGAGGACGCCCTCATCCGGGTATCGAAGGTAGTGAAGGCGGAGAAGGACCAGAGGATCGTCGTGGTCTCGGCGGCGTCCGGCGTGACGAACTCCCTCAAGGACTTCATCTCGAAGCCGAGGAAGGAGAAGGAGATCGACGACTTCCTGTTCGCCCTCAAGGCCCGGCACGCGGGCATGCTTCCCCGGAAGGAGGGCGCATGCCGCAGGGACGCGGTCGCGCTCACCGACGAGAAGATCACCAAGCTCGAGAGGCTCCTGTACGGTGTCACATACACCGAGGAGCTCACGCCGCGGACGAAGGACCTGATCCTCAGCTTCGGCGAGAGGCTGATGGCGGTCACGGTCGCCGCGAGGCTCGGCAGCGACGGCATGGAGGCCGTACCGATGGAGACCGACGCGCTCGGGCTGATCACCAGCGAGCAGCACGGGAACGCGGTGGCGGACCTGGACCTCTGCGAGGAGAACCTCGGGCCCAAGCTCGACGCCGTCGTGAAGAAGAAGGTCGTGCCCGTGGTCACCGGGTTCTTCGGCATCACCCCCGAGGGGCACGTGACGACGGTCGGCAGGAGCGGGACGGACTACACCGCGGCCGTGCTGGCGTTCGCGACGAACGCGCGGCTCGTGGAGATCTGGAAGGAGGTCGACGGGTTCATGAGCGCGGACCCGAAGCTCGTCAGGGACGCGTACGTGCTCGAGAGGCTGTCCTACGAGGAGGCGGCCGAGCTCGCGTACTTCGGGGCCCAGGTCCTCCACCCGAGGGCCGTGCAGCCCGCGAGGCTGAAGGGCATCGAGATCGTGATCAAGAACCTGTACAAACCCGAATCGCCTGGCACGGTGATAGGGAGCAGCAAGCACGCCCGGAAGGACATCATCAAGAGCGTGTCCTACGTGCCCAACGTCGCGACGCTGAAGGTCTACGACACGGGCGCTGGGTACAAGGCCGGGTTCCTTTCGGACATCGCGAACTGCCTCAGGGACGCCAACGTGAACATATTCTCGGCGACCACGTCCCAGACGTGCGTCGCCGTGCTCATAGGCGAGGCGGACATACCGATCGCGAAGAAGGCCATCAAGGGCATCATCGGGGATGTGGGGGAGTCGTTCGAGATCAACCCCGGCGTCGCGCTGGTGTGCACCGTCGGCGAGGGCTTCGCGACGACGAAGGGCATAGCGGCCAGGGTGTTCAAGGCAGTGGCCGCCAGGGACGTGAACGTCGACTTGATATCGGCGGGCGCATCCACGGTCGCCTACCACTTCACGGTCGAGCGCAAGGACCTGAAGAACACGCTCCTTGCGATACACGACGAGTTCTTCGACAGGCGCTCGTCGGAGGACACTTCGTCGGACCCGGTCTCCTAGGCCAGCCTGACGAAGGTGGAGTTGAAGGCGGAGTTGCCGCCGTACCTCTGGACGAAGTCGGTCGTCAGGAAGTTCACGCTCTGCCCGCCCGTGAGCTTCGGCCATGGGGCCGAGTAGGTCAGGATGACGCCCCTCGGGACCGCGTCGGAGGCCTCCGCCTTGACCGTCCAGCTGCCGAACTCGTTGGCCAGCGTGACCGTCGACCCGCCCTCGACCCCCTCGTCCTTGATGTCGCCCGGGTTCATGTACACCACGGGCTCGACGGCCTCGGGCCAGCGCTGATGGTACTGGGAGCGTATCAGCATCTTGTGCACCGACGAGATGAGCTGGTACGGGAGCTTGCCGGAGACCTCGACGTGGGCCGGCAGCCCGCCGAGCCCCTCCTCGGCGGCCTTGGCCGAGTAGAACTCGATCTTCTTGGACGGCGTCTGGAAGACCGTCCTGTTCGGCGCCTTGATCTTCAGGAAGCCCTTCTTCTTCAGGTCCTCGAACCGCCCCTCGACGGCCTTGCTCTTCGACAGGAGCGTACTCGCGACCTTCTCGTCGTCCTCGTACAGCTCCTTCTGGGGGAGGCGCATCTCGCTGGCCAGCGCCCTGAACAGGTCCGTGTTGCTCTTCGCCTCGCCCAGGGGCTCGATGGCCTTCTCGTTCAGGGAGACGAAGGGGTGGAAGTAGGATGCGTTCAGGTCGGAGTGCTCGAAGAAGGTCGTCGCAGGCAGCACGATGTCGGCGTAGTCGGCCGTGTCCGTCATGAACAGGTCGTGCACCACGGTGAACAGGTCGTCCCTGGCGAACCCCTTCCTCACGAGCGCCTGGTTGGGGAGCGTCGCGAGGGGGTTCGAGCCGTAGACGAACATCATCTTGATCCTTTCCGACCCGAGCGACCTGCCCAGGTCGGTCATGTTGTACCTCACCTTCTGCCGGCTCGTGATGGAGGTGCCCTCGAGGTAGTCCATGTCGAAGTCGGCGATGTCCGTCGAGTAGAAGAAACCCCGTGTCTGGCCGATGAACGCCGGGAGCATGCTGATGGCTCTGACCATGTCCCCGCCGTTCCTGTTCCGCTGCATGCCGTACCCGATCATGATGCAGCTCGGCCTGAGTGACACATAGTCGGCGATGAAGTCCTCAAGCTCCCTGGTCTTGAGGCCCGTCAGTTTGGAGATCGCGTTCATGTCGTACTTCTTGCAGACCTCCTTGAGCTTGTCGAACCCGGTCGTGTTGAGCTTGATGTACTCCTCGAGCTGGAGCCTGTTCTCGATGATGTGGTTCATGCAGCCCAGCGCGAGGGCCGCGTCCGATGTCGGTTTGATCTGGATGTGCACGCCCAGCTCCGCCGTCTCCGTCCTAATCGGGTCGATGACGTAGATCTTGGCGCCCTTCTTCTTCATGCGCTTCAGCATCTCGAACCCGTGCGGGCTGCTGTGTGCGACGTTCATGCCCCAGACCACGACCAGGCGGCACTTCTCGATCTCGTCGGGGAGCATGCCGACGCTCGACCCGTAGACCACCTGGAGCGCCTTGTCGCCCGCCCTGGAGCAGATCGTGTGCTCGATCCTGGACGCGCCTATGGCGTTGAAGAACCTGCTCGGGAAATGCCTCTGGACGAGTCCCATGTTGCCTGCGTAGTCGTACTGGAGGATCGAATCGGTCCCGGACTTCTCCGAACGGGAACGCACCTCCGCCGCGATCTCCTTGAGGGCGTCGTGCCATGTGATGCGCTCGAACTTGCCCTCGCCCTTCCTGCCGACCCGACGCATCGGGTACAGGACGCGCTCCTTGGAGTAGACGTAATCCTTGAGCCCATGGCCCTTGGGGCAGAGGAAGCCCCGGGTGAACGGCTGCTTGTCGTTGGCCTCGATGGTGTGCAGCTTACCCTCCCGGACCCTGGTGATGATGGAACATGTGTCATAACAGTCCCTGGGGCATGTGTTGAACACGTACAAATCGCGACCTCCCGTCCGGCAGCAGTCTTTCCCGTCGCTGGCAGTAGAGACGAATCCGAGGATTTATACGTTGGCCGGTCCCGCCGCAGGGCCTGGGCCGGAGCCCGGTCACTCCAAGGAGCCGCCCCATCCGTCCTTGTGGAAGAGGTCTGAGAGGTTCTTGCGCCTCCTGGCGGAAGGGACCTGCGCCGGGTATCCGACGGTCATGCATATCGGCACTTCGTGTCCTCCAGGTATCCCGAGCACATCCTTGATCTTCTCTGGCTCGAAATCCCCGACCCAGCATGTCCCGAGCCCCAGCTCCACCGCCCGCAGCGACAGATGATCCAGCGCGATTGTCATGTCGACCGTCGAGTAGGGTGCCCCGGGCTCGGTCACGCCCACCAGGTACGCCGAGCAGCCGGCCACGAAGTCCTGGCCCCCGGAGACGGTGGCCAGCTTCTTCTTCAGGCGGCTGTCCGTGACGACTATCAGCTGCCACTTCTGCAGGTTGTTGGCCGACGGCGCCAGCCGCGCTGCGTCCAGCAGGTCTGCGAGCACGTCCCCCGGGAGGGGCCTGGGCTCGTACTTCCGGATGCTCCTCCTCGCCCTGATCGCGCTTATGACATCCATGCAGCACCACTCACTTGCCTTTCACGGGGTCTCCGATGGTCCTGTAGTCCCCCCAGTATAGCATCATGTCCGCCAGCTTGTCGTAGCCCGGCCTCATCCTCGCGGCGACGATCTCGCCCACGAACCAGGTGTGGTCCCCCGCGTCCACCTCGTCGACCTTGACGCACTCGATGTTGACCGGGCACTCGGCTATCAGGGGGGCGGAGACCTTCTCCGCCTTCTCCTTCGTCAGGCCCGAGGCCGCGAACTTGTCGACGCGCCTGCCGGACTTCGAGCCGCAGACCTTGGTCGCCTTCAGGAGCGTCGTGTCCGGTATGTTGACGGCAAAATCCTTGCTCGCCTTCAGGAGCCCGTGGCTGTACCTCTTCGGGCCGACGCCTATGCCCAGCAGCGGCGGCTTGAACGAGAACACGTGGCACATGGCCAGCGTGATTATGTTGTCCTTCGCCCCCGACACGGTCGCGAGGACGACCGGGAAACCCGAGAAACAGTCCTGCGCCTCATCCGCTGAGATGTGCTTCTTCATGTCAACCTGCCCGAGGCCCTCCAGTGCCTGCGCGGCGGGGCGTGGCTAGTGACCCTGGGCGCCTACTCGCCCAGGAGCTTCCTGTACTCGTCGGCGGACATCAGCCCGGAGAGCTCGGACGGGTCGCCTACCTCGATGACCGTGATCCAGCCGCCTCCGTAGGGGTCCTTGTTCAGGAGCTCGGGAGAGTCCACGAGCTTTCCGTTGGACTCCTTCACGACTCCGCCGATCGGCGCGAACACCTCGGAGACCGTCTTGACGGACTCCACGTTCGCGATGACCTCGCCCGTGGCCACATGCTTGTCCGCGCCGGGCAGCTCCACGAACACTATCTCCGTCAGCTCGTGCTGCGCGTGGTCCGTGATACCAATCCTGGCGAGCTTGCCCTCGACCTTGACCCATTCGTGATCCTTGGTGTACTTGAGGTCTGGCATTACTGCAGACATGTCTGGCCTCCCACTGTCCCGCGGGATGACCTTCTCCGAATTTAAGTCTTGGCCCTGTTGATCGCGGCATGTCGGTGAGATAGGATGACGGATACGTCATCGTGCGTCATCGAACGCTGATAGGTGCTTGTCCGAATGTCGCGGTCGGCGAGGTTCGAGAAAGACAAAGGGGAA